>Ga0163162_10002384_pt1 | contig 17661 bp, 20 predicted proteins | sample S55metaG_FD_115310 | JGI IMG/M metagenome (GOLD analysis project Ga0163162, IMG submission 115310) | Switchgrass rhizosphere microbial communities from Kellogg Biological Station, Michigan, USA - S5-5 metaG | ecosystem: Host-associated > Plants > Roots > Rhizosphere > Soil | place: USA...
ATCGACCGAAATCCGAAACATCCTGCTTGTCGAATTTCCGAGATAGAGAGAATTGCCCACCACACTCAACTTGGTTGTGGAGCGGCTACCAAGATCGTGTTTCCACAGAGTCTTTCCTGATTGACCGTCCAAGCCATAAAGAATGTCGTTCAACCCAGCGTAGAAGACACGGTTGCCAACGATGACCGGATCGGGAGGGAGAATGCAGTCCGGATTCGGCGTGCCCGTAGCAAATTTCCAACGTAATCCCCCGTCTGCAAGATTCACCGCAACCAACTCATCGTCGAAGCTTGCAGCGTATATGGTCGAGCCTATGCGCGCAATGTCGGTTGGAGTCCCTGTGGTGCGATATTTCCAACGGACGATGCCCGTTGAGCGGTCAAACGCATAGATGTGGCCAATACTTCCAGAGGCGCAGCTTTTGTCAGTTCCAATGAGGACTTGCTGATCCGTAACGAGAGGATTTCCATGGAAGCTCGTCTGGTTCCCGTCTTGGTGAATGTTATAGCTCCACCGCACTGTGCCAGACCGCTTGTCGAAAGCGTAGAAGATACCGGCGCACGATCCGATTAGCAGGACATCCCCCGCGACCGTGGGGGTGGAGTACACTCAACCGGCTGTATTGTATTGCCACGCAATTCGACCGAGGGTCGAGGTATCGCCCGCTTCGCGCGTTTGCTGGACTCCAAGCAAGGCTACGCCCTCACAAACGATGGCGACAACGGCAACGACCGGGCCGATCAAAAAACGCATAATTTACCACGCGGAGCGCAAGTTAAATTCGTCACACTGTCGGACTCGCTACACCCCAAAAACAATACGACCCGCACTTTGGGAACGGCGCGAGATAGCCAGTTTCAATTTCTTCGACTTTGAATCCGCCTTCTCGGATGAGTAGTGGAATGTCCCGCGTCACGTGGCAACCTTCAAAGGCCCATTGGAATAATGGTTCCGTCCTCATCTGCCAACGTCTCACGCTGGCATCAGGAGCAAGACCGTGCTCGAAGAAAATGAACTTACCACCTGGCTTGAGAACCCGTCCGATACCCCGGATCGCGTCCGCCACTCCGGGAATCGTGCATAGTGTAAACGTGCTAACCACCGTATCGACGCTGCCTTCCGACAAAGGGATTTTCTCTCCGGGAAGATCAAGAAATTCGATACCTAGCTTCGATCGGCGACGTTCAATTTCCGCCTTGGCTACCATCCCCGGATTCGGCTCGAGAGCGTAGATCTTGTTCACCCTTGTACAGTCATAGTAAGGAAAGTTCACGCCGGGCCCGATGCCGATCTCCAGAACTGTACCTGCAGCCAAAGGGATGACCCGCTCCCGGATCTTTTGAATTGGCTTGGGATTCCCGAGCGCGGCAACGATGTGCGGATAAATCCGATTTCTGTAGAAGGACATGCTCTCCGCTCTAAGGCGACTTCTCTAAAGGGTCAAGCGGAAATTAACATATTCTGCGTCTATCGCTGGGATATGATCGGCAAGTCTACCAAAGTAAAGGGCCTCGCCCTATATATGAATGCACAGACGCATTGGGAGAAGATTTATCGGGAGAAAGCGCCGGAAACGGTCAGTTGGTATCGTCCGCACCTGGAGACTTCCCTCGCGTTGATCGAAAAGGCCGCTCCGGAACACCACGTTTCAATCATTGATGTTGGCGGAGGCGAGTCAACCCTAGTGGACGACCTGCTTGCAACGGGATATCAGAACATTGCGGTCCTGGACGTTTCCCAAACGGCGATCAATGTAACCAAGAGGCGGCTGGGTTCTGCATCGGAAGGCATTCACTGGATCGCGGCGGACATTCTGACCTGCGAATTGGCTTCTAATGCATACGATGTGTGGCATGACCGCGCCGTATTTCATTTCCTTACCGCAATGGGGCAGCGTGCTGCCTACGTTCGCCAAGTGGCCCGCGCGGTGAAGCCGGGTGGGTATGTGCTTGTTGGCACGTTTGGACCTGAGGGACCTACGAAATGCAGTGGGCTTAAGGTTGTGCGCTACGACGCTGAGTCTCTGCACGCAGAGTTCGGTGTGCGCTTTCGGCTGCTGGATAGCATCAAGGAATTGCACGACACTCCGTTCGGCACAACCCAGCAGTTCCTCTACTGTATGTGCCGCATCGAATAAAACGATTCCCAATCCCGCTGATGCCCTCGCCCAAGACACCAGCAAGATTCATCGAGCCGATGGACTGCCTGCCGGTCAGCAAGCTGCCAGACGGATCGAAATGGCTCTGGGAATTGAAGCTGGACGGCTACCGAGCGATCGCCGTCAAGTCCGCTGGCAAAGTCCGGCTGTATTCCCGCAACTCGAAGCCGTTTGACAAGAAGTTCGCCTACATCGCCGAAGCCTTGAGCGAACTGCCGGATGACACAACCGTTGATGGAGAGATCGTCGCTCTCGATGACTCTGGAAGACCCAGCTTCAACTTGCTCCAGAACTTCGTGAGCGAAGCTGGGCGCATCGGCGACGATGTGTCCCTCGTTATCGTCGAAGTTCGCTAGCTGCAGGTTCAAAATTCTACGCTCTCCTCGTCGATTCTATGACCGCTTGGACGAAAGTCAGCTAATCGCATTTGTTGTCGAAGTGCTCTAGGCAAGTTCGTTCGGAGCAATGGCATCCGCTTACAAACTGGCCCGTGTACCTGCCGTGTACCTCGGTTCGGCGTTTTTGGCGTTTCTGTGGGATTTGTCAGAATGTGGAATGAATAACTTACGTAGATTCAACAGCACTGATGGTTCGATTCCCCCCGCCGGCACCGGTTCTTTCAACTACTTAACTCGGTCTGCTTGTTTCCGCAGTTGCACGATGGGTGCACAACGTTTCGATCTTTTCCATCGCTTTTCGCGTAGTCTCAGGCACTTCCTTGATGTAGTGCTTCTGCGTGATGATCACGCTGGTGTGCCGCAGCAAGCCCTTGGCGGCCATTGCATCTTTCTCCACCGTATTGACCAGCGTTGCGATCCCTCGACGAACGCGTACCACCCGTGCCACTTCAGACCCGCCGCTAGGAGTATCGGTCGAACTATTCGTTTAGCAAGGTTGTCAAGATTGAGTGGCTTCCCCGCGTAATTTCGTAGGATGGGACCAACTTCCGGATTGCCGTCCGCCATTCGTAATTCAACGACAAGAGTGCGCAGCGGGTCGATCACCGGAACAGGGTTGCAGCTTTCGGCGGTCTTGGGTTCAGTTGCATGGCTCCGCCATATCGACTGCCGGACATTCAGCCGTCGGCCATCAAAAGGTTTGGACTTTCTGCGATCGAGAAGAACGAAATCTGGCGTCGATGGAAGGCCGGGCAGACGCTGCATGAGATCGGGCGCGCCTTTGACAAGCCACATAGCTCCATTCGCTGTTTGTTGTTGCCTCGTGGAGGGAATTCCTCCTAAAGCGCGCCGACGCTCCCGGGTAGCCCTCACACCGGGCGAGCGCGAGGACATCTCGCGGGGGATTGCTTCCGGCTCGTCGATCCGTGAGATCGCCAGACACCTGGATCGAGCGGCTTCGACGGTGGGCCGGGAGGTCACACGCCATGGTGGCCGTCCCACCTATCGGGCGCATGAGGCGGATGACCACGCCTGGGAGTCGGCTTTGCGGCCCAACAAGTGCCTTCTTGCGCTGCACCCAAAGTTGCGAGAGGTCGTTACGAGTAAACTGATCTTGGACTGGTCGCCCAAGCAGATTCCCGGCTGGCTGAAAACCGCGTCTCTCGCCGACGGGAGCATGCGCGTATCCTCACGAGCTCATTTCGGGCCGCTTTCTTCGCCGACATAAACGCCCGCGCGGGAGTTGTTATTTCGGGAGATGTTTTCCGTATATCGGAGTTACATGCAGCCAAGCTAAAACGCAAACCTAAGCGCCAACTGAACAACGCGAGGATTTACCGAAGTGCTGCTGATCACGCCAAAAGTTGGCGAGGAGACGTTTGTGTCTGGATTTGAAAACTGAGGATGGTTGAGAGCGTTGAAGAACTCGGCGCGGAATTGAATGGCGCAGTTTTCAGAAGACCACTTAAAGTACATCTCTTTCATGAATGCAATGTCGAAATTTGCTTGTCCAGGACCCGTTACGATGCCTGTTCCGCTGTTGCCGAAAGCCGTCCCAATGCCATCCACACCGATGACCAAGGGCGCTGTGAAACATGACTTGTTGAAATAATTGTTCAGTTTCGAGCCGAGGGGGCCGGCGGTGATTAACTGATTCTTTGTGCAGATGCCGGAAAGCTGCGCGCGATCTTCACTGATGCCGAAAAGATTGTTGGCATTCGTTTCCGCGATCGTTAATGCCGTGCCTGACTGAATGGTTCCTACCACCGCCAGATTCCAGTTGCCGAAGATGGCGCGCGGGAAACCGTGCGGCGGGCTAGGCAAGGCCCACGTGCCGCTGAATACGAATCGGTGAGGACGATCAAAGCTGGCGCGGCCCCAGCGTTGGCTCGGTGAGTCTTGATCACCGAGTGTGAGGGCATTGCCTGATGAAGTTGAGTTTATGTCCGAACCGTCCGTATCCAAAGTTTTCGAGAAGGTGTACGAAGCCAGAAATTGTAGACCATGATTCAAGCGTGCTGTCAGACTTGCTTCCAACGCGCTGTACCAGGAGCTACCGGAAGTTTCCATCAGCACCAGAGAGTCCGCCGGGACGCCGAGAATTGGAACGCGAAGGGGAATGTTAGCGACCGTATCGTTTGTCACTCCGCGGATCGGATCGGCAGACGAGGCTGACAGCGCTTGATTGAGAGAGCGTTGGCGGACCAGATGAGTCCCGCGAGTGCCCACATATCCGATTTCGAGCAGCCAACGTGAATGGATTTCGGTTTGCTGATTTAAGGAAAATTGCTGGATTACGGAGGGTCGAAAATTGGGCGCGATGCCGTAAATGGTCGTGTTCGAAGTGGGGGAATACGGAGGGAAGAAAGGGAAAGAGTTCGGTGTCGGAAAAGGTTGCTGGAAGGGCGCTTGCAATGTTGCATTGGCATTAGCCACGCCGGCGATCAAACGAAATTCCGAAAACGGAGCACCGAAAATATTCTGGTAAAACGCTTGCCCTGTGAAGCGAGAATAGTACGTGCCATACCCACCTCTCAAAACAAATCGACTTGAGTCCGGCCCGATCCGCCAGGCAAAACCAATTCGCGGTGCTATGGTGTTTTGTCCTTCGGCGTAGTTGCCAAACCAGTTGCTGACTTGAGTTACGCCCGATGGAACGGTCCCCGGAAAGTTGGACGCGACCAGATAACCAGCTACACTGCCGGCTGGAGGCGGATTGGGATCTGCTTTAGCGGCGTCGAAACTCGCATTCCTGCCGAGATTGTCTGCAAATTGGCCGAGACGTTCGTAGCGCAGGCCAATGTTCAACGTAAGGGATTTGAAGATTCGATAGTCATCTTGTACAAAGGCCACACCCTCCCAGGCCCGGTATTCACGAGTGGACAAGCCGAAGTCATCGAAGGAGGCGAAGACATTACTGAATGCTGTGCCGTTATCGGCGGCGCTCAGCCCTAGCAGAAAATCGGGCCAACTGAGAAATCGCACAAGTGATCCCAGGCCGATGAGATCGACATTGTCTTGCACTCTGGTGATGCTGCCGCCGAACCGAAGAAAGTGATTTCCTCGAACCAAACTGAGATCGTCACCGAGAATGAAACTGTTTTGCGCAATCGTTCGTGGAAAACCGGAAGCGATGCTTACGGAACCAAGGATCTGCAGGCTAGGCAATTCGTTGTTGTTGCTCATCTCGCCTTCGGCCACGCCGATTTCCGACCAAGTGGATGCAGTATCAGCTTGGGTTGCAGTCCTGTTGCGAACGTAACCGAAGCGCGCCTCGTTGAGCCAATTATTGCTAAACGTATGTGTGTGAGTGACGGAGAGAACGCGGAAGCCGGTATTGCCGGCAGTTGGAAATCCCGGAATATTGCCAGATGGATTCAGGCCATTGCCGGGAAACGCGACCGTCTGATTATCATCAGCGAAGAAGAAGCGACCAGCGAGTTTGCTATTTGAACTCAGGATGTAATCCAGATTGGTTGAAAACTGATTTTCGTCGAAATGACAGGGGTTAGAGAAAACTGAGAACCCCTGACTAAAAAAGGGCTTGGAAGGATCTACGGTTTGAGGGGTAGGAATTAGAAAGCTGCCGCCGGGTAGCCTGAGATTCAAGAGAGCCAGAGCTACGGGATTGATGTTTGATCCATCTTGATTAACTGCCACGCCCCCCAGGGCGCCTTGCATGCCTCCAAACAATTGTCCGATCGCCTTTGCCGAACGATCATTCGTCAGAGGGGGCTCGGCCAAGCTTGCAGTGCAAGCTGTTCTAGACTGGCCTGCGGCAAGGCCGTTTACCTGGCGCGTTCCCTGATAGGACCCGAAGAAAAGCAGCTTGTCTTTGCGGATAGGACCGCCGAAGGCAAGTCCGAACTGGTTCTGTTTGAGGATCGGGCGAGGTTGACCCGCCTGGTTCAAGAAGAAATCATTGGCGTTGAGAACCTCGTTGCGCAGGAACTCAAAGAGGGTTCCGTGAAACGTGTCACCTCCGGTTTTTGTAATCAGACTGACGCTAGCGCCACCGTAGCGACCAAATCCTGCGTCGTATAGCGCAGTCTGAACCTTAAATTCTTGAACGCTGTCAGGGTTTGGAATGGGAATACCGCCGCTGCCTGCGGCACTGCCTTGAACATCACTTACACTGATTCCGTCCATCTGGTAGTTGTTGTCGTAGGAACGAGCACCGTGTACATAAACACCGTCGTTGGATTGCGCAATCTGCGAGAGAGCAATTCCGCCAAGCCCCAGTTCCCCAGCGTTGTAAACACCAACGCTGACACCAGGAGAGAGCCCGATGATTTGCGCGAAATTCCTGGTCGCAAGTGGCAGGCCTTGGACGGCAGACTCGTTGGCGATGTGTCCGAGGGTCGAATTGCTGGTTTGGACTATCTGTGGGCTAGAGGATACTTCTGAGCGCTCGGTATGCTCAGCAAGCTGAAGATGTAGCTCAAGGCGAAGAGTCTCAGTGACGTACACAGACAAGTGGGAAAGAATCAGAGACCTAAAATTAATTCTACTCGCTTCTAACTGATAGGTACCGGGCGACAGGAGTTGGATGACGAACCGGCCGTTTTCGTCGGAAAAAGTAGACTGCGCATCACCACCAGATTCCTTTTGGACCTGAATCAAAACGCCCGAAACGACGGCATTGGAGGGATCCAATGCGACGCCATCGAGAGCGCCCGTGGACGCCGTCTGTGCATAACCGGAGCAACTGAACAGCGCGCCTAGGATCAGACCAAGCCAAGAACGGCACATCAATTGAGACAACAGAGCGAACATGTTCATCTGACTGAAACCCTCTACCGCAAGCCATCCGGCAGAGAAGCCAGCAGCCCCTCGACTGTTGGTGGGGAGTGGACTTCCCGAAATCTTACATATATGTTGGATGTTGGTGCGACTGCCACCTGTCAGAATTGACAGATTACGCTAAGCACTTTATGGGCAAGATTTCAGCCACGTCGGGTCGGGGGGCAGATACGTTTAGCCTTCAGATATCCAGAGGCGGGATCGCACGGTCCATTTTATGGGCTGAACTTTTGCCGAAGTCAAAGAATTCGCGGATTGGTAAGAGCCGCAGCCAGTGGAGTTTCAGGAAATGCTGGCCGTCTTTGCCTATTTTCCTAATCTTACTTTGCTGCATTCTGGCCACCTTGACCGCCGGAGCCGAGCTTAGGGAAACGCGGAAGATACTGATCCTTAATGACTTAGCTATTATTGCTTCGCCCGGCTTTGCGGAAATTGATCAAGCAATTTTCAGCGGTTTGCAGAAATCGCCATACCAGATCGAGCTGTATCACGAGAGTTTGCAAGTCATTGCCTTTCCCAGCGAACTTTCCAGACGGCGATTTCGAGAAGAACTCCTACTCAAATATTCAGAACGTAAACCCGACCTGATCGTTGCAGCTGGACCTGCTTCCCTCAAATTTGTCTCGGAATTACCAAATAGCTTCATCCGAGATATGCCTGTCATTTTTTGCGGGGTTGTGGGTGAGATTCCGGACCAACTCAAATCCGGCATGCGCTTTACCGGTGTTTTGGGCAGGCTGCGCCCGGCGGAGACCCTAAATGTGGCGCTGCAATTGCTGCCTGACACTAAGCACGTAGTGGTCGTCGGTGGTATGGGCCCGTTTGACGAACAATTTCAAGCCCCTGCAAAGCAGGCTTTCCAAGGCTACGAGTCGCGATTCGAATTCACGTACCTGACCAACTTGACCATGCCCGCCCTGCTGGAGCGGCTCAGGCATTTGCCAAGCAACACGATCGTCTTCCACACGGCACTCACGCAAGATGCAAGCGGGCAACGTTTTATTGATTCGACTCAAGCAGTTCCCCTGATCGTCGCAGCGGCGAATGCCCCGGTGTTTGTCATGGATGATGTAGATCTTAGACCGGGAGCAGTGGGCGGTTACCTGGTGAATTGGGCCAATGACGGCCATCTAGCCGCCGAGATGGCTGTGCGGGTTCTGAATGGTGAGAAGCCCGAAAATATCCCGATTATGAGAAGCAATAACGGTTACATGTTTGATTGGCGTGCGCTGAGGCGCTGGAAGCTCAGAGAAAGCGATTTGCCATCAGGCAGCATGGTACTGAATCGCGAGCTAAGCTTTTGGGACCTCTACAAGCGATATGTTATCGGAGGCATTTTCTTGCTTTTGGTGCAAGCCCTCGTCATTGCCGCACTGCTCTGGCAGCGAGCCCGGCGAAGGCAAACAGAGGCAGAGTTAGTCCGCTATAGCGACCGGCTCCGGTTGGCGATGGAGTCGGGCAAATCGGTAGGGTGGGAATGGGATGCGGCGAGTAAACGAAACACCTGGTTTGGTGATCTGCGCACCGTGTTCGGTATTTCCTCCGATATCCATCATGCCAACTCGGGAGACTTCTCTCGGTATGTCCATCCGGATGATCGCCAACGGGTTGAGGAAGCCATCGAGGACGCTAGGCAGAATCACACGTTGTTTTCCGAGGAGTTCCGCATCGTTAGGCAAGATCGGAGCACACACTGGCTAGTTTCTCGAGGAAAGTTCCTATATGACCAGAACGGTGTAGCAACCCGGATGACCGGTCTGGCGACGGACGTCACCCAGCTTAAGCAAATCCAGAAGCAACTCGGGGAGAGCGAAGAGCGTTTCCGACTCGTGTCAAATACCGCGCCCGTAATGATCTGGATGTCGAATCCCGACAAGCTGTGCAATTACTTTAACCAGCCGTGGCTCGATTTCACGGGTCGCCCCATTGAAACCGAATTAGGCAACGGTTGGACGCAAGGAGTTCACCCCGAAGACTTGAGCCGCTGCCTTAAGACCTACACGGAGGCTTTCGACCGTAGGGAACGCTTCCAGATAGAGTATCGGCTGCGACGTTACGATGGGGATTATCGGTGGGTTTTTGACTTAGGCGTGCCACGCTTTAATTCAGACGGTTCCTTTGCCGGCTACATAGCGTCCTGCATCGACGTAACAGAACGGAAGCGTGCCGAGGACGCACTCGCAGGCATGGGGCGGAAATTGATGGAAGCCCAAGAGCAAGAGCGAGCCAGAATCGCAAGGGAACTCCATGACGATATCAATCAGCGGATGGCTGTCCTGGCGGTAATGTTGCAAGGATTACAGGTAATCCTGCCCGGCTCTGATGAGAACACCAGTACGCGTATCAAGGACGCCTGTGAATGGCTTCGCGAGATCGGATCGGACATTCAGGCCATTTCTCATCGTCTGCATTCCTCGAAGCTGGAATATCTGGGAATCGTGACGGCAGCCCGAAGTTTCTGCAAGGAATTGGGTGCGCAACAAAAGGTGGAGATTGAGTTCAGGAACGACAACATACCGGCGAACGTGCCAAAGGAAGTCTCGCTTTGTCTTTTCCGAGTCTTGCAGGAGGCATTGCAGAATGCGGTCAAGTATAGCGGTGTGCGCCATTTCAACGTAGAACTGCGTGGTGCGCCGGACGAGATTCAACTGACCGTGAGCGACTGCGGGATCGGATTTGACAAAGACAAGGCTATGGCCCACCAAGGGTTGGGACTCATCAGCATGCGCGAAAGACTTCAGATGATTAACGGCGATTTCGAGATTGAGTCAGAGCCAGGGCAGGGCACTACAATACATGTGCGCGCGCCTCTGCGCTTGGAGAACAAGGCCATGCATGCAGCGGGATAAGAAACACAGTACTTCTCCTACGTCAGGCATCCTACACTCCATCCCGCGATTCCGTAACGATGCCGTCGCGTACCGCGTTCGAGTCGCAGGCCGAATACTACTCGACGCTGTTCCACGAGCTGACGCATTCGACAGGCCACGCCAAGCGCCTTGCACGGGAAGGATTCGACAGGCCGCAGATGTTCGGCAGCGAATCGTATTCGCGCGAGGAACTGATCGCGGAAATGGGTAGCGCCATGCTCTGCGGCGTAGCGGGAATCGAGCAGGCCACCGTTGCCAATTCCAGCCTACCTCAAGTCGTGGATTGCCAGACTCAAGAGCGATTCGCGGCTAGTTGTACACGCAGCGAGTGCCGCGCAGAAGGCCGCCGACTACATCCGGGGGGAGCCCCTAAAGACTCCCCTCCTCCAGTCGTAGGTACCGCGCCATGACGACTAGAGTTGCCATATACGCGCGCGTGTCTACCGTCAACCACAGACAGGACGTATCCATGCAGACGCGGGAGCTGCACCAGTTCGCAGAAGTGCGCCGCTGGAATGTCGCCGGGGAATACATCGACGCAGGTGTGAGCGGAGCGAAAGACTCCCGGCCGGAACTAAACCGGCTGATGGCGGACGCACACAAGCGGCGGTTTGACGTTGTGTGCGTCTGGCGGTTCGACCGGTTCGCGCGTTCCGTCTCGCACCTATTGCGTGCGCTCGAAACAGTCAAACATTCAGGGCGTTGGGCATAGATTTTGTTTCTTATTCGGAGCAAATGGACACCAGTACCCCAGCTGGAAAGATGGTCTTCACGGTGTTGGGCGCGGTGGCTGAGTTGGAGCGCAGTCTGATCGTCGAACGTGTGCGAGCTGGCCTGCGGAACGCACGCGCGAAGGGGAAGAAGCTGGGCAGGCCGCGCGTGGGCGGACGCCGCGAAGATTACCCGATTACGCGAACAGGGACGCTCCATCCGCGAGATCGCCGGTGAGCTGGGATATTCCCGCAGTCTTGTCCACAAAACCCTTGCAAATCGCGAGGCTGGCCGTGTTGCAATTGCAGCTAGTTAGCGCAGGCCCATTAGATGTCCTTAAAACAGATGCTATTTAGTTACGTTAAAACACAGTTTATCCCGCAGCGATCTCGATTCGGCACCGGTGGAGCATTTGCGAGTAGCGCGAAACCGTCCGGGTAGCAGTCTTGAATGTCAGACGGCGCAAGTTGCTGGAAGCGATCGGCAAATGGCGTCGATGCCCGCAAGAATAGACTCCGCAATGCAAGCCCTCCAAAGCAGACTTCAGAATCCCGCCGATATGAGTCGTGAAGAACGCACCGCAATAGAAAACGCCACAAGGCACTAATGATTTTGAGTACCGAGCGCGGGGAATGCCTGCCAAGTTAAGCCTGATAGATAATGTCGTTCCGCGTGTACAGCGATGTGTGCCCGCAATTCGAGCACTTGAACTGGGTACCGGCAGCAGCGATATCAGGCTTCGCCGGGAGAAAATAATCCGCTATCTCTTTGACCTCAATAGTGGAGTGCACGAAAGAGAAATGGCAATTCGGGCAAAATAGCGTCCAGGCGGCCATACATCCACTCTGCGCGCAAAGCGGGCATCCGATATACACACAAGACCTGAGCATGCACTACTTCGGCCTATAAAGTAAATCGGTTCGTTTGTATACGCCCTCATATCCGCAGTTGGGACAAACGCACTTGTTCCCTAGTGGGATTTCGGGCTTCGCTGGCAGGTAGAAGCCTGCCATTCCAACGTCGCTTATTTGGGAATGCCGAAATTCAGTACTGCAATTTTGGCAGATTAAAATCCATTTTGGCATCAATCACCTCACCATACGGGAGGCCACAGCCAAAACGCTGGAGAGCGCCACGAGGGCTTTGCAAAACATATCAAATTGAAATTGGAGAATGCAATTAGGACTTCGTTGTAGGTAAGGCTGAACCCTATTATTTCGGCTTCTTATCGGCGGACCCCTCCAAGCGGCGTTGTTTGCCAATCAGTAGGTCATTAATCTGTTTGGCCAGCTCCAGGAGCTTTTGCGGGTCGCGCTCAACGGCTGCCTTCGCACACAACTGCTTCCACAATTCTGATTTTTCTTCCATAGCCGATACACACCCCGTTGGCTGAATTATTTACCACATTTGTACTCATTTTGTCTCGGAATGCTGTAGGACCCTGCGGACCGCAGACACCGAGAATTATCCTAGTCGTCTACGTAGAACGGGAGTAGTTTAGGCTCAACGTAGGTGCCTCAATGCGCGACGGAGATTGGTCAATCTTTGCCGCGCTTTAGCGTCACTCACCATTTTAGCTTTCGGACTGGCTTGCCTCCTTTGGGCCCAGAAAAGCCAACATGATAGCTTCAGATGGAGGACAACACGAAAGGAGGGTCGGCGTTTGCGAATCCTTGGATGGATAGCTATTTGCGCTGGGATTCCCTTAGTAATAATTCTTGTCGAGGAGTGGCTTGAAACCGTCCGATGCGCAGACTAAGGCGCTACCTCTGGAAATAGACAGGAGCTGCCGATGGGGACCGACAGCTCCCGACTCGTGAAAGGAGGGACAGCAGGAGCCGTAGCAGTCAGGGAAGTTTAGTACGACTTCTGCATCCTCTAGTTTCGCATCACTATCCTCGACATGGAAAGATTCCAGTACTGTCAAAACTGACAGCCAGCCCTTGGCCTAGTTTGCGAGTCAATCCAGTGGACCTTGGCGACGCGAGGGTAAAACGAAGAGGCCGCACCATGGCCAGCACACGACCTCTTCTTGGGGTGATATGTCGAGTGTCGCGAAATCAGCCCTTTTTAATTTCAATTGCAATCTTGAAACAATCGCTAGGACCCATTGGGTGGACCGTAGGAGGCGAGAACGCTAGGTTTCTACGTGTCCCTTCCGAGTTTGAATCTGAGTTTTCAAAACGACTAACGCAGCAAGGGTTTTACCGATGGCCTCAAATTCGGCAGAGTCGGTGAGCGGTGGAGGATTGTCAGCTAATCTTTGCTGAATTGCTTGCTCTGCTTTAGCGATATCACTAGGCAGTTTTTCAAAATCGGTTTGAACAGCTGCCTCTTCGTAGAGCTTCTGCCAAGGACACCCATTGCCACCTCCCGACCAGTCGGGGGACTCTTGGCTAGTGTTTTCGATATGACCTAAGGCTTGTCAATACAGCATAGGCCCGTCTTGCCGTCCTCTCTAAGCCTTCTTGCATGCAAGCGGATAAACCGGCGGGAGCGTCATGGCTAGATGGATTCTAATTTGTCCAAACTGTGCTGTTCGGTTCTCACATAGCAATATTGAACCCACAGCGATTCATCAGTCCCAGCGCGACCCGTTCCACGTCGTAGCAAAGCCAAAATTCTCTGGTGGCGAAAAGCTTGTCTGTCCCAACTGCAAAGTCGAATCGGTCTACGAAGCTTTCGATTTAATTTACGACGCTGAGGAAACCGGCCCAACCGCGATGGGCTGAGAGTGTTTCTACGAGCCAACTTAGATTTGACTAGGACCCATTGGGTGGCTGTCCAACGTTGAGCGCAAACCTACGCCAGTCTAGCTCCCACCCGCAAAAGGGTCCTCAACTAGGTCTGTTGCTTTATCAGCACGAATTTGCCCGCGTTGAATATTCCGAAGCCGCCTAATGCCTTTGCATATTTTATGGCGCAGCCAGAAATGGGGCAGCCATACAGGTCTACGGTCTCTTCGCCCTGCAATTGAAAGTGTTCCAAAATCATGACGCTGTTGTGCTCAATGCATTTTGGCTCTGGCATTGTCACCCGGTCTCACAACTTAGCAGCGACGCTTTCATACGTCATCCGGTTGACGCTGTAGCAACAGACGTGTAATCCGTTAGTTTCAGAACAAGAAGCTCAAATCCAAAAAGGAAAAATGAAATGAATAATTTATATCCCGGTAGTGATCTCGAAGGCGACGCTCGCGAGTCTGCGGATTTGAATGTCGGCTTGAAAAATGCCCGAAATCAAGCGCGGACCCATGCCCGCTATGAGCGATATGGAGCTGTACCTCAGGCTTGGCGTTCCCGATGGCCTGCAAGTCAGCTCAGAACACAAGGGTCGCAAACGCTAACCACGCAAGGCCGAATTTCCAACTGACGACGAACGCAGGAATGTTCAGCATCAAGTTTCCAAAAATCCAGAACCTGAGCAAACTGTCGCGCTTAGCGATGTACCACTGCGAACAAGCGTCCATAGCCCTACTTCGCGTCAACGGTCTTGACGTTAATGCCTGATGCGGCCATACGCTGATGCTCGACGCTCTTTTCACGGCGAAGCCCCACTAGCCCCGCAAGGCCGATGAGACCAATCCAGCCGTAATTGTGGTGACGCTCTGGCGCGTTGTTTCGCGTTTCAATGGAATCGGAAGCTGTGGGCTGCTGCGTTTGTCCGACTGCCGCGAAGGAGCCGAGCAGTAAAAGAGAAGCCGTAAGAATGAGTTTCATTTGCATACTCCTGATGTGACTGTGGACACATAGGAGTGTGCCCGCTATACACACAACACCGCAGAAGTCGATGTTCCCGAATCGATGTTGGCTGAGAACGCTACTGCCAGGCCCTCAGGTCAAGTACAAGAAAAACTTTCAGCCGGACAGATCGGTTCTCTCGGAGGGAAGTATTGCCGGATCCCCTGATTAGAAAGTGTTGCATCGACCGTCTGAGCTGGCACGACTTACCGGGGGTTATGGCGCTACGCAATAAGCAATTGCTTGCCGCTGGACTGATACAACGCATCGGCAAGGGTGTCAGTCGCGACCCCCGCTTGTATTTCACGCAACTGGCAAACGGCGGAGAATAAATACAGCGAAAATCACAGAAAATTCGTATTGCCTTGGACAGTAAACCCTAGTAGTTTCTTCTGCCATGCCATCTCCCCGGACGCCGTGAATCCTCGTCGTCGATGACAGCGCTGCGGTGCGCAGTGCCATCTGCGAGTTCATCAGTAGGGCCACCCCTTTCAAGGCCTGCTGCGAGGCTGAGGATGGCGTCGCTGCCATCGAGAAAGCCAAGGAGCGCACACCCGCCCTGGTGATTCTGGACCTGAACATGCCGAGGATGAATGGAGTAGAGGCAGCATCGATCCTACGCGGCATACTGCCCGGCACGAAGATCGTCGGCTTCACGACGTTTGGCCAAGCGTACTGTAGGGACCTGCTCGCAGACACCGCCTTCGACATGATCCTCTCCAAGCATGAGGGCCTCGCGAAGCTGGGGGAGGCGATCAACGCATTGCTACCCGCCACCAGCCCCTGCTGAAAGCTCGGGTGATAATCGATGCCTATAATCAACATATCTGGCTCCTTCCTCCCGAGCCTTGGTCGTTAGACAACCACCGCTCTCGGAACACCGCGTCCACAACGCCGAAAGCGGCGAAATTTCGCGTCCAACTACGTCCAGAATCGAGCCATTTGAGTGAATTTATCGGAAGGAAAACCCGTAAGCTCAACTGCAATCAACAGGGTTTATGGAGCGGGCGATGGGAATCCACGTCCAAGCTCGGGAATGTGGGCAGAACCCTAAGGCCTGACTGTCCATGGGCGGACGATGTCCTGGAGGTCGGGGTAGCCCATGTGACGACGTGGTGCACAGTTTTGTGCCCACCACCCAGCCCGATAGGACGCCGTCCTAAACGTAGGGTTGCACATTCGGTTGCATACTCGTTGCCGAATGTGCCCGAATGTCCCTACATGCACCGACAGTCCAGTTGCAATACGACTGAAAAGACGAACGCCGACCCCAGACCACCGTCCTCATAATCCCTAGGCCGTGGGTTCGATCCCCCCGCCGGCGCCATTTTAACTTTATTAAAGATAATTAGTTAATCATCTATAACTTACTGTGTACCCGCGTACCTCTGGTGTAAGGGTTTATGAAGCGGAGGCAGACGAGAAGTTCCGCGTGCAACAGCGGCATTCATTGGCGGATTTTGCCTTTATTCCCGGAGAGCTAAATCGGGAAATCATAGCCTCGAAACCAAGCCAAGCTCGAAGCAGAGACGCAAACGTATATCGGCAGAGAGCTCACGACGCGGCTTGGCGAACAGTATTGGGACCCAATCCCGCAGGGAGCCCGCGAGTTAGTTGAAAAAACGGCTTGCTGAGCGCCTCCGTCGCCAGCGCGCATATGGTTGTCACACCCTCAGATTAGCGTCAAGCATTCTGCAGTGAAAATCAGCTACGTTACAGTCCTTGTCCCAGAGCAACGACAGCGTCCCGCCTGGTCAAACATACTCCCATGGGTAGGAAGATGTTTTTTGTTAGGCAGTGGAGGCAAGGATGTCGAAAAAACGTAGAATTTGGGCCGTCGGCGTGCCGCTTTCACCTGTGCTGGACCTGTGCAAAAGGACTGCAGATAGATGTTGGCGGTTTGCTGGCAGAGTTGCGAATCAATTGCGGATAGCCGGGCGAGAAAACCAAATGGAAGTTGCGCGAGTAACGAATGTCAGCCATCCCTTATATGTAGATTTCGCCGGGAAGCCCGTCGAACTCAGGGAATTAATCAGGGTATTGAGGGTTGGCGACCGCATCCGCGTGTTCTGCGATGACGGAGTAGTTGTGGCGGAGAAAATTTCTCAGACGCAATTCAAGGAACTTCATGCTGAAACGATGACAGAGTTAGTCCATTAACGGTAAGGTTGATCTTGACCGCTAGCCTTTGATCTCCGGGACCTTGAAAAAATTAATTCGCCGCTTCGCTATCTGCCAGAAACATCAACTACATCCCTTTGCCAACTCCAAGATAGCGTCGCTTTCAATACTATGAGGCACGAACAGTACTCTTCGACACCTCCAAGGTCCTTCCATGACAAGGCCGGTTGATGTTAAGGCGCACTTTCGTTCTCTTCTTTCCGTGAGTCTGTTCCCATTCAGCCAAGCCGCCTCTAACTAATCGGGAGTTGGTGCCGTGGAACCGGGGATAGCGCCACTGTCACCTTTGACAGATGACCAAGCAGGTGCCCTGAGCTTAGGTTCCGAAACGTTCCCGAAGTTGATGTTCCAGCTCATTCCATGGACCAATTTCACCCAGATTATTTCCTTCACGTCGGAAACATCCTGCTACTGATCGCTTACAGCGTTCGCGATATCTTGTGGCTGAGGTTGTTCGCGCTGGCATCGTCGTTGATCGCCATACCTTATTTCCTCCATCAGCCAAACCCTCTCTGGGCAGCGCTTGGTTGGACCGTCCTCTTTTCAGCTATCAATTTGTATCAAACGTGGCGTCTTTACGCCGAGCGTCGTCCCGTCAAATTGACGCCTGAGGAAGAACAGGTTCGACAGCTCGTCTTCCAGGACTTGCCGCCGCGGAAATTCCTGCAAGTACTGAGCATCGGAGCGTGGGCCGACACGCAGGCCGGTGATCAACTGCTGGTGTCTGGTAAGAGCGTAGATGCAATTTCGCTCATCGTGCGGGGAAAGGTGAAGGTTACGAAACAAGGTCAGGTTCTCGG
>Ga0163162_10002385_pt1 | contig 17659 bp, 12 predicted proteins | sample S55metaG_FD_115310 | JGI IMG/M metagenome (GOLD analysis project Ga0163162, IMG submission 115310) | Switchgrass rhizosphere microbial communities from Kellogg Biological Station, Michigan, USA - S5-5 metaG | ecosystem: Host-associated > Plants > Roots > Rhizosphere > Soil | place: USA...
GACCGATACGAAGCGACGCTGTAGCGGACTGCGGCGTTGATTCGGAGTCGATCGGGGATTGCGGTAAATGAATCCTGAGCGAAGAATCCGTAAGAGAGGTACGTTGATCCATGTGGAACTCGCGGCCGCGTATTAACGGTTACTCTTTTAACTGGATCGTAGGTAAATGCGGGAGTTTTGATCTTGTCGTGATATACATCCGCACCAACTAAGAATGTATTCCGTTCACCTGATTGCTTATCGAGATAGAAATTGAAACCAAAAACATTGGTTCGCTCATGTTGGTTTGTGATTGTTCCAATCGGATTTCCTTGCCCGCCCTGGTTTATTCTTTCTTCCCGTTGTCCATTATAGGAAGCGGTGAACGAAGCGTTATCAAAGAACCCGAATTTCTGCCTGAACAGCCTCGAGTAAAAAGTATCAGTCATCAAGTTGCGCAAGTCGGCAACATTGTTCCCGTCACCACCCAATAATTGATCGTAGCGTTTGCCATTGTCCTGTTGATTTCGCGAGTAGCTGAGCAAAAATTGCGTGTCGTCGTTCAGGTTGTAACTGACTCTGAACAATCCGCCGTATTGAGTGAAACCTGTATCAGGCAATCGGCTGCCGAAAACGTTCGAAGGCAAGCCAAGAAACCGGGTGACCGCTGAGTGATAGTCAAGTCCGTCCGCTGGACGTAACGTGCTGATGCGCCGTCCATTGATATTTAGCAGCAGACCATATGAACGAGTGCCATACGTAACCAGCGCGTTTCCACCAACGCCATTGGTTGCGGACGTGTAGAAGAAATTTGTGTTTCCATGAAACTCACCGTCAGAGCTGCCATACCTCGGAGCATGAGAGATGAAATTAACGACACCGCCATGCACATCGGAACCATACTGTGAACTGTTTGGACCACGAAGAATCTCGACAGTGTCTAAACTAGACGGCTCTATCAAACTAAAGAAGGTGCCAACTCCGCCGCGCTGAGCACTGGTGGTGTAACGCACACCGTCGACATACACCGCGACATTCCTGCCGGTTAGACCGCGTACAAATACTGCGCTCAACGATGGACTCGTGCGCTGGAGGTTTACACCAGTTTCTTCGTCAACCGCTTGAGCGACAACTTCGGTTGCTCGTTGAAGAATTTCGTCTTCGTTAATGACGTTGACTTGTGTGTCTACGTTTCGAGAGTTTGAGACTTGTCCCACCTCGGCGGTAATAGTGACGTCACCGGTGAGCGAGTTTATTTCAAGGACCACATCCAATTCTCTGACACTTCCGGAAGCGATCTGGACCGCTGCACGATAGCGCTCAAAACCGGGACGCGTGATGCTAATCTCGTAACTTCCGGCCGCCAAATCGTCTAAGACAAATTTGCCGCTTTCATCCGTCACAGTACTGGCAACGACTGCTTGTTGAGTGGTCCGTAACGTGATTTCAACACCAGTGATCCGCGCACCGCTGGCGTCTCTTATGCTACCTACAATCTTGCCTAGTGGTCCATGCGCCACTACTGTTATCGCCATGGCGCAAAACGTGAATGTGAGTACCGAGAGCGAAACGAATGTGCATAGAAGAGGCTTCATTCAGAGTCTCCCTTGTGTTTCTCAGGGCACGGATAACCCGCACTCACGAGGGGTATTCTGCAAACAGTACTTTGGTTGATCCAGGTTGAGTGGTAACAAGTATGGCAAGCCGCTAACTTGAGGACCACGTATGGCCTAGACTCTAACGGTCGAGGAAAATTACTACCAGTTGTCGTATCGAAACTGGGCATTCCTTCACACTTGATTTGATTGTGGAAACTCAAGGTCGACCCCGGTAGGGGTTACATGTTTATAGCCGAAAACAAGCGCGGTATCTCACGCCGTTTGGAGGAGCGGGAGGCACCCAGTCGCCATAGTGGCTAGTTGATTCCCGCTCCTCCGAACGGCGCCGGAAGGAAGGATCGTGTTGGGCTATAAACATTCAACCCCTGCCGGGGTTGAAAGCCGCTGATGATACTGCTGACTGGCTCAATCCAGTTCAAATCGGTCGTTACTACTTGAATTCAGATTGATTGGGCACAGTCTTCTCACCAGTTAAGGGACGCTTACCGACTATGGTCCAGTGATAAGTTTTATAAGTGAGCAGAATCTAGCTAAGGATGGCTACGACACTTTCAATGAAGGAATGCACCGCCTCGAGTACCTGTGGTCGACTCTCTATCGTGAGACCTGTAACTAACACGGTTGTGAGCAAGAGCCATGGCATGAGTCTGAACCATGATGCATTGCTCATTAGCTGGCTCGAGTCCGCCGAAGCCAGTTCCAACAGGCGCCGGACGCGCGTTTTTACTCCTTGAACTTCTTCCCCACCGACAAGAAATGCCGATACCGAGGAAGGCAACATGTGGGACTCTTCTTTTGGAATCATCCGAGCGATTCGCACGAGAGCCGACGCCAGATTCAATGCGAGAGTTGAACTCTCCTGAGCGGCGTATTCGTCGGCTGCAGATTCCGAGGCTTCACTCCAGGCGCGATCCAGAGATGTTCCGCACGGAATCATGAGCAGTGCAGCTCGACTGGCGCGCATCAACGAGCGCTTACAATTGTCATGCGCCACAAGATGTCCGCATTCGTGAGCAATCGCGGCGGCCAGCTCTTCCGCTGAAAGTGTCTTAAGTACTTGCTCAGCAACAAAGAGTCGCGGTCGAAGCATGCCAACCACGGCGATGATCGGAAACGCGTAGTCCAATCGAAACGCAGGAACCGCAACACCTTCGAGCTCAATTGGTGTCGAATTCATCATCCAGCGTTTCAAAAGATTTCGCGTAGCAAGCCACGAACGTAAGCCGCGCCAAATAGCCAAACCAACGCCTACAGCCGAGATGGTTGCGATGATACCGAGCTTCAAACTGACAAATTCGTTTGTTGAGTACGGTTCGTACTCGAGATATGACGGGATGATGAACGCGGCGATCCAGATAATCGCCACTGCCGGTGGCCCGGTCCTCATCACAAACAATATCTCTGCCCGAGTCCGAGCAGTACAGTGTCCTAACGAACCTTTAAATAGTCGCCAAAGGCCGGTGACAGTCATCGTCGAGACTGCATTGACGGTCAGCAACATTGCCAATACCACTGTGATGCCAAGTAGCTCGTACATTGATGTGTCAGTTTAGACGACCGAGTTCGCGTTTCTTTTCCTGTACAAGTCGATCCAATTCATCAAGCAATTCACGATCTCGTTCGCTTACTGTATCGACAATGCAGGCCAAGACGGGCTCGACGCCATCCGCACCCTGTCCGAGCAAACCGTCGATCACATCTTCTTTGATCCCGCGTTCAAAATCATCGCGGGAGACAGAGGCGAGGTACAGAAATGCCCGGCCATCTTTTCTTCTCTCGAGCAGGTTCTTTTTGAACAATCTATCGAGAGTCGTCATCAAGGTTGTATAAGCCACTCGTTCTTCGAAAGCCCGGTAAATATCACGCACACTCACTTCACCCAAGCGCCAGGCCTCTTCGAGCACCTGTCTTTCGAGCTTACCAAGGGCAAAACATGCGATCTCACTGGGTCGACGAAATCCGCGGAGGAGGAATCTTGAAGTCTTCATGGTCAGGCATTCTCGGCGAGGACTGTCTTGCGTGTCAATGATTTGGTGGGCTTGATCGAAGAAGCCACAATTATCGCTCAATTTTGAATTGATATTTGATAGTTTCTAAGTCGACACCATTTAACAGGCACACCGGTTCGGTACCGCGAGCGAAGCGACCGGATGCTACGCTCAATTTTTGCGCTGCGCTTCTCAGAATAGTTCTTGACTGCGACATCCGGTCGCTTCGCTCTCGGTACTGTACGGGCCGTATCTTTACGGTTTGTGCAAAAGCAGTACAGAGAAGACCCCGTTCATCCCGTCGGTTTCGCATTCACTTCTACATCGGGTATCATTCGAGGTTTGCGACAGCGCCCAGATTCACTTCTGTGTAGCGTGACAACAAATCAAGCATGGCTGAAGAGTCGATCAAGGTAAAAGGAGCACGGGTTAATAACCTGAAGAACGTCTCCTTTTCAATCCCCATTAACAAGATGACCGTCGTTACAGGTGTAAGCGGCTCTGGAAAATCTTCGCTCGCTTTTGACACGGTCTACGCGGAAGGCCAGCGTAGATATGTCGAATCGCTTTCGGCATATGCGCGCCAATTCCTCGAGCGCATGGACAAACCTGATGTTGATGAGGTTGTCGGCATTGCTCCCGCTATCGCCATTCGCCAAAAGAACTCCACCAGAAATCCACGTTCAACCGTTGGTACCCAAACTGAGATCTACGATTACCTGCGGCTTCTGTTTGCGAGGGTAGGCGTGACCTTTTGTCGAGTTTGCGGGCGTCAAGTCTATCGCGATTCTCCTGAATCAGTAGCTGACGAAGTTTTAACGAAACTGGCGGAAGGCACACGTTTTTACGTCCTGTTCCCAGCAAAATCGCCAGCCACTTCCGATTCAACTCAAGACGATGAGAAGCCGACGCAGCGACGTCGCTCGAGCGCTGCAGTGCGACAAAGTGTAACCGCTCACATTATGAGTCTGATGCAGCGCGGGTTTACGCGTCTGTTGGTCGACGGACAAACCGTAGACCTGCAATCTCCAGATGATTATCGACGTCAGGACTTCGACGGCGTCTATGTCCTGGTAGATCGGCTAACCGCTCGCTCAGATATTCGCCAGCGTCTCGTTGACTCGCTCGAAACGTGTTTTCAGGAGGGACAAGGAACGGCAGTCATACAAACGGTCGAGGCTGAGCCGCAACGTTTTCGATTCTCAGAAAACTTTCAGTGCAAGTACGACGAAACTGTTTATGCGACGCCCGAGCCAAGACTCTTCAGCTTTAACAATCCCTATGGAGCATGTCCGACGTGTCAGGGTTTCGGGAACACGATTGGCCTTGATATAAACCTCGTCATTCCAAATCCAGGGTTGTCGCTTAAAGAGGGAGCGATTGAGCCATGGACGAAACCTCAACATGAATGGGCATTTACCGAGCTGAAGCAGTTTTGCAGGTCTGAAAAAATTTCCTTTACGACTCCTTTTAATCAGCTGTCGAAATCTGATCAGGAAGCTGTTATCGAGGGTCGAGGTGACTGGGCCGGCGTTCGTGGCTTCTTCGAATGGATGGAGACTAAGAAGTACAAACTTCATGTCCGAGTTTTTCTCTCAAAATATCGCGGCTACACTCTTTGTCCGGATTGTGGTGGTGAACGATTACGACAAGAAGCCCGAGACGTCAAAGTGGGTGGCAAAACGCTTCCACAAGTTTGTTCGCTAGCAATCAAGGATGCGACTACTTTCTTCGACTCATTAACACTGTCAACGGAGCAAACGTCAATCGCCGAGCGAATTCTCTTTGAATTGCGAAGGCGGCTGCGATTCCTGGTCGAAGTGGGCCTCGATTATTTGACCCTCGATCGTCTCGCTTCCACTTTGTCAGGTGGCGAGGCCCAGCGTATTCAGTTAGCAACCAATTTGGGATCATCGCTCGTCGGCGCTTTATATGTTTTGGATGAACCATCTATTGGACTGCACCCGCGTGACAACGACCGCTTGATTCGTCTGCTGCAAAACCTCCGAGACATTGGCAATACAGTTCTAGTTGTAGAACACGACGCCGAAATGATGCGCTCGGCCGATCACATCCTCGATATTGGCCCATCAGCCGGCGAGCTTGGTGGACGCGTCATGTATGAAGGCGACTTTGAAGGATTATTGCAAGACGAAACGTCGCTTACTGCTCGATACCTTCGGGGCGACGCGGAGATCAAGGAGCCAAAACAACGGCGTGTTGCCCAAAAACGCAAACTCAGCGTTTACGGTGCGGCCGAACACAATCTAAAGTCGATCGACGTCGAAGTTCCACTCGACATGCTCGTTTGTGTTACGGGAGTTAGTGGTTCGGGAAAATCGACTTTGATCCACGATTGCATCTACGCCGGAATAAAGAAACAACGTGGCGAATGGCAAGGTAACGTCGGCGCATTTCAGAGGCTTGAAGGCACTCAATTTATTGACGATGTAATTTTGGTGGACCAGTCTCCAATTGGCAGAACTCCTCGCTCAAATCCGGTGACGTACATCAAGGTCTACGACGCTATCCGTGAAGTGTTCTCAGCAACTCGAGAAGCTCAGTCACGGGGGTTCGATCCGTCTCACTTCTCTTTCAACCTTCCAGGTGGAAGATGTGAAGTTTGTCAGGGCGATGGCACAGTCACGGTCGAGATGCAATTCCTCGCAGATGTCGAACTCGTTTGCGAAGAGTGCAAAGGCACTCGCTTCAAACAACAGATCCTGGACATCAGGTATCGTGGGCGAAATGTTCATGAAGTGCTAAGCATGACGGTGCGCGAGGCAATCAGTTTCTTTAGAGAGGTTCCGAAGATTACGAACCGTTTGAAGGTACTGGATGATGTTGGTCTTGGTTATTTGCGTTTAGGCCAATCAGCAACGACACTTTCGGGTGGTGAGGCTCAACGAATCAAACTTGCCGCGCATCTTCTTAAGCGCACCGGCGCAAAGACTCTTTACATTTTTGATGAGCCCACGACTGGTCTGCACTTTGATGACATCAATAAATTGCTGGCTGCGTTTCGCGCTCTAATCGACGCTGGTGGTTCACTACTTGTCATTGAGCACAATCTGGACGTAATTAAGACTGCTGACTTCATCATAGATCTTGGAGCTGAGGGTGGAGATGCAGGTGGTTACGTAGTAGGAGTGGGTACGCCGGAAGAGATCATGAAGTTAAAAGGTTCATACACCGGCAAATTCTTGATGGAACACCTCGCTAAATCCAACGGGCACGCAAAGCTCAATGGAAATGGCAATAACTCACGCCGTTAAGCTTCAGGTCTAGTCCAATAGGTAACGTCGCACCTGATCCATGAGCGATCCCCGGAATATAAACAACTCACCCGGACACATTCCGCTGCGTAGACGATTGCTTTACGCACTTGTCATCTACCTCGTCTTTCTAGCGATTCTGGCGGCAGTCGAAGTTACTGTGCGACTCACGATGCGACACGTCTCGAGTCTGGACGTGTTTGTCTCCACACCGCAACAACGAATGCAGGTGGCAGATGAAAAGCAATCCGGAATCTTTACCGGAGATCCGCTGCTGCTTTGGAGACTGAGACCAAACCTTGATCACGTAATTTGGGATTTCACCTTACTCTCGACTAATGCACAGGGATTCAGATCTGACTATTCAATTGGACCAAAGAAGCCAGGCGTGTTCCGTATCATCTGCCTTGGAGATTCTGTAACTTTTGGATATCGCGTTCCTGTGGTTTGGCCGGAACGGCCCACCGCATTCGAACCCAACTGGCTACCGTATCCGATGTTATTGGAAAAGCATCTGAAGAGTGCCAACGCCCAACGCGAGATTGAAGTACTCACCATGGCGGTGCCGGGATACACAAGTCATCAGGGTCTCGCGTGGTTAAAGCGCGACATCGATTGGCTTGAGCCGGACGTGGTCGTGGCAAGTTTCGGATGGAATGATGCAAGCTTGAGTGATGCTCCCGATCGAATAACCATCCGCACCAACTGGTATGCGGTGGGAATTCGCTGGCTCATCGATCACAGTCAAGCTTTTGCGCACGCCACACATTGGCTGCGCTCTCGTAACCAACAACCAGCGGGCAAAAGACCTACGCCTGTTCCTCGAGTTTCACAGGACGAGTACGTCAGCAACTTCAAATCGATTGTGGAGGTTTGCAAAGTTCACAACACGCCCGTCGTTGTCATGGGCGCGCCCTATCGCGACAGCGTGACGAATCCAACGGAAGCAAAGCTAATGACGAGTTATAGAGCAGCGTTACAATCTAGCATGCAGAGTGAGGGCGTGCCCTACTTTGCGGTTTTTGCATTGACCGAGGAGGCTGCGTCGATGAATCAGGCGTTCTTTGGGGAATTGATACATCCGAATCACCTGGGTCACCGCCTGATCGCTGCCGAGCTTCTGAAAGTAATGACTAATGACAAACTGTTAGGCGACTTGCAAGCTCCGGAATTCGGGCCTTAGACAGTCTCTATGATGAATGTCGTGGCCCACATGGGTATAGTGTAACGGCTGGAGGATCACTCAAATGGAATTAGGGAAACAAATTGTTGCCGACTTAACCGCTTCGATGAAAGCTCAGGATGCTGCACGCACCTCGACATTGAGAATGGTTAAGGCCGCGATGATGAATCGGCAAATCGAAAAGGGCGCGGAACTGGATGATGATGAAGTGCAAAAACTGTTGCGCTCTCTTGTCAAACAGAGGCGGGATTCGATTGAGCAGTACGAGAAGGCAAATCGCCAGGAGTTGGCTGACAAGGAGAAAGCGGAGATCGCCATTATCGAAAGATACATTCCGGCTGCGGCAAGTCAGGAAGAGATCGAAAGCGTGGTGGCTGCGGTGATAACTGAGACCGGCGCCAGTTCGATTAAGGATATGGGTAAGGTGATGAAGGCCGCCCAGGCTGCGCTTTCAGGAAAGAATGCGGATGGCAAACTCATCAGCGAGATTGTAAAAGCCAAACTCAGCTCCTAATTCAGCGATCCTGGTTGTTGGGGTGGCATTCCGTGGCCGCCCAACACGGAAAAATAGCCTCTTCTTTCTCCTCTAAACACCCCTGGAAAAGCACCAAAACAGCTCCGAAAAACTGTTCATTCTTCGGTATCCCCAGCTTAAAGACCGGTGTGAACCTGCTTTCGCTCCGATGTTAGCTCAACTCCCACTCGATCGTAGGTGCGGTTGCTTACACCTAGTTCTTTCCGTATAATTCCCAGCTTGCTCGAAGGCACAGGGTCTCATCCGGTGGGTTCGCGCCCACTTTTTCTTTTGGGCTGGAGACTCTCGGAGGACGCCTATGACCGACGGTTCGATTGCAGGACGAATAGAGGAAATCGCCGGACAAGTAGCAATCGACAACGGGCTCGAGCTGGTACATACGGAAGTCGCGGGTCCTGACAACAAGCCGATTGTCCGCGTGTTTATTGATAAGCCGCAAGGTGTTACTCATGAGGATTGCTCAGAAGTGAGTTTACAGCTGGGCACGATTCTCGACGTAGAAGACTTTATCCACTCTTCTTACACCCTGGAGGTTTCGTCGCCTGGCCTCGAACGTGGGCTCTATAAGCGAGCTGATTACGAGCGTTTTGCGGGAAGTCAGGCAAAGATGAAGACACGCCAACCGATATCGGGTCAGCGCAATTTTCGCGGAACCATTATCGGCGTCGAAGGCGAGAATGTAATCTTCGAAGATCGAACAAGCGGGCGGGTATTAGTTCCTGTTGCGTTGATAACCAAGGCGAACCTTGAAGTTGATGTCAAAGAGGAACTACGAAAAGCGACCCATTAACCGACCTGAGTTTGCGGTCGAAACTTCGAACACAACAATTGAATAGGCTCAGCGACACGCGACCCTGCGGTCTGATGATGTCGAGCCAATAGGATAGCGAGAGTTTTCATGAGTTCATCGATAGCACAAAACATCGAAGCCCTTTGCCAGGAGCAAGGAATCGAGCGCGACCTCGTCATCGACGCGATGAAAGAGGCCGTTCGCGCTGCAGCTAAAAAGCAATTCCGCTCAGGCGAAGATATCCAGGTTGACTGGAATTCGGAGACCGGAATCGAGCTCTCGGCCTCAAAAGTCGTCGTCGATGAAGTCGAAAACCCCGCCACTGAACTTTCAATTGATGAAGCCCGTGAACTAGCAGGCGACGAAGTTGAACTCGGCGACGCTCTACTCTTACCTCTGCCGATGGAAGAGTTGGGACGCATCGCCGCACAAACTGCTAAGCAAATTCTCTTTCAAAAGGTCCGCGACGCCGTCCGTAGCAATGTTTATGAGCAGTATGTCGATAAGATTGGCGACCTCGTAAACGGCTATGTGAAGAGATTCGAACGCGGCAATATCATTGTTGATTTAGGCAACCTTGAAGCGATTCTACCGCGCTCACAGCAATCGCGTGGTGAACAGTGGAACCAGGGCGAGCGAATTCGAGTCGTAATCAACAACGTCTCGAAAGAGTCAAAAGGGCCGCAAGTCGAGGTTTCACGTACTTCGCCGGAACTACTGCTCCGCTTATTCGAAATGGAAGTCCCGGAAATCTACGACGGCACGGTTGTAATCAAATCTGCCGTACGAGAACCCGGTGAGCGCGCCAAGATTGCTGTCATGTCAAACGAGCGAGACGTAGATCCGGTTGGAGCATGCGTCGGCATGAAGGGTTCGCGTGTACAAGCAATCATCCGCGAACTGCGCGGCGAGAAGATCGACATTATTGAATGGTCTGACGAACCGTCCGTCTTTGCTGCGAATGCTTTATCTCCTGCGAAGGTTAATCAGGTCCGTATTACCGATATCGAAAATCGCCAGATGGAAGTAATCGTCAATGAAGATCAACTTTCCCTGGCAATCGGCAAACGTGGACAGAACGTCAGGTTAGCAACGAAGTTAGTAGGCTGGAATATCGACATCCGCAGTGAAGAAGAGATCAAGCGCGAAGTCACCGAACAAATGGGTGCCCTGATTGCCTCCGGCGAGGCGCTGCCCCTTTCTGCCATCGAGGGCGTAACCGCACAACAAGCAGACTCGCTAGCTGAACACGGCATTGAAGATATCGATGCCTTATCGCAAACCTCGGTTGACGACCTGGTTGAATTCCTCGACCTGAGTCTTGACGAGGCAGAGGTCATTCTGGAAGCGGCCAAGGCTGTAGTTGCGTTGCGGAATCGAAATATCGCGGAAGCAGAATCGACGACCACTGAAGGTGAGCCGATCGAATCACATGCTGTCTCAGCTGAATTTGATGAATCCGTTCAGGCCTACGACGTCGAGCCATCGGACGACATGACTGCCGAAGGCTACGACGAAGCCGTGGAAACTGGAGCGCCGTTCTCCTCTGAGCCGGAAATTCTGGCCAGAGACTCGGCTGACCCGGTCCCGGTAACCGAAGCCGAACAAATTAGTGCAGACGAAATCGCGCTTCAGGAAACCGGCCGCGACCTGCGACCTGACACGATTACGCCGTCTCCCGAAATTACATCTTCAGGCGTCGAAATGCCTGAGAACCTTGAAGAGATTGCCGCGGAAGTCTTAGCGGCAGATTCAGACTCTGAGGCTTTCGCCGAAGAGACTGAGACATCGGTTTCCGCCGATTCGGAAGAAAAGGCTGCATTAAGCGGAAACATGGACGAAGAGAAGCACTGATGCTTCTGTCGATGCAGCAAAACAGAATAAACGCTGTCTCAGGCTATAGGCTTGCGGCGTTACTCGCTCCAACGACTGTCACGCGTCTCAACTCTTGAACGGCGCCTTTGAAAGTGGTTTGGAGCGAAGTTCCTAACCACTTTTGAAGTGATAGATGCCTTGAAGGCGTCGAGAAGGAGTGCATGACAGTTTCCTCGAAAGTTCGTATTTACGATCTCGCCAAAGAACTGAAACTCGACACCAAACGACTGATTGAAGAGGTCCGTCGTGAAGGCGTCGATGTGAGCGTGCCATCGAATTCAGTTTCGAAGGAATTGGCCGAGAAGATCAGAAACAAGTATTTCCCCAAAAAGGAAACGGCCGTAAAGCGCGCGGTAAAAGTCGTAAAGCGTGCCACGCTTCCGGCGACCGATGTTGCCGCTGCCCCGCAAACTGTGGAGGCCCATCCTGAAGTTGAGGAATTAGATGTCGCTGTAGCCGAGGCGCCAGTTGAAGATGAGCCAGAGACTACCGAAACAGCTGCTCCTACTCCGACACCTGCGCCGGCGCGTCAGCCAACTACTGCCCGTCTGATTAAGAAGCTAACGCCGGCTACACGTGCAGAAGCACCCATTGATCTCGTTTCCGAACCCGAAGAGATTGAAGCGCCCGAACCCATTCAGGAGATCGAAGAGGTTCCCGAGCCAATAGCCGCTGCGCCGCCCACGAACGCACCGACAGTTGTCCGAACCGAGTCTCCAGCTCCGCCGCCTGCTCGTCAAATTCGTGTCCTGCGGCCAACTGCAGCCGCGCTAAATGCCGGTATCAGGCCAGGTGAACGTGCACCAGCGCCAGCTCCACCACCGGTAGCTCCAGCAGTGGACCGTCCTGACCGTGGCGGTAGCGGCGGTGGCGGTCGCGTCCGTGAAAGGCCATCGCTGCCTCGATCGGAAAGAACCGGCACACCGGGCGAAACGGCAACTCCCCAAACGACTTACATTCCTCCACCGGACGCAGGCAGACGTCGTTCTCGCCGTAGTAGTCCACGAGGTGGCCGGAAAATAGAAGGTAAGGCAGGCAGGTTTGATAAGAACGATTTCATTCCGCCGCCGAAGGCTCTGTCTCTCGAAGATCGAATCGCGGGCCGGCTCGAAGTGGACAATACGGGTGAACTTAAATCCGTACGCTTGATCGAAGGATCGACGGTTAAGGAATTCGCCGAGAAACTGGGAATCAAACCCAAGGACGTCGTGACGCTCCTGTTGCAACGCGGTGTCTTCGCCACGATCAATCAACCTTTGATGGATGACGTTGCTACCGATCTCGGAAAGAGATTCGGCTACGACGTCTCATTCGTGCCGTTCGAAGAGATGGTGGCCGAGAAAGAGTTTGAAGATCTGATCGCCACCGACGCTGACGACGTAGAACTGCCGCGCGCTCCGGTAGTAACGGTCATGGGCCACGTGGACCACGGTAAAACTTCGCTGCTCGACGGAATCCGCACTACAGACGTGGCAGCGGGTGAAGCTGGAGGTATTACGCAGCATATCGGAGCGTACAGCGTACAAGTTCCGAATCCGGATCTGCCCAATGAAACTCGTCGCGTTGTGTTTCTCGATACTCCGGGTCACGAAGCGTTTACGATGATGCGTGCACGCGGCGCCAAGGCTACCGACATCGTGGTGCTGGTGGTCGCTGCCGACGATGGCGTCATGCCGCAAACTATCGAAGCTATTGAGCATTCACGCGCAGCCAATGTCCCAATCATCGTGGCTATTAATAAGATCGATAAACCCGATGCCAACCCCGATCGGGTCAGACAAGAGTTGGCCCAGCACGGTCTGTCACCACTCGATTGGGGCGGCGACACTGAAATGGTCCAAGTTTCAGCCAAGCGGCGAGAGAACCTGGATACGTTGTTGGAAACGATTCTACTCACGTCAGACATTTTGAATCTCCGCGCGAGTCCGACTCGTTTGGCCTCCGGAGTAGTGCTCGAGGCCAAACTCGATCGTGGTCGCGGCGCGGTGGCTACAGTGCTCGTGCAACAAGGCACGCTTCGTATCCACGAACCATTCATCGTGGGCCAGATTTCTGGTCGCGTCAGAGCGATGTTTAACGATCGCGGCGAACCGATCACCGAGGCTGGTCCAGCCACTCCGGTGGAAGTACTGGGTCTGCAAGGTGTGCCACAAGCTGGAGAAAGTTTCCAGGTCGTCTCAGACATAACCAAAGCACAGTCGATTTCACAGCACCGCCAGATGCTCAGCCGTCAGGCTGCACTGTTACAGACCACCAAACGTGGTATCGAGGCGCTGGGTGAAAGCGAAGTCAAGGAATTGCTGGTAATCATAAAAGCGGACGTACAGGGTTCTGTGGAAGTGCTGAAGTCTACGTTGCAGAAGCTCTCGACCGATCGCGTCAAGGTGAAAGTCATCAGATCTGGTGTGGGAGCGATAACTGAGTCGGATGTGTTGCTCGGTTCCGCTACGCAGGCCGGATCGTCGTCGTCGGCAGTGGTGATCATCGGCTTCAACGTTCGACCCGAAGCCCGTGCGGCTGACGTGGCAAAACAGGAATCAGTAGATATCAGACTGCATTCCATCATCTACAAAGTAGAAGAAGAGATTCGAGCGGCCATGATCGGCATGCTTGAAGCAGTCGAGAAAGAAAAGATTCTTGGCAAGGCCGATGTGCGCGAAGTATTCCGTGTACCCAAAGCGGGAACTGTCGCGGGCTGTATGGTCATTGATGGTCTGATTCGTAGGAATGCACGGGCACGCTTAATTCGTGATGGAGTGGTCAGCTGGGAAGGCAATATCTCATCGCTACGAAGATTCAAAGACGATGTTTCGGAAGTCAGAGATGGCTTTGAGTGCGGTATCAGTCTGGAAAACTTTAACGATGTGAAAGTTGGAGACCAGATTGAGGCCTATATCGTTGAGCGCGTCGCGGCAACCGAATTGTAGGTTTGGGGGGACAGAACAATGGTTCTGTCCAGTTTTGTTATGCATCGCGCGGAAAGAGCTGCGGATATTATCAAAGAGGAGATAGCCCAAATTGTAGGCTACGAGCTCGAAGATCCGCGTGTTTCCTTGGTCACCGTAACCGAGGTTCGTTTGTCAGATGACAGGCGGGCTGCAAAAGTCTACGTGACCGTTGCTGGAGATGAGAACGAACATCGGGCGGCAATGGCAGCGTTACGAAAAGCTGCTCCTTATGTGAGAAAACAACTAGGGCTTTCACTGAATCTCCCGCGCACTCCGGAAATCCATTTTGTGCGCGATCGTGTTGAAGAAGAAGGCGAACGCGTCGATCAACTGCTGCAACAGATCGAAAGGGAGTGGGAAAGCCAGGGAAAGGAAAATGAGTGAAGGAAAGATTTAGCGCCAACTGAGACCCCTTCAAAAAAGGCGTGACACCTCCTTCAGCTTTTTAAAATGTTAAGTCAAGTAGTTGAGTTGATCGAATCAAAACGTCGGTTTGCGATCACCTCCCATATCCGCCCCGACGGCGACAGTTTAGGTTCTTCTCTTGGTCTTTACTGGCTTTTGCGTGCGCTCGACAAGGAAGTCGAGGTTATCATGCGCGATCCAGTGCCCCACGCATATCAACAGCTGCCCGGCGCTGATGAGGTTCGGGTAACGCCCAAAGTCGATCCTACCTATCACGCAGTTTTTGTTATTGAGTGTTCCGATATTACGCGTCCCGGTCTGCTCGATCTGGAAAAGCAATTTGTCGTAAATATCGATCATCATTCAACCACCGCGTTGTTCGGTACTATTAACTGGATCGACTCTACCGCATCTGCGGTAGGCGAGATGATTTATAACTTGTGCAAAGCAACCGGCGTGCGCGTAACCAAAGAAATCGCGGAGTGTGTCTATACAGCGCTCATTACTGATACCGGCTCTTTCCACTACAGCAACACGACCGAACGAACTTTTAAGGTTGCTTCCGAGCTCGTCAGGACCGGAGTCAAACCAGCCAAAACTGCCGAGGCAGTATTCGCCAGTTATCCCTGGAGTCGCATCCAACTAATGGGAGCGGTGTTATCCACGGCTCGCCGCGATGACAGCGGACGCGTCGCGTGCATGAGACAGTCCCTCGAAATGCAGGAACGGGCAAAAGCTTCAGATGAAGATGCGGACGGATTTGTTAACTATCCGTTGACCGTCGGTGAAGTCGAGGCTGTGGCGATGCTCAAAGAATCTGCGCCTGGCGTTTATCGAACAAGTCTGCGCTCAAAGGGTGAAGTCAACGTAGCAAAGGTCGCTGAAACATTTGGCGGTGGTGGCCATCGCAATGCTGCCGGCTGTACGTTGAAGGGTAGCTGGGAAGAGGCTGAGACTATTATCGTTGGCCTGCTTCAAGAGGCGGTCCAACGAGCGAATGGCTTGAAGGACGTTACGGAAGATGCACTCCGTGATTCAGATCTCGAACCGAAATCTGAATCAGTAGCTTAAAGCACTCCGGTTCTTGCGCGGAGCTCCTGGATGAACCATCCTCGGCTCCGCTTTATAGTGTCCAACCATGTCGTTGAAAGAAAAGAAATACAAGTGGCGACGCAAGGATTACCAGGAGCAGACTCGCGGTCTACTCATGGTTCATACGGGCAACGGCAAAGGTAAAACCACTTGTGCTCTCGGACTGATGATGCGCGCAGCTGGACGTGGTCTTAAATGCTGCATGATTCAGTTCATGAAGTCGCGTAATGACCGGTACGGTGAACACGAATCCGCGGAAAAGTTGGGGATTGAAGTCCACACGATGGGCGATGGTTTTACTTGGGATACTAAGAACCGAGACCAGGACATCAAGACCGCCAGAGAGACCTGGGCACTTTGCGTCGAGAAGCTGAGATCAGGCGACTACGATATGCTCGTCTTTGATGAACTTGTCTACGTTTTGAGTTACGAGATGCTGCCGGTTTCAGAAGTATTGAAAGAAATCGCGGAAATTCGTGCAGAACAGCCGGCATTGCACATTGTCGTAACCGGGCGGGATGCGCCACCCGAGCTAATTGAGGCGGCGGATTTGGTCACGGAAATGACGGAGATCAAACATCCTTTTACAGCCGGAATCAGAGCTCAACAAGGCATCGAGTTTTGACCGAATTTAGTCATCACGTTCCATTTGTGGTACGCTTCAAAGCAATCAATGGCCTGGTTCAACAAGAAAAGTAAACGGATCGAGGCCGTTCCTCCTGAGGAGCGGGTCGTAAAGACTGAAAATGTCTTTGTAAAGTGCGACGGATGCGAAGCTCACCTTTTTACCGGGGAACTGGAATCGTCCTCGCAAGTCTGTTCTCATTGCGGTCATCACTTTCGTATTGGAGCACGTGAGCGTCTCGCTCTGCTCTTCGATGATGGCAAGTTTGAAGAACTCGACGAGGAAGTGATCTCAATCGACCCGCTTGAGTTTGTCGATAGCAAGCCTTATTCAGAACGGCTCGTTCAAGCTAAACAGACGTCCGGACTTCCCGAAGCAATCATAAATGGTCGCGGCAGTGTTGGTGACCATCCCGTCGTCGCCGGTGCAATGGACATGCAATTCATTGGCGGCTCGATGGGTTCGGCGGTTGGCGAAAAAGTCACAAGGCTGGTCGAACGAGCGATGAGCGAACGAAGTGCTGTAGTGATATTCTCAGCATCAGGCGGCGCCCGAATGCAGGAAGGAACGCTGTCGCTGATGCAGATGGCCAAAATTTCCGCCGCCCTCGCTGCGCTCGATGAAGCGCGACTGCCCTTTATCTCAATTCTTACCGATCCAACAACTGGCGGGGTTACCGCTAGTTTTGCCATGCTAGGCGATGTCATCATCGCTGAACCAAAAGCATTGATTGGCTTCGCTGGTCCAAGAGTGATTGAACAAACCATCCGTCAAAAACTGCCGAAAGACTTCCAACGTTCGGAATTCCTCCTTGAACACGGGATGATCGACGCAATCGTCGACCGCAGAGAATTGCGCACTCAAATCATCCAGCTTCTAAACTTCATGATGAACCCGGAAATTCATGGTGAGTCGGATATCGAGAGAGCCCGGCGTCGCGCAATCTCCCGAAATTAACATCTCCATCGCGGGAGTTCATCAATGAAGTTTTCGGAAGCGGTCCAGTATCTACTGAGTCTGGGCCACGAAACCCTGGCAATGAAGCTGGGTCTTCGTAACTCCGAACTGTTGCTCGCCGCTCTCGGGAAACCACAGGCTTCCGTTCGCTCCGTTCAAATAGCTGGTACCAATGGCAAGGGTTCAACCGCTGTCATGCTGGATTCGATCTGCCGGGCAGCGGGAATAAAAACGGGTCTCTATACCTCGCCGCACTTAACCTCGATTACTGAGCGAATCCTGATCAATGGTGTACCGATCAGTGAAGACGAGTTCGCCACCCTTGTCACCTTTGTGCGTGAGACTTCAGAACTACTCGTCACTCGAGAAACGATTGAAGCCCTTCCTA
>Ga0163162_10002388_pt1 | contig 17655 bp, 15 predicted proteins | sample S55metaG_FD_115310 | JGI IMG/M metagenome (GOLD analysis project Ga0163162, IMG submission 115310) | Switchgrass rhizosphere microbial communities from Kellogg Biological Station, Michigan, USA - S5-5 metaG | ecosystem: Host-associated > Plants > Roots > Rhizosphere > Soil | place: USA...
AAGTTCCAGCAGCTTGCGATTGAAGACCGGATTGGCCGAAATGCTGAAGGGCGGCGTCGTCATGGACGTCACCAACGCCGAACAGGCCGTGATTGCCGAGAAGGCGGGCGCAGTATCGGTCATGGCGTTGGAGCGGGTTCCGGCGCAGATTCGTGCCGAGGGCGGCGTGGCCCGAATGGCCTCTCCGAAGAAGATTCGCGAGATCATGGCCGCCGTCTCTATTCCTGTGATGGCGAAGTGCCGCATCGGGCATTTTGCGGAAGCCCAAATATTGCAGGAACTCGGCGTCGACTACATCGACGAATCCGAAGTGCTGACCCCGGCTGACGAAGCGCATCACGTCGACAAGCATGCGTTCACCGTTCCATTTGTGTGCGGCGCGCGCAATCTGGGCGAAGCTCTGCGTCGCATTGCCGAGGGCGCAGCGATGATCCGCACCAAGGGCGAGGCCGGCACTGGCGACGTAGTTCACGCCGTCAAGCACATGCGGCAGATCGTGCAGGAGATGAGAATTCTCACCGTGCTGGGCGAAGAAGAGCTCTACGCCAAGGCCAAAGAACATCAGGCGCCGTATGAACTGATTCGCATGGTCGCCAAGACGGGGAAGCTGCCCGTGCCGAACTTCTCAGCCGGCGGAATTGCCACCCCGGCAGACGCTTCGCTGGTCATGCAACTCGGCGCTGAGTCGGTGTTTGTCGGCTCCGGCATCTTCATGCAGGATTCGACTACGTTTGCCGATCCCGAAGAAGCAGAGAAGCGTGCCAAAGCCATCGTGATGGCTGCGACACACTTCAACGATCCTAAAGTATTGCTTGAGGTGAGCGAAGACTTGGTCGGCGCTATGAAGGGGTTAGCTGTGTCCGGCCTGGACGCTGCCAATATGTTGCAGACCCGGGGCTGGTGACCATGGAAGGCGCGGCCGCTCTGGTCCGCGCCTTCGGTTTTCACTTTCGCGGCAACCACCCTTCAATCGAACCCGTTTGCTTCCGCAATCTCATGGATGGAGCTCTGGGCCGACCGCAACGGCACTGATACATGCACCACATTGTCAGGGGCGTTCACGTCTACCACGAGTGCGCCGCCGTCCTTTTTTACCAGGACATGATCGTCCTCATCGATGACCTCAACCAGGACGCCATCGGGACAGGCCTCAAGAGCGGGAATTGCTGCATCAATGACTGGCAGATACGGACGCAACTGTTCTGATGCCCTAGCCAAATGGTGATCGGGTACGAACTTCAACGTGGCCGGTACCAGGGCGGCGGGGACGATCAGATTGACCCTGGTGCCCCCGATCCTTTTCTCGTGCACCTTGACGTGAATGAATCCTTCGCTGGAAAGCGCGGCTGCGCCGAGCAGCGCGGTTCCCATTACGCCCACCCCAAGCTTGGCAAGAAAGATCATGGGAGTCTCCTCGTGGCTTTTCTCGTTTCGTTCATTCTCCTGGACGGCAATCGCCTATTCACCTGAGCTGCGTGAGTCCACCCAAACACGGACAGTCTGATCGTGGCCGGTCACGTTCACCAGGTTCATATCCCCGACATTTTCGAGAGCCCTGACCGCGGCTTCGACGTTCAGTTGGTTCTGGCTGGTCTCGCAAATCAGGGCCTGCGCGACATCCCAGGGAATCGTCACGTCGACGTTTTGCTTGCTTTGCTTATCTGTTGCGTGCACCACCATCATTCCGTGCTCTTTGGCCACGCGAACATCGTTGCCCATATCCTGCACACTCACAAACTCGCCTTCCGGGGCAGCCTTGAGAGCCTCGAGAATGGCTCTTACGTTCACATTGTTAGCGTCGAGGTGACCAATGCGGACCTTGCCATCCCGCAGCTGGCCATGATTGATCGCCGGGATTACCTGCTCAGCCAAGGTTAGCGGGAGGTTGACGCGAACCAGTTGGTGCGTACCTGGGCTGCTGACCCTGACGTGGATGTAACGCGTGGTTGTAGCCGCAAACGCAAAAGTCGCCAGACGCAGGGCGGTGAATACCACCACGGCGGTGAAACCTTTTCGAGTAGTTTTCATGATTTCCTCTCGGGATGGAGGGCGTTGGGCATCCCGGTTTTGGGGGTGCCCTTGGTGTCCTGGCAGAGATACGCAAGAGGTTTAAGGAAAGTTCCGGGTTGGATTGAGTCTGGCCGACAGCGACCTTGAGTAGAACGTTTCGGGCCGAGCGTGGCCAACAAAGGAGGCCGGCGGTCCTTAGAGTAAAATCACCGCAGACCATCGTGGACGTCCACACACCCAAACGATCAATGAGCAAGACCGGAAAATCTGCGAAAATCGGCGTCCTAGCCCTCCAGGGGGACTTTGACGCCCACCGCCGCCGCCTGGAAGAGTTGGGCGCAGAAGTGGTCTTGGTAAAGAAGCCGGAGCAACTAGACCAGATCGAAGGCCTGGTGATTCCTGGCGGCGAGTCCGGCACGTTTCTCAAATTGCTGGGCGAGGCTGGGTTCGAGAAGCTTAAGCAATTCGCGCTGTCCAACCCTACGTTCGGAACCTGCGCTGGAGCCATCCTGCTAGCAACTGAGGTAGAGAATCCTCATCAGGCGGGACTTGGCGCGCTTGATATCGGTATCCGCCGAAATGCATACGGCCGCCAGGTTGATAGTTCGATCCGCGAAGGGAAGCTGGGCGAATCCCCGATTGAAATGGTGTTCATCCGCGCTCCCAAGATTGGACGCGTTGGGCCCGGCGTCGAAGTGATCGCTACCGAGGGCAATGATCCTGTGGCTGTCCGCCAGGGAAGAGCGATGGCGGCGACATTTCATCCTGAACTCTCCGCCGATACGCGGGTGCACAAAGCGTTTCTGGATCTGGTTAGTAACGGACAGAAGCGAAGTTAAGTGGACACTGAAAATAAGTCTGGCGATAGCGGGCCATTTGGATGGCGCCCGTGGTGGCTCATCGTTTTACTCGTGCTCTTTCCCATTCCGTTTACCCCGTGGTGGATGGGAATTATCTTCACAGTTATCTTTTGTCTTCTGGTGGGGCTATTGCTTCCCAAAAGAAATTCCCAGTAGAGCGTTGCCCCCGAGGCGAATGGGCTGCGCAGTCAGCACGGGAGGATTACTACTTGTGAATTTGACGCTCTCGCTTAAGCGCTGCGGAAAGCGAAGGCCCACCCTTAAGCATACCTCGGGTCTTATCGACTAATGCTTCCGAAACCACTTCCAAAATAACGCAATCGTCTTCCACTCTCACGGAAACCCTTGATCCCGATTCAATCCCGAGAGCGGAGCGAATCTCTCCAGGAATCACGATTTGCCCTCGATTGCCGACTCGAACGACGTGTCTTGCCATGACTCGACTCTAACCCGGCCGTTGGGCGTCGGTATAAAAGTTTAATTTTTGGTCTTGACATCGCCAATATGTAACGCTATGGTTACGCATTATGCGGAACCGTTCGGTTACATATTCTCCCGAAGCCGCTTTTCATGCGCTGGCTGATCCCACCCGCCGCGCGGTGCTTGATCTGTTGCGGCAGGGAAGCCAGCCGGCAGGGCAGATTGCACGTGCGTTTCCTGTATCTCGGCCGGCCATCTCGAAACATTTACGGTTGCTGCGACGAGCCCACCTGGTGCAGGAGCGACGTGAGGGACGCAATCGTTTCTATCAGCTTAATCCTGAACCGCTGAAGGCCGTCGACTCATGGCTGCAGCAATACCGTGTCTTCTGGGAGGCCAATTTGAACAGTTTGAAGGCGTTTGTCGAAGCCGAATATGCCCGGGAAACCGCCGGGTTGGGCGGGAGATCAGACAGAGTTAAACGTTCGAAAGGGAAAGAGTAATAGAACCTTGCAACATCAATCACGGTCCTCGCGACCGATCTAACGAGGAGGAAGTTGAATATGAAATCAGTCCGCATCGCAATCACTCTGTTGTTTGTGCTGGCCACCACTGCCGCCTTTGCCGCATCGGCGGCGCAGAAGTCTTTCGAAGAACTCAAGGCGCTGGACGGGACCTGGGAGGGAACAGTAAAAAACGGTCAACGGGTCGAGGTAGATTATCGTGTCACTTCGGGCGGATCCGCGCTGATGAGCGAAATCAAAGGTAAGGAAGACATGATCAGCATGTTCCATCTCGACGGCGAACGCCTGCTGATGACCCACTATTGCGGTGCGGGAAACCAGCCTCGCATGGTGGCCAGCGCCTCGCCCGACGGTAAGACCTTTACCTTCGCCTTTCTCGATGTCACGAATCTTGCTACTCCTGACACGGGTTATATGAGCCGCCTTGTCATCTCGATGCCGGATGCCAATCACCACACCGAAGAGTGGATCTACAACGATCACGGCAAGGAAATGAAAGAGGTCTTTCACCTGCAGCGCAAGAAGTAGATTCCAGATTGCCGAAAAGGACGGGCGCACGGCCCGTCCTTCAGCAGGAGTGAAACTATGACGACGATGCCACAATCTCAAATTACTCCCGATCAGGATGCGATAGTCACGGAAATCGAAATTGCCGCCCCCCCGGCGCGGGTCTTTCATGCGCTGACTGATCCGTCCCAACTGATGCTCTGGTGGGCAGCCTCGCCCGCAGGTGCGATCTGGGAGATGGACGCGCGCCTGGGTGGCAAATGGCGATACGAATTGGCTGGTCCCAACAGAAAGGCTGCGGTCAACGGAGTGGGCGATTTTAAGGCGCACGGAGAGATCACCGAGTTCGATCCTCCGCGCGTGCTGGCCTACACCTGGCGAGGCAACTGGCACGAACATCCGGAGCAGGCGTCCACAGCGCGATGGGAGTTGTCGCCCACCAAAACCGGCACCCGAGTGAAGGTCACGCACAGCGGACTCGCCAACGAACCTATCGTCCGCAAGGATTACGCGGGTGGCTGGCCTGGCGTACTGGACAAGCTGAGAAAACATTGCGAATAGATTTCGAATAGAGAAATTTGAATAGAGTTCGAATGGAGAAAGAGGAGAAGTTTATGGCCACCGCCATAGTTACTCCCGACAATGACGCGGTTCTCGCGGAAGTTTTTATTGCTGCCCCGCCGGAGCGAGTGTTTCAGGCAATCACCGATCCTAAACAGATGCCCTTGTGGTGGGGACAGCAAGGCCTGTATCGAGTGACCCAGTGGAAAGCCGATGTGCGCCCGGGCGGAAACTGGCGTAGCGACGGAGAAGGCGCCGATGGCCGCAAGTTTAGCGTGGGGGGCGAGTATCTGGAGGTAGATCCGCCGCGCCTGCTAGTCCATACGTGGATTCCAAGTTATTCACCTGAATTGAAGACAGTGGTTCGCTGGGAATTGGAAGCACGCGGGGTCCACAACTTGCAGCATACCGGGCCTAAGAAAGCTGGGACAGGCACGTTCGTGAAGATCCGTCACGACGGATTTGCCGGCAACGTCGAACAGGCGAAAAGCCACGGCGACGGCTGGATCCGGGTGCTGGGATGGATGCAGGTGTTTGTGGAAGAGGGAAAGACTATCGACATGCGCTAGACTGCGATTTTGTAGCGCCGGCATCCTGCCGGCTGTCCCGAGGGCGTCTCGCCCTCGGTGTGTGGCGTCAGCCTGAGCAAAGTTGGATTTGCGGGAGCGCCGGTCCAGCGCAGTCGATGACCTTATGCAGAAACTGTGAATGTGTGGGCGAGACGCCCACACGACAGCCGGCTAGACGCCGGCGCTACTAGACCCGCTTAGGCTGTCGCCCCGAATCGGACTGATACGAGTTTAGAAACGCCCGGCTCCTGCATCGTTACGCCATACAGCACCGGCGCGATGCTCATCGTCTTCTTGCTGTGGGTAATGAGCACGAACTGAGTCTGGATGCTCATCTCTTTCACCAGTTCAGTGAAGCGTCCGATGTTGGCTTCGTCGAGCGGAGCATCGACTTCGTCAAGGATGCAGAACGGGCTGGGCTGATACTGGAAGATCCCAACCAGCAAAGCTAATGCGGTCATCGCCTTCTCGCCGCCGGATAACAACAGTACATTCTGCAGCTTCTTTCCCGGAGGTGAAGCCACGATGTCGATACCGCTCTCGGCGCTGTTTTCTTCGTCAGTGAGGCGCATAAAGCCTTGGCCGCCACCGAAGAGCTTGCGGAAGGTCGCCTGGAAGTTTTCGTTGATCTTGTGGAAGGCCTCTTCGAATTTCTGGCGTGAGAAAGCATCGATCTCTTTGATCGTGGCCTGCGTGTTCTCGATCGAGTCGTAGAGATCTTTTCTCTGAGTTTCGAGGAAAGCGTTACGCTCGGCGGTTTCTTTGTACTCTTCGAGCGCCATCATGTTGACCGGGCCCATGGCATCCAGACGGGTCCGCATGTCGCGATAGATCTGATCTTCGACCGTGAGTTGTTCGCCGTTCACGATCGATATCGTGATGTCCGCCATCAACTCATCGCGCTGCACGCCGAGATCGTTCATGCACGTTTCCGCCATGTACTGCGCATCGGACTGCAACTTCGCTGCGGAAGCGGAAAGCTCGGCGCGTTTGTCGCGCGATTGCTCGAGCAACTGGCGGGCCTGATGCAGAGCCTGATCGATTTCAGCCAGTCGGGCACGTACCTGTTCCGACTCGACTTGCAGCAGGCTGTCACGAGTCTCGCAGGCATTGCGCTCGGCATCGAAATCTACCAGGCGGACGGCGATCTCCTGGTTCTGAGTTTCGCGATCCCGTTTTTCGACTGCCGAAGATTCGATCTGCATCCGCAGCGAAGCCACGCGCTCGATCATTTCGGTGACCAGCAACTCGATGCGTTCGAGGCCGGCGGTTGCGCTGCGATGACGTTCTTCGAGAGTCGCAACCATCGCCAGTCGTTGCGAGGCGGTCTGTGCAGCCTGATCTCTTCGGTCTCGCAAGCTGGACAGTTGCTCATGGCCGGCAGCGGCAAGATGTTCCAACTCCGCGCGCTTTTGCTCGGCGCCGGCAATCTGCATCTGCAACTGTTGAAGAAGCGATCCTTTTTCGGTGCGCTCAGCCTCTAGTCGGTGCAGTTCCTGACCTGAGGTCTGCAGGCGCTCGCCCACCCGCGAGAATTCGGATTCCAATTGTTTCAGCAGGTGGCCTGACGTCATCGCCCGCTTTTCCGCTTCGCGCTTTTCGCCTTCGAGGCGGTCGAGCAGGGAGGTGAGCTCTTTGATTTCGCGGCCCAGAGTGAGCACGCGCATTTCTTCGTTGCGCAACGCAAGTTCCAGTTCGCCGAGTTGGCGCAGCACATCGCGCAGCTCTCGCTTCATGGAGAGCGGACCTTCCGCGCGCTGCTTGCCGCCAGTCACAGTCACGTTGTGAAAGCATTCGCCGGACTGGGAGAGGAAGAAGGCATCAGGATTCTCCAGCGCAAGTTCTCGCGCGAAAGTTGGGTCGGGAACGATGTAGCCATCCCGCAGCTTGGGAAGGATGACTTCCAGCGACCGGCCAAATCCGTTGAGCACACGAATCGCATTCTTCAGTGGGACGATGGGACGCTCTGGCGTCACCTGATGCGCGTTCTGGTCAACGGCGAAGGAGAACTTGGCCTGGGAATCTTCGGGGTGCACGAGGAATGTCGCACGCCCGTCCACGTCGGTGCGGAGGAGACGCAAGCCTTCATCGGCGGCGTCCCAGGATTTGACCACGATGTAGTTGAGTTCGTCGCGCAGGAAGTCTTCGACCACGCCTTCATACCGGGTCTCAACTTCGAGGAAGTCGGCGAGCACGCCCGCCGGAGCCATTCCACCCTGCATGACGCCTGACTGAAAGAGGCGGCGAACTGATTCAGTGGAGTATCCGTGCTCGGCGATAACGGCTTCGAGTGAACCTTTTTTGCCTATCGCGGTAGCGTACTCGGCGCGCAGACTGTCCAGATGATTCTTGGCTTCGGACTCTTGATGGCGGCTTGCGTCAAGTTTCTGACGTGTCTGGACCAGTTCCTCGCTCAGTGCGGAGACGCGCTGCGACACGGTTTCGAATTCCAAACCCAGTTGGCCGCGCTGTCCTCCGAATGCTTCCATCTGAGAATTGGCAGCAGCCATTTCCGATTGCAGACGGTGGGCTTCGCGATCCACCCCGGCCAGCCGCTCTTCTACTTGCGTATGCTGGTTGCGCAATGTGGAGGTGGCAGCAACTGCTTCGACAATCATGATTCGCGATTGTTCCTGCTGATGCTCGAGTTCGGCCAAACCTGCGGCTGCGGCGGTGGCCTCCAATTGGCTCTGTCCTAATTCCTGTTGCGCCGCGGCGAGATCTCCCGCAGCGGAGTCGAGAATCCGGCGATTGGCATCACACTCTGCAGCCAAAGCCGCCAACCGTTGCTGAGCCTGTGCCAATTCGGCTTCGGAGGAGGCTGCGCGCGCCACCAGTTCCGCACAGCGTTCTTCGTTATGCAGGCGCTGGGCCAGGGCCCGATCTGATTCCAGCTTGAGCTGGCTAAGGCGCTCGCGGTTCTCACGTACTTCGGTTTCGATGGCGTAGCCACGCTGCGTGCGCTCGGAGTGCTCGGCTTCGGATTGCTGCACGCTTTCAGCCTGCTGACGCATTTCTTCCGAGATAGCACCCATCTGGGCGTCAAGCGCGGAACTCTCCTGTTCGAGTTGAGCGAACTTACTGGCCAGGACCAGCCGTAGCTTGGCCCGCATTTCTTCGCGCAGTTTGGCATAGCGCTCGGCTTTCGAGGCCTGGCGCTTGAGCGAGTTCATCTGCCGTGTGACTTCCTCGAAGATGTCATTGACTCGTGCCAAGTTGATCTTGGCGTCTTCGAGGCGGGCCTCGGCGAGGCGCTTTTTCGTCTTGAATTTAGTGATGCCGGCGGCTTCTTCGATGATGGCCCGGCGATCGGTGGGACGGCTGCTGAGGATTTGCCCGATGCGTCCCTGCTCGATCAGGGCGTAGGATTCCGGTCCCAGACCGGTTCCCATGAAGAGTTCCTGTATATCGCGCAGACGGCACAGCTTTCCGTTAAGGAGGTATTCGCTTTCCCCGGTGCGAAATAGACGGCGGTTCACGACGATTTCACCCGCCTTAAACTGTTGCTTGAACTGTCGGCGGCGAATCTTTAGAACCACTTGAGGTGCGGTGATAGAGACGACTTCGGCGGACGGGGCAGCACCCTCGGCCAGTTGGGCCGGCGGTACACTGTTTTCCCCCTCCGGTGCTGTCACCACGCCTTCAATCTCTTCAAGTCTGCCGGGCCGCGCCTCTTCGGTGAGGCGTTCGGTCTCTTCCGCAGCCTCGGCACGGATTTCGGCTTCGTCCCAGTCTTCGACCGGTCGTGGCATGTCATCCTGAATCTCGACTTCGGTGGGCTCGTGAGCATCGGCACCATCGTAGACTTCGGGATCGATCAGGGTCAACGACACCTCGGCCATGCCCGTGGGCTTGCGATCGCGAGTGCCGGCGAAGATTACGTCTTCCATGCGCGAACCGCGCAGGGTCTTGGCCGACTGCTCGCCCAATACCCACGAGATAGCGTCCGCGATATTAGACTTGCCGCAGCCGTTGGGGCCGATGATGGCAGCCACGCCCTCCCCGTGAAACTTGAGTTCGGTGCGGTCGCAGAACGATTTGAAGCCGAGAATCTGGAGCCTTTTGAGTTTGAGCAACTTCTACTCCTTAGGTCGCCGAAGGTTGTAACCCCGTGTGGTCGCGGGCGACTCGCCCGCGTGAACGCGTCCGCAGTTCGAGTTCATCTAAACGGATGCAAGGATCATGGAAACATCATCAGCCCGGTTAATTAATTGGATTCTCCCAATACATCGCTCTAGTGAGCGCCCCCCAGGCTGGAATCGGCGAGGCACAAATTAGAGTTACTGTAACGGCCAAATCATGCCGGGGTCAAGTACGAAAACACTATATCTGGTATGGCCTTACGGCCGACCGCGCCAGATTGAACACACAATGCAGCAATGGGCCAGAAATTGAGTGGGGAACTGACGAAGGAGGGAAGAATCGCGAGAGCCAGACAACGTTATCGCAAAGCGCGGCCGAAGGCAACGGCTGGTTCCAGGGAAGCGGGCCAGTTCGAGACGCAAACAACTGAGACAGACGACGAGGGTTTGCGAAGGATTACGAGGTTCGGGAAATCTTACCGAGCCTGGCTCGGCCTGGACGGGCGAGGGCGCCCGTCCCTACACGGCCCGTTCTCAAACATGGTTCTTGCCGATTTACTGCTGGCCCAGCTTTTCGAAGAACAGGCAGATGGACTCGATGCCGCGATAGAAATTTGGGATGTGAAACTTCTCATTGGGTGCGTGCAGGTTGTCGTCGGGGAGGCCGAAGCCCATCATCACCGACGGGATCTTCAGTACATCCTGAAAATCGGTGACGATTGGAATCGATCCACCGGAGCGAATGAAAACCGTCTCTTTCTTGAACACGTCATGCAGAGCTTCGGTCGCGGCTTTGATGTAGCGATTGTCGGTGCCGACGACGGCAGCTGGTCCTTTGCTCCAGACTTTGATGCTGGTCTCGATGCCTTTCGGCGTGAGCTTCTTCACGTAGTTCTTGTATTTCTTGAGGATGTCATCTGGATTCTGGTTCGGCACAAGGCGCATCGAAACTTTTGCCGACGCTTTGGCTGGGATCACAGTCTTGGCGCCGGGAGCAACGAACCCTCCGGGCATGCCGTGAACTTCAAGGGTCGGACGCGCCCAGGTGCGATACAGGACGGAGTATCCCGGCTCTCCCGTCAGCACTTTCGAGCCTACTTCAATCTTGCGATAGTGCTCCTCGTTGAACGGCAGACGCTTCCACGCCTTTAATTCATCTTTGCTCGGAGCTTTTACTTTCTGGTAGAAGCCCGGGATCAGGACTTTGCCCCTGGCATCTTTCAGCTTGCTGATGATTTCGATCAGGCCGAAGAACGGGTTGGGGGCGGCGCCGCCGTACATTCCGGAATGCAGATCGGTTTTCGCTCCCTTGGCTTCGATTTCGGTATAAACCAGTCCGCGAAGACCGACGCACAAGGTTGGGAGATTATTCGCAAATAATTCGGTATCGCACACCAGCGCGAAATCAGCTTTCAACTTAGCCTTTTCCTTGCGCACGTATGCGGAGATCGACTCGCCCCCGACCTCTTCCTCACCTTCGATGATGAACTTCACATTCAAGGGCAGCTTGCCGTCGTGCCCCTTCATCAGGGATTCGATGGCCTTTACTTCCATCCAGAGCTGGCCTTTATCGTCGACCGCGCCGCGAGCGTAAATGTTGTTGTTGCGCTCGGTGGGCTCGAACGGCGGAGTCGTCCATTCATTGAGAGGGTCAGGGGGCTGCACATCGTAGTGCGCGTAGCACAATACCGTCGGCTTGCCTGGAGCGTGCAGCCAGTCGGCGTAGACCAGCGGGTGGCCCTTGGTGGGAACGACCTCGGCGTGATCGAGTCCGATGCGGCGAAGATCATTGGCCACAAATTCAGCGGCTTTCTGGACGTCGGATTTGTGCTCAGTAAGAGTGCTGATGCTGGGGATACGAAGCAGGTCTTTCAGTTCATTCAGAAAACGCTGTTGATTGGCGCGAGCGTAGTCAATTGCGGGAGAGGCCATGGGGGCTGCCTTTCTGAGGTGAAAACGTCTCAGTATAGCTGACGGCGCCGTATCACGATTTGCCCTGCGGGTTCGGCTTCTTTCGCCCTTTTAGGGCCGGATCGTGCTCGGGCGCTTACCCCGGGCTTACGCACGGAGCTTGATTCTCGCCCGCTCCGCGGCTGTGCGTAGCGATTCTGATCTAAGTAGCGCCGGCGTCCCGCCAGCTGTCGTGGGGGCGTCTCGCCCCCACCGGGTGACGGAAAGTTTTATTCGCGTTCGGGAGCGCACGAAGGCAGTTTTCTGCTGCGAGAGTTCTGAGGGCAGGAAGATGGTCGTCAGTCGTCGGTCGTCAGCAGCCAAAGCGCCACGCCTTTTTGCTGAAGACTGAGGACTGCGACCGACGACTGCTCCCCTCAGGACAGCCGGCGGGACGCCGGCGCTACGCAAATCGCATTGGGGAGAAAGGCGAGAGATCGTAGTCAGGCTTTTCGCCGCTGATGACTTGCGCCATTACCCGCGCAGTAACCGGTGTGAGCAGAATTCCATCGCGGAAATGGCCGGTCGCGACGAAATAGCCTTGTGTCGATGCGGTGCCCAGAATCGGCAGGTTGTCGGGAGATCCTGGGCGCAGGCCGGCCCACGCTTCCAGCATGCGGGCATGGGCTAGTGCTGGCACGAGATGAATTGCAGCCTGATGCATGCGCTGGATCGTGGCAGGGTCAGTTCGTTTGTCGTATCCCGCTTCTTCGACTGTTGCTCCCACCAGAATGCGTCCATCACTGCGCGGCACCAGATAGATTTCGGGAGCGCGAATGACATGACGCAGCAAGTCACGAGATTCCCCGGCGAGACACAGCATCTGTCCCTTCACCGGGCGGGTCGGGAACGAATGCGGTGGCAATTGACCCGACCATGCTCCTGCACAATTCACTACGACCGGGGCTGAGTAATTTGTCCTCGCGGTTGCAACTCCAGTCACCTGTCCTTTTGCCTGTGTGATCTCGGTGACTGCTGTCCCCGAAGAAATATCGACTTCACGATGGCGAGCGGCTTTCAGTGCGGCGGAAGTCAGTGCGCGAGGATCGACACTGCGCTCTTGCAAATAAACTCCGGGCAGATTTACCGGGCCGAGCGCGGGCTCCAGTTCGGCCAGCGGAGAGGGAAGCGGGCAGTCGTCCAGCAAGCTGGGACGCTCGCGCAAATTTTCTGGCATGGCAAAAAAGATTGTGCCCTGATCACGCAAATCGACATTGATGCCGGATTCGTCCTGCAGTTCATGAACAAACTCCGGGTACATGCGAGCGCTGGCGCTGGCTAAGGATTGAAGCGCGGGCGGCATCTCGAGAGGAAAATCGGCCAGCATTCCGGCTGCGGCGTGCGATGCTTCCCGTCCGGGCTCTCCGCGCTCGACGATCAGGACCGATGCGCCACGTTTGCGCAGTGCGATCGAAAGCGAGAGCCCGATGATGCCGCCGCCGATGATGATGACATCCCACGTCCTCACCACCCGATTGTAAAGCAGAGCATAGGGACTGCCCGGGTGCGTAAATCGCCAGGTTATCCTGGGTCGGAGTCAACGAGACAAACCCTGGCGAGCTTTGCTCGCCTACCCGGACGAGGTCGTCTGGTTCTACGCGTTCGTCGCGACTATCGATTCCGGGAACTACAGCTTGGCGAGGTACTCCAGAATTTCAGGCGTGCCCCAGTCGATGGCGCCGATAAACTTGCGGCGCAGCACACCATGGCGGTCGATGATGTAGGTTTCGGGGAATTTGAACGTCCCGTAAAGATTGTTGCTCTTTTGATCGGGATCACGCACGGTGAGCAAGTCCACGTTGTGCTCTTTCAGGAAGGCCTGGTACGCGCTCTTGTCGGCATCGACGCTGATGGCTACGACCTCGACGCCCTTAGCTTTCATCTTCTGCTGCATCTGCACCAGTGAAGGCATCTCTTCAATACACGGCGGGCACCAGGTGGCCCAAAAATTCAGCACGACCACCTTGCCGCGAAATTCGTCCAGACTTACTTTGCGATCCGTGTCCTGAACAGTGAAGCCCGGGGCGGTGGTTCCAATATTTGGCGGACGGCTGCCGCTATAACAACCCGCAAGCGTCAGGGGGAGGATCAGAAGGCCGGACAGAACCGAAGCACGTCGCACAAAGTTATAATACCTAATTCGGCCTATGGTGGCGCCAGAGACAGTCGCGAGCAGGCCAGCGGTGTCGGTCATCGTACCGGCGCGCAATGAAGAAGCCAGCCTCGAAGCCTGTCTGCACTCGCTCACCGCTCAGAGTGGGGTGAGCTTCGAAATCATTGCGGTCGATGACGGATCCACCGACCGTACTCGCGAAATTGCTCAGTCGTTTCCTTCAGTGCGAATTGTCAATGCCGGCCCACCAGCTTCCGGCTGGACAGGAAAGAACAACGCGATGTATGCCGGACAGACAGTCGCTCGAGGCGAGTGGCTGTTATTCACCGACGCCGACACCGTGCATAAGCCCGGATCGTTGGCCCGAGCGTTGAAAGAAGTCGGACAGCGTGGAGCGGTGATGCTTTCATATTCGCCAGAACAGGAAGTTCATGGGTTCTGGGAGAACGCCGTCATGCCGGTAATTTTCGCGGAGCTGGCGGCGACCTATCGGCCCTCACTGGTGTGCGATCCGAAATCTCCGGCCGCGGCGGCAAATGGTCAATACATCCTGATCGCGCGCGAGGCCTATGACGCCGTCGGCGGACACGCCGCAGTGAGCGGCAGCCTGCTCGAAGATGTGGCGCTGGCCAAAGCGGTGAAGGCTTCCGGCCGCAAGATTTTCTTCCGCTTTGGCGACGATGCTGTTCGTACGCGGATGTATCGCAGCTTCGCGCAACTTCGCGAGGGTTGGACCAAGAATCTGGCGCTGCTGTTCCCTGAACCAGTAAGACTGGCACTGCTCAGATTGACCGAGTTTCTGCTGATCGCAGCTGGCTTCGCGGCGGCTCTCGCGGCGCTGTTGCGAGGTCATTTCAGGCCAGGGCTTGTAGCGGCGGTTTTGGCTATTACGATCTACGCTTTTCTTCTGAATCGAATTCGCAAAGCGCATTTTTCCTGGGGGGCAAACGCGTTGTCGCTCGCGGGCCTGCCGCTCTTTGCGTATCTGTTGTTGCGATCCAAACTGTCATACAGGCAAGGGAATGTGCGCTGGAAGGGAAGAACCTACGGCGGAAGCACCTCACATGGAAGTGCGGAAACCCTTGTCATTAAACGGCAGCGCATGGCCGGGCGTAATTCGGCATCAAAGGCAGAGGAATGGTCTATCTGACCCGCAAAACCGAATTCGCCGCGTCGCACTACTATCACAATCCGGAACTCAATCCGGAGGAGAACCAGCGAATTTTCGGCAAATGTAATAACCCGAACGGTCACGGACACAACTACACGCTGGAAGTCACAGTCAAAGGCGAAGTCGATCCTCGCTCCGGCTTTGTGGTCGATCTGAAGCAGTTGAAGGAAGTTCTGAATCGCGAAGTCCTGGACGCCATGGACCACCGCTTTCTGAACAAAGAAGTGCCGGAGTTTTCCACCCGCATCCCGACTACGGAGAACCTGGCCATCGCCATCTGGCAGCGCCTGGTGTCAAAACTCGACAAAGCCAGACTGCATCGCGTGCGGGTGTATGAGACACCTGATCTTTTCGTCGATTTCTATGGTGAAGCATGAAGGCGCATCTGACTCGTCGATACATGTTTTCGGCTTCGCACCGTCTTCACAGCGAAGCCATGTCCGACACTGAGAATGCGGCTACCTATGGCAAGTGCAACAACCCGTACGGCCACGGTCATAATTACTCGGTCGAAGTCACGGTCAGCGGGCAGGTGGATGAAGTCACCGGAATGGTCTGCAACCTGGTCGATCTGGACGGTTTCATGCATCGCGAAATCCTGCAACGCTTCGACCTGGAGAATTTAAATACGAAGGCGGAATTCGCCGAAGCCGTTCCCACAACTGAAAATCTTTGCACAACGATCTACGATATTTTGCAGCGCGGCTTCACTCACGCACATCTGGAAAAGGTACGAATCGAAGAAACCATGATGAATTCCTTCGAGTACGGCGGGGAGAACGAATTTGTAGTTGAGTAATCGAATGATCGGGTAATTGCGTAATCGGGTAATTGTGTAATTGAAAACTCGCGCGGAATGCCTGGGTTCCAAATTGCCAAATTACTCAATTACTAAATTACCCAATTACCGGAGCAGTCCATGAATCCAGCCACTGAAGTATCTTCGCTGACCAGCGCCACCTTCGAAGAGTTGGTACGCGAAATGATTGTTCGCATCGGAGAAGATCCTGACCACGAAGGTTTGGTGCGCACGCCCGACCGCGTTCGCCGCTCCTGGGAATTTCTGGCGCGGGGATACAAAGAAGATCCGGACGCCATGCTCCGCAAAGCACTGTTCACCGTTACCTATGACGAAATGGTCATAGTCAAGGACATCGAAATGTTCAGCCTCTGCGAACATCACATGCTGCCGTTCTTCGGCAAAGTCCACGTCGCGTACATCCCAAATGGCAAAGTAATCGGGTTGAGCAAGATCCCGCGCCTGATCGAAATCTTTTCGCGCCGCCTGCAGATTCAGGAACGCCTGACTACGCAGATCGCGGAAACGATCCAGAAGGCGATCCAACCGCAGGGTGTGGGAGTGGTGATCGAGGCACGGCACCTTTGCATGATGATGCGTGGCGTAGAAAAGCAGCACTCGGCTGCGGTCACCTCCTCGATGCTGGGGTGCTTCCGCGACACACAGGAAACTCGTACGGAATTTTTATCGCTCATCCGAAACCGTGCAAACGGAATTTAAGAGCGGACGTCAGACCTCGGACAAGTCAAAATCTAACTGTTCAACTAGATCGACGTTCGCCGTTGTGAGGTCCGAGGTCTGACGGCCGAGGTCCGAAGTCCGCTGTCCTCACCACGCCCCGTAACGGTACCTCCGCGGACGTTCTGGAAAGATCTTGATCAGCACGATACCCACGAGGAAGCCTCCTACGTGGGCCCAGAATGCCACCCCGCCTCTGGTATCGCTGTAGCTCGCGAGCGACGTTGCTGCGCCGCTCACAAACTGCATTGCGAACCAGTAACCCAGCGTGACCCACGCCGGCAGATAAAAAAGAAAGAAAATCGGAAACCAGATCAGGACTTTGGCCTTGGGATACAGCAGGAAGTACGCGCCCAGAACGCCAGCGATTGCCCCGCTGGCTCCGACCGTGGGGACGCTGGAGTGCGGATTGAGCAGCACCTGCGCGAATGCCGCCCCCAATCCGCTGAGGAGATAGAACAGGAGATATTTGAAGTGGCCCAGATAGTCTTCAATGTTGTCGCCGAAGATCCAAAGGAACCACATGTTGCCGATCACGTGCATCCACGAACCGTGAAGGAACAAGGAAGTCAGTGTTGGAAGGAAAGCTGCCGCAACTCCCATCCTGTGGGTTCCAGCTAGAAGCCCAGTGATGTTCGCGGGAATCATCCCCAGTTGAAAAAGCAGGACCTTGAAGCCGCGTGGAGTAAGACTCGCCTCGAAAAGGAAGATCACCAGGTTTAATCCGACCAGGAAGTAGGTGACGTAGGGTGTGCTGAATCGAGGCTGGTCGTCGCGAACAGGAATCATGGGGGATCAGGTGATCTGTTAGTTTGGTGGTGGATCGAAATTGGTAATTGAGTAATCGGGGAATTGAGTAATTTCAACCTCGGATTTCCTATTCCCCAATTACTAAATTACCAAATTACTCAATCTCCCCATGAATGGCGTACTCATTATCGACAAGCCGGCAGGGATGACCTCGCACGATGTGGTCAGCCGGGTGCGCCGTATTTTGCATCAGCCATCGGTCGGACACCTGGGCACTCTCGATCCGCTGGCTACAGGTGTGCTCCCGCTGGTCACGGGAAACTTGACTCGCCTAGCGCAGTTTTATGGAGGGGCAGAGAAGACGTACGAAGGCGTCATCCGTTTCGGCTTCGCCACCGATACTTACGACTCTGATGGGGAGCCTCAGGGGCCAGTTCAAACAGTTCATGTATCACTTGAGCAAGCAAGGGAAGCTGCGGGACATTTCGTAGGCTTGATTGAACAGATGCCGCCGCGATTTTCAGCCAAGAAGATCAAAGGTGTTCCAGCCTATAAACTGGCCCGTAAGCACCAGGAAGTGGATCTCAAGCCGGTGCAGGTC
>Ga0163162_10002389_pt1 | contig 17654 bp, 14 predicted proteins | sample S55metaG_FD_115310 | JGI IMG/M metagenome (GOLD analysis project Ga0163162, IMG submission 115310) | Switchgrass rhizosphere microbial communities from Kellogg Biological Station, Michigan, USA - S5-5 metaG | ecosystem: Host-associated > Plants > Roots > Rhizosphere > Soil | place: USA...
CCGCAGCAAATCACAAAGTTGGAAACACTCACTGCTCATAATTGAAAATATCCCGTTTGATTTGCTTAATTTAGCGCCTCCAAATAAAGTGTATGAAGATTACGTTTGATTTTGAAAAACCACTGGCTGAGTTACAGCAGCAAATAGAAAAGGTAAAGCAGGTTGAGGAAAAAAACAAACTCGACATGTCGGCAACCGTTGCTGAACTGGAAGGAAAGCTGGAGGAAACCAAAAAAGATATATACGCCAACCTTACAGGCTGGCAAAAAGTACAGATCTCCCGTCACCCCGAAAGGCCGTATACCCTGCAATACATCGAGCTGATGTGCGATGATTTTATTGAACTGCATGGCGACCGTACGGTTGGTGATGATAAAGCTATAATCGGCGGTTTCGGTACGCTGAACGGCCAAACAGTAATGTTTATCGGTCATCAGAAAGGCCGTAACACTAAGGAGCGTCAGTACCGTAACTTCGGTATGGCTAATCCCGAAGGTTACCGTAAAGCTTTAAGGCTGATGAAAATGGCCGAAAAGTTCAACAAACCGGTTGTTACACTGATTGATACCCCCGGAGCATTCCCCGGTTTGGAAGCTGAAGAACGCGGACAAGGCGAAGCTATTGCCCGCAACCTGCTTGAAATGTCGGTACTGAAAGTGCCGGTGATTTGCGTGATCATTGGCGAAGGTGCATCGGGTGGCGCATTGGGTATTGGCATTGGTGATAGGGTACTGATGTTGGATAACTCCTGGTATTCAGTGATCTCTCCCGAAAACTGCTCAACCATCCTTTGGAAAACCTGGGAAAATAAAGAACGTGCTGCCGAAGTGCTTAAACTAACCTCGACTGAAATGTTGAAAAACAAACTGATCGACGGTGTGATCAAAGAACCGCTTGGTGGTGCACACCAGGATCCCGTAGCTATGGCCGGCATCCTCAAAAAACAATTACTAAAAGACCTCAAAACTCTTAAAGAGCGCAATATCGACGAACTTGTTGCCGAGCGAATTGATAAGTTTTGCTCAATGGGCGTGGTTAATGAATAATATTTATCTGCTTTGATACGGAGAGCTGCCTTAGGGCGGCTCTTTTTGTTTGAGTACTATATCTAAAAAACATGTCATTGCGAGCGTAGCGCGGCAATCTCGTAGCCAATGCATGTCCGCCCTGTGTAGCTACGAGATTGCTTCGTCGTTCCTCCTCGTATGACATGGGTTTTGTTTATTCGCTATGTGGCTTTCATCTTTATAATAACCTGTAGCTTTCAAATGAGCGCAAGGAATAGTTAAACTCATCTACCCCATAATAGTCGCAAATGCCCCTTACAGGGAAGTTGGTTTGATGGTAAATTTGATCATCAATTAAACCATTTATTATGAAGACTGAAGAATCAGAAAGCCCTTTTGGCAAATTGGGTAACCCGGCCCGGCGCGCTTTGGCCAACGCGGGTATTACTTCATTGCTTGAACTATCAAAACTTACCGAAAAAGAATTTTTGCATTTGCACGGTGTTGGCAAAAGTTCGGTGCCGGTGGTGAAAGAGAAAATGAAGGCAGCGGGGTTAAGTTTCAAAGAATAAAAGATTAAAAACAACCGGATTGGCTTTTTAAATGGGTAGTGGTTTTAATATAAATCGCTGTAACTTGTATGCTGATGTTTACGTCACATCTCTAAAAATACAAACCCCATGAAACGCCTGATCCTTTTGCTGTTTTTGCTTCCGGTTTTAACAACTCATGCCCAGCAAATCAATACCGTTAAGCTTGATAGCCTGTTCACTTCACTTGCCAAAAATGAGGAAGCAATGGGTAGCATCGCGATAGCAAAGAACGGGAAAGTAGTATATCAAAAAGCAATGGGGTACGCGGTAACGGAAAGCAATACCGTGGCTAATGAAAATACCGAATATCATATCGGTTCCATAACAAAAATGTTTACCGCGGTCCTGGTTTTTCAACTCATTGAAGAAAATAAGCTTTCTTTGAATGATACACTTTCCATGTTTTTTCCCCAATTGCCAAATGCAGGTAGGATCACCATTGGTAATTTGCTTTATCACCGTAGCGGGCTCCCTAATTTTACAAATGATACCAATTTCCCTGATTGGACGGATAAACCTAAAACGCATGATGAGCTACTGGGGTATATTATTGGCCGAAAACCTGATTTTGAACCGAACGCGAAAGCCGATTATAATAATTCCAACTACCTGGTATTGAGTTATATTATTGAAAAGGTTTGCAAAAAAACTTATAAAGAGGTTTTAAAGCAAAATATAACCGACAGGCTAAAGCTTACCAAAACATATTATGGCGTTGACGCTTTGCTGCATCCAAATGAAAGTGCCTCATACACTTACTTTGACAATAAATGGAAAAAGGAAAAGGCCGCCGACCTGAATAATTATTGCGGTGCGGGAGCAATAGTTTCAACACCGGCCGATCTGGCTACATTTATCGATGCGTTATTTAATTATAAACTGGTGAAAAAGCAAAGCCTCGACAAAATGAAAACCCTGGTAGATGGCTATGGGATGGGGTTGTTCCCATTTGAATCCGGCACAAGAAAAGGGTATGGGCACAACGGGAAAACAGAAGGGTTCGCTTCCTCACTTACTTATTATCCTGACGAAAAATTGGCAGTTGCTTATTGCACCAATGGTGAAGTTTATCCAAAAGCCGATATTTTAAACGGTGTTTTAAGTATTTGTTTTAATACACCATATGTGATACCAACATTCAAATCGCTTAAATTAAGCGCTGCCGAACTGGACAGGTATTGCGGTACCTATTTATCAAAACAGCCGCCGATTGAAGTGATCTGTACAAGAAAGAATAGTGTTTTAACACTGCAAACCAAAGGACAGATTTTTACCGTGGAGCCGGTTGAAAAGGATAGGTTTATGAATAAGCAGTTTGGGTTTTTCTTTGATTTCGACTTATCGAAAAAGCAATTGGTAATAGAACAGGGCAGTGTTAATTATTACCTCGACTTAAATAAGTGAAATCCCTGTGCCTTCCCGCACAGGGATGTTAAAGCTACAGTATATAATATACGTCGGCTTTAGCGGCTGCAGGTTGTACTGCTGCCTTTTCACTCTCATGTTTATCGTTAAGCATCTGCTTCAAATCGCGTTCAATGGTTTGCGATATGGCAGTTGTTGGGGTATCTGTTGGTTTGTTTTCAAACGGGTCCTGCAGGTGGATAGCCATTTTCTCTACCAGTAAAAACGCTGCTGCTATAGCTATGATCAGCGGTACCTCAAACATACCGAAGAACTCTATCAGGCCAAAAGGCAGTAGTATAATGAACAGGTACAGGCAAAAGTGGATATATAAACTATAGGTAACCGGGAATACCGTGTTCTTGATCCGCTCGCATTTACCCATAGCATCGCACAGGCGGGTAAGCGTACCGTCTATCTGTACCTGCTGATAATCATTCAGCCATCCGTTTTTATAAGCCAGCTTCAGGTCCAGCCCGTGCAGTTTTAGCAAACTGTTAGGCATATTTGTAAAACGATGAGTGAATTTTACCTCTTCGTCAACTAACAGATGCGCATTTTTTGCATAGGGGTCCTGTTTACGTAACGACTGGCTTAAGCCGTAGCACCATGCTATCTGTCGTTTAACGAACCGTTTTTTAAAGCCTTCTATTTCCTCACAGGCAGCGTTATCACCATCTAAAAATGTGATCAATTCGCGGGTAAGCGATCTTGAATCGTTTACGATAGCTCCCCAAATGCTCCGGGCTTCCCACCAGCGGTCATAGGCCTGGTTTGACCGGAAGGCCAGCAACAATGATATGATGGTAGCCAATATTGCCGGAACGGCAATTGGTATTGAAATGCGGTACTCGGGGAAAAAACGATGGAATAAGGCTATAGATACCGCATAAACGGCAACCAGTAAAAGCTCATTCTTGATTTTTCCTACCACATATTTTACCGGGATATTTTCTTTCAATAGCATAGATTATCTTTTTAAATGAATTTGATAAATGTTAAACTTCCAGTAATTCGTGTTCGGTTTGGGTTTTAAGCACAGTTAAAGGCTGCTTCACTTCAGCTTTTAGGGTGATTATTTTGTACCTGCTCCGCTCCATTAGTATGGTGGGATCAAAGCTGTTTGGTGTTAATCTTTGATAGTTATGATTTTCAGGCATCGCTATCAGGTCCGTCTCTTTTGCTTCGAGGTAGTTTTTAAACACAGCTACTGTGTTGCCGTAAAAAAAGTCGGGTGCGATGTTAGTGATCTGATCCGCATAATCGGATTTAAGCATGGTACAGCCGGCATAAAATTCATCGCTGATGAGCTGATATTCCCTGCTGCGGCGGGATAGCAATAATAGGTCGGATATGGAATCTGACAGTTGCAGAAAATGAACGAGCGATATATTCAGTTTTTCTTTCGGATAGCGCTCTGCTAAAACAGGTATAATGTTTAATGATGATAAAGTGAAATCAGACGGGATGATGATGTTCAATGTTTTCATAATGATACCTTTTTTGTTTTTACTACTGTTTGTTGATACAATAGTCGGTACCGGACATTAAAGCGGTTTAAGAGGGAGATTAGAATTTGATTAGAGTTTGTTTTTTGTTATTCCGGGAGGTTGTTTAAAATTAATAAATATCGTTCACAAGTAGATAGAACTTCATTGCCGTTGGTTTTAACCAACGGAATAATAAGTAACGATGAGAGGGCTTCAGCCCAAATCCACTTGTATAATTGGGCTAAAGCCAAGACTTTTTAGTTTTTTTACCGTTGGTTAAAACCAACGGCAATGAATACCCATGGCTTCTGCGAGAGATCGCGATAAGACGTTAAGGGGAAATTCGCCGGGGCTGTCATGCTGAGCTTGTCGAAGGACGTGCGCAGAGGCCTTGCCCACCATGCTTCGACAAGCTCAGCATGACACCCTTTTTACTTCACTTGGGATGGCAAAAGTAGAAATATTTAACTTTTCTCTTCACGATAAACCGGCAGCATCACCCTGATCTCAGTTCCTTCATCTTGTTTGGAAATAATACCGATGTTACCCTTATGCAGGCGTACAATGTTCAGCGCCAGGGGAAGGCCCACACCGTGCCCCTCGTATTTGCCGGTATTGGAGGCCCTGAAGAATGGCTCAAAAATATGCTGCAACTCGCGTTCGGGGATACCGATACCTTCATCTTTTACACTGAAAATGATGCTGTTATTTTCGGCATACACTTTAAGTACCACCGGCTTGTTTTCAGAGTATTTACAGGCATTAAGGCCTATATTACTTATAGCCAGTTTAAGGAGATTGATATTCCCCTGCGTTACCAAACTGTCCACATCTTCGGGCAATGACGAAAAATCAATGCTAAGCTTGTTTGTTGGGATAATATGATCTACAGCATCTTTAACCATAAATGCCAATTCATCGGCACGGACCTGCTCCCAGTTTTGCTTTTTACCATCGAACCCGCTTTGTGCCAGCCCCAGTAAACTGGTAATGATATCCTGCAGACTTTGAGTGCCGGTCAAAATCTCATTCAGGTTTTTACGCAGATCGGCACCGGGATTGTCCATATTTTTAAGCGAGATCTCGGCCTCACCTTTAATAATGGCCAGTGGCGTGCGCAACTCATGCGATGCATTGCTGATGAAATTGTTCTGGGTTTCAAAGGCCGTTTCCAGCCTGTCGAGCATGTTGTTGAACGTTTGGGTAAGCTCGGCTATCTCGTCTTTACCGTTATAGTCTTCCAAACGTAGGTGCAGGTTACTGGCTGTAATGGTGTTTACTTTTTTGATGATTTTACGTACCGGCTTAAAAGTATGGTATGAAAACCGGCGACCGATGAGATAAACAATGAGTATCGAGATCAGGAAACTGACAATCAATACCTGCTCAAGATCATTAAGCTCACTAAGGCCGGATGGGTTGGTTGCAGAAACTACAATAATAGCGTCACCCTCCGGGAAGTGGAAAATATTGCCGGCATAGAATACATTAGCGGCTTTAAATCTTGATTTTCCGTTAGTAATGATATTATCTATCAGCCGGCGCGGAACGCCTTTTACCGTTTTGCCTTTGGTATAAACCTCGGGTTTAATAATGTATTGCTTTTCGTCAATAAGGCGTTCAAGGTAGCGCTGGCGTATTTCCCGGTACATGCCCAGGCTGTCGCGGTCGTTAAGGTGATGGATCTGTGAGGAGATGTTTACACGGGTTTCCAGTCGCTTATAAAAATCGTCGAAGGTAAACTGGTGTACAAAATAAAAAATGGCCGCGCTGAATACTAAAATCACCGATACCGTTAAGGCAAGGAATAACAGTGCGACTTTTTTTTGAATGGTCATGCAGCGTTATTTTTAAAAATGTACCCCATGCCAATAACGGTGTGGATGAGCTTGGGCTCAAAATCTTTATCCACTTTTTTACGCAGGTAGTTAATATATACATCAACTACGTTGGTGCCCATGTTAAAATCAATGTTCCAAACGTGCTCCAATATTTCGATGCGGCTGAGCATGTGGTTTTTATTTCGCACCAAAAACTCAAGCAGCCGGTATTCGGTGGCAGTAAGCTCAATGGTTTTGTTACCCCTTTTTACTGACTTTTCGTCGGTATTGATCACCAAATCGGCAACCTGGATCAGGTTTAATGGCTGTGTAAGCGCGGTATTGCGCCGGGCCAGCGTGCGGATACGGGCGTTGAGTTCGGCCAGGCTGAAAGGTTTAACCATGTAGTCGTCGGCACCGCTATCCAGCCCAACTACTATATTTTCGGTGGTGCCGAGGGCGGTGAGCATTAATATGGCAGCCTGCTGGTTGGCCTGACGTAGCCTGCGGCAAATTTCTATCCCGTTGATGCCTGGAAGCATGATATCCAGTATGATCAATTGAAAATCCATTTTGGTAGCCATTTCCAAACCTGTGGTGCCATCAAGGGCGACACTTAATTCGTGCCCTTCGGCGGTAAGGTCGCGCTGGATAATAGATACCAGTTTGGGTTCGTCTTCTATGAGCAGGATCTTCATTGCGGCAAATATAAATTACACATAGTATAAACAATAAATAAGTATGATGTTTTAATTCATCTAATCAGGAATATGAGTAAATTAATGCGATAATAGCCACGCCTCAGCTTATGCCTAATCCTTTTAAAATCATCGGAAATTTAGCCTGTTTTGTGCTTGTTTTAGCTGTATTTGGTTGTAATCATACAACTAAGAAACCTGATAAAAAAGTTGTAAAAAAGACGAAGAAAGGAAAGCCGAAAGAATATAAGGAGATCAAATACACCGAGCCTCAGCTTACTGCTTTTTTTGATAGCGTTGGGAAGTTACCGGTACAGCCTTTAATGAGCAAAGTTGCCTTCTATGCAGATTCTGTTTTTAAGAATTTTATGAAACCGATGAGCAGGCAACTTTCTGCAACCGATTTTGACTTGCTAAAACAGGCTATAAAAGCCAAAAGGATAAATGCGCATATGGCGAAACAAGTTTTTGGAGAATTTACTGCGGATAGCAATTGTAATATGAACGGATTGTTTGATTCGGTAAAAAGGGGTTACGTTTATTTGAAAATCTATCCATTTATCCGGAATAAAAACAGGTATGATGAGTTTGCTGTTGGTGTGGCAGATGGATGGCATTGCCCGGGAGCTATGATCTATTATTTTAGAGGAAGTAAGATCATAGCTAAACAGGAATTTTCGCGGGATGCAACCGAACCTGAATATTTTACCAACACAGATGGCGAAAATATTGTTTACACAACATATGAGTTTTCTCGTGGTTCGGGTGTTGGGTGGTATAACTACTTTTTTTACAAGTACGATGGTGATAAACTGATCCCGGTATTAAATGAACTTGGCAATGGAAATGTGCAGGGGAGTTGGATTGGGCGTGTTATATGGTTGGATGCAACTGTGGAACGAACTAATCCATTAACCTTAAAAATGGTTTACTATAATCAGTTTGTTAAGGAGGATAGAACGAGTTGGGGGCCGATGGTTATTAATGATTCAACCCTGGTGAGTTATAAATGGGATGAAAAATCCAGGAAACTTATCGGGCAATACGAAAAATCTAAAATTAGTAAGTCACAAATTTTATCGTACTACCTCAATGATAATGATTTTCTGTTTATTAAATCATTCCATGAGCCATTAAAAAAAGCACTAAATGATAAGGAAAACAGGCCCTTAATATTGAGATATCTTACTAATGTAAAAGCCTATCAGGATACAGCCGGTAGGTGACTTTCTAAAACTGGTTGAAGTTTGGCGATAGCTAAACTTCAACCAATGCTTGGGGCATATATTAAATTTAAACAACAGCTATATATTCAACAGATAGAATAACATTATAAAATAAAAGGGATGAGTTTGATAGTTAGTTATGATGATGTTGAACAAAAAGGTACTGATGCAGGCGGTGATATAATTTATTATTATCAGAACGAACCTTTAACGGGAATAATTAAAGACTATAAGGATGGTGTATTAGTGGGCGAAGCTGAATTTACAGATGGGCACAGAGGAGGTATTCAAAGGGAATATAATTATCCCAGCGGAATATTAGTTGAAGAATATCTTATACGATTTAACAAACTGGAAGGTCCGTTTAAAAATTGGGACAACAACGGCATTTTAATAAGTCATACTGTTTGGCAAAATGGGAAATGCGTGCAAACGATCCTGTGACGACTAAGTAAGATTATTTGTTTGAAATAAATACGGCTTAACCCGGTTACTGGTCGAGTAGATAAAATAGAAATGCCCGCTAAAAGCGGGCATTTTCAAATATCAAAAAGGATAACTTATCGCTTTCCTGTCACTCCAAATTTCTTTTCAAACCCGCTTAGCTGGGCGCTGAACTTATTGAATAATTGGGGCTGCTTGTTCTGTTTGGCAAACTCAACCAATCCACCCAATATCTGCATTGAATATTGCAGGTCGCGGTTTTCGAGGCTGGTTTCACCTTTTTGGATTAGGGCATAGCTATAGTTGAGTTGGTTATTTACATAGTCATCAACCAAATTAGCCAATTTATTGCCTAACTGAATATCATTTAAACGGTATGCGTTTTCTATCATATAATATTTACGCACCGCTATCTCTAACGAGTTGATAGTTGTTGGCATTACCTCGTCATATTTCTTAAGCACTTTACGCGCCGAATCAGGTTTGCCGGCTTTTGCCAGGTCGTCGGCCAGGGTTGAGTAAAGCCTGGTGATGAGCGGGTAAAACATCGTCATTGACTCATGGTCAAGATAAGTGGCGTTTTTCATGTTGCCCCATTTGTATTTGGTCATCATGTTTTCATACATCTTAGCGGTATTGCTTGCTTCGAGCGCACCAACAGCGGTGTCGGGTTTTAACGGTAGCAAACGGTAAGCAAAGCCTTCGTTGTACATGTATTTATCCAGGCCTATCATGTTGCTGTTAGGTACGGTAACGGAAAAGTAAATAGGGCGTTTCCAGTCGTTGTGCGATAAGATATCCATCATCGCCAGCACATCCTTGGTAACATAACGGCCACTGAATGTCCAGTCCATTTCAGGGGCTATCTTATCTTTATCAGCGGCTTGCACAGTGCCGGTTTTGATCACATCGTCAGCGTTAATTGTAAGCTTGAATTTGTTGGTCGGCAGGTAATTGGCAACATCGCCGTTGTTATACTCAACCATAGCTTCTTTTTTATCAGAGGTGATAAAATCAAAAACATCTTTCAATTCTGTAGCCTCGGGGATCTTCTGATCATTAAAATAGATGACATCGCGTACACCAGGTTTAAATTTATCATTAGGCATACTGATAGGCAATGGCTCCGATTCGTTCATCTTGTTTTTCATACCGCGGATATACCAGTCGGTACCCAGCAGGCTCAGGTTTACAATACGTACGTCGGGGCGTACATTTTCAACCTCCTGAATGTACCAAAGCGGGTAGGTATCATTATCGCCATAAGTAAACAAAATAGCATTTGGCGCGCACGAGTTAAGGTAGTTATAAGCCATATCATGCGGCGTAAGCTTGGTTGAGCGGTCGTGATCATCCCACTCCTGGTTAGCCATCAATAAAGGCGCAGCCAGTAAACAAACCACAGTAGAAATAATGGCACTCACCTTGGCATTCAGCTTTTTGCTCAGCACATCAGCAATGCCTATCACACCTAAACCAATCCATATAGCAAAGGCATAAAAGGAGCCCGCATAGGCATAATCACGTTCGCGGGGTTGTAGCGGGTCCTGGTTTAGGTAAAGCACAATGGCTAAACCGGTGCACACAAACAGGATGGCAACAACACCGGCTTCACGCTGGTTGCGTGCAAAATGAAATACAGCGCCAAACAAGCCGATGATAAGCGGTAAAAAGAACAGGCGGTTATAGCTTTTGCTTTGCGTAACCGAGTAGGGCAGGGCTTTGTTAAAATTCCAGCCACTGATCCATTCGCCATCGGCACCCGAATTTAAGCTCTGGCCATCAAGGTCATTGGCCCGGCCTGCAAAGTTCCACAGGAAATAACGGGTGTACATCTGGTTGATCTGCCATTTGGCGAAAAAGCTGATGTTACTTCCAAAGGTAGGGTGTTCGCTTTCACCAAGACCTGTCCACTCGCGGTAAAATTCCGGGTGACCGGGCTTATCGCTAAACATCCGCGGGAACAGGGTGTTACGGTCGTAAACTGTATTGAGTTTTTTACCGGCAACCTCATATTTGGTTTGGCCGCGACGATAAATATTAGCACCTTCGGTTTGGGCCGTAGCTTCCGAATCAAAAAACTGACCATACAGTAAAGGAGTGTCGCCATATTGGTCACGGTTAAGATAACTGTTTAGGGCGAAGGCATTTTCAGGGTCGCTGTTGTTCAGGTTAGGGTTAGCCTTTGCCCGTACAACGATCATCACGAATGAGCTGTAGCCAAAAAGGATAAACAGCAGGCAGATCAAAAAGCTGTTGAGCGCGAAACGTTTTTCGCGGATCTTTACCACATATTCTAATAAGGCTAAAACCCCTACGCTTATTACAAGGCCAATAATGCCGCCGCTGATACCCAGTATCAAAACAAAGCATACTGCCGCTAAAATAATAGCCGGCTTAACCGGGTTTATGGTATAGTAAATGCCCGCAACAATGGTAATAATGAGCAGCACGAAAAATACAACTGCGCCGCTGCCAAAACCCATACCCAGGGTGTTCACAAAAAGCAGATCGGAAAAGGCCGCGCCTTTCACAGTATATTGTATAACTCCCCAAAGCACAAATGCCAATGCCACAACGCTTGCCAAAAAGGTAAGCAGCGTGCCTTTTGTAGTAACATTTTTTACCCTGCGGAAATAGATCACCAAACCAATAGCCGGGATCACCAGCAGGTTTAATAAGTGGATGCCGATAGAAAGGCCCATTACATAGGCAATAAAAACTATCCACCTGTCGGCATGAGGCTCATCTGCATGGGCGTCCCATTTCAATATAGCCCAAAATACGATGGCAGTACAAAGTGATGATTGCGCGTAAACTTCTGATTCAACAGCCGAAAACCAGAATGTATCCGACCATGCGTAGGCTAAAGCACCTACAAGGCCTGAGCCTATAATAAGGATGAGATTAGTAACAGTAAGCTGTTCCTGTGTTTTAACCAATAGCTTCTTGGCCAGGGCCGTGATGGTCCAAAACAAAAACATGATGGTAGCGCCGCTGGCCAGGGCCGATGCCATGTTGGCCCAGTAAGCCACTTTGGTATTATCGCCCAGGGATAGCAGGGTGAATACCTTGCCTATAATGGTAAATAAAGGCGCACCGGGCTGATGGGCTACCTGTAAGCGATAGATACAGGCAATAAATTCGCCGCAATCCCAGAAGCTTGATGATGGCTCAAGGGTTAAAATGTAAGTTACTGTGGCAATAATGAAGGCTATCCAGCCAAATATATTGTTGAGTTTTTTGTAATTCATGATTGGACACTATGTGAAAAACAGGATTAATGCAGCCGAAAATAGTAAAACTATTGGGATGTTACCATCAAAAACGGGCTTTTGCGACCGGTTTTAAATTTATTTTGCTGTATTTGAGCTGATAACGAAATTTTTTAAAATTCTATTTTGAGAATCAAATATTCGCGCTATATTTGCATTCCTTTTCGGGGAGTAAAACAAACCAAAGGAGATTGCCTGATAGTATAATGGTAGTACGACGGTTTTTGGTACCGTTTGTCTAGGTTCGAATCCTGGTCGGGCAACAATAAAAATTTCGGATTTCGGCTTTTTATTTCGGATTTATTCCGTTTTGAAAATTTGAAATCCGAATTGTGTTTTATAACGGTTGTATTTGCAAAAGATCAACGGTGAAGGACAGGTAAATCCGAAATCGAATATCCCAAATCCAAAACAAAATGCCCTTACAATTTAACCCGGTTAAATTATTTGCAGGATCAGGTTCGCAGGAGCTTGCGCATCTTATAGCTGATGCTTATGGTCGTGAATTAGGTGAAGTTGTGATATCGCGTTTTAGTGACGGTGAATACCAGCCGCATTTTAATGAATCTGTAAGGGGATGCGATGTTTTCCTGATCCAGTCTACCCACCAGCCTACCGATAATTTAATGGAATTACTGATGATGATCGATGCCGCCCGCCGTGCATCTGCCCATTATGTAAACGCCGTTATCCCTTATTTTGGTTTGGCGCGTCAGGACAGGAAAGACAAGCCACGTGTTGCCATTGGTGCGAAACTGGTGGCTAATCTGCTGGTTGCAGCCGGTATTAACCGTATCATGACCATGGACTTGCACGCAGCGCAGATCCAGGGCTTTTTTGATGTTCCGGTTGATCACCTGGATGCTTCCATCATTTTTGTGCCTTATATCAAAAGCCTTGGTTTAGGTCACCTTACTATTGCATCGCCTGATATGGGCGGTTCATACAGGGCCCGGAGCTTTGCCAAGTTCTTTAATGCTGAAGTGGTGATTTGCGATAAACGCCGTAAACGCGCTAACGAAATTGAAGCCATGACGCTGATTGGTGATGTTACCGATCAGGACATTGTGTTGATAGATGATATTTGTGATACTGCCGGTACCCTTGCAAAAGCTGCCGGACTGATCATGGAGCGTGGTGCACGCAGCGTGCGCGCGGTTTGTACACACCCGGTATTATCAGGTAAGGCTTATGAAACTATCGAAAACTCGGCATTGACCGAACTGATAGTTACAGATACTATACCGCTTAAACATAGCAGCCCTAAAATAAGGGTTCTTTCAACCGCCGAGTTGTTTGCCAAAGCGATAAGCAATGTAAACGAGCACGGTTCGATAAGTACCTTGTTTAAGGTAGAGTAGGTTTAGTTGGTAGTTCATGGTTGATGGTAATCGCCAACTGTGAGATAAAAACGAATAAAAATCTTGTGGGAAATGGAGCCATGAACAATGATCTATGAACCATGAATTAAATAATAAACAAATAAATAAAAATGAAATCAATTGCTATTAGCGGTTCTCTAAGAGAGAACGTAGGGAAAAGAGACGCGAAAGAGCTGCGTTACAATGGCCTGGTGCCTGCAGTTCTTTATGGTGGTGCTACACAAACCCACTTTGCAGTGTCCGCAGCTGATTTGAGAGCCGTAGTTTACACTCCGGTTGTTCATTTCATCAACCTGGAAATTGCTGGTGTTACTTCACAAGCCATCATCCAGGACATTCAGTTCCACCCACTAACTGAAAAAATCACTCACGTTGACTTTTTATTGTTAGATGAGAAAAAACCTATCGCCATCGAAATCCCGGTAAAATTAACCGGTACTTCTCCAGGTGTTAAAGTAGGTGGTAAACTGGTTCAGAAATTAAGGAAACTGCGTATCAAAGCGCTTCCTAAAGATCATCTTGATGCTATTGAAGTAAGCATCGAATCTCTTGAAGTAGGTAAATCAGTAAAAGTATCTGATATTAAATTAGATAACTTAACTATCACCAACGCTAAAGAAGATACCATTGTTTCTGTAACTACCTCACGTGCATTACGTCAGGCTGAACAAGAAGCAGCTTCAGGTAAAAAATAATTGCCCCCTAACCCCCTAAAGGGGGAACAAGAGGCGAACAAAAACAGCGGTAGAGCAATCTATCGCTGTTTTTGTTTAAGCAATAAATAATATCTTCGCATAAAAATTAAGAAAATCAAATTCCCCCTTCAGGGGGTTAGGGGGCATGAAATATTTAATAGTAGGTTTAGGAAATATTGGTCCGGAGTATGCTGATACCAGGCATAATATCGGTTTTATGGTGTTGGATGAGTTGGCTAAGCAAGAAGGGGCACGGTTTCAAAACTCGCGCCTGGCTTACTATACCGAAGTATCGCACAAAGGCCGTACCCTGTGCCTTGTTAAACCTACCACCTACATGAACCTGAGCGGCAAAGCCCTTAACCATTGGATGAAGGATTTGAAGATCCCTATTGAAAATGTATTGGTTATTGTAGATGATATCGCTCTGCCCCTCGGTACCCTTCGCCTTAAACCAAAAGGCAGTGCCGCGGGCCATAACGGTCTTAAAAACATTGAAGCCACCCTCGGCCATAATAACTATGCCCGTTTGCGTTTTGGCGTAAGTGATAACTACCCGAAAGGGCGCCAGGTTGATTATGTGTTGAGCGGTTTTGATAAAGACGAGCAACCCGAACTTCCGGCACTGATCGATCGTTCGATAGAGATGATCAAGAGCTTCGCCACCATTGGTACCGAACTTACCATGACCCGCTATAATAAGTAACATGCCTGTTACAAACTAATAAATTAGTTAAAAAAGCGTTCAAATCGTAATTCGTGTTGTAACACACGCAGGTGTTCTTACGTCTTTTAAACCTAAATAACCTTATGAAACAAATCCTGTTAACGGTACTTTGCTGTTACTTTTCTACGCTCTTATTTGCTCAAACCAAAGCCCCCGCTGTTCCTGCGGTTCCCAATATCATCGTAAAAGGTATTATTATTGATTCGGCTGTAAACAAACCTATGGGTTATGTTACCGTTGCCCTGCAGGATGCCGCTACCAAAGCCCCGGTGAAAAGTACCCTGGCAAAAGATGATGGTAGCTTTGAACTGAAAGCCCCCGAAGGTAAAACATACCAGTTAGTAGCTGTATTTATAGGTTATGCTACTAAAACCATCCCGGTAAAACTTACGGCTAATACATTTAACGCAGGCAGGATCCTGCTTTCAGCATCGAGCAAGCAATTGAAGGAAGTTACCGTAACAGCCGTAAGGCCGGTAATGAAACAGGAGGTTGACCGCCTGAGCTATGATGTACAGGCCGACCCGGAAAGTAAATCCATTACCGCGCTGGATATGATCAGGAAGGTGCCTTTACTTTCTGTGGATGGCAACGACGCGATCAAGCTGCGCGGAAATGATAATTATAAAATCCTGATCAACGGTAAGGAATCGGCTATGATGGCCAAAAATCCATCGGATGTGTTGAAATCGATGCCGGCTGCCAATATCGAAAAGATAGAAGTGATCACCACACCGCCTGCAAAATATGATGCCGAAGGCCTGGCCGGGATCATCAACATCATCACTAAGAAAAATGCCGACCAGGGATACAACGTAAGTATTAACACCGGCTATAACAATGTTTATGGTGAGCGCGCAAATGTAAACCTAACCGTAAAGCAGGGGAAGTTTGGCTTTAGCGGGTATGCGGGCTATAACTACAGGCCGTTCAGGGAGTCTTCGTTCGAAAACATGACCACTTTTTTTAAACCGCAGTCAACCGATCCGCAGTCAACACTTAGTCAAACCGGTACAAGAGGCAACAGTGGTAAAAATCTGTACGGTAGCGGCGAGTTAAGTTATGAGGTTGATACCCTTAACCTGATTACCGGTATGTTTGATTTTTATAATGGAAAAAGTAATTCGCAAAATTACCAGGTTACCACCCAACGTGATAGTGCCGACGCTGTTACACAATTTTACCGATTGTTTAACAATGGCACAGGCGAATTTAAAGGGTCGGATGTGGGGCTGAACTACCAGTTAGGTTTTAAAAAAAATAAAGAGCAGTTGCTTACTGTATCCTATAAGTATAACTATAATAACAACCTGCAAACCAGCGAAGCCACGAAAGGGAATGACTTTAGCGGCGAAGGTGTCCCTAAAGATTACAGGCAATACAATAACTCGGGTTCAAAGCAGCATGCTTTTCAGTTAGATTATATCCAGCCGTCCAAAATCCTGACTGTTGAAGCCGGTGGTAAAGTAACCCTGCGGAATAATTACAGCCAGTTTAATACCGATGTAAAGAGCGATGTGGATAACGAATACCATGCCGATACTGCACAGGTGAACAATTTTACTTACAAGCAAAACATTTATGGTGTGTACAATTCCTACTCGGTTAAGCTAACCAAATGGGCTTTTAAAGGCGGTATGCGCCTGGAACATACTACTGTTGATGCCAACTTTGCCATAGGGAAACCGGTTGTTAACCAGGATTATGATAATTTTGTGCCCTCGGTATCGGTACAACGGAGCCTGAAAAGCAGCAGCCTTACGCTTGGCTTTACCCAACGTATCCAGCGTCCGGGTATTTATCAGCTTAACCCTTATACCGATAATTCCAACCCGCAATACCGTAACGTAGGTAACCCTAACCTGAAAGCGGCTGTTACCAATAACTTTGAGCTGGGATACAGCAATTTTGCCAAAGGCTCTATCAACCTGAGCACCAATTACTCATTTGCCAATAATACGGTACAAAACCTGGCAAGTGTTGATACCGCAGGCGTTACCACTACTACCTATGCCAACGTAGGCTCGAACAAAAACTGGGGCTTTGATTTGAATGTGAACTACCCTATCACATCCAAGCTGAATGTAAATATAAATGCCGAGTTGCTATTTGTTTGGTTGAAAGGTTATTATAATGGTTCGCTTTTTAGTAACAGTGGTAACCAGGGGCACATTTTTACATACACCACGTACAAATTTGATGGCGGCTACCGCGCCGGCTTAAATATAGGCTACGACAGTCGTTACGTGTTGCTGCAGGGAAAGGATAATTATTTCTTCTTCAGCTCTATCAGCGGCAGCAAAACCATGTTTAAAGAAAAGTTGACCCTATCCCTGAACGCTAACAATCCGTTCAAAAAATTCAACAAGCTCGATTATTATACCAAAGGCGATGGCTTTGAAACTTACACTGCCAACAACAACTTTTATCGCACTATGAATGTAAGCCTGAGCTACAAATTTGGCAGGCTTAACAGTAGTATAAAGAAAAATCAACGTGGTATCAATAATGATGATGCCAGCAGCGGAAGCCGCAATTAACAACTTCAGTAACTAATCCGTTACCTGGCACTGGCAAACGTTAAAAAGTGTTAAACGCATACTTTTTGCTGTCACACCCGGGTATCTTAAACGTCTTATGACCAAAATCGCAATTATGAAACAATTTTTACTAACAGTGACCTGCTGTTTTGTCACGGGTATGGCTATGGCCCAGGCTGCAGCACCAGTTCCTGTTCAAAATATAACTGTTAAGGGCCTGGTGATCGATTCTGCAACCAACAAACCATTGGGGTATGGTACTGTTGCATTGCAGGATGCCGCAACCAAAACTCCTGTAAAAAGCACCCTCGCCAAAGACGATGGCAGCTTTGAACTGAAAGCACCTGAAGGTA
>Ga0163162_10002391_pt1 | contig 17651 bp, 12 predicted proteins | sample S55metaG_FD_115310 | JGI IMG/M metagenome (GOLD analysis project Ga0163162, IMG submission 115310) | Switchgrass rhizosphere microbial communities from Kellogg Biological Station, Michigan, USA - S5-5 metaG | ecosystem: Host-associated > Plants > Roots > Rhizosphere > Soil | place: USA...
ACGCACAAGCATTGGCCCGGTGCCTGTGTTTTTTGGCAATACGATACCGAAGGCGATGTACGCACCGGCAAAATAATGCTGTATAACAAGGAAACCGGCAAGCGGGTAAAACAATCTTTTAACCACATTACCTGGGTACATACCCTGCTGAAAAAGGAGCTGCCGGCTGATAACAAGCCTCCCTTTTTTACCCTGCAACAATGCCTTTTTGGCGAGCATTTGCTGCCCGCCAATCCCGCAATGCCCGTAGCCATTGTTGAAAGCGAAAAAACTGCCATCATAGCCAGCACCCTTATTCCTGATTTTGTATGGCTTGCCAGCGGTAGCCTGCAAGGGCTAAACCCCGCCAAATGCGCCGTGCTAAAAGGCCGGGAGGTTATGTTGTTCCCCGATGCCAATGGCTACGATAAATGGAAGCTAAAAGCCCGTGAGCTGCACGAAGCCATGCCCGATACAGTCTTCACCGTCTCGACCGTGCTTGAAAGTATAGCTACTGAAGAGGACAGGCTGAATGGGATTGACATTGGTGATGTGGTGGATTGGTAGGGGATGTCCGCCTGGTGTCTGTAAGTACAGTGTCACAGGGTTACGGACGGACGGAAGTGAGAGATGCAGGACTTGGAGAGGCACGAGGCAGGAAAAAGGTACTTATCATTACTTCATTGCCTCTCTACCATGTCATTGCGAGGTACGAAGCAATCGCGAATAGGCAGAGGGACTATGCAAATCCTGCCCGCTTCACCACCACGTCATTGCGAGGTACGAAGCAATCGCGAACTGTACAGGGCAGCCATAAAAGTTCACCTTGCCCATCCCCACCACGTCATTGCGAGGTACGAAGCAATCGCGAACTGTACAGGGCTGCTTGCATAGCCCCTTAGCTTCTGTGCGATTGCTTCGTGCCTCGCAATGACGGGTGGTGAGGAATTTTAATGATTAATCCTTTATTAAATCATCATACAAATCCCTCCATTCAGGATTTAGCTCTTCGACAAGTTTAACCTTCATTTGCCTGTTGCCGCCTTTCAGGACTTTTTCGGCAGCGATTGCTTCCTCTATATGAGGATAAAATAGATAGTAAACTAACTTATTACAGTTGTATTTAGCTGCAAAACTTTGAGGATAGGTTTTGTTTTTGTGATCAAATATTCTACCTATAATATCGGATGTTACTCCGGTATATAACACCGAGTTATTTTTGTTGGTGATGATGTAAACACATCCGCCGCGTTGCATAACCATAAGCGTAATATTAAGGAAGATTTGCGTGTTTAAGAAGTTGGAATTTTAAAAAAGTCGTCATTACGAGGTACGAAGCAATCGCACGGAAGCTGAGGGGCTATGCAGGTTCGCCCTGTACAGTTCGCGATTGCTTCGTGCCTCGCAATGACGTGATGGTGAGGACTTTTTCCGCTGCATACTCACCAGTATCACCTACAACCCACCGTCCACCACCCGTCCCTAAACATAGTGACACAGATATACGGACGGACGTACACCAAGCCAATCTCTATTCACGTCATTGCGAGGCACGAAGCAATCGCACTGAAGCCGAGGGGCTATGCAGGTTCGCCCTGTACAGTTCGCGATTGCTTCGTGCCTCGCAATGACGTGGTGGGGATGGGCTTTTTCCGCTGCATACTCATCAGTATTACCTACAACTCCTCGTTCACCATCCGTCCCTAAACATAGTAGCACAGGTATACGGACGGAAAACGGGCTTGAGCGCAGGCCGCGTTAGGGATTGCAGTGTAAAGCCCGCAGCGTGTGCAGGCATTGCGGGCAGGAAAGGCGAGGACTTGCAGCGTAAAGCCCGGCCCGTTGGCTAACGGGAACGCCCGTGTTATGAGATTAGTGATTGGAGGTTAGAGGTTAGTTGCCAACGGGGATATAATTCGCGAGGGTAGGCCTGTCACCCTGAGCTTGTCGAAGGGTCGCGCGCAGAGGCCCTGCCCACCATGCTTCGACAGGCTCAGCATGACAGCCGTTTAGGGTTACGCTGCGCTAAATCTGCGGTAGTAAACAAATTGTCTGAACCCGGATTTATTCGATTTACAGGATTACCGGATTTTAATAAACAGGACAAGAAAATCCAGGTATAAAAAAATCCTGTCTATCCGAAAAATCCTCCCAAATCCCGGTTCAGACAAACAAAAAAAACGCCCTCCGGCTAACCGAAGGGCGTTTTTTATATGATCTGAAAATCAGCAATTATAATTTGCCAAGTTCCTGAACAAGGTCGATCAGTTTGTTTGAGTAACCCCACTCGTTATCGTACCAAGAAACAACTTTAACAAAGTTTTCATTCAGACCGATACCTGCTTTAGCATCAAAAATTGATGTACGTGCATCACCTTTAAAGTCTTCAGATACAACTTCGTCTTCAGTGTAACCAAGGATACCTTTTAATTCGCCTTCAGATGCTGCTTTCATAGCTGCTTTGATGGCTTCGTAAGATGCACCTTTTTTCAAACGTACAGTTAAGTCAACTACAGATACGTCGGCAACTGGTACACGTAATGACATGCCTGTTAATTTACCTTTTAACTGAGGTAAAACTAAACCAACCGCTTTAGCAGCACCTGTTGATGAAGGGATGATGTTTTGGTAAGCACCACGACCACCTCTCCAATCTTTTGCAGATGGGCCGTCAACCGTTTTTTGAGTTGCAGTAACAGCGTGAACAGTAGTCATCAAACCTTCTTCGATACCAAAGTTATCATCCAATACTTTAGCGATAGGTGCTAAACAGTTGGTGGTACATGAAGCGTTTGAAACGATGTTTTGATCGGCTTTCAATTCTTTGTGGTTAACACCCATTACAAATGTAGGGGTATCATCTTTTGCAGGGGCGCTCATTACTACTTTTTTAGCACCGGCGTCGATGTGTTTTTGAGCAGTTTCCTGAGTTAAGAACAAACCGGTTGACTCAATTACAACCTCAGCACCTACTTCACCCCATTTAAGGTTAGCAGGGTCTTTTTCGGCAGTAACGCGGATGGTTTTACCGTTAACAACCAAATGACCGCCTTCAACAGCAATAGTACCTTTGAACTGACCATGGGTTGAATCGTATTTTAACATGTAAGCCATGTAATCTGGCTCAACAAGGTCATTAATACCAACAACTTCAATGTCTGGTCTTTCAATTGCAGCCCTGAATGCCAGGCGGCCAATACGGCCGAAACCGTTAATTCCTATTTTCATGATTTTTTAATTTTTACTTGAATAGTAGGTTAATAAATTATTTATGGGTTCTTTAATTATGTTAGTGATTTGCAGATCAGCTTCGGCGGCAGCTTCATACAAGTGTTCCTGAAAATTAAAAGCAACAGAGCCTGCAAAGTGCACAGACGTACCCGGGTGTTGCTGATATAAAGGTAACAAATATGTGGAAATTAGCTTGCTAAATCCTTTTTTTATGACGTTTTGCAGATGATGATCGTTCTTGTTATCGAGATAAAAATCGGTAAATGAGCTTAAAAATAAAGCCGGTTGTTTTTGCCGATAAACCTTTTCGAGCAGGTTTTTACGGTCGGCATCATATTTATGAATAAACTTTTTACGGATGGTAGGGGGCAGGGTATCGTTCATGAAACCTTTAATGAGCTGCCTGCCCAGCCAGTTGCCCGAGCCTTCATCGGCCAGGATATAACCTAAACCGTAATTGTTGGGCCAAACACGTTTACCATCATACCAGGCGGCATTGGTACCGCTGCCGCAAATACTTACAATACCGGGTTCATTTTTGCAGCAGGCTATAGCCGCCCCGGCAATGTCATGTTCAATAGATATTTTGCCGAACTTGAAGAAGGTTGAAAAGGCGTTGTGTACTATCTGCTTTCGCTCGTCTGACGAGGCACCGGCACCGAAGAAAAAAATGCGTTTTATTTCTTCGGCGTGGTGTATGAGGTTAATGTTTTTATTGAGCAGTTGGGTGATATGCTTTTCGTCGTTAAAATAGGGGTTAATGCCATTGGTTTTAAAGGAAGCAACAGTTCTTCCCTTATCAGTGAGCCTCCAATGTGCAAAGTACGATCCGCTATAAACAACTGCAATCATTAATAATCTATATCGATAATATATCCATCATTTGTAAAAGATCGTCTTCAAGCTTAAACTCATGATGGTTAAGTGCTGCTTCAAGGTCTGTTAGCAAAATATGGTTGGCTTGCAAACCTACCATTTTTTGCGACTCGCCGGCAACTAAAGCGTTAACTGCTGCAAAACCAAGCCTGCTGCCCAAAATACGGTCAAAGCTTGATGGTGCACCGCCCCGTTGCAAGTGGCCTAAGATAGTAACTTTTATGTCGTAATTTTTAACTTCCTGTTGTACAGCCTTTGCCACGTCATAAACACCGCCATTTTTATCGCCTTCGGCAACAATTACAATGCTTGATGATTTTTTGTTCATATGGCCTTCTTTCAAGTTGGCAATAAGATCGGTAATAGCTGTAGCACGCTCAGGCAGTAAAATAGCCTCGGCACCGCATGAAATGCCGGCACGTAAAGCAATAGCTCCCGAATCGCGGCCCATTACCTCAATAAAGAAAAGGCGGTCGTGCGCATCGGCAGTATCGCGAATTTTATCAATAGCCTGGATAACTGTATTGGTAGCGGTATCAAAGCCCAGGGTATAGGTTGAGCCGCAAAGGTCATTATCAATAGTACCCGGTACGCCCATTACGGCAATGTCGGGATATTTGCGCGAAAAGCGGAGAGCGCCCGTAAAAGTACCGTCGCCGCCAATAACTACCAGGGCATCAATACCACGGGCCTTAGCGTTTTGGTAAGCTATCTCCATACCTTCGTCTGTTTTGAAAGGCAGGCAGCGTGCGGTTTTTAAAATGGTACCGCCCAGGTTAAGGATATTGCTTACCGAGCGTCGGTCCATTTCGTACATGTCATTGTCGATAAGGCCTTTGTAACCCTGCCTTACACCTACAACTTCCAGTCCGTTGTATAGTGCTGTCCTTACAACGGCACGTATACAAGGGTTCATTCCGGGGGCATCACCACCTGAAGTTAAAACCCCAATCTTTGATATTTTACGCATCTTTCGCTCCTTAATTTTACGCTACGAAGATAGTGTGTGTAGATTACACCATTAAATTTTATTTATTTTTTTTTGGATTAACAATTAAGGCTATATCTTTAAACTTATTAACTAAATCTCACTAATAGTTTGGAACTAATGTTACCCAAGTTTGATTCCGTATTCTCGATAGATTGCGTGATATTCGGCTTTGAAGCCGGCGAGCTTAAAATTTTGCTTATTGAGAGGAACGAGGAGCCGTACAAGGACTGGCTGGCATTGCCTGGCTATATTGTTGAGCAAGACGAGAGTATTGACGATGCTGCCGAGCGGATCTTATATGAGCTTACAGGCTTGCGGGATATGCACATGCAGCAGTTTCATACTTTTGGCGAGGTAAACCGTCACCCGCAGGGCCGTGTAATTACGGTTGCTTACTATGCGCTGATCCGTATAAACGGACAAAAGGAATTACGCCCGATAACGCAATACGCCAAAAAAGCGTTCTGGCACCCCGTGAGCGAATTGCCCAAACTGGCTTTTGACCATAGTGAGATCTTCAAAACAGGCTTCAATAAAATAAAACGCCGTTTGCACTATCAGCCAATAGCGTTTGAACTACTGCCCGAAAAGTTTACGCTTACACAGCTGCAGTCGCTTTACGAAGCTGTTTTAGATAAGAAACTGGATAAGCGCAACTTCCGCAAAAAGATGCTGAGCTACGGCTTTTTGAAAGAGCTGGATGAGAAGCAAAAAGGCGTATCATACCGTGCCGCCAAGCTTTACAAGTTTGATAAACGTAAGTATGGTAAGATTTTTCAGGGAGAGATGAACCTGGTTTAGCTTTTAGAGAGCCAAGAAGTCAAGATTCAGGAAGAAAGACACAAGAAATCAAGATTCAGGAATCAAGAAGTTTTTTTGAGATAAAAGAAAGGGTTGGGAGATTTTCCAACCTTTTTGTTTTTAACATACCTCTCCGAGCGTCATTGCGAGGCACGAAGCAATCGCGAACTGTACAAGGGGATTTGCTTAGCCGCTCTGTAAAGTAGGGGATTGCTTCGTGCCTCGCAATGACGTGGCGTATATAGTGGTTATTGCTGTCCACCGAATGTCCAAAGATGAAGTGACACAGGTGTACGGACGGACGACAGTATTTCTGGTGGAGAGGGAACGACCAAGCAAGCGCCTCTGTAACGTTCGCGATTGCTTCGTGCCTCGCAATGACGGGTGGAAAGGGGGAAAAGAAAAGGGCCGGAAAATCTTCCAGCCCTTTTTTATCTTAAAATCTTAACTTCTTAGGTCTTGACTCTTGAATCTTGACTTCTTGCTTCTATTATAAAGAAGAAGGTGCTAATTCCAAATGGTATTTCACCAGGTTATCTATAGGTGAGCGGATGATGTTGCCAACAACCATACCATTTTCGGTAACTACTTCTTCAAGCACGTTGCGGAAGTTATAACCTACCGAACCGATACAGTTGAAAGTATATTTTTGGTAATCAGGGTAGTGGGTTACCAGGTTACGGAAGAAATCTTCGAACGAGGTACGTACCAGGTTACGTGAGTATTCGATGTGTACGTTGTTATCGTAAACAAATTTGCTGAAGCTTGCGCAAAAACGGTTTGCACGTGGCTGAGTGTAAACCTGCTCGTTGATATCATCAGGAGTAAGTTTGTAAGTTTCCCAGAACAGGTTACGTACTGGCTCAGGCATGTATCCGCGCAGGTAATCAACTAACAACTTTTTGCCGATGTAGCAACCGCTGCCTTCATCACCCAGGATGTATGCGCCTGAATCGATATTTTGTACAACTTCTTTACCATCATAAATGCAGCTATTGGTTCCGGTACCTAATATGGCAGCAAAACCTTCGGTGTTGCCAAGCAAAGCACGGGCAGCAGCCAACAGGTCATGACCGATGTTAACCTTTGCGCCAACGAAAACCACTTTCATCGCTTCCTCAACAATTTTGCGCATTTCGGGGGTTGAACAGCCTGCACCATAGTAGTTTACCTCGGTGATCAGGTTTTTTTCAAGATCGGTAGGCAGGCTTTCGTTCAGTGATTGTATAATATACTCTGTACTTGAAAAGTATGGGTTATAACCCTCGGTATTAAAGTAAACTTTTTTTCCCTCTTCGGTAACCAGGCACCAATTTGTTTTGGTTGAGCCACCGTCAGCAATTATGATCATAAATTTTTGTTTTTTTAAAAATCGGTTAAAAGTAGGATTTACTTATTGTAAAAAAAACACTTAGTATTTTAAAAATTGAAAATTGCAATTTTTACTTAAATTACAGCTACTTTTTTGTATAAATTAAATTTTTAATGGCGCTTTCGTGCCGATATTATCAACAATTAATCAGGTCAACTATACCTTTTTTTAAATGTAAAGTTTACAGATAAGCAGTATACCTTACAACTTAAAAACAGAGTAATTTACAATTGTACGTAATGTTACCATATTTAGCAAAATATTGGCTTTAATTAATGCTAAAACGTGACTATTTACTACATAAACGATAGCGAATTGCCCGGATGGATGTGTGTGGCTTTAATGCCGGGCACGTTTTGCTTCAGCCAGCCTATCATAAACTCCGAGCCCGGTTCTTCGCTGGCAATATGGCCTAATACAATTAAGGATAGTTTATCGCCCTTGGCCTGTGCATCCCTTACGTATTCGGCAGTTTCCCATTCTGATATTTCGCCGCAGATCAGCACGTCGGGTTTCTTCGCGCTCATTTCGCTGATCTGCCTTTTACCTCCGGCTGCCCCGGGAAGCAATAATACCTTCTGGCAGCTTTGAGCTGGGTTGCCTATGTAGCGCACCTTTTCAATTTTTAGTTTCTTTTTCAGCGTTTCGATAAGGGAGCTTAAGGAGGTAGAAGGAATACTTAGCAGGTTGCCTGTTTCGGGCTTATAATAGCTTACCCAGTCGAGCTGCTTTAATAAACCTATGCCAACGCCATCTGGTTTAAGGCTGTGTATGGTATCATGGTTGCGCCAAACGGCTATGTTATGCTTATCCAACAATTCTTTTTTATATTGATATACATCATCATTGGCCAGCCAGGTGGTTTCATCGGCATGGTTGTAAAAAGTGGGTTCGTGTGCTATGATGAAATTTGCGCCTAAGCTAATGGCCTTCTCAATAACACCAATGGTAGCAAACATCGTGGTAACTATCTCGGTAACAACAATATCGCGGTTTCCCGATTTTAGGGTATCCACAGTATTAGGGAACGGAGCACCCGGCACCTGTTTCATAAACAGATCAATGATTTGACCTACGGTGATGTTTTCATCGGGTTTAGCAAGGGCATCGGCAGCAAATGGAGTTGATAGCAGTGCGGCAGCACCGGCCATAGCACCTAACTGACCGATAAATTTACGGCGATCGGCATTGTGGTTAGTGGGAGAGAGGTTTGGATTCATGGTAATGATTGGGTTTGGTCAAAGATAATACAGCACAAGTTAAATTTGGGGATTTGTAATAATTGTGTGACGTATTTATATCTTCGCATAAATTTTCAAATTCCTAATCCGTGCAAAAACTTGCTAAGCTCATCAGCAACAAACCTTTTGTTTATTCTTTATGGTTTGGCCTAAGTCTATTTTTGGTAATTAAAGGTGTTTTAGCCCACCAGGGGTTTAACAATTACACCATATTTAAATATAACTTTTTAAATACCATTCACCAGCATAACCTGTACGCTTATCAGCCTGAGCATTATTATGACCTGAATCATTACGGGCCGATATTTTCGATAATCATGGCGCCATTCTCTATCTTGCCCGATAGTATAGGCGTTATTTTGTGGGTGTTGTTCAATGCGTTTATCCTGTTTAAAGCCATCCAGCTTTTACCGCTTAAGAAAGATCAGTATGTTATTGTGCTTTTATTATGCGCCCATGAGCTAATGACGGCATCGGCCAACGTACAAAGCAATCCAATGATAGCAGCGCTCATCATATTAGGCTTTAATTTTATAAAACGCGAACAGGATTTTTGGGCTGCGCTGATGATTGCCCTTGGTGCGTTCATCAAGCTGTATGGTATAGTTGGACTGGCATTCTTTTTCTTTTCGGCTAACAAACCCAAATTTGTTTTGAGCTTTATATTCTGGTCGGCAGTGTTGTTTGTTTTGCCGATGGCTATTTCATCCCCTTCGTTCATCATACAAACTTATCATGACTGGTATACCGACCTGGTAATTAAAAATTCGGGTAATCAACATTCAGTAATGCAGGAAATTTGTTTTACAGGTTTTATCCGGAGAATTTCCCATTACGATGACCTCAAAAATATGTATGTAATAGGGCCGGCATTGGTGCTGTTTGCCCTATCATACCTGCGTATAGGAGCTTATAAGATCGTACAATATCAACGGTTGATCCTTTCATCGGTATTGATCTTCGCCGTGATCTTCAGTAGCTCGGCCGAGTCATCAACCTATATTATTGCTTTTGTTGGGGTAGCCGTTTGGTTTATGAATTTGAACCGACCGGTAACCGGTTTCGAAATTTTTCTGTTGGTTTTGGCGCTGTTAATAACCAGTCTTTCACCTTCAGACCTTTTTCCATCATACATCCGCACACAGTATATTGTTCCCTATAAATTAAAATCGATACCCTGCTTTTTGATCTGGCTGAAAATAATTTATGAAACACTCACCAGGGATTTTGTTAAGGAAAACGAAAGCACGCTAAACCCGGCAACAGTTTAAACAGATCAGGATATAAAATAAACCTTGAATGATTGTTTTTTTACTGTAAAACCCGAAAAGTTTGCAGGTTAATAAATAATTATTATTTACTTTTGTAACAGGAAAGTTACGTTTTGGATTTTTTTGTTAAAACTGACCAGGGTAGTTACGTTTTGTAGCAATTTATCGTAAGGTCATTTTAGAGTACCTAAAAGTTCATTCAAATATAAACTTTTAATATTAATACCGCCTGTTACAATTAAAATTTCCATAGTATAACTATGACATACCCTGTCGATAAAAAAATTTCTATTGTTATACCCTCTCATAATGAGGAAAAAAACATTGGTTATTTAATTGAGCAACTTCGTGAAACACTTTCGCCCACGGGCTATGCCTATGAGCTGATTTTTGTTGACGATGGGAGCCGTGATAATACCCTGAACGAATTAAAGATCAATGCCGAGCTGCATCCTAATGTTTTTTATGTAGAGCTTTCGCGCAACTTTGGTAAAGACTATGCCCTTAAAGCCGGTATTGCTATGGCCCATGGCAATGCAGTTATAACCATGGATGCAGATTTGCAGCACCCGCCGCAACTGATCTTGAAGATGTTAAAGCTTTGGGAAAATGGCTATGATATTGTTTACACCTACCGGGAAGGTGAAAACCCGCATGGTAAAGGCTATCAAAAAGTTACTTCAAAGCTGTTTTATAAGGGCCTTAACATGTTATCAGATATCAAGATGGAAAACGGTACTGCCGATTTCAGGCTGATTGATGAGAAGGTAGTGAAACAGCTTAAGCTTATTGACGAATACGAGATCTTTTTCAGAGGGATAATTAAATGGGCCGGCTATAAGCAGGTTGGTATCCCTTATGTGCCATCAAAGCGGCATACCGGCGAGGCAAGCTATTCCTTTCCAAAATTGGTTAAACTTGCTGTAGGCAGTATTGTGGCGTTCAGCGCCAGGCCATTATATATTGTTTCGTTGATAGGCTTGTTCTTTTCAACGCTGGCTATTCTGTATATTCCTTACGTGCTGGTGAGTTACTTTTTAGGGTATGCGGTGTCGGGCTGGGCTTCCATTATTGCTACCATAGCTTTTTTTGGCGGTTTACAGTTACTTGTAATGAGTGTTATAGGTGTGTACGTAGGCAAAATATTTATGCAGTCTAAACATCGCCCGCATTATATTATTCGCTCATCAAACGTTGTTATTGTAGATAATGATTTTATTAGGGTTTGATGTTGAGGAGTTTGATATGCCGTTTGAATATGGCAAATCAATAACTTTTGATGAGCAGCTTGAAATTTCAACAAGGGGTACCAATATTATACTCGGCTTACTGAAGCAGAAAAATATAAAAGTTACTTTTTTTTGTACGGCTAATTATGCCATCAATAAGCCTGATATCATCAAACAGATGGTAGCTGAGGGGCATGAGGTAGCATCGCACGGATATTACCATTCCGACTTTAAAGTTGAGCATTTAAGACAGTCAAAGCTTGCACTGGAAGAGATTTCGGGGACTGAAGTAACGGGTTTCCGGATGGCCAGGATGATGCCTGTTGATGAGGCCGAGATAGCCAGGGCTGGTTATGAATATAACTCGTCTATAAACCCAACATGGCTGCCTGGGAGGTACAACAATTTTAATAAGCCGCGCAGTTGGTTTTATGACCATGATGTGCTACAGATCCCTGCGTCGGTTTCGCCATTGATCCGTTTTCCGTTGTTTTGGCTGAGTTTTCATAATCTACCGCTATCCCTGTTAAAAAGAATGGCTTCGGCAGCACACAAAAAAGATGGCTATCTGAATTTGTATTTTCACCCCTGGGAATTTACCGATCTGCACGATAAAGAGAAATTCGGTTTCCCTGGCTATGTTTCAAAAAACTCTGGCGACGCTTTTGTTGCACGGATAGCTGATTTTATTGATTGGGCAACGGACAACTGTTACACGTTTGAACGGACGGACGCCTTTTGTAGCAAGATCAAAAACAAAGGTAAGCTTACCATGGTTTCATAGTAACAGGCTGTTAAACAGCTTGTAGTAAATCAATTACCAAATTGATTGTTATTTTCAGCATAATTTTGCATATTTGCACCGCAAAAAATTACACAATATATCATGGGTTCGAAACCATGTGTATATTTGTAGTAGGATGCAATGGTCCTATAGCTCAGCTGGATAGAGCAACAGATTTCTAATCTGTAGGTCTTTGGTTCGAATCCAAATGGGATCACATCTTGTATAGCCTCTTAGAATTATCTGAGGGGCTTTTTTTGTTGCATTTATTATCGTTTTAGACATGTAGTTTGGGTTTTACATTCGATTAATTGCTTATATACTTGTGGAGTTGGTTTTGCTGTCTGTTTCGTGTTTATATGTTTTCGGTTAGTAATTGGCACACTTTATTAGCCAGCAATGTACGTTAAATGTAGAAATTGTAGGTAAATGAATTATGATGCCACAGCAGGTTTGGTGCGATCAAGTGCAAAAGGAAACGATATAAATAGCCTGTGCTGTCGCCTGTGGGTTTATGCTCGGAAAACTTTTGCACGCTTCAAAAGCACCAGCCCTAACGTTGCTTAGTAATTCATTGTCACTCTAATTTACATAGTTACCTTGTAATAGGAGTGGTTGAATGCAGCATAGGCTTGTCTAAACAACCGATTGATAATCCAAGAAATATCAATATTTTACTTTTATAGGGGTAATCTAAGTTCTGGATTGAAGAGTGATATAGCAATCCAAGATATAGAGAGAATTACCATTATTAGGGGTAACTTAATGATTGGATTGATAGGTTGGGAATGAGTTTTGCCAATCCAGAGAAATAGAGACTTATCTTTTATAAGGGGTAGTTAGTTTGTTGAATTAATTAATGTTCAAATTTAAAGACAATCCAGAAGAGAGCATGGTCGTTCAATCAGTTGTTTCAAAGGGTAGACTTTTCAAAGACCATTCTGATTTTATTGATAATTCTGCTTTTACGTTATGTCTGGTAATTATAATACTTTCGCCAGCCGGTGTTTAAACGGTGCATTTCTCTGTTAAAATACTTATTTGTTTTCATTAATATTTTTTGCATTTTAGGGTTATTATAAATAACCCGATTAACTTACTTTAACCTTACCTTCTCCTTGTCACTAATGAAAAAAACAAGTATTCCAATTTAGTTGATCAGTTTGTGCGCCTATATGATATAAGCCACTGCGTTGATGACGTATGCTAAAGGAAACTTTCTGAGTGAAACCCTTTTTAGCTTGGTTAAAAATATTCCCCAATTATTTAAACCTCCTCACACATGAAACCAAATAACCCATAAACCGTATTGTTGCAATAAAAGTTTACGCAAAAACTACTCTTTCTATCCATTTCCTAAATTTTTATACCTAATGTTATCACAGCAACCGTTCAAAGCTATAGCGCTATTATGCTTTGCGCTTATCATTACTATAAACTCATATGCGCAAACACCGCCACCGCCATATGTACCCAATGTGTTTCCGCCATCTCCTAATGCAGCGGCATTAATGAAATTCACCGATGTACCGGTAAGTCCATATACCGGGACTGCCGATGTTTCTATTCCTTTTTACACGGTTCAGGCGAAGGGCCTTAGTATCCCTGTAAGTATAGCTTATCATACGGGCGGGATTCGGGCGGCAGAAGATGCCGGCGTAGTGGGGTTAGGCTGGGCCCTGAATGCAGGTGGCATGATTTCGAGGACAGTAAGGGATAAGGACGACCTGCTGAGTGATTATTTCAATGGTAACTTACCCATGAAACCCGGAGATCTCGCGACGGCTCAACCGGCCAATTATTTGGATACCAATATCCTTTCTTCACCATTTAATGTGAATCGTTATATCTTTTGTTTCATTTGCAGTTACCAGGTGTATATGGCATCTGGTGATATCGCAGACTTTAACAACGTTTTTTCTCAGGCATCTTCAGGAACAAGCAATTCTGATACTGAGCCGGATAGTTACAGCTACAACTTTGCAGGCCATAGCGGTAAATTCATCATTAAGCCCGACAAGACTGTCGTGATGGAAAAGCAGGATAATATCCGGATTAAGATAAATTTTCCGGCAGGTGGTTCCGGCTATATTTCTTTTACCATCACAGATGAGAACGGGAACGTTTACTACTTTAATGATGCTGAATTTGGGGGGACTTTGTCTGATGCCAGCACTTTAAGTTCCTGGCATTTATCCCAGATCACGACCCAGCAAAATGATGTAATCAAATTTAATTATACGCAGACAGGCTGGATCAAAACACCACAAAACTCAACCGAATCGTATAGTAAATCCTGTGCAGCTGCGGGTTTCAATTATTCGCCTAATATAACGGTGATGTACCGTAATTATAAACTTCAAAACATCGATTTCACTGACGGGCAGGTGCAGTTCTTCTATAACGATACCCGGGATGATACTGATGGAGGATCGATGTTAACCGCTGTAAAAATTTACAGCAAGGGTAAAGCGGGGCTCAAATATATCAAAGAGCATGATTTATACTACTCCTATTTCAACGGAGGTACAACAACCAATAAAACAGAATGGGAACGCCTGCGGCTGGATAGTATTAAGGAGATAGGGCAATCTGCCGCGGCAACACCTTATAGTTTTATTTATAATACAACCGGAGCTGATTTGGTGGCAAAACACGGTAAATCTGTAGATCATTGGGGATTTTATAACGGGGCGGGCAATACCACGCTTATTCCATCACAATCTATCCTGTATTCGGCATTCGGCCTGGCTGATACTTATTTCAATTTTAGCGGAGGGAATCGCGAAGCGTCATCAGTGATGGACGTTTTTTCGCTGCAGCAGATAACTTACCCTACAGGCGGCAAGAGTGTATTTAGTTATTCACCCAATCAATATGATTACGATAAATCCATAGTCAGCGTAAATGAATATCCCCAGATGGATATGGTAGCATTAGACACGGTGATGAACATTACCAGCTACGGGGCGAAAAACGGAACAATCAATTTAACAAATATCGTCCCCGGTACCAGCGTCAATGTCAATGTGTCCTTCAAATCAAACTATGGGTCGGGTTGGCCGGCCAGCGACCGGAATGGTTATGGAAGGCTATACTTCACGCTATTGTCCAATACAACAGATTTAAGTAGCAGCAACCTGAGTTGTGGTAGCTTTACTTGCGGTACATCATTCCCTGTAGCTGTAACGGGGTCCACAACGTCATTTAACTGGAACTCGTATGTTGATTCCAGTATCCCGACTGCAGACTTTTCATTGATCCATGTCCTGATCCAATACCAGGCTTATAAAGTTCGCGTACATCAGGCCAATGGCATCCATAAAGAAATGGCGGGAGGCTTACGGATTAACAGTATTGTTGATTATTCTACTTCCGGTGTTGTCGCCAAAAAACGGACATGGGAATATGATTATACCTATAATGGTGAGCAATACACAAACGGGAGACTGATGTCGATGCCCAGCTATGCACACCTTGAGCCTGCTGCGGGGCCTAACGGGCAGGGGAAATGTAACGCCATCGTGCTTTTTGCAAGTAGTAATACCGGGTTAACAAGTGTTATTCAAGGTAACATAGTAGGATACACCAAAGTGAATGAGTATACGGTAGACCCGGTAACGAATACTAATATCGGCAAGACAGAATACAATTTTTACAACTCCCCTGATTCTACTATTTTTTATAATGGTTACCGCATGCCGGGTACCTTAAATATGGGTAATCACCTCAATGGTTCGTTGCTTTCTACAAAAATATACCGGAATACGGGCGGTAATTATTTTAAAGTTCACGAAACTTATAATTATTGGCATACCGCCAATCGTAGTGTTTACTTCCTGCCCAAATATGAACTTCCGGTTCCCCCCAACGCGGGTTTCGGTACACTTCCTGGCAAATGCAATGGCGTTATTGCCATTCCTGTTGCTATGTATGCCTTTTTCTATCCTATAATAAAATCTGAACGCGTGCTGCAAGACTCTGTGAGGGAAATTGCTTACGATCAGAATGATACGACGAAATTGGTAACTGTAAGCAATAAAAGTTTTTACGATAACCCTTTGCATTATCAGGTAACGCGGAGTAGTATGACGGATGATAAAGGAAACTTACACGTTTCAAGAATTACTTACCCGCAGGATTACATTACAGGAGGCGGGGTGACAGGAAATACCGTACTGGATACGCTTATCCGGCGGAACATGGTAGCTACTACAATAGAAAAACGGGATAGCCTATATTATAAAGGTTCTTCTTCAGGCTATGTTACAGGAGCGTCGGTTACCCGGTACCGTCAGCTTTCGTCAGGGACGGTAGTATCAGACAAGATGTATAAACTTGATGTGATTAAGCCGGTAACAGATTTTGTGCCGATGTCGGTAAGCGGTAATACCATCAACCAGGACAGCAGGTATCGCCAGCTCATCAGTTTCGATGCTTACGATGATAAAAATAATATTGCGCAGTATACAGTACCGGGATTGCTGCCGGTAAGTATCATCTGGGATTACAGACAAATGTCACCGGTTGCCCAGGTGAAGAACGCTGATACGTTGTCGGCTGCTTTCACTTCCTTCGAGGCAGAGCGAACAGGCCACTGGGTAGTAGCATCAACCCAAAGGGATAGTGTTACTGCTGCATTTTCGGGTTATAAGTCGTATAATCTCTCCAATGGATCTATTACCAAAAGTAGTTTAACCGCAGCGAACACGTATGTTGTATCGTACTGGACCCGCAATTCATCCGCGTTAACCATTGCGGGTACCGTGGCTGGCTATCCGCTAAAGGGGGGTACCATTAACGGCTGGACCTATTACGAACATCAGGTAACTGGTCAAACTACGGTTACCGTATCAGGTACAGGCAATATAGATGAGCTTAGGTTATATCCGAAAGGCGCGCAGATGACCACATACACTTATTCGCCGTTAATTGGTGTCACAGGTTCGATAGATCCGAAGAATAATGCTGCCTACTACGAATATGACGGACTGGGACGTTTGCAAAACGTCAAGGATAAAGACGGCAACATCGTTAAACATACAGATTATCATTACCAGGGGCAATAACACGATCTATAATCAGAAACATGAAAAGACTAATCTTAATCACAATTTTATTCGTTTCCATATCGAACTATCTTTTTGCACAATGGAATACAAACGGGAATGATATTTACAATTCTAACAGTGGCAATGTTGTCGTTGGGGCCACCACCCCCACTGCAATTAACGCTTCGTCAACATTGTTTCCTTCTATGATACCTAAGTTTAATGTAGTGACAGGGACGGGAACCGGGGCCTACACGGACTTGGTGGTTTTTAATCATCCCGGGGTAAATGTTGATGCAGTTCAGCGTCAAATCGGTTTGCTGTTGAAATTATCTTATGAGAATACAGTAGGAGAATCCAATAAGATGGGCGGGATGATCCTGGAAAGTAACCTCGGATACGGCAATATCCCTTTGTTAAGCCTGGTAACCGCTAATGCCCGCAGGCTTACTGTTGACTATTACGGGAATATTGGTATCGGCACAACAACGCCGCAAAATAAGTTGGATGTGAATGGCACAATTCATTCCAAGGCCATGTTGATCGACCTGAATGGGTGGAATGATTATGTATTTAAAAAAGATTATCGGTTGCTGCCGCTATCTGAGGTAAAAACATACATCGACCAACATCAACATTTACCGGAAATCCCATCGGAGCAGGAAATGATCAAAAATGGGCTTGACGTCAGCGAGATGAACAAGCTGCTGATGAAGAAAGTGGAAGAGCTGACGCTGTACCTGATCGAAAACCAAAAGCAAATCGACGAATTGAAAACAAAGGTTTCACAATTGGAAGCCGACAAAAAATAACCTAAACATGAAA
>Ga0163162_10002392_pt1 | contig 17651 bp, 18 predicted proteins | sample S55metaG_FD_115310 | JGI IMG/M metagenome (GOLD analysis project Ga0163162, IMG submission 115310) | Switchgrass rhizosphere microbial communities from Kellogg Biological Station, Michigan, USA - S5-5 metaG | ecosystem: Host-associated > Plants > Roots > Rhizosphere > Soil | place: USA...
AAGGCTTTAATCATATAATGGATTATATACCGTCAAGCATCTGGTTCATGGGAAAAACGTTCTTTCTCATATTCCTGATCATGTGGTTCAGGTGGACATTCCCGAGGCTGAGAATAGACCAGTTATTAAATTTAGAGTGGAAATATTTATTACCCATAAGCATGTTGAACTTATTGATAGTAACGGCTATGGCAATATTGGGCTGGCACTTTTAAAATAAATTATGTTCTTAAAGAATTATATAAAAGAGGTTTGGGGTGCGGTTAAGTCGCTTGCTACAGGGATGAAGCGGACGGGATATTATTTTACTCATCATAAAGAGATCATTACCCAGCAATATCCTGACAACAGAGCCACCCTAAATCTTGCTGAAAGATTCAAGGGAGAGGTAGTGATGCCTCATAACGAAAACAACGAGCACCGCTGCACAGGATGCCAGGCTTGTGAGCTGGCTTGTCCTAATGGAACTATAAAGGTCATCACTAAGTTTGAGATTAATGCAGAAGGAAAGAAGAAGAAGGCGATAGACAAGCTTGTATATCACCTTGAGCTATGCACCATGTGTAATCTATGTGTTATAGCTTGTCCTTCGGATGCTATTGTAATGGCTCAGACATTTGAGCATAGTGTGTTTGACAGGAGCAAGCTGACTAAAGTATTAAATAACCCGGATTCTAAAATAATGGAAGGAGTAGAATAGTTTGAAGTTTAAAGTTGAGGAAGTACAAATAATAAGGACGAATGAGTGGAAGTACGATTATATTTTATCTGTTAGCGGCACTGACGTTGGTTAGTGGAGCGATGGCTGTTACTACACGGCACATCTTCAGGGCTGCTATATATTTATTGTTCTCATTGATCGGTATTGCAGGACTTTACTTCTGGATGCAGTATGAGTTTATTGCTGCAGTGCAGATAGTGGTATATGTTGGAGGTATTGTAGTGCTTATCATCTTCTCGATATTCCTTACACAATCAGCAGGAGAGTTATTGCCTAAGCAGAAGTTTGGAAGGACATTATTCTCCGCATTGGCAGCCTTCTGCGGTCTTGCATTGACAATGGTTCAGGTATATGAACACACATTTGAAGGCACTCAAGAGTCTGCTATAGCACCCACAGTAGCGAATATTGGAAACCAGATGCTAGGGGTGAATGATACAGGTTATGCTTTGCCTTTTGAGGTTGTGAGTATGCTTTTATTAGCTGCTCTTATAGGTTGTATTGTTATTGCGCTGAGAAGTCCAAAGGGAGTAGTAGCTACAACTAAAGGACAATTGACCGAAGATATAAAGCCAGTTATTAATATTAAAGAGACTGAATCAATAAACTAATGACATTAGAGCCAGGACTATATCACATCTTATTTATTAGCGCTGCACTGTTCTTTATTGGCGTGTTTGGTTTCTTTACAAGAAGAAACCTGATAACTATGCTGATGAGTATAGAGCTCATATTAAATAGTGTTAACCTGAACTTTATTGCTTTTAATAAATATGTATGGCCCAACAGGCTTGATGGCTTGTTCTTTACAATTTTTGTTATTGCCATTGCAGCGGCAGAAGCAGCAGTTGCCATAGCGATCATTATTAATTTATACAGAAGCCATCAGTCAATTGATGTGGATAGAACAACAGAATTAAAGTATTAGACATGCCGAATGTTATTTACATAGCCCTTATCCCTTTGCTGCCACTAGCAGGATTCCTGATATTGGGATTGTGGGGAAGAAAGGTATTTAAGAACAGCTCGGGCATTATCGGTACTCTCTTATTATTAACGTCTTGCGCTTTAGCATTGTATACAGCTTATGGCTATTTCTTTGAATATGGAAAAGTAGCCGGGGTATATCAGAAGCTTGTTCCATTACAACTAACATGGCTTGAATTCTCTAAAGGAGTTTCGATTGATATGGGTATTATACTGGATCCTATATCAGTGATGATGCTCGTTGTGGTAACGTTTGTTTCTTTAATGGTTCATATCTACAGCCTTGCATACATGAAGGGGGATGAGAGATTCCCGATCTTCTATGCGTTCCTTGGATTGTTCACCTTCTCTATGCTTGGTCTGGTTATCTCTTCCAATATTTTCCAGATATATATATTCTGGGAGCTGGTTGGGGTATCATCATTCTTGCTGATAGGTTATTATTACGACAGGCCGAGTGCAGTTGCCGCATGCAAGAAAGCATTTATCGTTACACGTTTTGCTGATCTTGGATTCCTGATTGGAATACTGATACTATCTTATTATTCTCATACACTTGACTTTAATACATTAATACAAAGACTTACTACGCCGGGAGGATCTGAATTGATGTCTGCAACCAGTGCATCATTCCTTGGAGTTTCTGCATTGACATGGGGAATGGCTTTAGTGTTCATGGGTGGGGCAGGAAAGAGTGCAATGTTCCCGTTACACATCTGGCTGCCTGATGCAATGGAAGGTCCTACACCTGTTTCTGCATTGATACATGCGGCAACAATGGTTGTTGCAGGTGTGTTCTTAGTTGCAAGACTGTTCCCAATATTTGCATTGTCAGCGCCTGAAGCATTGAATATTGTCGCTTACGTAGGCGCTATCTCTGCTATGTTCGCGGCGGTTATTGCCTGCACACAAACAGATATTAAAAGAGTTCTTGCATACTCCACCATGTCGCAGATAGGCTTTATGATGTTTGCTTTGGGAGTATCAAAATATGGCGGAGAGAACGGGCTTGGTTATACAGCTTCCATGTTCCATTTGTTTACACATGCAATGTTCAAAGCATTGTTATTCCTTGGTGCAGGAGCAGTGATACATTACATTCATAGCAATGAGATGAAAGATATGGGCGGGCTGAGAAAGCATTTGCCTATTACACATATTACATTCTTAATAGCATGTCTTGCAATTTCAGGCGTTCCCCCATTTGCAGGGTTCTTCAGTAAAGAAGAAATATTGTTGGCAGCTTACCAGCATAATCAAGCCATTTACTGGATAGCATTGATAACCTCAGGACTAACAGCATTCTACATGTTCCGCTTATACTTTAATATATTCTGGAATAAAGAATCACACGGAGCACATGGACATGGAGAAGGAGGATTTGCAATTGTTCTTCCATTGATATTGCTCGGAGTTGGAGCTGCTGCAGCAGGGTTTATTCCTTTCGGAAGCTTTGTTAGCTCTGATGGTACTGCTCTTGAATCAAAGTTCCATTTAGAGTTTTCTATTGCACCAGTTGCATTAGGGCTTGCAGGTATTTTCCTTGCTATGTGGATGTATAAAAAAGAAAGTAACAGGGCTGACAAGCTTGCGGCATCATTAAGCGGTTTATACAAAGCAGCTTATCATAAGTTCTACATTGATGAATTGTATTTATTCCTTACCAAGAAAGTAATATTCAACCTTATAGGAAGGCCAGCTGCATGGATAGACAGGAATATTGTTGACGGAGCAGTGAATCTCACAGGCAACACAACCGCTGCAATATCGGGCTGGATAAAAGGAGTGCAGTCAGGAAAAGTGCAGCAGTATGCTATATACTTTTTGGTTGGGGTGATAGGGCTGGCAGTATTGTTTATTTATATAATTAAATGATGAACCTTTCTTTATTCATATTATTACCACTTCTCACAGGCGTTGCTGTTCTGTGCATGCCTAATGCTAAAATGGTCAAGTGGGCTGCCTTTGCGGGCTCTGCGGCTCAGCTAGTTCTTTCCTTTGCTTTGTTATTTGCTTACCAGACTGAAAGGGCTATAGGCAATACGACACAGATGTTGTTTGAGCAACAGTACAACTGGTTCCCTGCATGGAACATTACTTATCATTTGGGAGTAGATGGCATTTCTGTAGCAATGATATTATTAACGGCCTTTGTTGTTATTGCAGGCGTCTTGGTTTCATGGAACGTAACCAAGATGACAAAAGAATATTACTTCCTGTTGATCTTACTCAGCTTAGGCGCTTATGGTTTCTTCATATCTCTTGACCTGTTCATATTGTTCTTCTTCCTTGAGGTGGCAGTAATACCAAAGTATTTACTGATAGGAATCTGGGGAAGCGGCAAGAAAGAATACAGCGCAAACAAGCTTGCTCTTATGCTCATGGGTGGCTCTGCATTGGTATTGGTTGGCTTGCTTGGTGTTTATTTCACAGGACCTGAGAGAACCTTTGATCTAATGAAGCTGTCACAGATCCATATACCTGTTGAACTGCAAAAGATATTCTTTCCATTATTGTTTGTAGGTTTTGGTGTATTTACAGGCCTGTTCCCTTTCCATACATGGGTACCAGATGGTCACTCTTCTGCACCTACAGCAGGGTCTATGTTCCTTGCCGGTATCTCTATGAAGCTTGGTGGCTATGGCTGTCTTCGTGTTGCTACTTACATGATGCCTGAAGGAGCAAAAGAATATTCAACTATCATTATTGTTCTTGCATCTATTGCAATATTATATGGAGCCTTCGCTACCATGATGCAGAAGGATCTTAAATATATAAATGCATACTCTTCTGTAAGTCATTGCGGGTTTGTATTGCTGGGAATAGGAATGCTTACGACAACTGCAATCAATGGAGCGGTAATGCAAATGGTATCTCATGGATTGATGACAGCCCTTTTCTTCGCTGTTATCGGAATGATCTACGAACGTACACATACAAGACAGGTTAATGAAATGGGAGGAATATTGAAAGTCACTCCTTTTATAACTACGATCTTATTTATAGTTGGGTTGTGCTCATTGGGCTTGCCGGGACTCAGTGGCTTTGTGGCTGAGATGACAATCTTCATGGGCTCATGGGAGAAGAGTGATGCCTTTTACAGGATAGCAACTATCGCAGCCTGTATGTCAATTGTGGTTACTGCGGTTTACATTCTGAGAGCAATTGGAAAGACAGCAATGGGACCAATGAGGGAGAGCTTTAATAGCATAACCGATGCAAAGTGGAATGAAAGACTTGCTGCATTTATATTGATAGCTGGAATAGTGGCAATTGGTATTGCACCTTTCTGGCTTAATGATTTAGTGAAGCCAGGAGCAGAAATAATAATGCAGAAAGTTGCGGGAGCGAAACCCTAAATCCCTAAAGGGACTAAAAAAACTAAGACATGAATGATTTCTTAATATTAATGAAAAGTGAGCTGGTGATAACCTTTATCATCTTCCTGTTGCTTTTTATTAAGATAGGCAAGGGAATGAAAAATGAATCTCTTCTTACCCTTGTGCAGTTCTTATTGCTGATCAACCTGATCGGTGGATTTCTTTTTAACCAGGAAGGAAGCCTGTTTGGCGGAATGTTCTCAACTAATGCAATTATCGCTTTCCAGAAGAGTATACTGAACCTTGCAGCATATCTAGTATCACTACTTTTTGCAGGGTGGTTTAAGAAGAGTGCTCATTTACCTGAGTTCTTTATACTGATGCTATCATCTATGCTGGGAATGTTCTTTATGATCTCGAGCGGCAACTTGCTGATGTTCTTCCTTTCACTTGAGCTATCAACCATTCCTATTGCGGCCCTTGCAAACTTTGATCTCGAGAAAAGAACCTCCTCTGAAGCGGCTATGAAGATGATATTGTCATCAGCATTCTCTTCAGGAATATTATTGTTTGGTATATCATTAATATATGGAGCAACAGGAACAATAAGCTTTGCAGAGCTACCTGCTCACATGGACAGCAGTTCATTACAGATATTGGCATTCGTATTCATGTTCACCGCATTTGCATTTAAGCTTTCCATCGTTCCATTCCACTTGTGGACTGCAGATGTATATGAAGGAGCGCCTATTCCTGTAACATCAGTATTGTCAGTTCTGTCTAAGGGCTCTGTTGCTTTTATATTCATCACCGCATTGTACAAAGTGTTCCAACCCATGAGTGAAGTATGGTATATGATGATAGTAATATTATCCATTGCCACAATGGTCCTTGGCAACCTGTTTGCGTTACGCCAACAAAATATCAAACGCTTCCTTGCATTCTCTTCTATTGCGCAAGTAGGCTTTATCCTTGTTGGTATCAGCAGCAACGCGATCAGTGGAACATCTTCTGTTGTTTACTTTATATTGATATATGTGTTCTCTAACCTTGCCGCCTTTGGTGTAGCATCTGCCATATCTTCCCACACAGTCAAAGAGACTATAGATGATTATAAAGGCTTATATCAAACCAATCCTTTCCTTAGTTGGGTACTTGCACTGGCGCTGTTCTCTCTTGCAGGGATACCACCAACAGCAGGCTTCTTTGGTAAACTGTTCCTGCTTACATCAGGAGCTGCAAAAGGAAACTATTGGTTCATCACTATTGCTGCACTTAACATGATCATCTCGCTATATTATTATTTAAGAGTGATAAGGTCAGTATTCATGGATAAGAATGACCATCCTATAGAGCGCATAAGAAATGATCGTCCTGCAAATCTTGCCCTGGCAATTTGTGCTGTGGGTATCATATTCGTGGGCATCTTCAGCTGGATCTATGATTACATTCAATCACTTTCCTAACAGACATCGTATGGCATTAAATAAGAATCACGAATTTGAAGAACTGGATGGCGTAAAGTGCGGCATTGTAGAAAAGAATGTCTCGCCTGCCAGAGTTGAGTTTTTGAAGAAGCTGTTAGAGTTCAATCACTTTACTGTTGTTGTTGTTCCTACACCTGCACCTAAGGCTGCTGCAGCTCCTGCGCCTAAGCCAGGAGAAGAAGCAGTTCCACCTCCGCCACCTCCTCCTGCACCTACAACCTTTACTGTGGGCGTTACTGATTATACATTCAATCCTATCAATGCAATCTTTGGAAGACTTTTAAAAGCCCCTGATGGAACGGCTGTTACACTAGCTTACTGGGAGCAAAGAGATGCCGTGAACAATGACGAGGTGCCATATTACGAATATACCTAGTTTCTGCCCTAAGTATGTAGCCAGAAAGACCTTACTACCCTTATAGTTACATGGAGTCAGTGTGGAATCAACATGCAGTCAACATGGAGTCAGTATGGAGTCATTGACCTGAGAAGTTATGCATATCTTCAACATTATATATGACAACAACTGATTGGGTCGGATCTATAGGGGTAGCAATTTTGCTATTAGCCTTCTTTCTTAACCTGACCGGCAAGCTATCAAGAGATAGCATCTCTTATATCCTCATGAATGTTATTGGTGCAGGGATGGCTTGTGCTGCATCTATAATGCTGAACTATATCCCTTTTATAATTTTAGAGGCGGCATGGACATTAGTGTCCCTTTTTTCACTGGTGAAATATGCAATGAAAAAGTAAGTGCCTACTTCTTTCCCTCCAGGTAATTACAATACTCAACACTGCCTAGCCTGAATTTAAACTGAACCTTGGTTAGTTTCTCAAAAGCTATTTCTTTCTTGCAAAAGAATCCTAATGTCTGAGTATAATAGTTTGCAGGTATAATAGAAGCTTTTAGAGAAACTTCCTTTGGGGCATCTTTAATATTGAGAATGTAACGAGGAGGAGTGTTTAACTGGCCATAAGAATAAACTGATAGGAATATTAACCCGGCCACAAGGACAAATATTTTATTCCTTTGTTTCATACTTAGTAAATCTACGAAAAATATATGCAACTGCTCATCGATGCCACAGCAAATAACTAAAAAGTAAACGCTACATTTGAATCCCTAAACCCTGACTACATGAAGAAGAACTTACTGGTTATTATCGGCTGCTTCTTATCTCTTTCTCTTTTTGCCCAGACCAATGACTCTATAATGGTTAAAAAGATAGTGGATGAAACAATGACCAACGGCACAGCGTACAACAATTTGAGAAGACTTTGTAAAGAAGTTGGGCCGAGGCTTTCAGGTTCAGTCAAGTTTATCCAGGGAGCGATGCTTACAAAAAAGATGATGCAGGAAATGGGAGCCGACACTGTTTACCTTCAAGAGTGCATGGTCCCTCATTGGGTGAGAGGCGCAAAAGAGAAAGGAGACATTACGCTTAAAGGCGGCAAGAAATATCAGTTTAAATTGTGCGCACTTGGCAATTCTGTAGGGACAGGGGATAAGGGAGTGAGCTCAACAGTAATAGAAGTGAATACTCTTAAAGAGTTGCAAGAGCTGGGGACCGATAGAATAAAAGGGAAGATCGTATTCTTCAACTTCCCAATGAATCAGACCTATATAGAAACCTTCAGGGCCTATGGAGAGAGCGGGGTTTCAAGAACAAGGGGACCAGCATTGGCTGCAAAGTATGGAGCAGTGGGAGCTATTGTGCGTTCGCTTGCTATTAATCTTAATGATTTTCCTCACACAGGCACCACAGTATATAATGATTCGTTTCCCAAGATACCGGCTGTAGCTATAAGCACTAACGATGCAGAATATTTTAGCAAGGAGCTCAAGAAAGGAAATGTAGAAAAGGTGTTCTTCTGGACAGGCAGCAAGATGTTGCCGGATACAATTGGCTATAATGTGATAGCAGAAGTAAGAGGAAGCCAGTTTCCTGAACAAATTATAACTGTGGGAGGACACCTTGACAGCTGGGACCTTGCGGAAGGGGCTAATGATGATGGGACTGGGGTGGTGCAGGGAATGGAAGTGTTAAGAACAATGATCGCATTGGGCATTAAACCTAAGAGAACTATAAGAGCGGTTGCCTTTGCCAATGAAGAGAACGGCGGAAGAGGAGCACAAAAATACCTTGCGGAAGCCAAGGCAAAGAAGGAGCAACATTTTCTTGCGCTTGAATCTGACGGAGGCGGCTTTACTCCGCGTGGCTTTGGCTTAGACATGACAGCAAGCCAGCGAGAGGCTATCTTAAAATGGAAGCCGCTTTTCCTTCCCTATGGAGTGTATGACTTTAGCAAGGGCGGCGGAGGATCTGATATAGGGCCGCTGAAAGAAATGGGAACAGCGATGGTTGGCCTGAGCACTGACAGCCAACGCTATTTTGATATTCACCATGCTGCCACAGATGTGTTTGAGAATGTGAGCAGGAGAGAACTGCTCTTAGGAGCAGCTAATATGGCTGCCTTGATATGGCTGGTAAGTGAGTACGGACTATAAGTTTAAAGTTTTGAGTTGATCAAATAATATGGACAGCAGAAGCATTTTATTTAACACCACAAAAGTATATTATAGAATAAAGGGGAAAGGTGAGCCTCTGGTTCTGTTACATGGCTTTGGCGAAGACAGTTCTGTATGGGATAGTATTACTGAACAACTTTCAGCTAACTATCTACTTATCATTCCTGATATTCCGGGTAGCGGAAAGTCAGAACTCCTAAGGGGTGATGATATTTCTATCTCAGGTTATGCAGACTGTATAAAGGCAATACTGGATAATGAAGCTGTTTCTAAATGCACATTAATAGGACATAGCATGGGAGGATATATTGCTCTTGCCTTTGCAGAGAAGTATGAACAAATGCTTAATGGATTTGGCCTCTTTCATTCCTCAGCCTATGCAGATGATGAAGAGAAGAAAGCTTCAAGAAGAAAAGCAATAGAATTTATTAAAGCCAATGGCGGCTATGCTTTTCTTAAAACATCTCTTCCAGGATTGTTCTCAGATAAATACAAAGCAGAATATCCTGAAGTAGTGGAAGACTTTGTTGAGCGCTCAAAAAGCTTTACTGATGAGGCATTGATACAATACTATAATGCTATGATCAACAGGCCTGACAGAACTGAGGTGCTCAAGACCTTTCCTCGTCCTGTCCTCTTTATCATTGGAGAGAAAGACGTAGCCATTCCTTTTGCTGCTTCCATGAAGCAATGTCATTTACCTATAATATCTGACGTTAATATATTTCCCGAAGTAGGACACATGGGAATGATAGAAGAGCCTGAGAAATGCATTCAATATATTCTCTCGTTTATAAACAAGCTGATAACTGACAATTAATATGAGCAGGACAATACTTATTACAGGCGCTACGGCAGGCATTGGAAAAGCGTGTGCTGAAAGATTTGCAGAAGTGGGAGATAATATTATTATTACCGGAAGAAGAAAAGAAAGGCTTGCCTCTTTAAAAGAAGATCTTGAAAAAAAGTATTCTATAAAAGTATTGACACTTTGTTTTGATGTACAGAACAGAGAAGATGTTTTTAAGTTCATAGATGGGATGCCCGAGGAGTGGAAACAGATAGATGTACTGATAAATAATGCAGGCCTTGCACTCGGAAGAGACCTGTTCAATGAGGCGAATATAGATGACTGGGATACCATGCTGCAAACCAATGTCAATGGCTTGCTCTATGCAAGCAGGGCCGTATTGCCTTATATGATAAGCAGAAATAAAGGCCACATAATCAATATGGGTTCTGTAGCCGGTAAAGAGATCTATGAAAAAGGAAATGTGTATTGTGTTTCCAAGGCTGCTGTAGAGGCCATCTCTCATAGCATGAGGGTAGACCTCCTCAAGCACAGAATAAAGGTTACTGCTATCCATCCCGGTGCAGCAGATACAGAGTTTGCTGAGGTAAGGTTCAAAGGAGATAAAGAAATGGCTTCCAAAACTTACATCGGCTATAAACCATTAAGTGCAAAGGACATAGCAGATACTATCTTTTATACAGCTTCTCTTCCTGACAATGTGTGCATTAACGACCTCGTTATCACCTGCCTCTCCCAGGCAGATGCATTGCACTTTTACAAAAATCCATAGCTTAAATTCGGGCAATAGGCCACTTTATTAAAATCTAGTTAAATCCACTACTGACGTGCTTTTGTATGATATTTTAATAGATATTATATCGTAAATTTGTATCAGAAGATTCAGGTCGGAATTACCTATGAAGACACAAGGTTGATCGATTTTCATTACGTGTTTCCACAGAGATAAAGATTTTACAAGGGAGGATTCCCTTTCATATAGGTTGAGGCTACTTTATGGTTTTTTCATAAGTAGTTTTTTATGCTTGCTGTTAACTTAGCCCGTGGTTTTTACCATGGGCTTTTTTTATTTAATAACTTCTGTTATCTTAGCCCTACCCTAAATTATACAGTTATGAGAAAGGTATTCAAAGTACTGCTTATCATCGTATTAGTTATTGTTGCTATGATTGGAGTGATAGCTCTTTATATCAACTTCAGGGGGATGCCAAGGTATACTGCCCAGAAGATCGACATTAAGGTAGACCCTACTCCTACGCGTATTGAGAAAGGACAAAAATTGGCTTCTATGCTGTGCAAGACCTGCCACTATAATGAGCAGACACGCAAGTTTACAGGGAAGGAGCTTGTTGAGGCTCCGCAGTTTGGTAAGTTATACTCAGCTAATATCACCCATGACAGTATTGCGGGCATTGGCAAATGGACCGATGGAGAGCTGATTTACTTTATCAGGACAGGGATACACCCTAAGAGGAATGAATATGTGCCTCCTTACATGCCTAAGCTGATACATATATCGGATGAGGATCTATACTCTATAATAGCTTTCCTGCGTTCGGATAATGACTGGGTAAAAGCGGATAATACCAGGCATCCGGCAACAGTGCCTTCTTTCTTAACTAAATTCCTATTGACCATAGGGGCATTTAAGCCCTTCGAATACCCTAAGGAGCCTATAGCAGGGCCCGACACAACAAACCCGTTGGCTGTAGGAAAGTATATAGCTCTTTATCAATTAGAGTGCTTCTCATGCCATTCAAGAGACTTTGCGAAGAATGATTACTTAACCCCTGAGAAGTCACCGGGATTCTTTGCGGGCGGGAACAAGCTAAAGAATGCAGAAGGTAAAGACCTGGTGAGCCTTAATATTACCATGGATGAGGAAACAGGTATTGGCAGATGGACAGAAGATGAGTTTGTAAAGGCAGTGAGAACAGGGATGGTACCGGATGGTAAGGCAGCATTACGCTACCCAATGATACCTTACGCAAGCCTTACTGAACAGGAAGTAAAGGCTGTATATGCATACCTGAAAACGGTGCCTAAGATCAGTAATAAGGTGGAGAGGAAGCTGGATTAGGGTTTCTATAGGGTTAAGTACAGGGTATAATTAAGTTGTGTCGGTATTGCTTCGGTATATCCTCGGTATTTAAGACTCCTTATTTCCCAAAAAACCTCTTTACTTCTCCAAAGGCATCGGCATTGTTCTTTCTGTCGAGGGAGGATAGTACCTCTTTCTTTTCTGTATTGGTGATGTGGAAATTCATGGTGACTTTCTTGTCAGGTTTCTCAGGGATGTACATGAAGCTAATGCGCTCAAGCTGGGTAGGCAGGAAGCTTTTAGCATAAGTGACCATATCGTTCTGAGAGAAGTCCTGCAGCTTGTACCAGTTATTCTGAAAGATGGTAGCGGGATTGATAAGGAGGCCGCCAATGCTGGTAGACTCTGGTGAGCCATCCCATGCGTTACGGTTGCGATCCCTTATCTGTATCATTAATACATTGCTTGTATTCTCTTTTATCCACTCTCTAAAAACATAAAGAAATCTGAGGGTAGTTTCCTGTCCGTAATTATCCCTTATACCTGCGTCCATTACATCAATAACAGGCTTCGTAGGCAGCCATACACTTGGCAGCACATAAGGAAAGCTTGCATTCATACGCAGTGCAGTAAGAAGCCGAATGTTCAATGGCTCCTGGTTCTTGAACAGGGCTGCAAAGTCTATAGCGTCGACATTCAGGCTGCTACTGTCGGATTCGCGGAAGTCTGACTGCATCAGGAAGCTAAGGGGCTGAGTGCCCAACATCAACTTGCGTCCATCCCTGCTGATCACAGAATTGAATATCATTAAGGGAATGGCTGCATTGCCTTCATCGATCCTGTAATCTCCTATGGTCTTATCAAGAGCGCCGTTTGTATTATCACTGAGCTTCAGCTCAAAAGAGTATCCACGGTCCTTTATATACTTATGATTGCCTATCGTAAACTTCTGCGCGGGAGAAAATATATCTCTTGATACCATAGAAGAGAAAACAGGATTTAACAGGTCGCCTGAAATAGCTTCTTTATACTTCTCATCTCTGAGGTTTATCGGATAACCCTGCATTTTTTCCCTGTACAATTCCCTAAAGTAGGCAGCGGAAAGCATTCCACCTGACGCACCACTCATAAGGAAAGTATGCTTCATAATACTTCCGTTTGTAACACTGTCAAGCCTTTGCAGAACATCCATAACAAATGCCGCACTCCTCAATCCCCCGCCACTCACATTGATAAAGACAATGAGCGGCTTATCTTCTGTTTGCTTTTTCTTCCACTTATTGAGTATGCCGATCATGTTTGCCTTATCTTCTTCTATATGATCAGGAGTACACAATGATTGCAGGCTTTGCAAGGTATATTCGGGTCGCTGATCTTTGTTAGAATAGTTAAGGCCATATGCAGCATTCCTCGGGTCAATTATCTCATATTGATACAGAATGTTCAGAACGAAGAACAGTACCAGCATGAACAGGATGCTCCAACTTTGCAGGAAGTAAGCAAGCGTTGCTATTAAAGCCATCAATAAGGTAAAGAAGATAAGAACACTTGCTGCTGCAGGCACCTGGAAATATTTATTGTCGAGGAAAAAGCCCACAATGATCATGAATATAAAAGCCAGCAAGATGCTTGTCATTGCAGAAAAGTGGTGGCGCTTAAAAACATTATCAAGAAAGTCGTGCCCGTAATGGCTAACATCTCTTGCCTTCTTCCACCTGAAGTTCCCCCCGAGATAGTAACCCACTTTCATTCCGAAACCCGCTCTGATAGTTTCCTTTCTTTTTCTTGATCTGCGGGGCTCCTCTAATGGCGAAGGAAGCTTTTCAGCTATCATAGTTCTTATGACCCTCTTATCTGCAGTAAAGAAATAAGCGAATGATATGGCAACCAATAAGGCAAGACCTATAAAGAAGCCTAAGGTCACCAATAAAAAATCTCCTACGGGAATCAATTCTTTCTTTGTAGCAAAATGATAGGCCTGGGTTAGATAATAAATAAGAAATATCAGCGGAAGGATAGCATTATTAATACAATACTTAAGGAATGGTGTTGCCGTGGTTGCAAGAAATCTGCACCTGTGACTGTGAAGAATAAAGGTGGTGATGTTCCAGCTCATGATGAATATCCCAACAGCTATTCCCACAATGCCTGCGCTGAAAGCATTCACCTTGCCGAGATATTCAGGAGAAAGAAAAAGGGCATCTGCGCCATACACTTTTAGAAAGTGCCCGCTTACTGTAGCAAACAGTATATACCAGACGAACAATAATATTTGATACTTCCTGAAGTGAAGAATAAACAGCTGAACAGGAAGAGAGTAATAAACATTTCGTAGAAAGTTCATCATGCTGTGGTTATTGCGGGGCCGTTCTTATTACTATGGATTAAATATAGCATTAAAACGATGCTTAGCAATAATAACATTCCTACAAACTGGTGCGCAATGCCAAACCAGACAAGCCTGTTGGCATAAGGAGAATTGATGACAGTCAGTATTCCTAGTATTACCTGTAAGAGGATCAAGAGAAGAGGAACGGCTTTAGCGGTTCTGAATATCTGGCTGCCTTTATAAGCTTTACTTCTAAGCCAATATACAAAGACAAGGATGAGAAGAACATAAGCAATGCCTCTATGAATGAACTGTACCATTAATTTATTATCAGACAGATTCTTTATCCGTGGAGACAAAGTGTCCATACCTGCAGGAATTATTTCTCCATTCATTGTGGGCCATGTAGGGGCCACTGTTGCCGCCTTAAGTCCGGCCATAAAACCTCCGTAGGTAAGTTGAATAAACACAACCACAAGAATAAATATTACAAGCCTGTGCAATGATGTATTATGAACAATGGCCTGCTTAGGAACCAATAAGCCCAGCGCGAACCAGAAAGTATAACAGAGCAATATGAGTGCGGCAATAAAGTGCGTGGTCAATTCAATGTGTCCTACAAAAAGCTTTTCAGGAACCAGGCCACTTTGGACCATTATCCAGCCGATAGCGCCCTGCAATGCTCCTAAAAGAAAAAGGATGACCATAGGAATGATCATCTCCTTTTTGAACATTCTCTTTGCGAGGAAATAGACAAACCCTACGAGGAATACAACCCCGAGCATCCTTGCCCATACCCTGTGGAACCATTCCCAGAAAAAGATGAACTTAAAGTCGGATACAGTAAAGTCCCCATGCACATGGCGGAACTGGTCAGTGTTCTTATACTTGTCGAACTCTGCAAGCCATTGAGAATCATTTAATGGGGGGAGCACTCCTGTTATCGGCTTCCATTCTGTAATAGACAAGCCGGATTCGGTAAGGCGGGTGACGCCACCAAGAATAACCTGGATGATTATCATTCCTACGCCTATCATTAACCAAATGCCTACCGCCCTTGCAGCTTTCCTGTCGTTCATTGCTTGCATGGCGTAAAGATAGTCAGGCGGGAGATTTTATTCACAATTGATAATTTCTAAGCAAGGATATCCTTATTCAGCCTTACTTTTGGAGCAAAATCCACCATTGCTGCTACCCTTTTATCATAGTAAGTTTATCGAAGCTGGTCTTGACGAAGCGGGAAGAGGATGTTTTGCAGGGCCTGTATTTGCAGCAGCAGTTATTCTTCCCAAGGACTTTACTCATCCTTTGCTGAATGACTCCAAGCAGATGACAAAAGAGGACAGGGATATACTGAGGCCTATCATAGAAAAGGAAAGCATCAGCTATGCAGTGTCGAGGATAGATAATGACGAGATAGACGAGATCAATATCCTGCAAGCGTCTTTTAAAGCAATGCATCTTGCACTGAATAAATTAAAGAGCAAGCCTGAATATCTATTAATAGATGGCAACAGGTTTAAGAAATATAAAAAGCTTCCCCACCAGTGTATCATAAAAGGAGATGGCCTCTATACATCAATAGCTGCGGCGAGTGTGCTTGCAAAAACTTACCGTGATCAATACATGACAAAGATCCACAGGAAGTATAAGATGTATGATTGGAAGTCTAACAAAGGGTATGGAACACCTGACCACCGCGCTGCAATAGAGAAGCATGGCCTCTGTGAATATCATCGCAAGAGCTTTAATATATTATCAGCATCTCTCTTTGCAAATGCAGAGGCTGCTGAGGCAGTTGATACGTTAGATGCTTTGCCTTCGTTGATGGAGAATGTTTGTGTGCCGCAGCAGGAATTGATGACAGCTTAATCTTCTAAGGCTTTCCACGCTTTTACTATATCCTCGCTATGCTGTGCTGACCTTGGCTTTTTGAATACCTTCCTGATAATTCCCTTTTCGTCAATAAGAAAAGTAGTTCGGTGAAGGCCCATGTATTTCCTGCCATATAGATTCTTCTCTCCCCATACTCCGTACTTATCAATGATCTTATGTTCAGGATCTGCAAGGAGGGTGAAGGGCAGGTCGTATTTCTTTTCGAACTTCTTATGCTTTGATACATCATCAGGACTTACGCCCAAGACTGTGAAGCCTTCCTTGTTTAATAAATAATAGTTGTCTCTGAGGTTACAGGCTTCTATTGTGCAGGTTGGGGTATCATCTTCGGGATAAAAATAGAGGACGATCTTCTTGCCTTTGTAATCGGCAAGGGATATTGTCTTTCCGTTCTGGTCCTTTGCTTTGAATGCGGGAGCTTTTGAGCCTTCTGATAGTTCCATGGGTTGTTATATTAAGCGGGTAAAAGTAAGGGAAATGTCGCTTGAAGTAGTTACCTTCTTACATTCACATTTCTGATATTTTCTTCATTTCTGGTTTTCCAGTTTGAATGTTGATTTCATAATTTATCCTTCTTTTCTCTTTTTTAAATGAAAGTATTCGGTCGTTTTTGGCAAAAGTATAAGTAACCGAAAAGGTTCCATCCAAATTCAGTTTATCAATTTTGGAAATATTGTCATAATTGCCAAATGAAGAGCTTATCTTTTGATTTTGCCAAATTGGATTTTGCTCTATTGTTGTCGGAGATATTTCATAATCTGTCCAATGATTAGTTTCAAGAACACCAATGATTAACTTATCTGCATTTCTGGATTCGCTGGTTTTCAAAATAGTCCAACGACCAAGCCTTACCAGTTGCTCGTCTTTAGGCCACTCCTGTCCTTCATATAGCCCACTACCTATACTATAAATGCTATCATGAATATTTCGATACTTATACTGAATATTGAATTGATAAGAATGGAGATCTGCATCGTTTGTTGAATTGCATATAAGTATGCCCCCAATATTTTGCTTAATCTGAACTTCCTCATGGACAGCATCAAACCCATCGTCCATTCTGCAACTTCCAATAACAACAAGAAGAAATAAAAGAGTGAATCGTTTAATATTGCTTAGCATAAAAAATATTATTTGACCAATCTACCTGTTAAACTTATAATTCCTCACGGTCCTATTCCCTGCTTCATCCTCAACACTTACCTTCAGTTCATGGCCGCCACTGCCTCTGGGGCATATTTCATCGTAAGTATAAATAAATACTTTGCCTTTGTTGTTGGTGAATCTGAGCCACTTGCCGTCAAGCTCAGCACGGAAGTTCTTTATCACTCCATGATTATCGCCGGGAGTAATAATTATTTGTCTTCCTCCTATAGATGTTCTGATAGATGGCGGCTGATCATCAACTAACAATTGAAAGCTTCCAAGGTCTCTTGCTTTTGCTGTGTACCATCCTCCTGACTGTGTTGCTTTTACTACATGGCTTTTATCTTTCCATGAGGAATGCATAACAACCCTGTCTTTTA
>Ga0163162_10002393_pt1 | contig 17648 bp, 17 predicted proteins | sample S55metaG_FD_115310 | JGI IMG/M metagenome (GOLD analysis project Ga0163162, IMG submission 115310) | Switchgrass rhizosphere microbial communities from Kellogg Biological Station, Michigan, USA - S5-5 metaG | ecosystem: Host-associated > Plants > Roots > Rhizosphere > Soil | place: USA...
CGCGATGGCGGCGGGCTTTCGCCTCGGCCATACCGCGGTCACGCCGCTCGCGAACGGGGCGTCCTTGCCCGCGGCCGATGACATCGATGCGCGCGCGCGCCGCATGGGTCTCGCGTCGGGCATCGACCGCGAGGCGCTCGCTGAAGTCTCCGGCTATTTCGACTGGGTGTGCGAGCGCGACGACAAGCCGCGCGGCAAGGTGGCCGCCTATGACCCCGCGCTGTACGAGCATCAGGTGCCGGGCGGCATGATCTCGAACCTGAAGTCGCAATTGCAGACGATGAACATGTCGCACCGGCTTCCCGAGATTCTGGAGGAGGCGGCGCAGGTGCGGCGCGACCTCGGCTACCCGATCCTCGTCAGTCCGTTTGCGCAGTACATCATCACGCAGGCCGTGCTCAACGTGGTGCAGGGCGAGCGTTACCGGACCATTCCCGACGAAGTGCGCAAGTACGCGATGGGCTATTACGGCCGCCTCGCGGCGCAGCCGGCCGACGTGTTTCTGGAACGGGCGCGCATCCGCGACGACGAGCGCGTGGACGAAGCGCCCGCCGCGCATCTGCCGCCCGCGCTGCCGCGGCTGCGCGCGCAGCTCGGCGCATCGGCGCGCGACGAGGACCTGCTGCTCGCCGCGTTCTATTCGCCCGAACTGCTCGCGCCGCTGCAAAAGCATGCGCCCGCGTGTTCGTTCAGAACGTCGCCGCTGCACGAGCTGATTCGCTACCTCGGCTCGCATCGCGACCTGAAACATGCGCGCGTGCGCTTCGGCGGCACGGACGTGACGCTGTCCGGCTAGGCGCCTCTCTCGCACTTGGGCCACGATCCGCACGAGAGGCGGACGATACAACACATCGGAGACATCCATGAAACGGTCGATAGTCGGAAGCTCAGGGGCGTGGCGCCGCATCGCGCGTCTCGTGTTGTGTCTCGCGTGGCTGTGCACCGGCGCGGTGGCGCAGGCGGCGCAGCAGTTCACCGACTGGGGCTGGCCGCTGCCGCGCGAGCAGGTCTCGCAAAAGTCCATCGAGTGGCTGAAGGACAAGGGCTGGTGGCCGCTCGCGATCGCGTATCAGGCGCCGTGGTCGGGACAGAACGCGGTCAACGTCGTGATGGACAAGCAGGGATTCTTCAGGGACCGCGGTCTCGAAACCAGAGTGCAGGCGTTCGCGTCGGGTCCGGAAATCAACGAGGTGCTCGTTTCCGGGCGCTTTCAGGTGGGCAGCGGCGGCAACTTCCCGTTCTCGTCGCTTCTGGACAAGAAGGTGCCGGTCAAGGCGATCGCGATCGAAAGCCCGAACCTGCTGCACGCGCTCGTCGTGCCGCACGACTCGCGCATCAAGTCGTTCAAGGACCTGAAGGGCAGCAATCCGCCGGCGGCGATCGGACTCGTGACGGGTTCGTCGGCCGAGTTCTACGTGCAGATGGCGGCCATGGTCAACGGCGTGCAGATCGGCAAGGACGTGATCCTCAAGAACATGACGCCCGGCGACCAGATGGCGATGCCGGACGGGCTCGCGGGTGTCGTCTCGTGGGACCCGACCGTCGCGATGATCACGCAGCAGCGCAAGAACGGGCGCGTCGCCGACTCGATCTTTCCGTACAACATGTACGAAGGGCAGTTCTACGTGCGCGACGAACTCGTGCAGAACGTGCCCGATGTCGTGCAGGCGCTCACCGATGCGTTCGTCGAGGCGACGCTCTGGATCCGGCTCTATCCCGAGAAGACGGCCGACCTGATGGCCGCCGTGCCCCAGTTGAAGAGCTACTCGAAGCCGATCCTGCTCGATCAGGTGAAGAGCTACAACAACATGTACAAGCCGAACTACGTCTATCCGAATGCCCGCTTCTGGGGGCAGGTGAACTCGGTGGTGTTTCGCTGGCTGCATGAACACGGGCGCATCGTGAGGCCGCTCACCGCCGACGATTTCGCCGCCGCCGTCGATGCGCGCTTCATGGACAGGACCTTCGACAAGCTCGGCTGGGCCGTGCCGAAGGAGCCGCCGTTCGTGCCGGCCGGCTGGAAGGGCGATCCGGCGAAGATTCCGTATCCGGCCTATCTCGAAGTCCAGAGCCTGAAGGCGCCCCAGGCGTTCCCGGAGAAGGGCGATCTCGTGAGGCCCTGGACCTACGACAGGAAGACCTGGACGCCCTGACCGGCAGCGCCGCCGGCCGGGCATGGCGAAGACCTTCGAGCCACCTCGCGTGAAAGGAGACACCGTGGACGTGACGACCGTCGAACCTGCGGACGCAACGAAGGCGTCCGCCGTTTCCCGCTCAGCCCGCCGCCCGAACTGGCGCGCCCGGATGCTGCGCAGGCTGCGCGGCCTGACGCTCCTCTTCGTGCTCATCGCGGCGTGGCAGTACGCGAGCGTCGCCCTTCTCGACGACACCGCGCGAAACCTGCTGCCCGCGCCGAGCGCGGTGCTGGCGGCGGCGTGGGAGCTGATCGTCTCGGGCGAGCTGCTGCGCAACCTTGTCGACAGCGTGCGCCGCGAAATGGTCGCGTTCGTGTGGGCGTGCGCGGCGATCCCGCTTGGCATCGCGATGAGCTGGTGGCCGCTCGTGGAGGAGCAGGTCGATCCGATCGTCGAGATTCTGCGCCCCGTGCCGCCGCTCGCCTGGATTCCGCTGTCCATCCTGTGGTTCGGCATCGGCAATACGCAGAACGAGTTCATCATCTTTCTCGGCATCTTTTTCCCGATCCTGCTCAACACGATCACGGGCGTGAAGGGCATCGAGCCGAACCTGATCCGCGCGGCGCGCTGCCTCGGCGCGGGCGAAGCGTCGATACTCGCGCGCGTCGTGTTCCGTGCCGCGCTGCCGCAAATCCTTACCGGCGTGCGCATCGGGCTCGGCGTCGGCTGGATGGCGCTCGTGGCGGCCGAGCTGGTGGGCGCGATCTCCGGCCTCGGTTTCATGATCAACGACGCGCGCAGCGTGCTGCGCACCGATTCGATCATCGTCGGCATGGCGACGATCGGGCTCGTCGGGCTCGCCATGGACCGGGTGCTGCGCCTGCTGATGCGGCGCCTCCTGCCGTGGTCGCGCGCGCTCGGCCATTAGTATTGGCCGGCGAGCCGCCGGCACCACCAGGAGCGACGCCAATGGGAACTGTCTGCGTGAAAGGGGTGAGCAAGGTCTATGCGTCGGGGCACCGCCACGGCGGCGACGTGCTTGCGCTCGACAACGCGAGCTTCATGGTCGGCGACCGCGAGTTCTGCTCGATCCTCGGTCACAGCGGCTGCGGCAAGACCACCATGCTGAACCTGCTCGCGGGCTTCGAGGAGCCGAGTGCGGGAGAACTGCTGGTCGACGGCGTGAGCGTGGCGCGCCCCACCTGGCGGCGTACGGTCGTGTTTCAGGACTACGCGCTCTTTCCGTGGATGACCGTGAGCGAGAACGTCGCGTTCGGGCTGCGGATGAAGAAGGTGCCGGCGCGCGAGCGGGAGCGCATCGTCGGCGAGCAGTTGCAGCTCGTCGGCCTCGCGAGCTTCGCGACCCGTTATCCGCATGAGCTTTCGGGCGGCATGCGTCAGCGCGTGTCGATTGCCCGCGCGCTCGCGGTCGACCCCGACGTGCTGCTGATGGACGAGCCGTTCGCCGCGCTCGACGCGCAGAACCGTGCCGCAATGCAGCAGGAACTCGGGCGCCTGATCGCGCAGAGCGCAGCGCAGGCGCGCAAGACGATGATTCTCGTCACGCACAGCATCGACGAGGCGATCCTGCTGTCGGACCGCATCATCGTGCTCACGCGGCGGCCGGGACGCATCAAGGCGGACATCGAAGTGACACTGCCGCGCCCGCGCGACGAGGCCGACGAAGGCTACCTGCGCCTCAAGCGGCGCCTGCGCGACCTGATACACGACGAAGCGAGCCCGTCGTGACGGATCGCCAACACTGCGCGGCGGACGATCGCGTCACACTGCGCTGTTGGCGAAACGCCTGACGTGAAAAGGAGGGTTCGATGGAGACGATGGATACGCGCCTCGACGGGCGCGTCGTGCTCGTGACGGGCGCAGCGCGCGGCATCGGCCTGCGCGTGGCCGAGTACTGCGCGGGACACGGCGCGACGGTGTGGCTCGCGGATCTCGACGGCGACGCGGCGATGCGCGCGGCCGCCGCCCTTGGCGGGCGCGCGGGCGGCGTGGGCCTGGGTCTCGACGTGCGCGACGGCGCGGCGGTCCGGCAGGCTGTCGAGCGGATCGTGCGCGAGCACGGCGCGATCGACGCGCTCTTCAACAGCGCGGGCATTCTCGCGCAAGGTCCGTTCGAGGAGACGACACCCGCCGCCTTCGACGCGCTGATGGCCGTGAACGTGACGGGCGTCTTTCACTGCGTGCAGGCCGTGGCTCCCTGCATGAAGCGGCAGGGGCGCGGCACGATCGTCAGCGTGGCGTCGGTGTCGGCGATGCGCGGCGGCGGTTCGGTCGGCAACGTCTGGTACGGCGCGAGCAAGGCTGCCGTGGTCGCGATCACGCAGGGGCTCGCGCGCGAACTGGGGCCGTTCGGCGTGCGCGTGAACGCGATCGCTCCGGCGCTCGTGGAAACGGAGATGGTGCGCGAGGCGCTCACGCCCGAGGTCAGGGAGCGCGTGCTCACGCGCTTTCCGCTTCGGCGCCTCGCGACGGTGGACGACGTGGCGCGCGCGGCGGTCTTCCTCGCCTCGGATGCGGCTTCGTTCATCACCGGCGAGACCCTCGCGGTCGACGGCGGCTTTCTCAAGAGCTGAGCCATGAGCCGCGCGCAACCGTCCCGGAGACCGTCGTGCTGAGCGTGGGCGCGGCCGTTGCAGCCTTCACCGCCGCTACGGCGGGCGGGCTCGTGCGCGGCATGAGCGGCTTCGGCGGCTCGCTCGTGATGATGCCGCTGCTGTCGATGATCGCGAGCCCGAAGTACGTCGTCGCGCCGGTGCTGCTGCTCGAAGCGTTTGCGGTCGTGCCGGTGCTGCGCCATTTCATCGGCCGCGCGCAATGGCGCGTGGTCACGCCGATCTGCGTGGCCGCGTTCGCCGCGCTGCCGTTCGGCGCCTACGCCCTCTTCAACGCGGACCCGTCGCTCGTGCGGCGCGCGATCGGGTTCATCGTGCTGCTGTTCGCGCTCGCGCTCCTGTCGGGCGTGCGCTACGAGGGGCCGCCGCGGCTGCCGATGTCGGTCGCGCTCGGGCTGCTGAGCGGCGTGCTGCTCGGCGGCACCGGCATCGGCGGGCCGCCGGTGATTTTGTATCTGCTGTCGGGATCGTCGCCGAGCGCGATCACGCGGGCCAACCTGATGATCACCGTCATGGCGATTTCGGTCGCGGCGCTCGCGCTGCTGTGGGTGCGCGGCGTATTGCGCGTGGACGGGCCGATGCCGCTGTGGCTGCTCGCGCCGGGCTACGTGCTCGGCCTGTCGGCGGGCATGCGGCTCTTCGCGCTGGTGGACGAGCGGCGTTTCCGGCGCGCGACGCTCGGGTTCATGGTCGCCATTGCGGCGGTCACGCTGCTCGCGTAGTCACGCAGGGCAGGTACCGGCAGGCGGCGCGATCGGCCGGTTCGATGGCGCCATTTGATAGGAACGATTCCACGGAGATGGAGGCGCGGCGGGTGTCGGACAGGACGGCGGCAGGCACGCCGGGCGCGATACCGCCGCAATATCGCCGAGATGCGAGGCAACGCCGGCCGCAGGGCACACCAAAGGCCGGCACCGGGGCATTCAGGAGGCACGATGCAAACCGATCATGGCAAGACGTTATCGCGCGTGGCGCTCGCCAGCGTCATCGGCACGACGGTCGAATGGTACGACTTCTTTCTCTACGGCGTCATCGCGGGGATCGTGCTCAACAAGCTGTATTTTCCGACGAGCGATCCGCTCGTCTCGACGCTGCTCGCCTACACGACCTTCCTGGTCGGCTTCGTCGCGCGGCCGCTCGGCGGCATCGTGTTCGGGCATTTCGGCGACCGCGTCGGGCGCAAGAGCATGCTCGTCGTGACGCTCGTCATCATGGGCGTGGCGACCGCCGCCATCGGGCTCGTGCCGACCTACGCGCAGATCGGCATCTGGGCGCCGATCCTGCTGCTCGTGCTGCGCATTCTCCAGGGAATCGGGCTGGGCGGCGAGTGGGGCGGCTCGGTGCTGATGGCGTTCGAATACGCCCCGCCCGAGAAGCGCGGCTTCTACGCGAGCTTGCCGCAGATGGGCGTGTCGATCGGCCTGTGCGGCGCGTCGGGCCTCGTCGCGCTGCTTTCGCAGGTGCTCACCGAGGCGCAGTTCCTGGCGTGGGGCTGGCGGGTCGCTTTCGGCGCCTCGGTGATCCTGATCGCGATCGGGCTGTGGATTCGCCTGAAGCTGATGGAAACGCCCGAGTTCCAGGCGGTCAAGGACCGGGGCGAGGCCGTGAAGCTGCCGTTCGCCACGCTGATGTCGGACTTCGGACGGCAAGTGCTGCTGGGGCTCGGCATCCGCTATATCGAGGGCGTGTTCTTCAACCTGTTCGCGGTGTTTGCGATCGGCTATCTCACGCAGCAGCTCTCCCTCACGCGCACCGACGCGCTCATCGGCGTGATGGCCGCCGCGCTCGTGATGTGCTTCTTCATACCCTTCTTCGGCAAGCTGTCGGACCGCCTCGGACGCGCTCGGACGTTCTTCTGGGGCGCGGTGATCTGTGGCTGCTCGGTGTTTCCCGCGTTCTGGCTGATGTCGAGCCAGCCGGTGCACGTGCTCGCCGTCTGGATCTCGATCGTGATTCCGTTCGGGATGTTCTACGCGATCATCTACGGGCCCGAGGCGGCGCTCTTTGCCGAACTCTTCGAGCCTCACGTCCGCTATACGGGCATCTCGTTCGTGTACCAGTTTTCCGGCATCTTCGCGAGCGGGCTGACGCCGATCATCGCGACCATCCTGCTGCGGGTGAACGGCGGGCAGCCGTGGCTCGTGTGCGCGTATGTGGTGTTCGCGGCGCTGGTGTCGGCGGTGTGCGTCGCACGGGTCGGACGCTCGCCGAACGAGCTCGGCATGGCCGCCGGCGTGGCGGGCGCGAAGTCCGGATCGGCGAAATAGCGCGCGGGCCGCGGGCAGGGGTCTTCGCGCCGGCCGCAATCGGGCATACGCGTCCACCGGATGCGCCGCGCGCCGGCGCCGTTCATCACGGGCAACGCCGATGCTGCCCGCGCGCGTCGCGTCGCGCAGGCAGCACGACGGGTTCGCTGCCATCGCAGCGGTAGAATACGTTTCGCTTTTACCGCACGGATGAGCACCCACCCGTGGCCGGCGCGCGCCGCGCCCTTCGAACGTTGCCCGACTGCCCATGAACGCATTGACGCCTGTTCCCCTTCTGAACGAGGTACGGGACCTCATCAACGCAGCCCGCGAGCGGGCCGCGCTCGCCGTCAATGCTGAACTCACGCTGCTGTACTGGCGCATCGGCAAGCTGCTGCGCGACGAAGTGCTGCGCGGGGCGCGGGCCGATTACGGCCAGCAGGTCGTCGCGTCGCTTGCCCGGTCGCTCACCGCCGAATACGGGCGCGGATGGAGCGAGCAGCAATTGCGGCATTGTCTCCGCGCTGCGGAGACTTTCGGCGACGAGGCAATTCTCTCCGCGGTGCGGAGAGAATTGAGCTGGACGCACATCAAGACGCTGATCTATATCGACGATCCCCTGAAACGGGATTTCTATCTCGAGCTCTGCCGCGTGGAGCGATGGTCCTCCCGGCAGCTTCAGGAGCGGATCGGATCGATGCTTTTCGAGCGCAGCGCCATTTCGCGCAAGCCGGACGAAACGATTCGCCACGACCTGCAGCAGGTGCGGGCCAAGTCGACCCTGTCGCCGGAACTGCTGCTGAAGGACCCGTACATCCTCGACTTTCTCGGCATGAGCGACCACTACCTCGAGAAGGATCTGGAGGACGCGATCCTGCGCGAGATGGAGCAGTTCCTGCTCGAACTGGGCGCCGGCTTCACGTTCGTCGCGCGGCAGAAGCGGCTGCAGATCGACGACGACGATTTCTACCTCGACCTGCTTTTCTACAACCGCAAGCTGAAGCGGCTCGTCGCGGTGGAACTGAAACTCGGCGCATTCAAGGCCGAGTACAAGAGCCAGATGGAGCTGTACCTGCGCTGGCTCGCCAGGTACGAGCAGGAACCGGATGAAGCGCCGCCGCTCGGCATCATTCTGTGCGCGGGCAAGAAGCAGGAACAGATCGAGTTGCTGGAAGTGGACCGCAGCGGCATCCATGTCGCCGAATACCTGACCGTGCTTCCTTCGCGCGAGGCGCTCAAAGCCAAGCTGCACCAGTCGATAGCGTCCGCCCGCATGCGCCTCGCGAAAAAACGCGACGAGGCGGACGGCGGCGAATCGTCATAAGCCGCAGGAAGGCGACCGGCGCAGCGATCGCCTTCCCGCCGCTGCCTCACGCGCTCCGGAACCGGCTCGCCGCGAAGAGACACAGCATCTCGTACATCAAGGTGGCCGCCACCAGCGCAGTGTTGCCGCTGGGGTCGTACGGCGGCGAAACCTCGACGACGTCCCCGCCCACCCAGCGCAATCCGTCGAGCCCGCGCAGGAGCGCAAGCGTCTCGCGTGTCGTCAGGCCGCCGATCTCCGGCGTGCCGGTGCCGGGCGTGAAGACCGGGTCGAGTCCGTCGACGTCGAGCGAGAGATACACCGGCGCATCGCCCACGACGCGTCGCGCTTCCTCGGCGATGGCCGCGGGCCCGCGCGCCTCGAACTCTTCGATGAACACCACCCGCATGCCGTTCTCGATCGAATAGCGCCAGCCTTCGTCCGAATTCTGAGCGCCGCGGATGCCGATCTGAATCGTGCGCTTCGGGTCCAGCAGGCCGGCTTCCACCGCGCGGCGAAACGGCGCGCCGTGCGTGAATTTGGAACCCTTGAAGCTGTCCCACGTATCCGTGTGGGCGTCGATGTGCACGAGCGCGATGGGCTCGTTCGGCGCCATCGCCTGGAAGATCGGATACGTGATCGAATGGTCGCCGCCCGCGCTCAGCGCGATCTTGCCCGCGGCGAAAACGGGCTCGAAAAAGCGCCGGATGTCTTCGTGCGCGCGCTCGAGATGATAGAGATCGGTAAACGGCACGTCGCCGATATCGCCGACACGGCACGCCGCGAACGGATTGAAGCGCGTCACATGGTGCGTCGTGCGGGTCATCGTCGACATGTTGCGGATTTCGCGCGGACCATAGCGCGCGCCCGGCCGCGCCGTGACGCCGCCGTCGAACGGCACGCCGGCCAGCGCGATGTCGAGCTGGGCGAGGTCCGTGCATGCCGGCACGCGCATGAAGGTGGGGATGCCGCTGAAGCGCGGCAACTGCATCTGGGTGAGATCGGTGCCGGACACGATGAGGTTTCCTAGAAGGTAGGAGGGGTGTTGATCCACAGCACGCGCGTGACCAGCTTGCCCGGATTGCGATAGCTGTGGGGCACGGTGCTCGGGAAATAGAACGAATCGCCGGGCTGCAGCAGATACAGCGTGTCGTCGAGCGTGAGTTCCAGCTCTCCTTCGATCACGTAGCCCAGCTCCTCGCCGGCGTGGCTGATCTGCTCGTCGCTGTTCGCGCGCGGTTCGATCACGTGAATGTCGCCCTGCAGGAGCTGGCCGGCGCCGGGCACGACGACCCGTTCGAGCGTGATCGCGCCACGGTTGCGGGCGCTCGGAAAGCTGACGGTCGGACGCTCGTTCGCACGCTGCACCGGCGACATGTTCACATCCGGCCCGGAGACGAGCGTGGCGATATTCGTGGCGAGCGCTATCGCGATGCGGTGCAGCGTGGCAAGCGAGGGCGTCGCGTGGCCGCCTTCCACTTTCGACAGCAGGCTTTCCGAGCAGCCTGCCTGCTCGGCGAGCGCCTTGAGCGTGAGTTGCCGCACCATGCGTGCGTGCTTCAGGCGCACGCCGAGCGAATCGCCCGGCGCGGACGCCGATGCCTGCGGGGCGGCGCGGCGGCCGGTTGCCGTGCCGCTGGCCGCCGCGGGCGCGCGCCTCGATGAAGGTTTTGTGGATGCCACCGTGAGCGATACCTGAATGTGGAAGTAAGCGGCCTACCCGAGCACCGTGAATTCGACTTCGAGCGGGTTCAGGGCGTTGATCGGAATAATATCCTGAGGGCAGGCGGACATCACGACGACGCAATCCATCACGGCCTTGATGTCCACATAGTCGCCCGCCCTGGACACGGGCGGCAGCCAGTCGATCGAATAGTCCGGCTTGATCGGAATGTTCATCCACAGGTTGAACGGCTGCGGCACCTCGCGCGCGCGCAGGCCGATCGCCTTCAGCGCGAGGCGCAAATTGTCCGAGCAATTGTCGTGGTACCCCTCGACACCGAGATTCCTGTAGCGATACAGGTCGCAGGCCGCGATCAGCGTGTCGTGCACGCCGGGGGAAGTATCGGTGACGAGTTCCGCGATCGGCCGCCGGTGGTTCGTGACGAGCGGATCGCCCGGTTGCGGGATGACCTTGTCCAGATAGGCCCGGGTATGTTCGAACGACAGGAATTCGTTCAGATGCCCGGCATTGAAGATCCACATGTCGCAGACCTGCGTGCCGTGCGGGTTGGCGATGCGGATGGTCTGCCCCGCCTTCACGCGCACCGCGCGGCCGCAGCGCGCCGGCACGGTATAGGTCTTGCCGGGCTCGGGCATTCCGTCAGCGGAGATCGGCTCCTGCAGCGTGGCGTTCAGGCCGAGTTCGGTGCCGTTGTCGTGCGCATGAAGGTCTTCTGTGTGCGATGTGCTCATTCGTGGCTCCAGTATCAGGATTCGTTGCAGAGGGCGGCGAGCGCGTGCGCGAGGGCGCGCGTGCCCAGCACGAGGTGATCGTCGTCCGTGGCTTCGTTCGGGTTGTGGCTGATGCCGCCGCGGCTCGGTACGAACAGCATGGCGGTCGGACAATGTTTCGCGAGATACATCGCGTCGTGAAAGGCGCCGGACGTCAGCGTGAGCATGCGCCCGCCCTGTGCGGCGCACGCATCGCCGAGGTGTGCGATCAGCGCGTCGTCGAAGCGCACCGGCTCGTGTGAAAACAGCGATTCGGTCGCAACGCGATGGCGCGCTGCGCATTGCGCGAGCCGATGATCGAATGCGGCGAGCACGTCGGCGTCGGGGTGGCGGAAGTCCACGGTGAAGGTGACTTCCGACGCAATCGTATTGATCGAATTCGGCGTCACCGACCAGCGCCCGAAGGTCACGCGCGTGTGCTCGCGTCCGAGCGCCGTCGCGAAGGTTTCGATTTCGGTGGCGAGCGCGATTGCGAGCGTCATGGCGTCATGGCGCGCGTGCATCGGCGTCGTGCCCGCGTGGGCGGCGACGCCCTTGCACGTGAGCGCATACCAGCGCACGCCCTGTATGCCGCTCACGACGCCGAGCGGAACGTTCGCCAGTTCGAGCTGGGGGCCCTGTTCGATATGCAGTTCGATGAACGCATGGGCGCGATCCTGCTCGGCACGCATGGCGAGCCCGGGAAAGGTGCGGCGGTGCGCGTCGAGCGCATCGGCGAGCGTGGTGCCGGATGCGTCGGCGGCGCGGCCGTAGCGTTCGAGCAGCGCCGGGTCGACGAACGCGCTCGATCCCATCGCGCCCGGCTGAAAGCGCGTGCCTTCTTCGTTGGTCCACGCGACGACTTCGAGCGGCCGGCGCGTGCTCACGCCGGCGTCGTTCAGGGCCGCGATGCATTCGATGCCCGCAAGCACGCCATAGCAGCCGTCGAGCCTGCCGCCAGTCGGTTGCGTGTCGATGTGGCTGCCGGTCATGACCGGCGCGAGGTCTTCGGTCCCCGCGCGGCGCATGAAGAGGTTGGCGCAGGCGTCGGTTGTCACCGTGCATCCCAGCGCATAGGCGCGCTCGATCAGATGGCGGCGCGCCTTGAAATCGGTTGCGGAGAGCGCGGGGCGGTCCACGCCGTGGTCCGGGCGCGTGCCGAATGCGGCGAGCGCCTCGATGGATGCGAGCAGGCGAGCGGGGCTGACGTGTCCCGAGGCGAGGCGCGCGGCCTCGTCCGTGCGATGCGGTGTCATGCTGCCTTTCCTGTCGTGGCGCCGGAAACGGGCGCGCTCGTCTGAAGCGCGGTGTCGGCGGAAGTGCCGCTGGAAAGCGGGAGACTCCGGTCGAACCACGGTTTGAGGAACTGCTGGAGCCGTGTCGTGCGCGTGTTGCCGAAGAGTTGCGCGGGCGGGCCCGCTTCGACGATCTGACCCGCTTCCATGAACACCACCTTGTCGGAGATCTTCGCGGCGAAGCTCATTTCGTGCGTGACCATCACCATCGTCATGCCCTCCTGCGCAAGCGAGCGGATCACGCTCAGCACCTCCTCGACCAGTTCGGGATCGAGCGCGGAAGTGGGTTCATCGAGCAGCATCACTTCCGGTTCGATGGCGAGCGCGCGTGCAATGCCCACGCGCTGCTGCTGACCGCCGCTCAGCCGGGACGGATAGGCATCCGCCTTCTGCGCGAGGCCGACGCGCCCGAGCGCCGCGAGCGCCAGCCGCCGCGCTTCGTTCTTGCCGATCTTCTTCGACAGCACGAGCGGCGCGGCCACGTTCGCGAGCACGGTCATGTGCGGCCACAGGTTGAACTGCTGGAAGACCATCGCGACCGGGCGGCGCACTTCGGCGATAGAGGCTTCGCTGTCGCGGTCGCGCGGCGTGCGGCCCGCCGACCGGTAGCCGAGCAGCTGACCCTTGATCCAGACTTCCCCTTCGTCGTATGGTTCGAGGAAGTTCATGCAGCGCAGCGCTGTCGTCTTGCCCGAGCCGGAGGGGCCGATCAGCGTGACGATCTCGCCGCGCATCACGTCGAGGTCGATGCCTTTGAGCACGCGCGCCGCGCCATACGACTTGCCCACGGCGCGAAGCTGGATGACGGGTAGAGCACTCATGACGTTGTCCGCAGAAAGGGGATCAGCTTCGCCGCGCGCTCCGCGAGCAGCGCGACGGACTGGGTCAGAAGCCAGTAGCACACGATCAGCATCGCGTACGGCACGATGTATGTATAGGTCGAGGCGACGATATCGCTTGCAGTCATCGTAAGCTCGGGCACGGTGATGATCGACGCCACCGCGCTTTCCTTGATCACGAGAATCACCTGGTTGGCGAGCAGCGGCAGCGCGAACGCGACGGCCTGAGGCAGCTCGATCGTGCGGAACGCGGCCCACCGGCCGATGCCGAAGGCACGCACGGCTTCCATCTGGCCGCGCGGAATGCTTGCCCAGCCCGCGCGAAAGATTTCGGCGAAGTAGGCGGCCGAATAGAACGCGAGCGAGACGATTGTCGCCTGCACCGCTGTCATCGTCAGGCCGACCACAGCGAGGCCGAAGTACACGATCATGAGCTGGGACAGATAAGGCATGCCGCGCACGATCCACACATACGCGCGGTACGGCCAGGCGAGCGCGCCCGGAAAGCGCAGCCGCAGCAGGTTGAGCACGAAGCCGCCCGCCATGCCGAGCATCGCGGCGAGGAGGCTCACCTCGAGCGTGACGAGCATCGCTGCGGCAAAGCGCGGTATGAGCGTGGTGAAGGCATCCATGCATGTGTCTCCGTGTCAGGCGCGCTTCGCGATGCGGCGCTCGTAGCCGTGCGCGGCGAGCGAAAGCAGCGTCGTGATCGCCAGATAGAAGCATGCGGCGAGCGTATAGACTTCGAGCGGCCGGTAGGTGGACGAGGCGAGCTGCTGCCCGACGCGCGTCAGGTCGGTGACCGCGATCACCGAGATTACCGCCGATGCCTTGACGATGTCGATCATCTCCGAGACGAGCGCCGGCAGCGTCGCGGCGATCACCTGCGGAACCTCGATGTGCCAGAGCGTCTGACGGCGCGTGAGGTTGAAAGTGCGCGCCGCTTCGATCTGCCCGCGCGGGATCGAACGGAAGCCCGCGCCCAGAATCTGCGACTGGTACGCCGCGGTATTGAGCGACAGTCCCACCGCCGCCGCGACGGCCCCCGGCAACGCGAGACCGAGCGCGGACGGCACGTAGTAGAACACCAGCAGTTGCGCAAGTACCGGCGTGCCGCGAAACACGCTCACGTAGACGCGCGCCGTCGTGGCCATCAGGCGGCTGTCGCTCGCGGACATCGTGTAGATGAAGATGCCCGCGAAGAAGCCGCAGACCACCGCGACCGCCGAAAGCCACAGCGTCGTCAGCGCGCCGTCCAGCAGTTGCGGCAGATAGCCGATGCAGCGGGTGAGCAGGTCGGGAGCGTTCATGTCGCCTCGCGGGTCGTATGGCGCGCCGTTACATGGTGGGTTCGGGCACGGCGTCGGCGGGGACGTCCATCGTCGTGCCGAACCACTTCTGCTGCAGCTTCTTCATGGTGCCGTCGCGGTTCGCACGCGCGATGCCGTCGCTGAACAGCTTGGCAAGCGCCGCGCTGTCCGCGTCCTTGCGCGCGACCCAGGCGAAGTAGCTCTTCGGGCCGATCGTCTGCGGCATCACCACGAACACGCCCGGGCGCGCCTTCATCAGCGGTCCCAGGTTGGCCACCGACTGCGCGACGGCGTCGAGGCGTCCGACGGCGAGATCGGCGTACGCCTCGTCGAACGCGACGTATTGCCTGATCTGCTTGATGCCCGGGCCGCCTGCGTCCTTGAGCTTCTTGTCGAGCGACATCAGGGCCTGAAGCTGCGCGGAACCGGTCTGCGAGCCGACGACCTTGCCGTTCAGATCGTCTGGCGACTTGATCGAGGTTTCGTTCGCGCGCAGCAGCACGCCGGTGGTCGCATCCGCGACGGGCACGGTGAACGCGAAATGGCTTGCGCGGTCTTTGTTGACGGTGACGGCCGTGACGACGATATCGAAGCGCTTCGCGTCGAGCCCGGGCAGCAAGCCCTGGAACGGCAGATCGAGTTGCTTGACCTTCACGTCGGGCAGCGACTTCAGCACGTATTGCATCAGGTCGGCGTCGTAGCCGACGATCTTGCCGTTCTCGACGTATTCGAACGGCGCGTAACGCGCTTCCGTGGCGATGGTGATTTCCTTGTTCGACTTGACGCGGGCCAGCAGGTCGTTGCCCTGCGACCAGCCGGGGGCGGATGCGCACAGCGCGAGCGCGCCGGCCAGCGACAGGATCATGGTGCGGAAAGGCATGTGCATGTGTGCTCCCTTGAGGGCTTTGCGCCACGAGAAAGGTTTGTGAATATGAGTCAAGTAACTTGAACGACATTCACTAAGCATGAGCCATGCCATGTGCCGGTTCGGGATCGGCGGGCGTTCGAGCGGGCCGGGACGCACCAACATCCGGCATGCGATGCAGTCCGCGCACCCGTTGTGTGCCGCCTGCACCTCGCGGGAGAAGTCGAGACCGCCGACGGCGGGCCGCCCGTCTCCTGGCGCTCGACGGCGCTTCCGTGCTGGTACGTGATCCCGCACGTCAAAGCGATCCAGGAAGCTTCATGGAGGCGGACGAAGGCGAGCGATTTCGTCGCGACAATCGAAGGCAGGACCCGCACCATGTGTGAGATCCCGGAGAGCCCGGCGAAGGTCAAGTGTCTGCTGGCGCCAGGCGTCGTCTGACGCACGGGCCGCACGATGACGGGCCTTCCGGTTCCCGCCAGCCGCGTTGCTCAGAGGGGGCGGGCGCGCCGCACGAAGAACAGCGCGGTGCCGACGGTCATCAGCAGAGTGCCGAAGAAGCGGTTCTGCATGCGCAAAGCCCGCTCGCTTCGCAGGACATGGCGCATTGCGCTCGCAGCGTACGCATACGCATGCATGACGAGCATGTCGATGATGCACATGGTCGCGGCCATGACGGCCAGCTGTGGGACGAGTGGCCGGTCTGCGGCGATGAACTGCGGCAGCACCGCGACCATGAAGACGATGCCCTTGGGGTTGGTCGCGTTTGTCACGAGCCCGGTCGCGCAGCGCTTGCGCCATGATCCGGCGGGTTGAACCTGCGCCGGGGCGCCTGGCGCTGTCCCTTTCGAGCGCCATTGGCTCAGGCCGACATAGATCAGATACGCGGCGCCGCAGAGCTTGACCGCGAAGAAGGCCCACACCGAGGCAAGCAGCAGCGAGCCTACGCCAGCCCCCGCAACGAGCAGGATGAACGCCAGTCCCATCTCGAGCCCGGCGATGGTCGCCGTGGTCTTCCTTACGCCGTACGACAGGCCGTGACTCATCGACAGCACCACGCCCGCGCCCGGCGATATCGCGATCGCACAGCACGCGATCACATAGGTGACCCAGAGATGGAGTTGCATGACGGTGATCCTCGGGAAGAGGGTTTATCGACGCCTCGCAATCACACATGGAGGCACTCGCGTTTTCGCGTATCGTCCGCGCTGGTCAGCGAGTTCTGTGCAACTGCTGCCACCGCTTCGGGGGTTCGCCCGTGACCTGCCTGAAGACCCGCGTGAAGTGACTCTGCGCGGCGAAACCGCAGGATCGCGCGATCTGCGTCAGCGGCTGGTCGCCGTGCCGGATCAGTTCCATCGCCCTCTCGATGCGCCTCGCCATCAGCCAGCGATGCGGCGTCACGCCGACCTCTTCACGAAAGGCACGGGTAAAGTGCCGCACACTGAGTCCCGCCGCTTCCGACAGCGTGACGATGTCGATCTCTTCATGAAGGTGCGCATCGACGAATTCGTGGACGCGCTTCAGGCGCCACGCGGCAAGCGTGATATGCCGCGCAGGCCGCTCCTCGATCCCGGCGCGCTGCAGAACATGCGACACGAGCGTGGTCATCGCTCCGTCCACCAGCAGGCGGTCCGTTGCGTTGCCCGCGAGCGACGCGTGCCACAGGCACAGCATCAGTTGCTGCACGAGTTGATCTTCCCATGTGCACTGCGCGAGCGGACGAAGCGCGCCGGTCGGGTCGTCGGGCATGGCGGCGCCCAGAATGCGCCGAAGCGTGCTCGACGGAATGGTCAACAGCAGAAGATTGCGCCGGCCCCTGACCCGCCAGCGGCTTTCTACCCCGGCGGGCAGCACGAGAATGCGGCCCGGCACCGCTGAATCGTTACGCCAGCCGTCGCCCATGTCCCATGACCAGCGATTCTCGGCCGACGCGGAAAGCGGCATGGCCAGTACACATTCGGGAACGTCCGGATCGCTGAAGTCATGATCGGTCTGTTCGACTTCGATCATCCGAAAGGGCGTCCGGCCCCGCACGTCGCGATGCTCCTGACGGAAGACGGAGTACGCCGATTCGCGATAGAAGTCCGCGTAATGTGACCACTGATGTTTTTCAACCATAACGCTTGCCGAGCCTCGAGGACGCCGGGGAGGGCACCCTTTGACGCGAGCGGTGCGGACTTTCCCGGTTCAGCCGGAGAAGAACGGCGATCCTGCATCGACCGCACCCTCTCTTCGTCTGATTTCACACAGCATTCAACTTCCTGACCAAAGCATCGCAGCGGACCTGCTTTAACGCCTTTCGTGCCGGTGCCGAATGCCATTGATGCAACGTGTTCCTGAATCGCGCATGAGCAGCGAGTGGATCGGCGCATCGTTTCCGGACTTTACATTGAACGGCGATCGTTGACATTCATGCCGACTTTCAAGCCTTGTCCGGAACGGACACGGCTTGCTCATAACCGTCGTGGCGTGCGTGCGCGTGGACCCGAAGCGTGGGGTAACGAGGAATACCTGTCCCGATGACGCGTTCTATCAAGAGCGTCATGCTGCATCGATGGACGAACCATTCGGGCGCAGCATCGCAGC
>Ga0163162_10002394_pt1 | contig 17645 bp, 18 predicted proteins | sample S55metaG_FD_115310 | JGI IMG/M metagenome (GOLD analysis project Ga0163162, IMG submission 115310) | Switchgrass rhizosphere microbial communities from Kellogg Biological Station, Michigan, USA - S5-5 metaG | ecosystem: Host-associated > Plants > Roots > Rhizosphere > Soil | place: USA...
CTGCGTGCGTACGTCGAGCTCGGCGAGGCGCCGGTCCTTCAACTGGACATCGAGCAGCTTGGGCAGGTCTGGGTGCATCGGATCTTACTCCTCAGGTGGTGGCGGGCGATCATCGCCGCGAGCGCGCGCCTTGTTTCTAAGATACAGGGAATAGCGGGTTTCGCCCTGCTTGCTCAACATCGCGCGCAGCTTCTGGCGCGTGACCCGATCGGTCTCGGCCTCGATGCTCGCGAACAATCGGATCTCTTCAAGTGCGGCGATACTGTCTGAATACTCGCCATCTCGATCATAGCCAGTGCCGGGAAGCCCGGACTCCACCAGGCGCGACCACGCGTCCCTGGCCTGCTCATCCAGCAGTTGTGCCACGTCGCTCGCGGGAGCATCGGCCGGAAGCGAGGCCAGTGCCTTGAACACCCGACGAAACGCCGGCACCTGGAAGAGCTCCGGATCGACCTCATCGCGCGCCCGCGCCAGCCACGCCGGATCCAGCGCAAGCAATCGGAGGAGCTTGCGTTCCATCTCGGCACCAGGCAGGCGCCCACCAACGGGTGCCGGGTGATTCTGCTCTGCTGCCCGTTCAGTAGGCCGCTCCACTGCGACGGGAGCGGGTGGCCCCTTCAACGCCGCCTCGGCGGCAACCGCCTCGCGAGGGATGCCGAGGCGTTCGGCCACCCGGCTGACGTAGAGCTCACGGGTGACCGGATCGCTGGCGGCGCGCAGCGTTGGCAGGAGCCGATCGAGCGATTCGCGCGCACGATGCACATCGCCAAACCATCCCTTCAGTTCCAGAAGCTGCAGCTTGCGTTCGAGGATATCGACCGCATCGGCGATCAGCTTCTCGACGGCCGGCGCACCGCCGCGCTGCGCCAGCGTATCGGGGTCGTCACCCGCCGGCATCGTAGCGACCCGAACGCGCACGCCGTGAGCTATGAGCACGTCGCCCGCGCGAAAGGTGGCTTTCAGGCCGGGTGCATCGCTGTCGTAGAAGAGGACCACTTCGTTGGTGAAACGCTTCAAGAGGACCGCTTGCGCCTCGGTCAGCGACGTACCGAGCGGTGCGACGACCTGCTCGACCCCGACCAGCGCCAGACGCTGCGCATCGAAATAGCCCTCGACGAGAATCGCGGATCCGGCCTTCCGGATTGCGTGCTTGGCGAGGTGCATGTGGTAGAGCTGCTCGCCCTTGTGGAAGATCGGCGTCTCGGGCGAGTTGAGATATTTCGGCTCACCACTACCGAGAATTCTGCCGCCAAATCCCACCACGCGACCGCGAAGGTCGTGAATTGGAAAGAGCAGCCGGTTGCGGAATCGCGGCGCCACGGTTCCGTCATCGCGGCGAATCACGAGTCCCGCCTCGACCACCACGTTGTCGGCGATGCCGAGCTGTTTCATCGCGGCGGCAAATTCATTGCCGCGCGGGGCATACCCCAGGCCAAGCGTCGCGGCCGCATCGAGTGAAAACTCGCGCTGCAGCAGATAGCGCCGCGCCGGTTCGGCATCGGGATTGTCGCGCAGCTGTGCGGTGAACCAGTTGTGGGCGGCGTCGCAGGCCTGGAAGAGCGGCTCGCGCGGGTCGGGCCCGGCGCGCTCCGTGCTCTCCGGAATGGTGATCCCGTAGCGCCGCGCCACCTCGCGCACCGCGGTGGGATAATCCATACCGACGCGATCGCGATACCAGGTGAAGACGTCGCCGGCCGCGTGACAGACGAAGCAATAGTAGGAGTTGGTCTTGGGGAAGACGGCGAAGTTCTTCCCGGTGCCCTGATGGAACGGACAGGGGCCGCGCCAATCGCTCCCGGTGCGCTTGAGCTGCACCTGCTCCTGCACGATCTCCAGGAGGTCGGCGGCGTCCCGAACCTGTTCGATCACTTCATCAGGGATGCGTGCCATCAGCGAAACACGGCCACGGTCACACCCACTCCGCCCTGCTGGCGCGGCGCGAAATCGAACGACGCCACGCGCTTGTCGCCGGCAAGCAGCGAGCGCACCGTGTCACGCAATACACCGGTACCCATGCCATGAATGATGGCGAGGTGCGGTTGCTCGGCGATCACGGCATTGTCGATTGCCGCGTGCACCAGGGCTTCGGCCTCGTCCGCCCGCATGCCACGCAAGTCGAGTTCGTACGCTGCTTCGCGCGTGGGTGCATCGCCACGCGGTACCACGGTTCGCGCACGTTTGGCCGCCGGGTCAGGCGCGAGCAGTGTGAGCGTACGCGCGACGACCACGAGCCGCATCGTTCCGACAAGTACGACGGCCTTGCCGTCGCTCCGGATTTCGACCACGTCGCCGGCCGCTCCGGTGCCAAGTTTCACGCGGCTCCCGGCACGAATCGCTGCGGGGTCGCCAGCGGGCAGCACATCGTCTTCGTCGAGCCGCCCTGCTTCCTCGCGAATGCCCTCCTCGACCAGACGCCGTGCCTCCTTGGCAGCGGCTTCATCCGCCGCCCCGCGCGCCAGCGACAGCGCTTCCTCCACTCGCTTGCGCGCTTCCAGGAGATACGCCTTGGCCGACTTCGCGCGATCTCGCTCCGCGGTCTTCTCCTGCTGACGAAGTGCAGCCTCGCGTGCTTGCTGCGATTCCTCTTTCACCGCCGACACCGCCTCGCGCCGCTCTACTTCTGCCACGCGACCTCGATACGCGGCTTCGTTCCGATCGAGCTCCTGCCGACGTGCCTCAACTGCCGCGAGCAGCCGGTCGAGTTCACGCTCTGCCTCGGGCACGAGCGCCTCGGCCGCCGCGAGCACACCGGCATCGACGCCGAGTCGCCGCGCAATCGCGAGGCCGTACGATCGACCAGGTACGCCCTTGGTGAAGCGGTAGGTTGGCGAGAGGGTCGCAGCATCAAACTGCAGCGAGCCGTTAACCACGCCTGGGACTCGAGTCGCGAGCGTCTTGAGCGCGCCAAGATGAGTTGTTGCCAGCGTCAGCGATCGGCGCGCTGTCAGCGTTTCGAGCACCGCCATGGCAAGCGCTCCGCCCTCGGCCGGATCGGTGCCGGAGCCGATTTCGTCGAGGAGGATCAGCGTTGCATCATCGGCGTCATCGAGAATGCGCCGCAGCGTCGCCACGTGTGCCGAGAAGGTGGACAGGTCCGCTTCAAGCGATTGATGATCGCCGATGTCCACGAACAGGCGGCGAATGATGGGCACCACACTCTCTGGTCCGATCGGCGGTACGATTCCGGACTGAACCAGCGCCAGCGTGAGTCCGACCGCTTTCAGCAGGACGGTCTTGCCACCGGTGTTTGGTCCGGAGATGAGGAGCGTCTGTTCGCCGGCATCGAAAACCAGGTCGAACGGCACGACGGCAATGCCGCGAGCGAGAAGCAACGGATGACGCGCTCCGTGCAGGCGCAATGCGCCTCCGACGCCCGACAGCAGCGGCACCTCACCGTTCGTGTCATTCGCCCAGCGCGCGCGCGCCACGATCGTGTCCACCTCGATCGCCATCGCGTGCAGGGCGGCAATCGCATCGCGCACCGGTCGCAGGCGCGCGGAGAGATCGCGCAGCACAATGAGCACCTGGCGCTCTTCATCCGAGAGCGCCGAACGAAGGGCGTTGCCGAGTTCGATCGCGGCCGTCGGTTCCACGAAGAGGGTACCGGCGCTGCCGGATTCGTCGTGAATGATTCCCTCGGGTCGGGTTCGTGAATCGCGCCGCACCGGGATCACATAGCGTCCGCCGCGCATCGTAACCGCAGCGCCACCGGGCACCGACGTGGCATCGGCATCGCGCAGCATTCCCTCGAGCCGCCGCACCAGTCGCTCACGCGCGACGTGCACTTCGCGGCGCGCGGCGGCGAGCGCCGGGCTGGCCGAGTCGAGGAGTTCGCCGTCGTCGCCGATCGCGAGTTCGAGCATACGCTCAATCGAGCGATCGATCGCCGGCACGGCGCGCGCGGCGACGCGCGGACACGATTCAGCCTGGCGCTCGAGTTCGAGCGTGATCTCGCGGCCCGCCGCGAGGGCCGTACGGATCGCCGCAAGATCGGCGATTTCGAGGACGCTGCCTTCCACGCGCAGGCGGCCGAGCGCACCGCGAATTTCGGGAACGGGGCGCACCTCGAAGCGCACACCGCGCCGCAGCACGCCGAGCACCTCGCCAACCAATGTCAGCTCATCGCGGATCCACTCGAGATCATCGGTGGGGAGTCGGGTGCGCAGGGCGGCTGCACCAAGCGGGCCGGCGGCGCCGTCAGCCACGACGTCGAGAACGTGTTCAAACTCGAGCGCGGCGAGGGCGTCGGCCGACATCGAGGGGTCCAAGCACACCGGGGTGCCGTCTCCCGCAAGAGGCGGCACCCCGGACGCAACTGCTGTCGGACCGGTCATCCCTGCTGCAGCGCCTCGCGGGCGATCTGGTTGATCACCTTGCCATCAGCCTTGCCCTTGAAGCGACCCATCAGGACTCCCATCAACTTGCCAATATCGGTGGCGCCACCGGCGACTGCTTGCCGCGCGAACGCCCGAAGTTCTTCCGGATCGACCTCGGGCGGCAGGTATCCCTTCAGCACGCCGATCTCGAACTCCTCGCGTGTGGCAAGGTCTTCGCGGTTGCCGTTGCGATACTGCTCGACGGAATCGAGGCGCTGCTTGATCTGCTTGCGGATCACGTCGACTGCATCGGCATCGGTGGGCGCTCCGCCACCATCGAGTTCCTTGTTCTTCAACGCAGCAAGGACCGTCCCCAATACCAGGGTACGGTCCTTGTCGGCGGCCTTCCGGGCGACGATCTGGTCGGCCCGAAGACGCGCAGCAATCTCAGACATGCGAAGGGCGTCCGCTGCGGCGGTTCTTCCGCTGTGCGGCGTTCTCCTTGCGCTTGCGCTTCTCACTCGGCTTCTCGTAGTGGCGATGCTTGCGGAGATCGGAAAGGATCCCTGCCTTCTCACACTTCTTCTTGAAGCGCTTGAGTGCCCGCTCGAAGCTTTCATCCTCGTGGATGACGACTTCTGACATGTACTGAAATCACCCCTCTCGGCCCCGGTCAGGGGCGGTTCTGATACAGAACCGCAAGCTACGGGCAGACAGCCATTTACGCCAGCCCGGGGGGCCCCAATGGCCTTGGCGCTCGGGTGCCCACCAGGCCAGGTCACTGGACCGCCTAGCTGGGCGGGTCGCCAGTCCCCGAGTCGCCGTCGGCACCCGCCTCTACCGGTGCCCCGCCCACGTAGTCCGCTGGCTCCTCTTCGAAGAGCTCCTTGCAGGCTGCCGAACAGAAGTAGTAGGTCTTCCCCTCCCACTCGGCCATCGCTGGAGCCTCATCCGATTCGATGACCATACCGCACACTGGATCTGTAACCTGTGCCATCCTGCCCTCCTTCGTATTGTTCGCCGGATTGGACCCTGCGGCCGCCGGTCAGTTCACATCAAACGAGCGGCCTGTCGCAACTTTCATATGTGCGCTGTCACCAGCCGGGTGACTGGGTCGGCGTCGAAACCCGCAGCAGCATTTCCTCCACCAGGGCAGGATTCTCCGGCCCGACCGCACGCGCCAGATCGGCCTGTCCCACGATCCCGAGCAGGCGGAACTCGTTGTCGACCACGGGAATGCGCCTGATCTGGGCACGCTCCATCCGATCGAGCAATTCCGCCAGTCCAGTATCCGGAAGCACCGTCGTCAGATCTGCAGTGGTCATGTGATCAGCCACCGTACACTGCATGGCATCGTGATGTCGAGCGGTGCACCGAACCACCACATCACGATCAGTCAGCATACCGACGAGGCGTTCGCCCTTGTCGTCATTGATGACAGGCACCACGCCGATGTCGTAGCTCGCCAGCACTGCAGCGGCGTCACCAATCGTGTCGGTTGGGCGAACGGAAACTGGATTCGGGGTCATGAGGTCGCGGGCATTCATTGAAGGCGCTCCTGGGGGGAGATTGGCCAGAGATCACTGAGGGGAACTCGACTACCTCTGGAGACGCCGGGAGCGGGAAGCCCAGCACAAACGAAACGGCGGCGCCCGATGCCGGGGCGCCGCCGCGTGGCGAGGCGGGGTGTCATCCCCGCACGATACCTGCCGGTACATCTCAAGCCAATGCGTACCGCTCGATCTCAGCCACCCACCGAAGTCTCGAAAAGTGTTGGCACGGCCTGCCCGAGAATTCGACCTGGAGCGAACCGGCACGAACCGAGATAATCTCCAAGATTCTGGAGCGCCGGCGGATTGGTGATCTCAATCACCCGGATTTGTGATCCCGGCTTCCCGTCGGCCCCGACACGCATGACGGCCGTCAACTTGCCCGCGTGGGATGCCCGGAATTGCTCGTCCATGACCTGCGCCTGCTGCCGCGCATCCTGTTGGGCGGCCGCCGCACTCGATCCGGTGGCGTGAATGACAGTTGGCGCTTTGACCTGTTGCGTGCAACCGAGGCGGCGGGGTTTTTCCTCCACGCGCCGATCCTCGGCTGCGAACGGCATGGTATCACGCGGCAGGGTGAATGGTTCGACCGGCAGCGGCGTGCCCGCCTCCACGATCGTGGCCGAGCTGAAGGTGACCTGATTGCCCGCGGTCGTGACATCCGACGTCACGGTGGCCGGACTGTTCAATGCACCCTTTGGCACGTCGAAGTGACAGGCGCCAAGCTGACGCACTGCGGCGCTCTTGAACCCGGCGACCGACATGCCGAGCACCTTCGTCACGGCGATAGTCTCGGGATCCGGCTTGCCGTCCTTTGAAAGCTTGAACGAGACGGTCCCGCCCGCCTTCGGCAGCATCCCGATCGGGACCTTGGGATCGTCGCACCCCTTCATCACGAAGGGACCCCCGGCGGCTCCCTGTGCTGATGCTGCGGTCGCGGTGAGCATCAGGCAGGCTGCGGAGCAGAGCAACAGATGACGCGGCATTCGGGACCTCCGGTCGGGCGTTCTCGTTCGGAGCGGATGTAGAAACAAGGCGCCCCGGCGACCGGAGAAATATCCGGCCGCCGGAACACCCCGAGTGGTTCAGGGCTGCGGTGGCTTTTCGCTCGCCGCCGGGAAGGCACGCACCGGATACGGACCGACCATCGTGGTGTCGGCGTAGATGCCGGCCCAGAAATCGGGCGGCCCCTCGCTTTCGGCGACCTTGTTGCTGAACGGTAGCAGGCCGCGCTTGAGGTAGGCGGCGATGGCCTTCAACTGCACGTCAGTCATATAGCGCCACGCCGTCCACGGCATCGGCGGCGCGAGGTAATGCGGCGTTGCCGGGAAGTTTCCCTGCCCTGGCGTCGTGGACGTGATGTCCACATCCGGGGTGTCCTCCGGGCGCAGGCCGAACTTCAGTGCGTTGAAGATCTGCCGCTCGGTAAAGCGACCGAGTCCGGTGGCACTATCCGGCGTGAGGTTGCGCGGCCGCGTGGTGAAGCAGGGCTTGGCCTTGGGATCCTTCATCGAGCAGGCGCCGATTCCGAATTCCTGCTGCGGGCTCATCACGCCGGCCAGCCAGCCCTTCGAGTCCGGTCCGGCGCCGCCATGGCAACCGGCGCAGTCATGCTCGATGACCATCGCCCGGCCCAGCAGGACCTGTTCCTTCGATCCGTCGGCGACGGCCGGCGCTGCGGCGGGTGCAGCTGCGGTCGGCTTCTGGTCTGCGCATCCGGCAATGAACAACGCAGCGGCGAGCAGTCCGGCACTTCGGAACGACCAGCTTCCCATATGCATCGTGCGTCCTCCGGTTCAGGTGACCTGCAGTATCCCCATCATGCCGTGGTCCTCGTGGTCGAGGATGTGGCAGTGGTACATCCACATTCCAGGATTCGCGTCGAAGCGAACGATGAAACGCAATCTCGTGTGCTTGGGCACGTTGACGGTGTCCTTCCACCGCCGGTCCCGTTCGGGAACACCATCGCGGTCGATCACCTGGAACTGGTAGCCATGCAGGTGAAAGGGATGGTCCATCCCAACCGCGTTGTCGATCGTCCAGATCTCGGTGTTGCCGAGCTTCGAGCTCACGTCGATTCGGTGCATGTCCATCGTCTTCTGGTTGATCATGCCCTGTGTCAGCACGATCGTCCGGCGCACCGCAACCTTCGACGTATCGAGTGCCGGAACGAGGCGCAGGGTTGTTGGCAGCGTCACCGGTGCGACCGGGCGTTCCGTGGTGTACTGCAGCGATACCAGGTTGCGCGCCTTGTTCCAGTCGGCGGGCCGCGTCTGCGGCATGTACCGATCGTAGGGCAGGTCCTGCAACTGCGTCACCTTGCCGGGCGTGGACGATCCGCGCACGAGGATCTCGGCGCGTTCGCTGTTGGCAATGACCAGTTCCTTGATATCCGCCGGATGCTCGAAGAGTCCACCATCCGTTCCGACTTGCGTGAGCGTCTGGCCGGGAATGGCGAGTCGGTACACCCGCGCGGCGCCCGCGTTGATGATTCGCCAGCGCTGGACCTCGCCGGGCCGGATCCGGATCACCGGCATGACCTGACCATTGACCAGCATCACATTTCCTTCGCGACCGTTTTCCTCATCGACGATCGCGCCAGGGGTGTGCGGTGCCGGAATGTCGAGCGAGCCATCGGGCTTGACGCGGTTGTCGGAGAGGATCAGCAATTTTTCCGGCATGGGAGGCAGCGGATCGTGCGCGGGGCGGACGATGATCGCCCCATACAATCCCTTGGCGATCTGGTATCCGGTGCGGGTATCGGGATGGGGATGATACCAGAACGTTCCGGCCGTGCCCGAATCGATGTTGAAGATGTAGTCCTTCTTTCCGCCGGCGGGCACCGGATAGAGCGGGCTCCCGTCCATCGCTGCCGGGATGTGCAACCCGTGCCAGTGGATCGTTGTCGTTTCCGGAAGGTTGTTGGTGAAATGCACAATCACCTTGTCACCTTCACGAGCTTCGAGCGTCGGACCAGGAATGGATCCGTTGTAGGCATAGACGTCACTGAGCTTGCCCGGAGTCAGCGCAAGGCGTGCCGGTGCAGCAACGAGGTTCACCTCGATGGTCCGGGGTGCTCGCGACTGGTTCACGAAGAGTGACGGATTCCTGAGCGTATCAGCATGCAGCGCTGCGGGGAGCGCTTCGGCCGAATTTTCGACCGGGCGTGTGTCCCCAAATGGCGCGATCAATGTGAGCGAAAGCAACAGCGTGGCACAACGATTCATCCAGCGCCTCGTCTTGGGGTGGCAAAGCGTCGTGATGGGAGTGCGGGCAACTCTACTTGTGAATGGCCAACGGCGCTACCCCGGCGGCCATTTCATCGGCCGGCCAGCCAGCAGGTGGGCGTGAAGATGTGCGACGGATTGTCCGGCATCTCCTCCGGTATTCACGACGAGACGGTAGCCCGCCGCGGCGACCCCGAGATCGGCGGCGACCTGCACCGCCAGCGCCGTGATCTCGCCGAGCACGGCCTGGCGTTCGGTCACCGGAAGTTCTGCGGCCGAGCCGACGTGACGAATCGGGATCACCAGGACGTGAATGGGAGCCTGCGGTGCAAGGTCGCGGAACGCCACCGCACCGCTGCTGCGCGCGACAACGTCTGCGGGAATCTCGCCCGCAGCAATTCGGCAGAAAATACATTCCATGGTCGCCCCTATGTGGTGCGACGACGATCGAGCGTCATCGCGGCTGCGGCCACCGCGGCCGTGTCGAACCGGAGAATGGACGGGCCAAAACTCACCGACAGCGCCGACAGGCCACCAACAGCGAGCGCAAGTTCGTCATCGGAGAATCCCCCTTCGGGCCCAATGAGCCATCCCACCGACTGATCCACTCCGAACGCCGGGCAGCGCGTTCCACCGACGGCGCCCAGATGCCAGTGCACACCCGCATGGCGCTCGGCGAGCTCGGTGAGCGAACAGGATTCCTCAATGACCGTGGCCCAAGGATTCTCGCACTGCTTGCACGCTTCGCGCGCACGCCGCCTTGCCTTGTCGATCGATGAATCCCGAAAGCGTGTGTCGACGGCCTGGGTACGATCGGTGCGGAGGGGAACCAGGTGCGTGACACCGAGCTCTGTGCATCGCTCCGACACTGCGAGGAATCGCTCCTTGTCACCGGCACCGACGGCAAGAACCGTCAGGGGCGGCCGGGGAAAATGCTGCACCGCTCCGACCAGGACGGCGACGCTCTTCCCATCCGCGTGCTGGGTCCCGGTCGCCGTTGCGCCTTCCCCATCGAAGAGCGTGAGCGACGCGTCCGTCGCAGCTCTGCGCACCCGGAGGTGATGGGCCTCACTGTCCTCCAGCGCGATGGTCGTGCCGGCGACGAGCACGCCGGGCGGCACGAGGACGTTGAGCGGTTTCACTGCCGTTGTGCGGCGACCGACCACCAGCCGCCATCGCGAACCTCGGCGACCGGCTTGAGGCCGTGCTGTGCCAGCACCGGGAGAAAGAGCTCAGCCTCGCCCTCTTCCATCCCGGCGAAAATCATCGTCCCCCCAGCACTTAGTGCACGCAGGATGCTCGGCATCAGCACGGTGTTCACGGTGCGGAGAATGTTCGAGCAGATGATGTCGGCGGGACCAGCGAGCGGCGCAAGCTCACCGGCGTCGCCGAGCAGGAAGGTGACGGCATGCGAGACAGCATTCCTGGCAGCGTTGTCGTCGGCAATCGGCATCGACTCTTCGTCGACCTCGATCCCGATGGCGGTGCGAGCGCCAAGCTTCACGGCCGCGATCGCGAGAATGCCCGACCCGCTGCCGAGGTCGAGCACCGACTGGCCAGCGGCAAGGTGCTGCTCGAGAAGTGCGAGCGCGCCGCGGGTGGAACCATGTTCGCCGCTCCCGAATGCCGATTCCGGGTCAATCGTGATCACCACCTGTCCGGCAGCCGGTGTGATGGGTAGCCATGATGGTGTCAGGACGAGTCGGCCGAAGATTCGAGTGACGATGCCATCCCGCCAGCGCGTGGACCAGTCAACCGGCTCGACCGCGTCGATCGTGATGGCAAGTGGACCAAACTGATCGTTCAGTACCCGGGCAAGTTCGGAAGCGGCGGCTTCCGACTCCAGCGTGGTGCAAAGGGTGCCGGTGCGCGGCTCCTCGACGCCATTGCCGGTGACGGCCACAACGGCTGCACCAACCGCATCGGCGATATCCGAGTTGCCAGTAATGGTCACGCGCCACCAGATCTTGCTCACGCGCCGAGCGCTTCCTTGAGCTTCGACCAGAAGCCACCTTTTCGCTTGGGCCCCTCGCCTTCGTACTTGGCAATCTCGGTGAAGAGTTGTCGCTGCAGCTCGGTCAGTTCATCCGGCGTCCAGATGCAGACCTTCACATTGAGATCGCCGACACCGTTGCCGGCGAGACGTGGCAATCCCTTGCCGCGAATCCGCAGCACGGTGCCCGACTGAGTCCCCGCAGGTACCGACAGCGACTCCTCGCCGTACGGCGTGGGCACGACAGCGGTGGTGCCGAGCGCCGCTTGCGAGAACGACACCGGGAGTTCGAGGATCAGATCGTCGCCTTCGCGGACGAAACGATCATCCTCCTTCACCTCAAGCATCACGATCAGGTCGCCAGCGGCACCGCCACGCGGGCCCGGTGTACCCTGCCCCCGGAGGGTGAGGTAATGCTGGGCCGAAACACCGGGCGGGATATCCACGGCCACGGTGCGTTCACCGCGGATCCGTCCCTCACCGCGGCACACCTCGCAGGGCGTGGTGATGACATGGCCTTCGCCGTGGCAGGTGGGACATGGGGCAACCTGCACGAACTGGCCAAACATTGATCGTGCAGCGCGGCGCACTTCACCGGCACCGCCACAGGTGGAGCATACAACCGGTTTCGAGCCGCTGCCTGCGCCGCTGCCATGGCAGGATTCGCACGGTACAAGGGTCTTGAGCCGAACGGTACGCCGCGCGCCGAGCGCCACTTCCTGCAGCGAAAGCTTGACGGTGACGCGAATGTCCTGGCCACGGCTCGGGTCGCGCTGTGCTCCGCCGCCGAAGATGCCATCGAGCCCATTGAACCCGATGTCTCGCATGAAGATGTTGAGCGCTTCGGAAAGATCGAGGTGATGGAAATCGGGGCCAAAGCCACCGCCACCCGTCGGCGCGCTCCCGAAGCGATCGTAATGCGCCCGCTTGTCGGCATCGCTGAGGACGGAGTATGCCTCGGCAATCTCCTTGAACCGGGACTCGGCGTCGGCGGCCGGGTTGCGATCGGGGTGATATACCATGGCCAGACGGCGGTAGGACTTCTTGATGTCGTCTTCGGATGCGTCGCGCGAAACTTCCAGCACGGCGTACAGATCGCTCACTGAATCAACCCCTCGATCAGTCGGCCGGTGTGCTCCACCAATCCGACAATCTTGTCGTAAGGCATGCGGGTGGGTCCCAGCACGCCGATCACCCCGGTCGCGCTGCCGCGCCGGTACGTTGACGTCACTAACGTGAAACCGGCCAGTCCAGGTTCCTGATGTTCGCCACCGATGGTGACGGTAAGCCCTTCCCGCTTCCGCGCCGCGAGTGCTTCGCGCAGCAGGCCGTGGCGATCGGTGAGGTTGAGCAGCGTCCGCATCTGCTCGCTGGTGGCGAATTCCGGCTGCTCGATCAGCACCGATGCGCTGCCGAGCACGACGGCGTCGCGCGGCTCCGGGATTTCGAAAAGCCCATCGCCTTCAGCCAGGATGATGTCGAGCAGTTCCCCGGCGTCGGGAGTCGACGTCGCATCGCGCAAACGGTCGGCAAACGTTGCGCGGATCTCGCGCAGCGAGAGTCCACCGAGGCGTTCGTTGAGCACGCGTTGCACTTCGTCAACCTGGTCACGATCGAGGGCGCCGCGCAGGCGCACGTAGATCGATCGCACGGTTCCACTGCGCAGATTGAGCGCAAGCAGCAGGCGATCACTTGAGACAACAGCGAGGTCCACGCGCTCGAGTATGATCGCATCGAGTGCCGGCGCAACTCCAACGTCGAGCTCCTGCGTCAGGATGCCGAGTACCTGAGCTGCACGCGCCAGCAGATCTTCACTGGAGAGATTCGCCGAGAGTTCGATCTCGAGATGTTCGCGCGCCTGGCTGTCGGGTGGCACCGACTGCACCATTGCATCCACGTAGACCCGATAGGCGCGGTCAGTGGGAATGCGCCCGGCGGAGGTGTGTGGATGGTACAAGTACCCCTTCACCTCCAGTTCGCTCATCGTGCTGCGGATCGACGCCGGCGAAATGCCGAGCGCCGACCGGCGAGCCACGGTGTGGCTGCCGGCCGGTTCCGCCGTAGCGATATAGGTCTCGATGACTGCCTCGAGAACCCTCCGCTCACGATCGCTGAGTGATTCGACGTCGCTCATTCCTGAAAGCTAGGAATGCGAGGCGGCTGCCACCAGCGCATCGAGCCGCAGCCAGCCCTCGATGGTGAGGCGAATTCGGTCGCCGTCGGGGGCGGCCCACCCGGCTGAATACCAGGCATTGCAGGTCCCTGGCGGCACTTCATCAAGGGCGAGGCCGTCGGTGGTGCGCAATCCGAGATAGCGGCGCTCCAGCGCCCGGGCACCGGCATCGAGCACCTCGAAACCGGACTCGACCGACGCACCGCCGGCCATGCGCGTGCGGTATTCGCTCCACTCCCTGATGTTCCAGGAGCGCCTTTCGCCCCGCAGTGAATGCGCCGACGGTCCGAGTCCGACGTAATCGACACCGCGCCAGTATGCCGAATTGTGCCTGGCGCGAAACCCCGGACGGCCGGCATTCGATACCTCATAGTGCTCGAATCCGGCGCTCTCCATCCGGTCATGTGCCAGCAGATACTCCTCTGCATATCGCTCATCGGGTGCGGGCACGGCGGCCCCGCGTTCGGCCCACCGAAAGAGTGGTGTATGCGGCTCGATGGTGAGCCCGTACAGCGAGATGTGATTCGGTTCGAGTTCCAGCGTCCGCTCGAAGTCATCACTCCAGTTGCGCGAGATCTCAGCCAGCAGCGAAAAGATCAAGTCGATTGAGATATTCATGATCCCGGCAGAGCGGACTGCGCTGATCGCCGGGGCAACCTGCTCGGCGCGATGCGTGCGATGCATCCACTCGAGCACTGCGGGATTGTGGCTTTGCACGCCGAGCGACACGCGATTGATGCCGGCGGCTGCCCATTGATCGGCGCGCTCCGCCGTCACATCGTCCGGATTTGTTTCGAGCGTGACTTCTGCATCTGGGGTGAGCGGATGATCAGCCGTCACGACTTCAACAAGGCGAGCGATCGAAGCTGGTGCGAGGTGTGATGGTGTGCCACCGCCAAAGTAGAGAGTTGTTAACGCTCCGCCGTCCGCAGTGATCGCCGATTTCGAACGCCACTCCTGCTCGATCGCCGCGACAAATTCGGCATCGGGCGTTTCGCGGCGCACTGCGATGGCAAAATCGCAGTACGAGCAGCGGCGGGCGCAGAACGGGACGTGAACGTAGATGTGCACGCGGGAATCATAGGTGAGGGGGCTCGCCAACCGTGCGACCGGGCTGCCGGCTGGAAGACGCCGTGACAGGGCGCCGGCGCAGGCGGTTCGGCTGGCGCATCAGCGCGATCCCAACGGTGCGAGCCCGAACCGAAGCCTGCGCCAACGCCCCGTCACACCGTCTTCCGGCCGGCAGGGGCGCGCACGCGGGAGGGAAGCGGCAGGCTTCGATTCGGGCCAATGATTGTTGGGATCAGCGTACGACGCCAGCCGAATCGCCTGCCGCGGCCTCCTGCGTGCGTGTCCCTGCCGCCGAACGATCGCCCTACCGCCGTCGATAGCCACTGTCGGGCAACTGCTCGGCGAGACCACCGAGTTCCAGGCCGAGCAACGTCCCGAGCACGAGACCGATCGGAAGACGTGCGGCAAACGCGATTTCGTCAACCGACCGCGCGGTACCGGACATCACCGCGAGCACCTTTGCCTCATCGGGCGAGAGGTCGGCGCGCGGCGGGACCGGTCGCGACGAATCGGTTCGCGGCGCGATGACGCCGAACGCTGCGAGCAGGTCGCTTGGCGAGAGCAACGGGGTTGCTCCGTCTTTCAATAGCCGGTTCGTGCCGTTCGACGTAACGCTGTCGATTGGTCCCGGCACGGCGAGAACTTCTCGCCCTTGCTCCAGCGCACATGACACCGTCGTCAGCGTTCCGGATCCCTCAGCGGCTTCGATCACAACGAGCGCGCGAGCAAGGCCACTGATCAAGCGGTTGCGCCGCGGAAACGCCCACCGGTTGCCGCGGTCGCCGGGCGGGTGCTCCGTGACGAGGAGTCCCTCAATCTCCATTCGTTCGAACAACAAGGCGTTTTCTCTCGGATAGATGACGTCCAAGCCTGTTCCCAGCACGCCAACGGTCATGCCCCCAGCGTCGAGCGCTCCCGAATGCGCAACCGCATCGAGCCCACGGGCCATGCCGCTTATCACGGGAATCCCAGCTCGGGCCGCTGTCTCCGCCATGCGTTTGGCGACCTCTGCGCCGTACCGACTATGCATTCGACTGCCAACGATGGCGACTCCGGGCGAATCAATTGCATCCAATCGACCCTTGGCAAAGAGAAGCACCGGTGGATCAGGAATCGAGCGCAGCAAATGCGGGTAGGATGCGTCACTTGGTACGAGCGTGTGATGGCCGAGGGAAGTTGCGCGCTGAAGGAGGGTGCACGCCGCGCGAATCGGTGGTGAGAGAATCGCAGTCACGATGGACAGTTTTCCGCTCGTGATGTCGAGTAGCTCATTCCGCGAGGCATTGAGTACCTGCGGCGCACCGCCAAATCGCGACAGCAGTTCGGCAAGGCTCCGGGCTCCAAGCCCGGGAATCAGCGCCAGCGCGATGTACGCGAGGCGCTCGTCGGGATCATTCGTCCTCGTCGATAGGCCCCCGGAGTTCGAAGGGTTCGTCGATCGGGTCATCCTCTAGTTCTCCTTCGTTGGCGCGTGCCTGCTGTACCACCGACCAGAGCAGTTCCTTCAACTCCTCGAGTCCGTGTCCAGCCGCACTCGAAATCGTTACCACCTTCAATGCATCAGTCGCCGACAGCGACGGCAGTTCGTCGTCTTCGGCCAGCAAGTCGCGCTTGGTGAGCACAACGACGTGCGGCTTGGCGGAAAGGTCCGCGCTGTACAGCCCGACTTCGCGCCGCAGCCGCTCATACACGGCACCAACGTCCTCACTGTCGACCGGCAACAGGTAGGCAAGCACGCGGGTGCGCTCCACATGGCGAAGGAAGCGGAGCCCCAGCCCCTTCCCTTCATGCGCCCCTTCGATGATGCCGGGGATGTCGGCCACGACAAATGTCCGCGATCCCGACAGTGCGGCCACGCCGAGATTCGGCTGCAGCGTCGTGAAGGGATAGTCGGCGATCTTGGGCGTCGCGGCACTGATTACCGAGAGCAGTGTACTCTTTCCCGCATTCGGCTCACCCACGAGCCCGACGTCGGCAATGAGCTTCAGCGTGAACACCAGGCGGCGCACCTCGCCCTTGCCGCCCTCTTCCCACTCTCGCGGCGCCTGGTGCGTCGCGCTCGTGAAGCGCGCGTTGCCCCGTCCGCCCTTGCCACCGCGTGCGACGAGCACCTGGTCACCGACGTGCATCAATTCACCAACACGCTGGCCAGTTTCCTCATCATCAATCACCGTGCCAGCCGGCACCGGCAGCACCACATCGTCGGCCGACGCGCCGGTCTTGGACTTGCCCTTGCCATGCCCGCCGCGATTCGCCTTCCAGTTGCCCTGGTACTGGTAATCGAGCAGCGTGGCGAGGTTGCCGACGGCCCGCACGTAGACCGAGCCGCCATGGCCGCCGTCGCCGCCATCCGGGCCGCCCTTGGGGCGGTACTTGAAGCGCGCGAACGACGACGCACCATCGCCACCGCCACCGGCGGCAACATCCACCACCACGCGATCGACGAAACTCATGCGCCCGCCGCTGCAGCGTCACGCACGCGCTGCCAGAGTGACGAGACGACATTCCATTCCGCTTCGCTGAGTCGCACGCGAACACAATCCAAGGTGGCTCCGATCTCGTCCGGGCTTGCACCGGCGCGCAGCGCACCGAGCAGGTGTGAATGCAACTGTCGCGGCGTGCGAAGCACGGCGGTCTGGATCACCGTGCACAACTCGCGCGCCTTCAGGTCGAGGCCCGGACGCGACAGCGTGCGCCCATATCCTTCGGTCACCATCCACGCTTCGAGCGCGGGGTGAAGCTGACGGACGTTGCCGCGCAGCTTTTCATAATGATCACCGTAAATGATTGCACACGTCGCTTCACCACGCCGTGTCCATTCGTGATGTGCGTCGTAGTCGAGATCGTCGCCAGCGCCGGCGGCTGGCCCTCCGACCACCGGGCGGCATGCGCCCGCAGCCACGAGTGCCCGCGGCCAACCCACGGTGAGCACTGACTGCAGCAACAGCTCGTCGATCGCCGCCCCTGGTGTGCCGGCCGCCATTGCGACACCGGCATGTTCGCCGATCTCGACTGGGTCGCCGGCAGCTATCGCCGCCGCCAGCAGCACCAGGGCACGAAGGGGTTCGTCGGAGAGCACGCTCAGCTCCATCGCAGCCCACCCACCATCTCCATATATCCGGTGATCGCGTCGCGAGTGTTGCGGATCGGGGCGGTTCGCCAACGTTCGAGATCGTCCAGCGGCCAGCGGTCGTACGCACCGAATCGTGCGACGGTCGCCTCGAGTACCGCCACCAGCGCAATGCATGCCGCCGCCATGTCGCCATCATGCACCTTGAGCGCGACGCCCAGGCCGAGCGACGGCAACGCCGCAGA
>Ga0163162_10002395_pt1 | contig 17643 bp, 17 predicted proteins | sample S55metaG_FD_115310 | JGI IMG/M metagenome (GOLD analysis project Ga0163162, IMG submission 115310) | Switchgrass rhizosphere microbial communities from Kellogg Biological Station, Michigan, USA - S5-5 metaG | ecosystem: Host-associated > Plants > Roots > Rhizosphere > Soil | place: USA...
GCAAAGCTGGGCCGGACCGCGGGGTGAGAGAGATACTCGCGCTTGCGCAGGTTGCCCCGCGAAGGCCCGGAAGAACGCAGATGACCGGTCTGCCGCGATTGCGGTGAGTGCGGGGGCCAGGAAAGAAGGCCCTGCGCTCGACTGCGTTTGCAGGCAGCGATAGTGCGCTTCAGGAGTCGCGACTGTGCAGCAGTCGAGCGTCTCTCAACTCAGGTTGTCAGTAATACAGGCGAAAGACTCATCACCGATGATCCCGTACATTTCGTACGGAACATCGTTAACGCTTGCCAAGAGTATGTAGAGTTGGGCTGGAGCGCAACGGCGAAGCAAGGGCGAAAAGAGGAAAGATTAGAACTTGCACATCCACCGACGAGTGAAACAGCGCGAATTTACTGATGATTCACACTGCGTCCTTGTTGAAATCTCGTGCATCACGGCAGGAAAAGGCGTCCCGTTGCAACAAGAATGGTGCGCCCTCCTACGAACACTTCGGAAACTTTGTCGTCAGAGATCTTTGCCAAGACGTGAAGACGGCTCGGACGAAGCATCTCGACTCCCTGTTCGATGATGATTGCCTCTTCACTGTTTGCACGACCATGCCGTACGAGATAGGCGATTGCGGGTCCTGCCGCGGAGCCTGTGGCCGGATCTTCGCCGTTGTAGAACTGCATGCGTGCGTGCCAGTCTGCTTCGCTGCTACTTTCAGCACGCGTAAGGAAATAGAAGAATTTTGCGCCGCACTGCTGAAGGTATGTCTTCACCTGCAGTGTCTGCGGTATCGCGAGACGCTCTGCGGCTGCAAGCGAACGCAGAGGAACAATGCAAAAGGGATTGCCTGTCGTGACTGTCTGGATAGGAAGATCTGTATCGAGATCCTCGAGCGGCAGGCCTAACGCAGCCGCAAGGGCTTCGTGATCCAGAAGCGGTCCGAAGACCGGGTCGTTCTGCCGCATGGTTCCGAAGATGCCATGACGTCCTTGCTGCGGCGGCGTAAAGCGAACGGGGATAGGACCGACTTTGAGATCGAGCGTGATGGTCTCGACTCCTTGCAACACAGGATGGTTCCAATAGAGCCAGCTTGCAGTTCCAAGCGTGGGGTGGCCGGCGAAGGGGAGCTCTTCTACGGTGGTGAAGATGCGGACCTGGACCCCGTGTTCCTGCTCTACCTGTGGCTCGCGAGGGAAGATGAAGGTCGTCTCGGAGAGATTGGTCTCGCGGGCGATGGACTGCATCTCGGCATCGGAGAGACCGCGGGCGTCAGAGAAGATTGCGAGCTGATTGCCTTCGAGCGGCTGCTCAGCAAAGACGTCGACCTGGGCGTAGTCGAAGGCGACGTGCGCCGTAGACGGAGGTTCGGGGGGAGACGGAAGTGTTGACATGGCAAGCTCCTGAGAACTATGTTTGGTTTAGACCGCAATCAGGCCAACCTGCTTGATGCTAGCCAAGCTAGCAGCGGTACAAAAGATTTGAAGCAATGACGATGACGCCAAACACGACCTCGATGTGTTGCTGTAGCCGGGCGAGGGTGCGTGGATGAGCGAGTCGAGGTAAGCTTCTTCGAGTAGCACAGAACCCACCCAAGCCAGTTGGCCGGTGGGTTTTTAGCTGGGTCCAACTGTCACCACAAAATCGACTATGGGGTAGATCCCCCGGAAGGCATAACGACCATGTCACTGCGAATCAATGATATTGCTCCTGACTTTACTGCCGAGACGACGCACGGAACAATCAACTTTCACGAGTGGATTGGCGATAGCTGGGCTGTTCTTTTCTCTCATCCGAAGGACTTCACGCCGGTCTGCACCACCGAACTTGGTGCAGTTGGCTCACTGGAAGGACAGTTCGCAGCGCGCGGGGCTAAGGTTATTGGCCTGAGCGTGGACCCGGTCGAAAACCATGGCAAGTGGGCGAAGGACATTGAAGAGGTTACTGGATCGCCGGTGAACTTCCCTGTAATTGGTGATACCGAACTGAAAGTCGCGAAGCTGTACGACATGCTGCCTGGTGATGCCGGTGACAGCTGCGAGGGACGCACTCCCGCTGACAACGCTACAGTGCGTATGGTGTTTGTGGTTGGCCCCGATAAGAAGATCAAGCTGACGTTGGCCTACCCGATGACGACGGGACGCAACTTCGACGAGATCATCCGCGTGCTGGACTCCATGCAACTGACGGCAAAGCACAAGGTAGCGACTCCTGCGAACTGGAAGCAGGGCGAGGACGTCATCATTACCGGCGCCGTCTCGAATGACGATGCGGCGAAGCTCTTCCCCGGCTATAAGACGGTGAAGCCCTATCTCCGCACGACGTCGCAGCCTCAGTAAGGTAGTCTGTTTGAAACGCACTCCGCCGTGCAACGCGGCGGAGCCAGAGCACCGATGGCGAAGTGGCTAACGCGCTGGTCTGCAAAACCAGTATTCGCGGGTTCAATTCCCGCTCGGTGCTCCAACTTTTCTCCTCCTTCGACATCCCGAACATCCAATTCTCTTCACGGAGGAACACCTCTCCTAGGAATAGAATCATTCCTGATGATGGGGCAGCACCATATCCTTAGAAGCGGAAGGCGATGCGAGTCGCGATGACAGAATCTGGGCGAATCAAGGCCGCGTATGTAGCGGTGACTCTATGGCTGGTGATAGGGCTGACGGCTGGCGGCCAGACCCCGCAGGGCAGTACCGGGACAACCACAGATCAGAAGGCTTCGGCTCCAAAACAACAGCTGACTCCTGCTGAGCAGAGGCGAGCGGATCTGCTGGCGGATACTGAAAAGCTGTACCAACTGACACAGGAGCTGAAGGCAGAGGTCGCGAAGAGCAACAAAGACACACTCTCTGTGTCCGTAGTGAAGAAGGCACAGGAGGTTGAACGCCTGGCCAAGAGCATCAAAGAGCGCTCGAAGACTCAGTAGTTCATATAAAAACAACGACAACCTGCTTCATATCCTGTTTATTTTTCGAAACTTGCCGCACCGTTCTCTCGTCCGTTCTTACAGCGACACACTGATATTCTGTAAATGTCGCCTTCTGCACTTCGTATGCAATCGATACGCACCACCTTGCGAACCAATTTCCACGGAGGCACTATCGCGTGACACCCATTCGCGCTGAGAGCGACTGGCCACCAGTAGTCGTCGCCAGCGTTTACCAGACCGGCCTCAATCTGATGCGCGATCTTCTGCGCCGCGGTGTCCGCACTGTAGGAATCGACTGCGATGCAACTCACGAGGGATTCCGTTCCTCGTATGGGAAGTCGTACCTCTGCCCGAATCCCGATACGTATCCGGAGGATTGGGTCGCTTACATGATCGAACTTGCCCGGAGTCTTGGCGGCAAGCCTGTCATTATTCCCGCCGCTGATATCTTCGTCTCTGCCCTGGGCAAGCATGTTGATGCGCTGAAGGACTACTACCTCTTCTCGCTGGATTCCATTGCGGTGCAGGCGAAACTCGCAACGAAGGAGCAGCAGTATGCTCTGGCCGCACAGCATGGCCTTCCAATACCGCGGACTGTCTATGTCCGTTCGCGAAGCGAAGTCGAGAGCTTCGCCGCGGAGGCTCGCTTTCCCTGTCTCATCAAACCACGGCACCAGCGGGAGTGGGACGCACTGCCCGAAGGAAACAAGCTGCGCGGGCTCAAGCTGACAACAGCAGACAACGCAGAGCAGTTGCTCGCGGACTATGCCCATACGGAGCCGTACCGCCCGGAAGTTGTCGCTCAGGAGATCATTGCAGGCGGCGACGATGCGAAGTATTGCTACCTCTCGGTCTACGGGTCGGGCAGCCGCCGTCTGGGGCACACCGTGGTCCATGAGCTTCGCGCTCACCCCATTCTTTTTGGAAGCGGTTCAGCCGTGGAACCCGTCGTCGATCCGGAGATCGCCACACTGTGCGACCAGTTCCTGCGAGGCATCGGCTATGTAGGCATTTGCGAGATCGAAGTGAAGCGCGACACCCGCGATGACGTCGTGCGGCTGATTGAAGCTAATCCGCGATACAGCGTTACCGCAGATGCCTCCATCTACGCGGGTGTCGATATCGGGTGGCTGCACTACCTTGACCTCATCGGCCAATCCGTCGAGCCGGTAGAGGCGACCCGGATGAACTTTCGCCACATCGTGCTCCGTCGCGATATTCCCGCCCTGCCGCGCTATGTGGAACGGGGAATTCTTACCTGGGGACAGATTCGAAAAACCTATAGCGGTCCTCTGGAATTCTTTGATTTTGACCGGCAGGACCGGCACACGACTGCAGAAACGCTCAAGTTCTGCTCGCGCGTCGTGGCTGGAACGGTACTACGTTTTCTCCATTTGCGTCGCCGACTTGAATAACATCTTCGAAGCAGCATCTAATTCCTATAGATCACAATAAGGAGAATCGTTCATCGCATGTCGAAGAGACGACTAGCCGCGGAAACACTGCGGAACCTGGGACTACTTCGCGTTCTCGAGATGGTTCAATCAAGGCCGGGAATCCTTATCGTCAACCATCATCGTGTTGGCGACGCGGCCTCGTCACGGTTTGACCGCGATGTCTTCAGCGCCTCGGCTGATGCTTTCGACATGCAGTTGAAGTATTTGAAAAAACACTTCAACGTAGTGGCAGGCGAGGAGTTGGAGGATCTTGTCTCCGGCCGCACTGCGCTCAAACGGACGCATATTGCAATCACCTTTGACGACGGGTACCGCAACGACTACTGCGTATCCTTCCCTATCCTGAAGGCCAATGACTGCCGCGCCGCGTTCTTCCTCGTGCCTGAGTATGTTGGAACATCCACGATCCCATGGTGGGATGAGATAGCCTATCTCGTGCGCAACAGCCAGAAGAGCAGCATCACGCTCTCCGTCCCGACTCCGCTGACTGTAACGCTTGCTCCAGATCGCGAGCAGGCAATTCGCATGGTACTTCGTCACTACAAGCGCGAAGACAATCATCACCCTGAAGATCTGTTGGCGGAGATACGTGAACAGGCGGGCTGCGAGCTTCCTCCCGTAGGGAGACGATTCATTGACTGGGAAGAGGCGCGAGAGATGAAGGCTGCTGGTATGGTGATCGGCTCCCACACGCAAACGCACCGTATCCTGGGGCAGATGCCGCCGGAAGAGCAGCAATGGGAGCTCACGGAATCGCGAAAGAATATTGAAGCGAATCTCGGTGCTGAGATCCGAAGCCTGGCCTATCCGGTGGGCATACACGGAGCCTTTAACCAGACCACCGAGACGATCGCACAGGCGACCGGCTACAGGATGTGCTTCTCCTTTTATGGAGGCATCAACACGCCTGGGCATATCCAGCCGATGAACCTGCTGCGAACATCGACGAGCCGTGACGACCTGTTGTTCCGTGCGGAGACCGTACTTCTTACAAGGCTCGGCCGTCTTCCCTACTAAGCGCCAGTCACCGCGTTGTTGATGGGAGAATGCTGCGGTTGCAGCCCAGCGCGGTGACTGTATATCCGCACCAGAACTGCAACCGGCGCAGGCATATGAGCCTCAGGACGATACGGTCCTCCCCGATTGCACCAGCCATCCCACAGACCGGCGAGAATTGCACGCCTTTCTTCAGGCATGACTGCTCCCAGGCGATTGTGGGAACGCAGAAACCGGTGGAAGCTCAGCCAGGTTCGGCGTAGGCTGCCGCGCAGCCCGAGATGCTTTCTCCAGAAACGGCTCTCATTACGAGCCATGTAATACCAGTAGTGCGGCTTTATCTCGTAAGGCCTGAAATAATAATTCTTCTCATAGTGCTTTACGACGGAGTTCGGGTCGACCACATTTCGAAACCCAGCTTGTGCGCTTCGCGCCGAGTAGTCTGTGTCCTCGTAATAGGCGAAGAATGCAGGGTCGAGCATGCCAATCCTGCGAATTACCTCCGTCGGTACAAGCATCGCCGTCCCTATTACCAGCCCTGCATCCGGGTACTTTATCGCCCATTCCGCAGCGACGGCGAGATCATGTGTATCCTCATAAACACTGTCTTTGATCGAAATGACGCCACCGGCAAAGGTTAGTCGCTCACCTTCCAGGGGGGCAATCAACGGTGTGACGAGGCCAATCTTTGGATTGCTCTCGGCAACGGCAACGATCGAGGACAGTGTCCCCCTCTCCGCGATCGCATCGTTGTTCAACAGCCACACGTACTTTGCTCCCATATCGAGAGCACGCTGCATTCCCAGGTTGCAGCCTCCGGTATATCCCGTATTAGTAGGCGACTCCAGTAGATCCACGGTGTCGCCAACCAGCTTTCTCAGTTCGCTGACGGAATCACCTTTCGATCCGTTGTCGATGATCAGGATTCGGAGATTCGGATAGTCCATTCCCAACACAGACGCAGCAGCGGTTCGTGTCTCTTCGTGGCTGTTCCAGTTCAGCAGAACAACCAGGACGAGCGGGGCCTTGTCGGAGTCATTGTTTTGCAAATTGGAAGTGGTATCCATTCGTCAGGTGAGATGCACTATGCCGCAGCCATGGCTGTCCAAAGGGCGGATAACCTTATCGCCATTTCATGTATTTACAGGTAGTTAGACTATCACCCATACTAGGCATCACTGTTTTTTACTCCGAGGACCGTCATCGTAGCTACTTTTTCTCATTGCCTGACAGCAAGCTCCAATTCTTTTATTGCGGCGACACTCCTGCAATCGCCAGGTACGTTATGGCCGCAGAGCTACGACCCGGCGCATCACTGGCTGCTCTCAGCAGCGTGGGCTGCGCTGCCGTTACTGGTGTTGCTGGTTGCGATGGGGGGTCTCCGCGTCAAGGGTCATCTTGCCGCGCTTGCAGGGCTTGCAACAGCGCTGGCAGTGGCGTTCGGCATCTTTCACGTGCCAGCAAAATTCGGCTTCTTGGCAACTGTCTACGGCGCGGCATATGGATTATTTCCTATCTGCTGGATCGTCTTCCCAGTCCTCTTCCTCTATCAAATGACCCACCGGGCAGGCAGGTTCACGTTGTTGCAACAGAGTCTGGTCAGCGTTACGCAGGACAGCCGACTGCAACTTCTGCTCATCGCCTTTGCGTTCGGTGCCTTCTTTGAAGGATCAGCAGGCTTCGGAACCCCCGTCGCCGTCTGCGGCACGCTGCTGATTGGCCTCGGCTTCCGCCCACTCCAGGCTGCTGCGCTTTCGTTGCTGGCGAATACGGCACCGGTAGCCTTTGGCGGCCTTGGCATTCCTATTGTTGCGCTCCATGGCGTCACAGGACTCGACACTTTGCTACTGTCGCGGGTAATCGCCCGCATGATTGCGCCCTTCTGCCTGCTGATCCCCTTCTGGTTGATCTGGGCCTATGCAGGCTTCGCCGCAATGCTCGAGATATGGCCCGCTATCGTCGTGGCGGGTGGGACCTATGGCTTCACCTTGCTACTGGTCGCAACGTTCCACGGCCCATGGCTGGTCGACATCTTCTCGTCCACCTTTACGATCCTTGCGCTGGTCCTCTTCTTTCGCGTGTGGAAACCAAAGCGCATGCTCAATGCGAAACTGGAGCCCATTGCAGAAACGCCTCGGCTGATCTCTGAAAACCAAACCGGAACGCTTTTGCGCACAGCGCTTCCCTGGCTCATCCTGTCGGGCTTCGTCATTCTGTGGGGTATTCCGCAGATCTCACACACGCTTGATTCAATCGGTACCGTACGCATTCCAGTCGCAGGCCTGCATCAGGCTGTACTTCGTATGCCCCCGGCAGTTTCCACACCTGTTGCCGAACCAGCCATCTTCAACTTCAACTGGCTATCGGCCACGGGTACAGGAATCTTCTTTTCTGCCATCGTCGCCGGGCTTGCTATGGGCCTGAAGCCCCGCGCGATGGCGCAGGCTCTCATCGAAACATTCATCAGCATGCGATTCACGTTTATTACCATCGCTGCATTGATGGCTATCGGCTTCGTCACCCGCTATTCCGGAATGGATGCGACCCTTGGGCTGGCCTTCGCGCGTACCGGTGTGTTTTATCCATTCTTCGGGACTCTGATCGGCTGGCTTGGCACCGCCTCTACAGGCTCCGATACCTCATCGAACGTGCTCTTCGGCAGTCTGCAAAAGCTCACTGCGCAGCAACTCGGCATCTCGCCCTACCTAATGGCATCGGCCAACTCTGCCGGAGGCGTTATGGGCAAGATGATCGCGCCGCAAAGTCTTGTGGTCGCCACAACGGCTACTGACAACTACGGCAACGAAGGAACTTTGCTGCGCCTGGTGCTTGTGTACAGCTTCGCACTTGCCTGCCTGATGGGGCTGCTGGTTTCTCTGATGGCCTATGTGCCCGCGCTAAGGAATCTTGGACTCCGTTAACGCCTACGAAGCAAGCAGAATACGTAGATCGCGCAAGTTGTTGCCAGTAGGACCGGTTGTAATGGTATCGTTCAGCAGCGTAAGCAGCGAATAGCTATCGAACGCCGCGAGCGCCTTATCGACCGAATATCCTTCGCGTGCTGCTCGAGCCTTCGTTTCGCCGTCGACCAGTCCCCCGGCAGATGGGCTGTTCCCGTCCACGCCGTCGCTGCCTGCGCTCAACACGGTGATCGCCTCTCCCATGATCAGTTCGCTAGCCAACAACGCAAAGTGTTGGTTTCTTCCGCCTCGTCCTGCGGCTCCGGAAGGCACCGTAACCGTCACCTCTCCAGCGGAGAGTAGGCATACGCGGCTGTGCTCGTGTCGGAGTGCCTTCACCCGATCGACAAGATATGCGGCTGCGCGATCGCCCGCCCAGTCATCGCAGGTATCGTCCACGACGACGTGCCAACCCAGCTCCGCCGCTCGCTTTCCTGCCGCCGCTTCAAGCGATGAACTATCCAGCAACACCGACCAGCGCGATCGCGAGAAGACGGACTCGCCGGGCTTCGGTGTCTCATGCAGAGACCGCTCTGCAAGCTGTCGTGCGATTACTCCGGGCAGACGTTCCTGCAAACGAAATTCTTCTGCGATGCGGTAGACGTCCTCCACAGTAGTACTGTCCGGGGTAGTCGGGCCGGAAGAAAGTGTGTCCAGCGCGCCGGCGGGAACGTCTGAGACAAGTATCGTCAGTTGATCGGCAGGTGCAGCCGCAGCGGCAAGTCTGCCACCTTTTACAGCGGATAGGTGTTTACGCACCGTGTTGATCGCTGTGATCGGCGCTCCGCTCTCCACGAGTGCCTTGTGGGTAGCCGCAATCGCTTCGCGACTGGCATCTGAATCGAGAAATTGCTCGACCAATGATGAGCCGCCGCCGCTTATCAAAAAAACAACCAGGTCATGCTCCGTAAGCGTGGCGAGGGTTCTGCGGATCTCTTCAGCTGCGCGCATCGATGCATCGTTAGGACTCGGATGACCCCCACGAAAGACCTGTAGTCGCCATGATGGGGCTTCGAGCGGCTCAGGGGTCACGATCACCCCCTCAAACCGTTCCGCAGCCTTCTTCCCCTGACGAAGAAAGGAAAGAGCCATTGGGGCTGCTGCTTTGCCAAACGCAATCAAAATGCACTTTCTGTAGCTGGAGAGCTCATAACGAGAGCTATCGATCTCCATCGCATCTCCGTGAAAACGAAGACGCTCCTCCATCGCCAGTTCGACCCGCGTGGCCTTTAGAGCATAGGAAAATATGTCGATCGCATCTTCCCTCGGTATTGCCATCTATGAAACCGCCATGGTTTTGAGGTTTGGGGAAATAGCCAGCTTTGCTTCGGTTCGCGACTGCACATCAGCTGTGCTGATCCCTTCGGCGATTTCGGTCAGGATCAGCCCATCGCGCGTCACTTTGATCCAGCCAAGTTCCGTGACGATGTCGTGAACGACATGCGTTCCCGTCAGGGGGAGCGTACAACGTCTCAGTATCTTGGACTCGCCCTCCTTGGTTTGGTGCTCCATCGCGACAATCACCCGACGCGCGCCAGCTACCAGGTCCATCGCGCCTCCCATGCCCTTCACCATCTTGCCGGGAATCATCCAGTTCGCAAGATTGCCTTCCTCGTCGACCTGCATGGCCCCAAGCACGCTCATGTCCATGTGTCCGCCGCGAATCATTGCAAACGATTCATCGCTGCCGAAGTACGCGCATCCCGAAAGCTCTGTCACCGGCTGCTTGCCCGCGTTGATCAGGTCAGGATCTGCCTGTCCCACTAACGGCGGAGGACCAACGCCAAGCATCCCGTTCTCTGATTGAAAGACAACATCTATTCCCGGCGGCAGATACGAGGCGATCATTGTAGGCAAACCGATTCCGAGGTTCACGTAGTACCCGTCCTTCACCTCTCGCGCTATCCTTCGGGCGATTATCTCCTTGCCGTTCATCGTGGGCTCCCTGCCTGATGCGCCTTGATGAAGGCCGACTCGATCGGCTTTTCGTACCGTTCACCTACGACGATGCGCTTTACATAGATTCCCGGAGTGACAATGTGATCCGGGTCAAGTTCCCCGGGCTCAACCAACTCCTCTACTTCAGCTATCGTTAGAGCGGCGGCAGTCGCCATCGCAGGATTGAAGTTCCTCGCCGTCTTGCGATAGACGAGATTACCCAGCCGATCACCCTTCCAGGCCTTGATGAGTGCGACGTCGGCTCGCAGCGCTGTTTCGAGCACGTACGTCCTCTCTCCGATCTGTCGCGTCTCCTTACCCTCGGCGACCATCGTCCCCAATCCGGTCGGTACGAAGAACGCAGGAATGCCCGCTCCTCCGGCACGAATCCTTTCTGCCAGGGTCCCCTGCGGAACCAGCGTCAGATCCAGTTCGCCTTTCAACACAAGCTGTTCCAGCTTCCGGTTCTCGCCAACATAGCTGCCAATGTGCGAGGCGATCATCTCCGCCTCAAGCATCAGACCCATCCCGAAGCCGTCCACACCCATGTTGTTGCTGATCGTATGCAGACCTGTGATGCGCCGCTTCACCAGCGCCGCAATCAGGTTCTCGGGGATACCACAGAGTCCGAAGCCGCCTAGCATGATGGTCGAGCCGGGCAGGATATCCGCAACCGCAGCGTCCGCCGACTCGACCACCTTGTTCATTGCTCTGCGTCCTTGCGCACTACTTCTGCGTAGAGAAGGTGAACGTCGTGGTGCTATGCCTCATCTCACCTGGCTTCAACTCCGTTGTCGGGAACGAAGGATGATTCGGTGAGTCCGGAAAGTGCTGGGTCTCCAGACATAGGCCAGAGTTCTTCACATAGGTTCCGCCGCTGGGTCCCTTGTGTGTTCCGTCGAGAAAGTTGCCCGAGTAGAACTGCACTCCGGGCTCCGTTGTCGTCACTGTCAGGACGCGGCCGGTCGCAGGATCGTAAACGCGTGCAGCCGTCTTTACCTCACCGTTTGCTCCGCGAAGCACCCAGTTATGGTCGTACCCGCCCGCAATCTTTAGCTGAGGAAAGTCATCGTTGATACGCTTGCCAATGACCGTCGACTTGCGAAAGTCCATCGGCGTTCCTTCCACCGGAGCGAGCTCGCCGGTCGGGATCAGGGTCGAATCCACCGGCGTGTACTTGTCTGCCGGAATCATCATCTCTTCATTGAGGATGGTGCCGCTACCCTCGCCTCCCAGATTGAAGTAGGCGTGGTTCGTGAGGTTTACCACCGTTGCTTTGTCTGTCGAGGAGCTGTAGTCAATCCGCAGCGCATTGTGATGCAGCGAATAGCGGACGTGCACCGTCAGCGTGCCCGGATAGCCCATATCGCCATCCTTGCTGACGAGTGTGAGCTCGACTCCCTCCGCCACCTCCCGTGCCTTCCACACCAGCTTGTCGAACCCCATCGTTCCGCCATGCAGCGAATTGGGGCCGTCATTCTTCGGCACCTCATAGGTTTTGCCTTCCAGCTTGAAGGTGCCCTTCGCGATGCGATTTCCATAGCGCCCTACAATCGCCCCAAAATGGGGCTTCGGGTCGTCCAGAAACCCCTGGAGCGAGTCATAGCCCAGCACCACGTTCGACGTCTTGCCATCGCGATCGGCGCTCTTGATCGAAACGATGCGGGCGCCATAGGTCGTAATCTGCGCCTCCAGGGCATCGCTCTTCAGCGTGTAGATGTCCACGGCCGTGCCATCGGGCATTGTTCCCCAGGCTGCCTTCGTTACCGACCCATGTGCTGCTATCGCGGTTGTCATGCTAAGCAGCATAACTCTTACCAATCGCATCGTCATGCATCCCTCTTCCGTCTTCGAGTCACAAGGGTCAGCCCGCTCGTGGCTAAATCTCGTGCGCCGTTGCAACCTCGCCAATATACTGCACGTCACCGAAGTCGCCAAACAAACGGTAAGATGGTGCGTCGCTCCAATCTCATTTTGAAGGAAGCTCATGATTCAGCGCAGTCGGTTGGTCTCGCTCTTCGCCGTTTCGCTCCTCTGCATCGCCCCACTCGCAACACCCGCCACCGCCGCGTCGCCCGACCACTGGGTAGGCACCTGGGCCACCTCGCCGGTTGCGCTTCCCAACGCCGACCAGAAATACGGGGCAGAGGAGACCACCTATCGCGAGATTGTGCACATCTCGCTGGGAGGGGATAGCTCTCGTGTGATTCTGACCAACGAGTTCGGCCTGGATTCCTTGACCATCAGCGCTGCCTCCATTGCACTTCGCACCAAGGGCAACGAGGTCGACGTCGCTACAGCCCACCCGCTCACCTTCGGCGGCCGTCCCTCCATTACCATCCCGCCAGGAGCACTCGCTGTCAGCGATCCGACTGGAGTCAAACTTCCCCCGCTCTCCGACGTGGCCGTCAGCTTTGTCGTTCCAGCCCAGCCCATCCAGCAGGTGACGCACCATGGCTTCGCCAACCAGACTAGTTACGCTGCTCATGGCAATCTAGTCGGTGCCAAATCTCTGGACACACCGACTGAGATCACCAACTGGCCTTTTCTTAAAGGCATTGACGTGCGCGCCGATGACAAGAGCGCCGCCATCGTCGCGTTCGGCGACAGCATTACCGACGGAGCCCGCAGCACCCGTGACACCAACCAGCGCTGGCCGGACATTCTCGCCGGACGCCTGCAGGCAGACAAGAAGCTGCACAGTCTCGGTGTATTGAACGAAGGTATCGGCGGCAACCGCGTTCTCCACGACGTTACAGGTTCTAGCGCACTCGCCCGTTTCGATCGCGACGTACTCGCACAGGCCGGGGTAAAGTACCTCATTATCCTCGAAAGCATTAACGACATCGGCCACGCGATGGATCCCACTAAGCCTTACGACGTCGTCTCAGCGGACGACCTGATCGCCGGCCTCAGCCAGCTCGCCACCCGCGCCCACACCCACGGCATCAAGGTCTACGGAGCAACGCTAACCCCCTACGTTGGAGCAAAGTACGCATCGCCCGGCGGTGAGCAGATGCGCCAGGCCGTCAACCAATGGATCCGCACATCCAACGTCCTCGATGGGTTCGTCGACTTCGACAAGGCAGCGCAGGACCCGGCAAATCCAGCAGTTTTCTCCTCAACAGCCGACGGCGGAGATCATCTTCACCCAAGTGACGCAGGCTACAAGGCAATGGGCGAATCCATTGACCTCAAACTGTTTACAAAATAACTACTTAAGCAAGGGATGGCGCATCGTCTAACGAAGCACTATGGTCGATCCGTCCATCCGACAAGCCAACGTTAGCGACTCCGCCGAGATTGCGGCGCTGTGTGCTCTGCTCTGGCCGGACTCCACTCCCGAGGAACACCGCGCCGAAATTGAGTCCCTTCTCAAAACAAGGACGTGTGGATCTCTTCCGTTCACAACCTTCGTGTCTCAAGACAAGAACGGCAGGGTCACGGGCTTTCTACAAGTGGATCTTCGCTCCCATGCAGACGGTTGCGATGCAACACAACCAGTAGGCTACGTCGAAGGGTGGTTCGTCCTTGAAGAGTACCGCGGACTAGGCATCGGAGCGGCAATGCTGCACGCAGCAGAGGAATGGGCCCGCGGCCTCGGTTGTAAAGAGATGGCGTCTGATACCTGGATCGACGAGCGTAGCTCCTTGAAAGCGCATCAGGCGCTGGGGTTCGAGGTTGTCGACCACTGTATTCACTTCCGGAAAGCGCTCTAAAGCTCCCTTAAAAAGGGAGGGCAGCCGCCTGATGGCAGCTGCCCCTGTTCTCAAATAATTTACTTCAGCTCGTAACCTGCGAAAAAATAACCAATCTCAAACGCCGCAGTCTCCTCGGCATCCGATCCGTGGATGGCATTCTCGCCAATCGACGCCGCGAACTTCTTGCGGATCGTCCCCTCTTCGGCCTGGGCTGGGTTGGTGGCACCCATCAGTTTGCGAAGGTCGGCGATCGCGTTGTCCTTCTCGAGAACCATGGGGAAGATCGACCCGCTGGACATGAATTCGGTCAGTTCGCCAAAGAAAGGACGCGCTGCGTGAACGTAGTAGAAGCCCTCGGCCTGGGCCTTGGAGATGGAAACCTTCTTGATGGAAACAATCTTGAATCCGGCCTTTTCGATCTCGGCCAGGATGGCACCGGCGTAGCCCTTTTTGACCGCGTCCGGTTTGATGATGCTGAATGTGCGCTGTGACAACGTAGTTCTCCCTTGCTGTTTTCTGCTCTATCCAGTGTAAAGCACCGGCCCGGATGACTCTTACGGGTCATGGCGCACTTTGTCAGCGGGACGCATCCTACCTGCCATGCGCTGGATTGCCTGGATATGGTTCGCGGGCTTTGCGGTCTGGCTGATCGATGCCCTGATCAGCCTTCATTTCCACGCGGCACAGCACGCCCAGCTCGCCTTACTGGTAGCGATGGTCTTCCTTGCAGCCGGCCTCTTCTATCGCCGTCAGCAGAGATAGCCTAGGCCTTAGCCAGCACCCTGGCCATGGCCTCGCCGATCTCCGCCGGAGACTTCACCACGGTAATGCCCGCCTCGGTCATGGCCTTCATCTTCTCCGCAGCCGTGCCCTCGCCGCCTGAAATGATTGCTCCCGCATGACCCATCCTGCGTCCCGGAGGAGCTGTTTGGCCCGCGATAAAGCCAACCACCGGCTTCTTCACGTTTTCCTTGATGTACTTCGCCGCAGCCTCTTCCGCCGAACCGCCGATCTCGCCGATCATGATGATCGCCTCGGTCTCAGGGTCTTCGTTCAGCAGCTTCAGAGCATCGATGTGGGTCGTCCCGATAATGGGGTCACCGCCAATACCAATCGCCGTCGACTGGCCAATCCCGCGCGTCGTCAGCTGGTAGACAGCCTCATAGGTCAGCGTGCCCGACTTCGACACGATGCCAACCGAGCCTTCCTTGTGAATGCGCCCCGGCATGATGCCGACCTTGGCTTTCCCCGGCGAGATCACACCCGGGCAGTTCGGTCCGATCAGCCGCGACTTCGACTGCTTCACGACCTCCCAGGTTTTGATCATGTCCAGCACAGGGATGCCTTCGGTAATACAAATCACCAGTGGAATTTCAGCCGAAGCAGCCTCAAGAATTCCATCCGCAGCAAACGGAGGAGGCACAAAGATCACTGTCACATTTGCGCCAGTCTCCTTCACCGCCTCTTCAACCGTGTTGAAGACCGGCCAGCCCTCGTGCGTCGTGCCGCCCTTGCCCGGTGTAACTCCACCCACAACCTTCGTACCGTACTCCGCGCAAGCCTTTGCGTGGAATGTACCCTCACGCCCTGTAATTCCCTGCACGATCAGCCGCGTATTCTTATCGACCAGAACTGCCATTACTTACCACCTTTCGCAGCGGCTACTGCAAGATCAGCAGCTTCCTTCATCGTTGCGCCCACCTCAAACTTCAGCCCCGACTCTTTTAGAATCTTGCGGCCCTCTTCAACATTTGTACCCTCAAGCCGCAGCACAATCGGAAGTTGCACGTTCAGCTTCTTCGCCGCCGCAACAACAGCTGTTGCCAGCACGTCTACGCGCAGAATACCGCCGAAGATGTTGATGAAGATCGCCTTCACATTCGGATCGCTCAGCAGGATGCCAAACGCGTTCTCGATCTGCTCCTGGTTCGCGCCGCCGCCCACGTCGAGGAAGTTCGCCGCCTTGCCGCCGGCATACTCGATGATGTCCATCGTCGCCATAGCGAGACCAGCGCCATTCACCATGCAGGCGATGTTGCCGTCCAGCTTGATGTAGTTCAGTGCGAACTTGCTCGCCTCAACCTCAAGCGGATCCTCCTCCGCCATGTCGCGCAATTCCTTCAAATCCTTGTGGCGGAACATCGCGTTGTCGTCGAAGTTAATCTTGCAGTCCAACGCCAACAGTTTGTCGTCCTTTGTCGTGATGAAGGGATTGATCTCCATCAGCGTTGAGTCCGTCTCTATAAACGCTTTATAGAGTCCCATCATGAACTTCACCGCGTCATTGATCTGCGTGGACTTCAGGCCCAGCTTGAACGCCAGCTTGCGCGCCTGGTAAGGTTGCAGCCCCACCGCGGGGTCGATGTACTCCTTGTAGATCTTCTCCGGCGTCGCATGCGCGACCTCCTCGATATCCATGCCGCCTGCCTGCGACGCCATAAACACCAGGCGTGCCGCCGCGCGGTCGAGCACGATCCCGAGATAAAGCTCACGGTCGATCGCCGATCCTTCCTCCATCAGCAACCGCTGCACCTTCTGCCCCTGCGGCCCTGTCTGATGGGTGACCAACTGCATACCCAGGATCGCCTTCGATGCTGTCGAAGCATCCGCCAGCGACTTCACTACCTTCACGCCGCCGCCTTTGCCGCGACCTCCGGCATGAATCTGCGCCTTGACTACCACCACCGCATTTCCCTTATCGAAAAGGTCTTTGGCGGCCCTGTCTGCCTCTTCCAGCGTCTGAACCATCTCGCCGCCTGGAACCGGCACACCATACTTCCGCAGAATCTCTTTTGCCTGATACTCGTGAATTTTCATAGGTGTCTTCTGAATTTCGCCCGCGCGGAAAGTGTAGCGGAGCAAAACAACCGCCCGCAATGCGAAACGCGAACAACCGTGCGGTTATCGCAGTCTAACCTATTAAATCTTGACGACTCCCGACGTCCCTGCACCCCACGCCCGCGATCAAACCACCGTGATATAGTCTCTCGAATTACTCCCGGTCAGCAGTCAGGCCCCCAGTCAATTCAAGCTTCTCTATCTGCCTAGGACAGGAATCAGGCAGCAGTGCAGCTTCGGAGGCTCGAATGGCCGATACAAGCTACCTCGCGATATGGCGCGCCGGAACAGGAACCCAATGGTGGGCTGCCGGCCTCAACTTTAATGCCTTTAAAGCCCAGGATCTGGCCTACTTCAACCAGGGCCTCCGCCTCATCAGCCTCCGCAACCACGGTGGAACATATACCGGGATATGGCACCCCGGCACTGGGGCGCAGTGGTGGGTCGCGGGACTCAACTTCAACGACTTCAAAGCTCAGGATCTGACGTACTTCAATCAGGGCCTGCGCCTCGTCGACATCGAAGTCGTCAATGGCGTCTTCTCGGGCATCTGGCGTCCCGGCACGGGGGCGCAATGGTGGGCAGCCGGACTCAACTTGAATGACTTCAAGGCGCAGGACCTTACCTACTTCAATCAAGGTCTGCGGCTCGTCTCTCTGCGCGTCCGGGAGGATGGCACCTTCACCGGCGTCTGGCGTCCCGGCAACGGTGCACAGTGGTGGGTTACCGGCCTCAGCTATGCCGACTTCAAAGCCAAGGACCAGACATACTTCAATCAGGGTCTGCGCCTCATCGACATCGAGATTCACAACGGCCTCTTCACCGGGATCTGGCAACCCGGA
>Ga0163162_10002399_pt1 | contig 17616 bp, 15 predicted proteins | sample S55metaG_FD_115310 | JGI IMG/M metagenome (GOLD analysis project Ga0163162, IMG submission 115310) | Switchgrass rhizosphere microbial communities from Kellogg Biological Station, Michigan, USA - S5-5 metaG | ecosystem: Host-associated > Plants > Roots > Rhizosphere > Soil | place: USA...
AGCGGCCGTCAGCATGCCCGGCATCGCGGCCATGTCCATCGACCCCATCATCGCCGAGCCATCACCGTGCAGCATCGGAAGATCCTGATGCCGATCGGTGAGCCAGACCTTCATCGACTCAATCTCGCGGGTCTGCGACAGCTCGATCTTTCGTCCGAACGACAGCACCTGTTCCGTCGTGCTGTGCGTCGGGATCATGGCCACCATCAGGAGCGCCTGATTGTGGTGATGGATCATGCCCTGCATGAACTTCACGTCGGCATCGATGAAGGTGTTGTCGTGGAAGCCCGGGACGTTCGAGACGACGGTGGAGGCCTGGCCGGGTGCTCCGGGCTGAACGATCGCGTGGGCAGCAGCCGAAGCGGGCTGGCCGGCCGCGTCGCCGCCGGCATGGCCGCAGGCTGTGCACATTCCGGCCGCGGCGGCCAGCGCGAGTAGGTAAGTGGGCAGTCTAGTCATGACCGGGCCGCGCTCTGTAGGCAACAGGTTCGCAGCATACACCAAAGGTCGTGCGACTTGGCGCCTGCTGAGGCCGGTCAGCGCAGATCGATGCGCGCCCAGACCGGCAGGTGATCGGACAGCCCCTCGCAGACGGCATCGGGGCAGATGCCCCTCGCGACGACCGGCGCGCCGCGCACGAAGATCAGATCGAGCACGACGTCCCGCAACATGTGGGCGGTGTACCGCTGGTCGAGCGGGAGGCCTCCGTGCGCGTCGGCGAAGCCGGACCGGAGGAACACCTGCGTCGCGGCATCGACGGCCGATCCTCTCTCGATGTCGGCCATCAGGAAAAACGAATTCAAGTCGCCGCCGGCGACAACCGGTCCCGTCACCGCCGCCGCGTCGTCCACCACTTCGCGAGCCTGGGCGGCTCGCAGGTCCTCCCAGTCCGCCTCGGATTCCAGGTGGAGCGCGTACACGCGAAGCAGCCGGGGGCCGACCAGGACGTCGGCGGCAAGCGCCACTCGGCCGCCAAGCCGGGGCTGGCGCGCATCAGCCGCCCCGGGCGGGGCGTACCAGCTGTGGTTGCGAGCGAATCGCAGCGCCCGGACGTTACCGATCGGAAATCGCGACACGATGGCGTTGCCGTGCTCGCAGAGCGGCGGATCGTACGGGCCGGCCGCACCGCGTGAGGCCGGCAGCTCGACGAACTCCGTGACGAAGACATAGTAGGCGCCCAGCCGCTCGGCGAACTCGCGGGCCACGTTGCGGTACTGACTGCGCGCGCACCCGCGGTCCACTTCGCTCAGCAGGATCACGTCGGGCCTCGGAAACGCCGCGCCCGCGGCGACGACCGCCATTTGCGCGTCGGCCTTGATCCCGCGATCCACATTCCAGGCGGCGATGGTCGCGATACCCACCGGCGGCGGAACGCCGCGTGCGAACGTGGCGCCCTCGAGCGCGCAGTGTAGATAGATCGTGTCGCTCGCGCCATCCGGTTTGGCGGCCTCGGCACAGAGGCGCTCGGCGCGCACGTCCGGCGCGGCAGCGGCCCAGACAAACTCGGCGAACGGGCGCGGCAGCGAGGCGACGGGCCGTGAGCAGCCGGCCGCAAAACCAAACGCGGCCAGCCACGCCACCGAGGCGGCAAGTCGTCTGCGCCTCATCCGAGCTTCGCCATCAACTGGCTTCGGCTGTCGACGCCGACTTTGTCGAAGATCCGGCCCAGGTGTTTTTTCGTCGTCATCACCGTGATGCCGAGCGCCTGCGCGATCTCGCGATTACCCGATCCGCGCAAAATCAGTTCGGTGATCTGGCTCTCGCGCGCGGACAGGCGATAGCGGCGGCGAAACGCGTGGACGTCGGCGCCGCGCGCCCGAACGGTGATGGCATAGGTCGGCAAGTGACGGCGGCGATGCCTGGCGACCGGCAGAACATGTAGATAGAACGGCTCGCCGCTTTGCGATGTGAGCAGCGTCACGGTCGGCAGAACGGCGGCGTCGGCGCCGCGCGCGGTTTCGAGCGCGTTGATGTGATCGAGCAGCACCACGCGCAGCTCGATGCGATCGGCCGATCGCAGACGCTCGGCCAGCTCGACCGCCGCGGCATTCGCATAGACCTGGCGCACGCCCTCGAAGACGAACACAGGCAGCTTGATTTGATCCAGGACGCGAGCGAGAAGTGTCGAGGACGCACGCATGTCAGGAGGCCCTCGCGCGCGGGAGCTACGTCTTCTTCTTCCCCGGCGACTCCATCATCGTCGTGTCCGCATCGCTGTTGTCGGCGGGCCGTTCGGGCGCGGGCGCGAACGAATCGGTGACGGTGTCGGGAAGCACGTAGACGCCGGAGGGTGTCATCATCGTCACGGCGTCAGGAGCCGCTTCGACGGACCCGTGGCCGCCAGGCACGTGGGGATCGAGCCACACGGTGGTATCGCCGACGCCGAGCACCAGGAGCAGGTCGATCTTGAGCGCTTCGCATGTCGCGTGTCGATCTTCGGGGTTGGCCGACAGCGCGCGGGCAAACACGGCTTGCAGCTGACTCAGGTCAACACTCTGACCGTCGAGATAGTCAGGCAATCCGCTGCCTGCGTCACTCCCGAGGAACACCTCGCGTGCGATGAGCGCAGCCGAGTAGACGTCCGATCGCCCGTCGCCGGCCTCGCCCCGCGCGCGTTCGGGCGACGCGTACCGTGACACCGGCACACCCGGCGCGCTCGACGCGGCCGCGAGACGGCTGACGAACGAGCCGACGCCGAATCCGCCGACCTTCACGGCATGACCGGGCCCAATGACGATGTTGGTGGGCTTCAGGTTGAGATGCGGCACGCCCAACTGGCCCGCGAAGTCGAGTGCGTCGAGCACCTGGACGACGATCGACGCGCGCCCGGCCAAATCCCAGGTGATTCCCGCGGCGAGGCGTTCTGCCAGGTTGCTGCCGTCCACGTACTCCGTGGCCATGAACAGCATGCCCGGTTCCTCGCCCGCGTCGAACAGCGCGGCGATGCCGTGATGCATCAGAAGGCCGGTCCGCTGCATCTCCTGGTAGAACGCCTGCTTGAGGGCCGCGTCGGCCGCCGGATCGACCTGCTTCAGACGAAAGACTTTGACGACCACCGGGCGCTCGATCATCGGATCGAAACCCCGGTACACATCGTTGGTCGACGTGCCGGCGAGCCGCGCCTGGATCTTGTAGCGCCCGATTGCGCGCGGCAACTCGTCCGGAGCCGCGCCGGAAGGTCCGGACATCGCGTCCTACTTGCCGCCGCCCGGCAACGTCAGCGCAACGAGCGACGTGGTGGCTCCCTGCTGCGCGGTCGTGGCGAACACGATGTACTGCTTGCCTTGATGGAGGTACGTCATCGGGACGGCGCTGGTCTTCGCCGGGATCGTGACGGCGCCCACCTGCTTGCCGGTGGCCTTGTCCACGGCGAAGATCTGCGGCGGCGCGCCGGCCGGACCGCCACTGCGACCGGTGCCGTAGACCACGAGTGTCTTGGTCGTGATCACTTCAGCGAGTCCGCGTGCCGGTCGCTTCGGCAAGGTGACGCCGGCGAACAGTGGATCAGTCGGTATCAACGGCGGATCGAATCCGCCATCAGGAATCCACCAGATTTTGTCGCCCGTGTTCATGTTGTACGCCGTGATGCCGCCCATCTCTTTGGGCTTTGCGATCGACACGCCGCCGATCGTCGAGTTACCGGCGCGACTCTGGAATCCGGCCGCCGCGGCCCCGGCGCCAGCACCGGCGGCACCGGCACCCGCAGCGCCAGCTCCCGCTGCGCCACCGCCGCCCGCAGCCGCCGCGGCTGCGGCAACGCCACCGCCAGCCCGAGCCCCGCGCCCGCCGCCGGCAGCCGGCGCAACGTAGCCCGGAGGCGGAGGCAGCGCGCCCTGCTGTCCGCAGGAATCATGCGCCGAGCTGTACCGGAACTCCGAGCAGGGATCCTTTTGGAGCGTGATCGTGCTCAGGTTGCTCTGGGAGCCGACGTAGATCATGCCCGTCTCGGGATCAACGGCCGCGCCGCTGTCGATATTCACGCCGCCGGCCGCGCCCGGCGCGTACCACGAGCACTTCAACGCGGAACTGCCATCCGTGGTCGATCCGGGAATGAAGTACGGACCCATGCGGCACTGCTTCGCGAGCGCGAGCGCGGCCGCCTTGATTTCCGGCGTGTAGTCGATCAGATCCGATTCGACCAATCCCTGCTGCGCAAACGGCGCGGGCTTCGACGGAATCGGCTGCGTGGGCGATGTCTGCTCGCCGGGCACGTCGCTCTGCAGGACGCCGAGCTCAGGCATCGGCCAGATCGGCTCGCCTGTCGCGCGATCGAACGCGTAAATCCAGCCCTGCTTCGTCGTCTGCGCCACGATCTTGCGCGGCCGGCCGTTCACCGTGACGTCCATCAGGTTCGGCGACATCGGGCAGTCGTAGTCCCAGATGTCGTGATGCACCAGTTGGAAGTGCCACTTGCGCTTGCCGGTCTTCACGTCGATCGCGACAAGCGACGTGCCGAACAGGTTGTCGCCGGGCCGATGGCCGCCGTATTCGTCCATCAGCGGCATACCGACGGGAATGTAGACGAGACCGAGTTCCGGATCCGCCGAATAGGGCGCCCACGCGTCGTTCTTGCCCACGCCTTCGGTGCCCCACTTCGATCCGTTCTTCCACGTCTCCGCGCCGAACTCGCCGGCCTGCGGAATCAGGTTGAACTTCCAGAGCTGCTTGCCGGTGTGGATGTCGAACCCGCGAACGAAGCCGGGCAGGTTGTGCAGTTTCGTCGGGTAGTAGCCGTGGATCGACGAGTTGCCGACGATGATCACGTCGTTGACGACGATGGCCGGTGAACTGGCCGCGATTTGCCCCTGGTCGGGGTCGATGCCGACGGTGCCGTCCGCGCCGGCCTTCTTGACCGCGTCCCAGGTCTCGCCGGGCTTGGCTTTGCGATACGGCTGCGTGTCGCTGATCCGGAACGGCAGATCGTCATCAACCGCGAGCGGCACGAGCGGAAATCCCAGGCCGTCCATCAAGTCGACGACGCCGTCTTTGCCGAACTTCGGATCGGGCTTGCCGGTCTTCGCGTCGAGCAGCGCCATGTGGTACCCGGGCGTCACGATGATGACGCGCTCTTCGCGCCCGTCGGTCCAGTACGCCAAACCGCGTCCGGCGAACTGGCGAACCGCCTTCTGATATCGGATGCCCTCTTCCGGTTCCCACTTCCAGATCTGTTCACCCGTGGCTGGGTTGAGCGCGAGCGCGGTGCGCTTGAGCGTCGCGACCGTGAAGAGCCGGCCGTTCGCGTAGAGCGGGGTCGTCCGGTAGTACTCACCCGGCTCGCCGCCAAGGAGACCGGCGTTGAACTGCCACGCCACCTGCAGCTGATTGAAGTTGGTCGCGTTGATCTGATCGAGCGGCGAGTACCGCGTGCTCCACGCATCGGCGCCCCAGTAGCGCCACTCGCCCGGCACGTTGCCGCGCACCGGCGCCGGCGGCTTCGCGCTCGACTGCGCCGCGCGGACCAGCCAGGCGCCTGAGAGCACCACGCCGAGCGCGAGGACCAGGCCTATCGTGTGCGGGTTCTTCAGACGTCGCATGGTGTGGTCTCCGTTAGTGACGGGCCAACGGCCGCCGTAGCCTTGGCGAAGGCGGCTCGCGCCCCGCCATTGTCTTCTCTTTCGGCATCTCGATCTTGATTTTCTTGAGGGCCGCCGCGTCGGTCGAGAGGTCGGCCGTGCCGGCCGGCAATCCGTTCTTCTTGAGGAGGAACGCGACGAGTTCCGCCCGCTCGGTGAGGCTCAGGCTCTCCGGATCGTCCTTGGGCATTGTCTCGCCAATGATCTGGTACAGGTCCCACACGAGCGCGCCGTTCCATTTCGCCTTGAACGCCGCGCTGGAGTGTTCCGCGACCTTGTGACAGTTGGAACAGATGTTGCTAAACAGGTCTCCCCCGGCATCGGCTTGCTTGTCGGTGTAAACCCCGGACAGTGTGGAGCGCTCGTCGCCGGCCTGAGGCGCGGCCCCGGCCGGAACGGCGGGTGCTGCCGGCGGGGGTACGGTTGGCGGCTGTTGCCAGGCCGCGACTCGCACGCAAACAGCCAGCGTCCAGACGCCGGCGAGGGCGACCCCGGCCCGCTTGCCCAGTCTGTGGGACACGGGGCGATTGTAACAAAGGCCTACCGCGTTGGGCCCGGCCCGTTCGGCCGCCGCGCGTTGACCGTGACCCGCCAGGCCCATGCCACTCCCGCGACGGCGACGCCCCCGATCAGCCAGCGAAGTGCGCCGGCTGCGAATGCGGCGTCAAAAGCCGGCGCGTTGAATTGCCGGAGCCGGTCGAACCGTTCGCTCATCCAGTGCCAGGCCGTGTGCGCCGCAAGGGCTGACAGGATGATGATGCCCATCCGCTCCGCCACAAATCGGAACAGCAGGTGAAGCGCCGGGATCAGCACCAACAGCACGGCGATCTGACCGAGCTCGATGCCGATATTGAAGGCGAACAGCGACGTCAAAAGATGCGCGCCCGCAAACTGCAGCGTCTGTTTGAGCGCAAATGAGAAACCGAAACCATGCACGAGACCGAAGACGAATGTAATTAGCCAGCGACCTCGAAAGAGCGCCCGCGGCCGCCGCGAGGATAGCGAGTCCTCGAGCGCCGGAGCGGCAGCGCGCGGGGGTGGGGCCCCGCGCGCATTGGAAAGAATGTTGGCAAGGGCCATGTAGAAGATGGACATGGCGATCAATGTCTCGATGAGCGGCGGAAACCAGAGCGCGTCTGGCGCCAGGTCGAACGCCGAGGCGATGAGCGTGATCGAATGCGCGACGGTAAAGGCCGTGACGATGAGGATGAGCGGCCGAAGCCGCCGGAACGGGATCACGAGGCAGAACAGAAACAGCAGGTGGTCGGTGCCGTCGAGGATGTGCGTAAACCCGAGTGTGACGAATCGCCACGCGGCCTGTCGCCAGCTCGGATCGAGTTGCACGAGGCCGGGGTCGCCGGCGAACTCGAACGCGCGCACGGCGCCGCCGGGCGGAAGAAACCGGAGGACGGTGACGACGCGCACGCCGAGCCGTTCGAATGCGGGACGCACCGCGAGCTGGACGCGATCGGAGGCGATCGGGTACTCGAGCGAAATATCGAGCATCGCCTGATTCCACGGCAGCTCGGTCGTCGCCGCCAGCGGCGGACCGTGAATGTGCGCGAGGGCGTCGTCGTACGTGGCGAATGACTTGTCGGACGGCAGCGAGATCCGGACGGCCGCCAGCCGAGGCGCCCCGAGCCGCACGCCGTCAGCCTCGATCGCGAGCGGCTCCATAATCCAGAGGCGCGTGGCGTCGCGCAGTAACTCGTCGGGCTCCGGAAAGTTCAGGAAGTTCTGGCCGTGCAGCGGGAAGTTCACATCGCGCATCGCGGCCAGCGGAACCCGCACCAGGACGCTCAGCCGCTGCCCCTCGGGTTTCACGAACATCTGGACCAGCACGTCGACCGGGATGTCGTGAGCTCTTAGCTGGGCAACGACGCAAATCGCCCATACGGTTGCGATAGTCAGCGTCCTTGCCCCGGTCAGCGTCATCTTTTTTTCACTGCTCGCGGGGCCCCACCCCCGCTCGCTCGCGCTCCGGCGTTCGCGGACTCACTATCCTCGCGCGGGGCCGCGGGCGCTCTTCGTCTCCATCTGTGTCGCCGAGTAGTATACTGGCGCCCTTCCTGGAGAATTTGATGCGGCATAAAGCATCCGTCCCTCTCGCACTGCTGATCGCGGGCGGCGTGGCGCTCGCGGCGTCGCGCAGCGTCGCCTCGCTCGACGCGCAGGCTCGCGGCCAGAATGCGCCGCCGGCGTTCGACGTGGATCGCATGTGGCCCAAGCCGCTGCCCAATCACTGGATTCTCGGGTCCATCACGGGCTTGAGTGTCGACAGCCAGGATCACGTCTGGATCGTGCATCGCGGTCTCGAGTCGCTCACCGCGCGCACGGAGGCGGGCACGGGCACCACCCCGCCGACGGCCGAGGATTGCTGCGCGCCGGCGCCGCCCGTCCTCGAATTCGACGCCGCCGGCACGCTCGTCGGAAGCTGGGGCGGACCGGGACAGGGATTCGACTGGCCTGTATCGCCGGGCGGCATCGAAGTCGACGCCAAAGGCAATGTCTGGATCACCGCGGCCGGCGTGCCGGATGTTCCGGCGACCGTGCCGAACCCAGCCGGTGCCGCTGGCGGCGGTCGCGGCGGCGGAGGCCGAGGAGCGGCGACGCCACCCAAGCCGGCTGACGCGCACGTGCTCAAGTTCACACGCGACGGCAAGTTCGTCCTGCAGATCGGCAAAGCCGGCGAGGCGGGCCCCAAGGACAGCACGACTGGCCTCGACAAGCCGGCGGACATCGCCGTCGACGCCACAGCCGGCGAGGTCTATGTCGCCGACGGCGGCACGCATCAGCGCATCGCCGTATTCGACGCGGCCTCCGGCGCATTCAAGCGGCAATGGACCGGACACGGCAGCGAGTTCGGACGCATCAGTTGCGTCGCGCTCTCGAAGGACGGCCTCGTCTACGTCTGCGATCGCAAGAACGATCGCATCCAGGTGTTCAAGAAGGACGGCACGTTCGTCAGGGAAGCCTTCGTGGCGAAGGCGACGATGCTAGCCGGATCGGTGTGGGACGTGACGTTTTCGAATGACGCACCGCAGCGCTTCGCATTCGTGGCCGACGGCCAGAACGACAAAATCTGGGTGCTCGATCGATACACGCTCGACACGGTCGGCAACTTCGGCGACGTCGGCGGCTGGCCGGGAACGTTCCGCCTCGTCGGCAGTATCGGCATGGACTCGAAGGGGAATCTCTATACCGGTGAGACTTTCGAGGGCAAGAGAGTGCAGAAGTTCATCATCAAGAAATAGTCGGTTCCGGGGTTCCGGGGTTCCGGGGTTCCGGGGTTCCGAGGTTTCGAGGTTCCGAGGTTCCGGGGTTCCGAGGTTCGGCCGGGCTTGCCCGCCGAAGCCGAAGGCGAAGGCGGGCCCCACGAGCACTAAGTAACGTAGACCCAGGGAGAGCTGAGATGGCGCGCAGGCGTGATGTAGCGATCGGATCGATGTTCGTCGGCGCCTTGCTCGTGCTGGGCGTGACCGAGCGCGCGTTCGAGCGCGTCGCGGACGCACAGGCGGCCAACGGCATGGTCGACGCCCCAAAGTTCGAGGTCGATCCGACGTTCCCCAAACCGCTGCCCAACCACTGGCAGTTGGGCGAGACGATCGGGGTGTCGGTCGACGCGCAGGATCACGTCTGGATCATCCACCGCGCTGACGCGCTGCTGCCTGGCGAGGTCGGACTCGACCAGAACCCGCCGACGGCGCTCTGCTGCTCCAAGACGCCGCCGGTGCTGGCGTTCGATCAGGCGGGCAACGTCGTCGCCCATTGGGGCGGACCGGGCACCGGCTACGAGTGGCCCACGTCGAATCACGGCATCACCGTCGACAACAAAGGCATCGTCTGGATCGGCGGCAACGGCGCCGCCAACCAGCAGGCGGGCACCGGCGCCGATTCACAGATCCTGAAATTCACGCAGGACGGGAAGTTCATCGCGCAATTCGGGCACCAGGGCAAGGGCCAGGGCAGCAACGACACGGAGAACTTCGGCCGGGTCGCCAAGATCTTCGTGGACCCAAAGAACAACGAGGCGTACATCGCCGACGGCTACGGCAACAAGCGCGTCGCCGTGATCGACGCCGACACCGGCAAGTTCAAGCGCTACTGGGGCGCCTACGGCAACAAGCCGGACGACGCGCTGGTCGCGAGCCTCGGCAATTACAACCCCGAACTGCCGCCGATTCAGCAGTTTCGCAGTCCCGTGCACTGCGCCGAGCTGTCGGTCGACCGGTTCGTCTACGTGTGCGACCGGCCGAACGATCGCATGCAGGTGTTCACCGAGGACGGCAAGTTCGTGAAGGAGATGTTCTACAAGAAGAAGACGCTCGGCGACGGATCAGTGTGGGACATCGCGTTCTCGAAAGACCCGCAGCAGAAGTACATCTTCATGGCCGACGGCAAGAACGAGAAGGTCGTCGTCCTGCTGCGCGAGACGCTCGAGGTGCTCACGACCTTCGGCGACGGCGGGCGGCAGCCTGGCCAGTTCTTCGCGGTGCACAGCATCGCGGTCGATTCGAAGGGCAACATCTACACGACGGAAACCTATCAGGGCCGCCGGCTGCAGAAATTCGTCTACAAAGGGATCCAGAAGGTTCCGCGCGATCAGGGCGTCGTCTGGCCAGGGAAGTAAGTTGGGGTCAGGTCTTACATCGAAGCATCGGCGGAGGTTCCTGGCCGATGCTTCGATGTAAGACCTGACCCCAACTCACTCCGCGCGCATCGCGCCCGCTGCGCGGGCAGCCAAACGGCCAGCAGCGAGACGGCCGCAAGCATCACCGGCACTCCTGCAAACACGAACGGATCGGTCGCGGTCACGCTGAATAGCAGCGCCGTGACAGCGCGGGACGGCGCCAGTAGTACTATTGCAACTGACTGTATTTTGATGATAAATTGCAATTGATGCCAGTCGGCCCTGCCATAGCTGCCTCGAGGAGCGACCCAGAGGTTGTCCTCGCGAAGGCCACGCTGTCCGCGGCGCGGCGGCTGGGGCTGACCAACCGGGACTTGGCTGCGGTGCTCGGCTCGAGCGAGGCGTCTGTGTCGAGACTCGCCGGTGACCGCGCACTTCGACCGGGCAGCGCCGAGGCCGCGCTGGCGATGCTCTTCCTGCGCCTGTTCCGACGCCTCGACGCCGTGACCGGCGGCGACGAGTCCAGGGCACGCGCGTGGTTCGCGTCGCCCAACCACCACCTCGGCGGCGTGCCCGCCGATCGCATCCGCACCGTTGAGGGACTCGTCGATGTCGTCCAGTATCTGGACGCAATCCGGGGCAAGCTCTAGGATTCGTCCTCTCGCCGCCGAGCCCTGGCGCATCGTCGAAGCGCAGCACCGCATCAGCACGCGCAAGCTCGTCGATTCAGACGCCGAGCAGCGTCTGCTCGAGGAGCTGCTCGAAGCCGCCAAGCCGGCTGCGGCCGACGACGGCCGCCTGCACTATTTGCTGTCGACGCCGTTTCGCTATCCTCCGCTGAAGCATGGGTCCCGATTCGGCACCCGGTGGGACCGGGGAATCTGGTACGGATCGGACACGATCGAGGCAGCGTTCGCGGAGGTCGCGTACTACAGGCTGCTGTTTCTCGAAGGGACCGGCGCCGATCTGGACGGGCTCGAAACGGATCTCTCCGCTTTTCGCGCGCCGGTGGCCACGAAGCGCGGGCTCGACCTGACGCGGCCCTGGTTCGACCCGTGGCGCAACGCCATCGCATCCAGGACGAGCTATGCGGAGACGCAGCCGTTCGGCGCGGCCGTCCGGGAGGCGGGGGTTGAGGTGTGCCGCTACGAATCGGCGCGCGATCCCGATCGGGGCGCGAACCTTGCCTTGCTGACGCCACGCGTATTCACGGCGCGCCGGCCACGGGCGCTGGAAACCTGGCGATCGGTCGCCGGCCGCGATGCCGTCGAGTTCTCCAAGCGGGACTACTTCGAGCGGCGGCACTTCCGTTTTTCACGGGAGACGTTTCTGGTCGATGGGGCGCTGCCCCATCCGGCCGTGTCTAGCGTCTGATATAGACTGGCGCGATGCGTCGCGAGGAAGATGGCGGACTGGGCCGGTCCACACTCGCAGGGCTTGTCGTTTTGATCGCGGCGATTGGCGTGAACGACTGCCGATCGACGGCGCCTTCACAAACGCCGGCGTCGTCGCAAGCGACGTCTCCAACGTCTCAGCAGCCGGCGTCGTGTGCCCCGTCGGTGCCTGCCGACCAACTGAATCGTGCGGTAGGCGCCGAGCCATCGATGTTCACGCTCACCGTCAGCATCAACGCGGGCTGCGCGTGGACCGCCGCCGTCACCGGCGATTTCCTGTCGATCACGGCTGGCGCAAGCGGAACCGGCTCCGGAGAGGTTCACGTGAAGGTGGCCGCGAACTCCGGCGAGGAGCGGTCCGGGACCGTCACGATCGGCTCGGTAGTGGCCACCGCGAAACAGTCCGCAGCCACGCCAACGAGTTGTGCGTTCAGCGTCTCACCTTCGACGGTATCGGCCCCTGCAAGCGGATTGGATCAGACCATTACGATCACAATGACGCAGGGCACCAACTGCACATGGACGGCCGGGACGTCGGACGCGTTTCTCTCCGTAGCCGGCACGGCGTCCGGTTCCGTTCATTTGGTGATCGCGGCCAACGCCTCAGCGGCACGATCCGGGTCCGCGGTCATCGCAGGCCATACCGTCGGTGTGACGCAAGAGGCCGTCCCGCCGGTCGATTGTCAGTTCGGCCTGCCGCACCCATCCGTTGCGCCGCTCGACGGCGGCATCGTGACGATCCCCGTGCAAACGCAGGATGGCTGCGTGTGGACGCCGCACGTGTTCGGCGTCCTGGGTGCTGGGTTTCTGACCTTGCTCGACACTGGAAGTCACAAAGGTAGCGGGTCGTTTCGCGTCCAGGTACCGCCGAACAACGGTTGGGGCCGCTCCGAGAATTACTACATCAATACCGTAAACACCATCCAGTCGTACGTGGTCCAGCCTGAGCGTCCCGGCGCTTGCGCGATGAACGTCACACCAAGGCTCCTGGTGCCCTCGGCGTCACAAGGCTCGGTGTCTTTCCACGTCCAGTACCTCACGGGCAGTTACCCGACCTGCTCTTACAATGTCAGCTCCTTCGAGTCCTTTGCCATAGCCGGTCCAGCTCCGCTCCCCTTCGGAATCGACAACGTGTACCCCGTCCAGATCCAGGCAAACTCTGGCGATTGGCGGTACGGCTACATCGAGGTTCAAGCGGGGGTGTACGGGCAGCCGGACTACCACACGATCGGCGTCAACGTGATTCAACTCGCAGCGGCGCCCGCCTGCACTTACACAGTGAGCCTGTCCGGGATCAACGCCCCGGCCGCGGGCGGTGTGTTTGCGATGACGATCACGCCGCAAACGGGCCCGAGTTCCTGCTTCCCATCGGACTCGTTCGCGGGCGATTCGTTCCTTACGCTTTCTGGCGTGAGTCAGATTAGTGCAACCCAATTCTTCGAGACCGTCACGGTCGCACCGAATACCACCGGCGCGCCGCGCAGCGAAAACATGGTTATCGCGGGACGTGTCATCGTCGTGCAGCAGGGGGGCTGATCCTCGGTTCGCACTGTCTGCACTTGTTGCTCACCGTCTCGCTCGCTGCTGTGCGCTTCAGCGAGCTACTTCTTCTTGTTCTTGTTCGCGGCGATTTCTTTGAGGGCATCGGCGCTGCAGGTGTAGGTTTCGAACTCGACGTGGAACCATGCGCCTGAGTTGCCGCCGCAATCGGTGATCTTCGAAGTAGGAGGGCATTCGAAGCCGCGGCGACCGCGTTCCATCTGCTTCAGGACAAGCAGCAAGTTGCTGCCCGCCGCGCCCGCGTCGTTGCGCTGCCGGCGGAAGGGATCTGCCTGCCCTTCGATCTCCTGCTCGCTCATTCGTTCGTCTTTCAGGGCGACCGTCACCCGGTTGCACTGATCGGGCAGCTGGCGAAGGGCGGGGACCGTGTCGAGTGATGCGTAGGCGACCGAGACGAGCTTGCCCTCGGGAGTGAGCGTCACGCAGGCGGACGCGGCGATGAGGAGAAGCAGGGCGAGTCGGCGCATGTCTTTTTGGTGATAGCGAAAAAGGGGTCTGACCCGTTCACCGAAAGGTGGGGCAGACCCCTTAGACTGCCGCCAGTTGCCGTGGTGACTGGCGGTTTGTCGCTTACGCAGCGGCCGTGACCGTCTTTTTGCCTAACACGTCACCAAACACCGCCACGGCCTTCTGCATCTCGGCCATCGTGCCGAATGACAGGCGGCAGTGCGTCTTCTCGAATGGCGGGAAGTCGCGCGCGACGAGCACGCCCTTGGCCTTGCAGGCTTCGCGGAATTCCTTCACCGGGCGGCCGATGTTGACGAACATGAAGTTGGCCTGCGAGTCGGCCGGCTTCATGCCGCGGTCGGCGAACCACTTCATCGTGAAATCGCGGACTTCCTTGTTGCGAGCGCGCTCGTTGACGATGAAGCTCGAGTCCTGTTCGATCGCCGCGGTCGCGGCCTGCATCGCCAGCACGTTGAGCGAGCTCGTGCCACCGGCCGAATCCCAGTCGTTCATCTTGCGGATCGTGTCGGGGTGGCCGATGGCGTAGCCGATTCGCAGTCCGGCCATGCCGTACGCCTTGGAGAACGTCCGTGCGACGACGACGCGCGGGTCCTCGACGGCGAGGGGCACGTGCGTATCGTGATCCGGATCGGTGACGTAGTCGAAGTAGGCTTCGTCGACGAGCACCGTGGTTTCAGGCGAGATGCGGGCGACCTTCGCGAGGAAGTCGCGGGTGGCGCGCGCGCCGACGTAGGTGGACGTCGGGTTGTTCGGGTTGCAGTAGAAGACGAGCCCGGAACCCTTGGCCGCCTCGGCTAGCCGGCCCAGATCCATCTTGAACTCGGAGTCGAGCGCCACCGCCCGCACCTGGTTGCCCATCATCTCGGCGTAGCCGCCGCATTCTTCGTAGGTCGGAACCGTACCGACGAGCGGCTTGCCCGGCGCGGTGAACACGTGCGTGGCCGTCCGGAGAATCTGGGTCGAGCCACAGCCGAGCGCGACGTTCGCCGTGGTGACGTTGAACTTTTTCGCGATGGCCTCGACGAGCGCGCCCGAGGCATTCGAGTACCGGCCGGGCACCGCGCCCGCCGGACCGAACGCCGCGCGCACGGCATCGAGAACCTTCTGACCGGGCCCCATCGGATTCTCGTTGCTCGAGAGACAGATCATGTTTGGCTCGACGGCCTGCAGACTGGCCTCGAGATCCCACAGACTGTTTTCACGGCCGCGCGCGCCGACCCAGGAGCCCGCGGCGATGCCCGCCGCACCAGCGCCAACAGATTGAACGAATCGTCGTCGTGTCAGCATGGCTCCTCCTTAACGTCCCAATCCGAGGCTTCCGCCGCCGCCCTTGGTGCCGGCCGGCGCAGGGGCCGAGGGGCGCATGACTTCGCGGAAGACATCCGTGGCCCGCTTCATCTCGGCCATCGTGCCGAGCGAGATCCGGACGTGCGAGTTTTCGAAGGGCGGGAAGTCGCGGCCCACTTGCACCCATTGCTTGGCGCACGCGTCGCGGAACTCGCGCGCCGGACGGCCGATGTCCACGAAGAGGAAGTTGCCCTGGGAGTCGGCGGGCTTGCAGCCGAGATCCTCGAAGCACTTCACCGTGAATGCGCGGACTTCCTTGTTGCGGGCGCGCTCGTCCTCGATGTGCTTGGGGTCGTTCAACGACGCGATCGTGGCGGCCACGCCGAAGACACTGACGTTGTACGGCATCTTCAGCCGCGCGAGCGGCTTCACCGAGTCGGTCTGACCGATGGCGTAGCCGATGCGCATGCCGGCCATGCCGTACGCCTTGGAGAAGGTGCGCGCGACGAACACGTTGGGCGTCGCAAGCGCGAGCGGAATCGCCGTCTCGTAGGCCGGGTCGGTCACGTAGTCGTGATACGCCTCGTCGATGAGGATCACGGTGTCCGGCGAAATCCGGCGCACGCGCTCGACGAAGTCCGCGACGACCTTGGCGCCGTGCACCGTCGCCGTCGGGTTGTTCGGGTTGTTGAAGAAGATGAGCCCCGCCCCGCGCGACGTGGCGATGATGCCCTCGAGGTCGATGCGGCACGCGCCGTCGACCTTGATCTCGGTGAGCGGCACCTTCATGCGCCGCGCGATGCCCGAGCAGTTCTCGAAGGTCGGCGCTGCCGTCACGAGCCCGCGATACGGCGTCGTAAACGCGCGCATCGCGCTCTTCAGAATTTCCTGCGAGCCCGCGCCGAGCACGATGTTCTCAGCTTTGGTCGCGTGCTTCTTGGCGAGTGTCTCGACCAGGTCGCCGTCGCGCGGCGAGCTGTTGAAGGGATAGCGCCCCGCCTCGGGGAACTTGGCGACGATCGCGGCGATCGCGGCCGGGCCCGGTCCCAGCGGATTCTCGTTGCTGTTGATCTTGATCTCGTCGATGCCCGGCGGCGGCGCGGGTCTCGCGGCTGCGCCACCGGCGCGCCCGGCGCCGCCCCCGCGGCCACCCTGCGTCTGGCCGGCCTGCCCGGCGCCCGCGCCGCGGCCCGTCTGTCCAGCCTGATCCTGAGCCCAGGTTTCGGCGAAGTGAGCCTCGAGTCCGCGCGCCGACAGCGCATGCCCAGACAATGGATGTCCGGCTGCCCCAAAGATGTCGAAAAACCCGCGGCGTGAAACCGCCATGGCAGTCCTCCTTGCGACCTACGACGTCCCGGCCAATTTGAAGCTAATCGGTGAATCTTACAGGGGGTCGGGTCTGTTTTCCACAGGGATCCACAGGTGGGGGTCAGGTCTCGAAATGGAGACCTGACCCCCACCTGTGGAAATCTGTGGAAAACAGACCCGACCCCCTACTTCGCCGGCATCGGCAGGGTGGAATTGCCGATGTCGCGCGAGACCTTCCACGCGCCGTCGGCGCCCTTCTCGAGCAGCACCAGGTAGCGCCCCTCGTCGTTCATCGGCGCGCCGCCCGCCTTGGGCGTGATGGTCATCTTGAACGTGCCGCGATCGAAGCCGAACGAACCCATCGTCCGGGTTTCCTCCGGAGTCAGCTCAATCTTCATCGCCATCTGCGCGAAGTTCGCCTTGTCGGACGCGATGATGGCAGCCCGGCCGGTGCTGTTCGGCTGATGATTGCCCATCGCGATGGCGTCGGCGGTGAACAGGTTGCCCACCGCGTCCGCGTCGTTGGCGTTGAAGGCCGTGACGAAAGACGCGCGGAGCGCATTGACGGCGGTGATGTCTGCCGGCGCATTCATCTCGGGAGCGGCTGGAGCACAAGCGCCCAGCGCCACAGTTGCGGTCAGAGCCAGAAATCGGGCAGCGTGTCGAATCTTCACGGGCATCCTCCTCTCCAAACAATTCACTCAGTCACTACTCACACACTCACTTATTTCTTCACGTACTTCTTGATCGCGGCCTGGCCGACTTCGGCGCCGTAGATATTCCCGGCGGCGTCGACGGCAATGCCTTCCGCCGAACTGGTGGACAAACCCTTTGCGCGAGGATCTTTCTCGGGGTCAGGGATGAAATATTTCACCTGTCCGTTGGGGCCGTCCTTGACGCTCCCGATGCGGATGCCCCGGATCCAATCGCCGTGCGGCGGCGACACGGAGCCCGATTCTGAATCGGCCGCATACAGCGTGTCGTCCTTGTCGATCCAGAGACCGCTGATGCGGCTGTATTGCTGCCAGCCGGAGTCGAGCAGTGTGCCGTTCTGATCGAAGATTTGAATCCGGTTGTTCGATCGATCCGCAATGAACAGGCGGCCCTTCGAGTCGAACGCGAAGGCGTGAGGCTGGTCGAACTCGCCCGGCGCGGTGCCGCGCTTGCCCCACTCCTTGATGAACTTGCCAGTCTTGTCGAACTTGATGATGCGCGCGCCAGCCGTGGCGGCGGACGAGTGGCCCTCGCAGACGAAGATGTCGCCCGCCGCGTTCGTGATGACGTCGTTCGGCTGATAGAACGACGCCGGGTCGGCCGGCTGGCCGGGCTGATTGCCGCCGGGCTTGCCGAGCGTCAGCAGAACCTTGCCCTCCGGACTGAACTTGAAGATCTGATG
>Ga0163162_10002400_pt1 | contig 17614 bp, 17 predicted proteins | sample S55metaG_FD_115310 | JGI IMG/M metagenome (GOLD analysis project Ga0163162, IMG submission 115310) | Switchgrass rhizosphere microbial communities from Kellogg Biological Station, Michigan, USA - S5-5 metaG | ecosystem: Host-associated > Plants > Roots > Rhizosphere > Soil | place: USA...
ATAGCGCCGAGGCGTCTGCGATGGAAGCTTGCCGTTGTGTTCGATGCGCCGAGCGGTGCGCTCGCTCATGCCTGACTTTGCAGCTGCGGTTTCTTGCGTGTGACTTTTACGATTAGTCATGTAAAGGCGGACCTGTCGATCGGTGATGCGGGTTCCAGACATGGGCTGACTGCTTCTTTAGCTTCTAGTCGCCCATCCTATTCTGGCGCCGACCAGGCACCTTCCGGCAGCTCGTCGTCTACGGCGGCTACGCCGCCTTCGATTCCGAACTACCGGACAAGATGATTGTCGCTACCCCGGACTTGCTGATTGTCGCCGTCCAATATGCGTTTTCCGATCAAGGTGAACGCGAGCCGCTATGATCTCCAACGACGTATCGCGATCACCAACCGAATCCCGGCCGGCGCTTCGTTTTCGCCCGGGCCGATGACCAATCCCTTCAACGTATCCTCATCGAGAAACCCACGAAATAAAACAGGACTGGGCCTCGGGCTCTACATCGCAAACGCGATCGCGATTGGCTTTGGCGGTGCTCTGGAAGCAGTTCGTGTCGGAGATGATGCTTGTTTTACGATTGTGCTCAACGATCTCTCGTGAACGCGACTACAAAGCGGTGTTTCGTTAGCCTTCCGCCAACGGCAACTGAATCGTGAACGCGCAACCGTGACCCGGAAAATTCGTCACCGCTACCGTGCCACGCATGGCTTCGACGTTACGCTTAACGATCGTAAGTCCCAGTCCCAAGCCGCTTCGATCGTGACTAGCTTGCACGAAAGGGTCGAAAAGGATCTGGTTGTCGGAAACAACTAAACCTCCACAGTGATCACGGACCTCGATGAAAACGGCCGTGGTTGTATAGATGCGGACCGTAACGGCTGAGTTTGGTTTGGTGAACTTCAACGCATTCTGGACAAGATTCGTCACAGCCTCATAAAGCAACTCCCGACTTCCGTAGACCGTAATCCGCGGATCTATGGGGATCACTGAAAAATTAATGCCTCTCCCAGCCGTAGCCAGCTTGGTTACTGCCTCAATCTCGGCGAAAAATGGCGCAAGCGCGATGATCTCTGTAACCTGAGGCACATTTGTGGCGGCTTCGACGTCACGCAGCATTCGGTCAGCATACTTGCCCAATGCAAGTATGCTGCGCTCTGCAAGCAGCCCGGTCGAGCCAGCCGCACTTAGATTTCCGGTTTTAAGTGCTGAGAATGCAAGAAGCGCCGTATGGATAAGGTTTCGCATCTCGTGGGCGACGATTCCGCTGTCTGCAATCAAAGCCGCACTCTTAGCCTCAAGGGCACTTTCGCGTTCGGCAGTGAACGCCTTCACCGCGTTTGCAATAGCGGTATCGATGCAAAGGTTCAAGATTCGAAAATGCGGAATTGTAAAAGGCGCATCGAACTCGAAGGCGAGTTCGGTGATCGCTTGACACAAATCACCATATCCTCGAACAACGTTTTCGATCGAGAACCCGATGTCCGACAGCGCCTTGCCTGTCGCCGCAGCAGAATCTCCAATCATGGTCTCCACCAATCCGCCTCGCTCAAGGGCGGGTACCGACGCATCGGTGCCTGCCCTCTGCTGTTCGCGGATGCGCGGTGATTTGTAAGAGCAGGTGCGGGAGCGCAACACTCAAATTGACCATTACCAACGATTTCTCGCCTCGTCGTTTGGCTATAGTCTGCGCACGTTCAAGTATCAGCAATCGGTTGTTCTTCAGAAAGCGGTCCATTCGGTGCCCCTTAATATTTATTAGAAGTTGCGCCGTGGCACGGGAACGACATCCCCTTTCTATGGCTCATGCAGCCGTGCAATCGGTATTCCCAACCAGAAGAAAAACGGTGCTGACCCAAAATTGCGACGATCTAAACTACAACCTTCTGATTTGCTCGTCGGACTTAGCCGGACACCTTTGCTTGGTGTTCACCACTGCGTTGAGGGCCACTAAAAATGCTACATGCATGGGTCATACCATTTGTGGACGGTGTTGAATGTCGCGTCACAACGTATGTGATGACGTTTTTTCACACCGGATTCGGTGAACGAGTTGGGTGACAAGGTGCTCGGCTAATTGTCGCCGAGCACTTAAGCTTTGGTTGATCTTTCGAGGGCTAAAGCTATGAAAGGCGTTGCAGACGACGAAAAATAGTTTTGGTCGAGGCGCCAGCCGCTCGGGTTGCACCAGTTTCTCCACGGCCGACGACTAAATCAAGTTGATTTCGGGCTCCGGGCACTCTGCCATGCCGTCATGGATGCCAACAAAATAGGCAGCTGCGCGGGCTTAACAAAGTGGTGGTCGAAGCCAGAATCGATTGATTGGGCAAGTTCGTCTGCTCCTGATAGGCCAGATATCGCCATGAGAAGCGGAGCTTCTCCGTTGTCCCGCTCCCGAATTTTTCTTGCTACTTCCCGACCATCTAGTCGCGGCATTTGTATATCCAGCATGACAATCAGCGGGTGCCACGCACGATTAAGGCCAAGCGCGTCCTGCCCGTCTGTGGCGGTTCGGACCTCAAAATTGAACGCATTGAAAAACGCAACGTATGACGCTAATAAATTTGCATCATCATCGGCAATAAGCAACCGTTCACGATTTTTCGTGTTCATCCTTTCCCTCGCATGCCAAGACTTAAGCAATTCGAAGGCCTAATCGATTTAATCCGACGGCGAGGGCGTACCATGACGAACATCATTCAACAACTTCTACGGATGCACACATGCGCCTTGCCGACTTCATTTCGAGAAACATGGAAACGATCTTGGCACAATGGGAAAGCTTCGCGGTCACGCTTTTGCCAGCAGCAGCAAATATGTCATCCCCCGCGTTGCGAGACCACGCTCAGCAGATTCTGGAGGCCGTAGTTAAAGATCTCTCCACTTCCCAGACCAACAAGGAGCAGCACGAAAAATCGTTGGGCCTGCATCCTCAGGTGACGCTCGGGTCGGACACTGCTGCGCAAACCCATGCGCTCTTAAGAGCGCGAAGCGGGTTCGAGATCAATCAGATGACCGCAGAATATCGCGCTTTGCGCGCGAGCGTTCTTCGTTTATGGGTGGATGCCTGTTCTCCCGATGCCCCGCATGTGAACGACATCATGCGATTTAACGAAGCGATCGACCAGGCCCTTGCTGAATCGGTCGGTTATTTCAGTGCGCAGGTCGACCAAGCTCGCAATCTCCTCCTTGGCATGCTAGGACACGATATGCGAAGCCCTCTGCAAGCCATCCAGATGACAGCGGTGTATTTAACCGCGTTAAATGCGGGCGACAAGGTGTCGGACGGTGCCGCTCGAATCATCCACAGTGGCGCTCGAATGCAAGCCCTCCTGGACGACATGATCGATTTCAACCGGACGAGGCTTGGTTTAGGAATCAATATCTCGATCGAGAAAGTTGATTTGGCTCGCCTATTTGCCGAAGAATTGGACATGTTGCGGGCGGCGCACCCGTCATGTCAGGTCGATCTAGCAGTCGAGGGAAATTCCGAAGGGGTCTGGGACGGCCGGCGTTTGCAGCAACTGCTCGGCAACCTCGTTATAAATGCGATTAAGTACGGCGCCTCAAGCGCACCTATACGGGTGGTGATCACTGCCGAGGACGAACAAGTACACTTTGAAGTGAGAAATGATCGGTTAACCATCGATCAAACTGTACTCGATCAGATGTTCGAACCTCTCCGACGGGGCACAGATCAAGAAAGCAAACACGATATTGGCGGCAATCTTGGGCTCGGCTTATATATCGCCCGGGAGGTTGCAAAGGCACATGGCGGAGACATCAACGCTCGATCAGAGGGAGGACAAACCGTTTTTTCAGTGCGACTGCCTCGCCAACAGTAACGACGTGACTTATGGCACTAACGCGGATGAGTCAGCGCTTGCCTCGGAGGCTTTCAAAAGTTAGGTAGGTCACCGTTATGATCTGTGCGAGAGACAGACACAAGTTACGAAAGGATCCGCCAGCTGGTCGATCCTAAGGCCGATACTCTAGATCTTTTTGGCCGGTACTAGAGCTTTATTGCCAGGCACATCAGCCCTATCTGACCCAATGCCCATTGTTAAGTCGGGACTTCGATGCAGCTTTATTCACTCACACATAAATTTAAATTTCAATGGTAATCTAAAGTTCTCTTAGGTTCTGCGCCCCTCGGCCAGGACTTTTAGCCTCGCACTGCGAGGCTTTTTTTGTGGTGCGGCCGCATTCGGTCTCTCGGTAATGCGCCTTTAACTGGTTATTCGAGGTCCCAGCAAAAAATACGCGTGTTTCTCCTCAACCAATTGCTGTTGTCGTCGAGCAAACGGGAGACCTCACTTTGGTACCCCAAAAATTGCGAATGTCGAACGGTCTGCGGTGTCAATCGTTGCGGTTGTAAATACTCGCTAGCTGTTGGTTTGTAGTGGTCGCCAAATCCAAGAGTCCATAAACTTCGGTGGCGTTAGCGGCCACGACTTCGGCGTTTCCGACTTTCATCGATATCGTACGGCCGGGGCAGTCCCGCAACCAGGCGACAGACGTACGCCATAAAGCCGGCGCGATCACTCGCATTACGACGATGAAAAACTCGCCGGTGTAGCCCCCGCCTCCGATGCTATCTGCTGAACGCTCCGATGCGCTGATCTTTGTACCGTCAGCACGGACGAGATAAAAGGACTGCCGCAACTCGGTTTGATAAGCGGGGCTGACGCTGGCGTCGTCGCCTCGTGCGCGTACCAGGGTTAGCGCGCGATATCGGACGTTGGCATAGCATGTTCTTTCATTAGAGATGAAGGACATTATCAACCCCGCGACCGCTCCCGGACTATGGCCGTTCACCTTTTTCGGCGGGCGGCGGTTTTTCAGCGGGGTCAATACCGGGTCTGTTGTCCATGGCTACCCCCACTGGTAACTGAACGTTGCGAACGCTGCCGGTGCCCGGTCTGCTGCTTCCCGCCTCCTTACTCTCTAGAAAGCAGCAGCGCTTGGATTGTCGTCGTCGACCGAAACTTTTCATCTCGTCTCAGAGGGGCGCCGCTGTAGGCAAACGTCGATGCGCACCGAATTCTGCCTCGCCTCCGACCGCCCGTGCCCCGGGCGCTGTCTGCTGCTCGCGTCTCCGAACTGTTATTCGAGGAATAATCTGCGCAGGTCATTCCTATAAATGCCGTGAATTGCGGTCGTGCCACCCGTTTTCAAGGCTGATAATCGGTATTACCAGCCTTAAGTTCGCGCCCAACGCAAACACGTGCGCTGGCCGTCGCCGCGAGCGAGCCTGCGCTGGGCTGATGTGTAGCTAAACAGGTCGTCCTCGAGCGGAAATGGAGTTGTATTCCTTGGCTGTGGGGTCCGCGGTTTCCAGCACCCGTCTAAGCCCCTGCGCGTCCAAGCCGCAGCGACCGCCGGCTGACCACTTTCAGCCTGACCCTACCACTGTATTTTCGAATGCACTGGAATGAAGGGTATGAAAGCCGTAATTATCAACCCCTTCCCCGTGGCGCTGCATGGCACGGCTCTGACTGCGGATTAACTGTACTTCAATGCATTGAAGCAATTCGTGGCCCTCATAACACAGAGCGTGGGTAAAGCATTTCTGCGGCGGCCGAGCTCTATCTGGACTAAGCTTATGCACGCTCGGACCAGTGCCTCCTTCGCAAAATATGTGGCTGCTCATATGTAGGCAGGATCGGAACGTCCCGACGCTACGCGTGGTGATGCAACACTTGATCGATTGTTTCAAGGAAAACGAAGCGCTGTTCGGCGACTGAGTGTTCGGAGGTCAGACCCGCAAAGCCATTTTACGATCCGCCACTTCGGCTTGATCGCGCGGCGCACCCGCAGTGCACATAACCGTTTTTTCCATCTTTATTAATATGTATCCCGAATGATCATATAAGGTCATGTAAAATTATAACGACTAGAGTAATATGTATAGAAGTCCCACCGGTGTTTGGCCGCTTGTTCCAGCCTCGGACGCAGATGTGAGTACCGATGTGCAAGCCGAGGCATAACAAGCAAACCTCCATAGGAGTTTTGTGGTTTCTTCGGCTTTGCTCCCTGACTGCTAAGAACATGTCTCGCCGCAATTTGTTCGCATCGACTTGGCTAAGCACGAGGGCCGGCATGATACCGACATCCGCATGAGTATCTGACGATACGTCATCCGACCTGCGATGGGCCCCCGAGTTACGAGATAATCTGAGTTCGCTCTTTGTCGGAACTCTGGGTGGGCGCAGCGGATAGCGCAGGTATCGCCGAAGCAGCGGCCAACGCACCGCCGAGCAGCAACGCTCCGACAATGCCGACGCTATCCACCACATAGCCCCCAAGTGTCGCGCCTAGCGAAATGGCAATCTGAAATACGGTGACGAGCACGGCCTGTCCGGCTTCCGACGCATCCGGCAGCGCGTTTAGCATCCACGAGGTCATCGAGATGGGCACCAGCCCGAATGCTGCACCCCAAGCGAACGTGGCAGCCGCGCCTTCCGTGATACCTCTGGCTCCTAATGCAGACGCAAACAGCACTGCGCCGATTACGAGCGCCGCGAGCACTGCGGTGCCGCGAACGCTCTGTGTAACCAGCCTACCTCCGACAAACGTGCCTACGAGGCCTGCTACGCCATAGATCAGCAGCAATACGGTCACTGCGTCTGCGGACAGGTTGTAGACCTGTTGCAGCATGGGCCTAAGATAGGTATAGCTGGCGAAGTGTCCCGCGACGAGCAGCAACGCCATAACGAGCCCCCGCCGCGCGCTCCGGTTAGAGAACGGTGCGAGCAGATAACGCGGTGTGATGGCATGCACGGACGGCAACGGCGGCAAGGCAAAGAACTGCAGCGCGAGAACACCCGCGGCGAGTATCGCGGTGACAGTGAACGCGACTCGCCAACCTGCCATGTTGCCGATCAGCACGCCGGCTGGCACCCCCGCAATCGTCGCCACTGAAATTCCGGCAAGCACGTACGACATCGCGCGTGGAAGCGCATTCGCGGGAACGAGATGGCCGGTGGCACCGGGGGCAAACGTCCAGAAACCGCCGACGCATATGCCGAGCAGAGCCCTCGCGACTAGCATGACAGCGAGGCTCGGCGCGAGCGCCGCCATGGTGTTCGACAACACGAGCAATGCCGACAAGGCCAGCAGGACGACGCGCCGGTCCAGCCGACCTGATGCAAGGATCAGCACCGGCCCCATAGCCGCAGCAAAGATGCCAGGCAAGGTGACCATCAGACCGGCGACTCCTTCCCTCACATGAAGGGTCGCGGCAATGTTGGTGAGCAAACCGATTGGCAGGAATTCGGTCGTCACTGCCGCGAAGGTGCCGAGTGCGAGCGACGCGACCGCTAGCCACGCCGGCTGCGCCGTTTCGTTGCGGTAAGCGCTCACCATGGCAGCGCCTCGCCGAGGTGGAAAAAGCCACCGTTCGGGCCGCCCTCTATTCCCTTGTCGCATAACTGTTCCGCCGCCGCTTTGCCCGACGGTTCACTGCGCGTGCCGATGATCGCCAACACGGCTGCTTGCGCTAATTGGCGCGCAGTCTTGAGGCTAGTGCCGCGCTTTGCGCCAGTCACGAAAAAGACTTTGCCCTGATGGTTCACTGTGCTCATGTTGTACTCGCAATGCCACAATCTGTGACTATAAAAATAACAATTAAGAACAAAAAAATTAGCGCCGCACTCTGCGATTGCTGCGGATCATGCTCACGACGTCTTCCAGCGTCTGGCGAGCAAGCTCTTTCTCAAACCCGCTTTGGGCCTGCTGTAGCACGCTCTCCATACAGCCCTTAATGTTCCTGCTAACGTCACAACCTTCGTTCATCGGGTAGGCGTGTACGACAAAGGCCGCCGGTGCTTCGCTTGCACGATAAATGTCGAGCATGCTGATTTGCGATGGACGTTTAGCTAGCAAGCACGCCCCGCTCTTGCCACGGGTAGTGGTGACAAGGCCGGCGCGCGCGAGCTTGGCAATGACACGCCGCACGAAACTCGGCTCTGCGTTGACGCTACTGGCCAGCTCGGAAGAACGCAGTGGCTCGCCATCATGCGCCCCAAGTGCGGCCATGACGTGCGAGGCAACTGAGAACTGAACATTCGTCTGCGACATAGTAATGTGATTATCAACGGCACAATTGTATTTGACAAGACCGTAAGCGTTCAACTGGCGCGTTGAGCGGAGTTTGCGCATTGCTGCACCGGCCCAAACGGGTGTGCCTGATCAGACGCCGACTTCGAGTTGGAAACTCTTTCAGACCTGCGCCTGGCCGCCATCGGCAAACAGTTTTTCTCCATGAAGGCGTCATTGGCCCAAATGCCTTCGATGCCCACGGGGACCTGAAAGACGCGGCAATCACAATCTATACGTTCAAGGACAAGAAGAAGACCGTGGTGGACGTCGTAAAGATGTAAGCCTGGGCGCCGTCTGATGGCATTGCTGCTAACGGATAGGTATATTCGCGTGCCTCTTGAAAGATCTAATTGGTCGCGCAAACGGAAATATCTCGTCGTGCGACCCAATACCAGTAGCAACATTTAGATGTCAGCCAGCGCCGACGCAAAGAAATCCGTCACCTGGCGCACCCGTGCCGAAATGTACTTCCGGTTCGGCCACACTAAGCTTATATCCCGGTTCTCGCCGATGAAGTCATCTAGCACTGTCACGACATCAGCGTCACGCAGTTCACCGGCCAGGGAGGCTCTATGAAACATCCCAATGCCCACGCCTGCCTGAACGGCCGATAGGATTGTTTCGACGGTATTAGACGAAAGATTGCCATTCACCCGGACGCTGAATCTACCTTGTGGCCCCTTGAACGCCCAGTCCTCGACACCATTAAAAACGATGCAGTTATGGTTGACCAATTCTTCCGGCGTGTTGGGTATTCCGTATTGTTCAAAATAGCGTTGAGAACCAACACACACGAGTGAGGTGCTCGTCACCCGCTTGACGACAGCGTCCGGGCTCAATGCCGGGCTAATGCGGATGGCTAGGTCAACGCCCCCTGCTAGCAGGTCCTGTACGCTGTCCGAAAGATTGACATCCAATCTCAGCTTTGGATGTAGCGCTAATAACTTTGGGATGAGCGGAAGGACGTGCAGCCGGCCGAACGTGGCCGAACTTGCGATTCTGACAGGGCCCGAAAGCTCAAGCGTGCTAGTTACTAGTTCGCCATCCGTTTGGGCCATGTCCTCAAGAAGAGCCTTCATCCGCTCATAGTATGTTTTTCCATGCTCGGTCAACGTGACGCTGCGTGTGCTTCGGTTGAGCAATTGCACGCCTAGGCGCCGCTCCAGCGCGCTAACGGCTTTGCTGATCACCGACTGAGCGTCACCGGTACGACGGGCAGCCGCTGAGAAACCACCAGCGTCGGCGACGGCTACAAATGCTGTCAACTGGTGAAATCGATCCATAGTGCTCCCCTTTAGCGACGCCGTACCTGCCGGAGGACGATAACGGCATTCGCCCTAGCAAATAGAAATTTTCGACTCTCCACTTATTCCACCGTGGAATCGTGTCGATTCATTTTCGGGTGATTATCACCGAAGGCTAACCTAATTACTATGATTTCTACCTACTCAGCGTAGGAACGAAGCCGAGGAGAGCATCGCCTACACAGACTTCGTAACCAAGCTGCAATGCATTTGGGCTCCCCTAACAACCGAAAAAAGGATGAATCATGACCGCAGCAACGAAACACGATGACGCACCGTTGGCCTTGTCCTTCGGCCTCCAGGGAAAGACGGTCGTCGTCGTCGGTGGCAAGACCGGCATTGGACTCGGAGTGGCACGCGCCGCACGCGCAGCAGGCGCGGCGGTGATCGTGGCGAGCCGCCGTATCTCCTCGATCGAAGAGCGTCCCGACTTGGCTGAGTTTGTGCAAGTCAGCCTTGACATGCGCGACGAGTCGTCCGTGCAAAAGACGTTCGACAGCATCGGATCGTTGGATCACTTAGTGGTCACCGCAGCTCCCGACCTCGGAACGTGGGGCGCGTTCATGGACGCTGATATGCAAGGCGTACGAAGCTATGTCGAAGGGAAATTTTTAGGTAGTTGGGCAAGCGCTCGTTATGGCGCACCGCATCTGCGAGCCGGTGGCTCAATCACCTTCCTGACAGGCGGCCTGGCGGTTCGGCCGAAACTCGGATTCACGGCAGTCACCTCAACTTTTGCCGCCGTAGAGGCGCTGTCGGCGTCACTTGCCCTCGAGCTCGCGCCTATCCGAGTGAACACGGTTCGTCCGGGCTTTATCGATACGGACATGTGGAATTTCCTGCCTGCCGAGCATCGCGACGGCTTGCGCAAGAAGGTGGAAGAAACCTTCCCCGCACGACGCGTGGGGAAGGCCGAAGATATCGGGCATGCGGCATTGTTTCTAATGACCAATCCCTACGCGACGGGAACCGTTATCGAGGTGTCCGGCGGCGAAAACCTGGTTCCGAGCGTCGCTTAAATAGCTAAGCGATCGCATTTTGCTCGCCGGCGTGACGTGCTGACGTGCGGGGGCAAGATGCGACACGACATTAAAAATATTTAGGAAAGAATTTACCATGCATGCGGAAAATCGATTAATTGTTCCGAGCGCCGACAGCGCCATGCCGGCACGTCGCAATTTCCTCGCACAGGCTGGGGGCGTCGTCGCCGGCGCAATCGCGGCGGGCACGCTGTTGAGCAGCGCTACGGTCCAGGCTTCCGGCAGCATGGCTTCCGGTGCCGCATCAGATAACGGAGTGCTGGCCTCGTCAGGTAGTGGCAAGGGTTTCTGGCCGAATGGCGCGCGTCTGGCCATCAGTATTTCTTTGATGTTCGAAGGCGGCGGCCAGTCTGTTTCCGGCGCTGCCGGGATTATTCCGATTCCGATCGACAAAGGCGTACCGGATTTGCCCACCAACGCCTTTTTCGCCTATGGGCATTACGAGGGTATTCCGCGCGCGCTCGACCTGTTCGACAAGCACAATATCAAGGTGTCGTCGTTCATGATCGGCGAAGCCATCAAGAATTCGCCCGACTTGGCCAAGGAAATTGTCCGGCGTGGCCACGAGGCGGCTGCGCATGGCGTCACTTGGAGCAATTCGTACAATCTGTCGCGCAGCGACGAAAAGCGCTTCATTGCAGAATCGGCGGAAATCATCCATCGCATCACGGGCACAGAGCCGGTGGGCTGGAACGCTTTCTTCCTGCGCAATTCGGTGCACATCCTCGAAACCCTGCAAGAACTCGGCTTTATCTATCATATCGACGAACCGAGCCATGACGAACCGTTCATCATTCCGGTCAAAGGCAAAGACTTCGTAACAGTGCCATACACCTTCCACCTGAACGACATCTCCGCTTACCCGTTCGAAGGCTATAACCCGACTGCCTACGAACAGGCGCTGAAGGACGAATTCGACCAGCTCTACGAAGAGGGTGCAACGCGGCGCCGTTTGATGGTCATCGGTATGCATGACCGCATCAGCGGCCACGCCAACCGCATTCGCGCACTGGACCGTTTCTTTACCTATGCCAAGTCCAAGCCGGGTGTCTGGTTCGCACGCAAGGATGAAATCGCGCGTTGGACGCTGGCGCATCGTGCCGAAACACCGATCCTGCAGCGCGGCCCGGCTACTGTTTCGGGATTGCCAGGGCCAGGATGATGTCCATCTTAAGCTGTCGAGGAGATACAGTGCGGCTTGAAGCTGCGTCTCGGTCGGCGCCCTTTCACGTTCACATACAAGGACGGGAATTCGTCGGCTGGCATTCACTGCACATGATTCCTGCTGCCGACGCAGCTTGCCTTCGGCGGTGGCCTGCAAATCCAGCTTGCGCGCCATTGCGAGAATAGCCCAGGCGATCGCGCAATCCCACGCTAAAAGGCCAATTCGAAAAGAGTCCGGATGGAATGTTTACCTTTCCACGAAACGGTGAACCTGGATACCTGAACAACAGATTAAGAAAGTGTCGGCACCTATCATCGATGACGAATCGTGCGCGCTCAAGGCATTCGGGTCGTGCTGAAGACAGGCATACGATGGAACCATCTGCCAACCCGGTTGGGATTTTCCTCTGCAGCAACTTGTTGGCGTCGGTCGCACGGCTGGCAGTAGGCCTGCGAAAAAAGGAGGAGACCTCCCCTGCACGACGTGTCGGGGAGGCGGAGACATCGGACATGCGGCAATGTTTCTGATGACAAATCTCTTACGGCACGGGAATCGTGATCGAGGTGTCCGCGGTGAAAATTAGTTGCGAGCGTCTCCTGAGCATAACCATCCTGACACGGGCGGCCGTAATCGGCTTGAGCTCCCCTAGGCGTCATGCCATAGGCCGCGCCCCGAGCCCGCCCGTGATGCGATATACCAAACTACTGCACCGATTCGCCCATTTTGTTTGGATGCCGCCACTGTAATGGAATGCATAGTCGACGGGAACCGTTCGGAACGGCATCTTCAAGTTGATGGAGAACAGGATTACGGCGTGCGGCGCCGGGTCGCACAAAACAAACCGTTGCAGGTAAAAGCTATCGCTGCCATAGAAAAATTCTTGCACGAAGGATGCGTAATTCTGATTTTCTCATCCAGGAATTAAGCTAAGGTTGCTGCGGTAGAGTTCACCAACTCGCTTTACTGCAGTACCCCCCAAAAGGCTCCATCCACACTCGACCAGCCTTCCGTTTCTAAAAACGCCGACAAAGGCTCCTACACTATGCACTCCTGATTACCTGTTTTCGAATATGAATGAAAGCTTGAAGTTTAGCAACGGCCTCAGAGTTAGCCAAAAAATGCATTTTGATATTACTGTCGCTTTTCCCATCGTCCTTCCGAATGTCTGGAACCTTGCTTGCCGAATAACGCGGGACCCCGACCTAGCCGAGCAGCTAGTAGCGCAAGCGTACGCGAAGACGCTGGCCCGCGAAGAAGGCTCGCTGCAGATAGAAGAAGCGTTCATAAGGGTTGCGTCGAACATCGTTGACTTATGGCAAGGAATCGAACACTCCTGCAAACCTCCCCGGCGTGCGCACCATACATCTGCAAACTGCCTTGACCTCCTGTCGAGGATTGATTGCCTTCCAGACCTCGAACGGATTTGTATTTTTTTAATCGATGCTCATGGTCTTAGTGTCCACAAGGCTGCGGAGGTGCTAAAAATACCTGCACATGGGGTAGTCCTGCTTTTGTTAATTACAAAAACACGCCTTGCATGGCATTTGGTCGGAGCCGATTGAGCAACCATTGGGCACGACTTGTTGCTCGTGTCGATTGCTAGAATCATGAGCAGAGCGCTCGTGGCAAAATTGTCAATACGCCGCGATCTTTTTGGAGTAGGTATGGGCGCTGCGGGAACGGGCACTGGGTTTGCTACAACTCAAGGGTTTTTCATTACGAACACTGCACGAGCAATTTCAATATCTTATGCACTGCGATAGTCATGGCTGGCTCACGATTGTGCGACAACTTTCCGAGCGCAGCACCGGCCTGCCAAAACCGTCCCTGGAAGGAAACTCAGCCGGTACTCCACCTCATCCGGGGCACGTTGACGTGAAACTGGTCGAGCGCCTGACGTCGCGCACTGCAGCGATCACCTGGCACGAACCTGGCGTTTGTCACTACGTTGAACAAACGTGGATCGCAGGCGTCTCGAGGGGGAGCGGACTATGTGCGCTGACGGGTAAAACACTTAGTAGCGGAGATCCGGTTTATCGGCCTCGTCAAACTCGTCCACCTTCCCATAACGCTGCTGCGATGATTGCTGCAGATCAAATCTTGAAGTTGCCGAAGACGTGGACAGAGGAAAGGCAGTTAGGCATGGAGCCAAAGTGAAATTTCCCGCGACGCTGACCATGGCAGCGTTGCGGGCTTACAGGTGCCAGGTTTTACCAATCACAAGGAAGATTGATAAGTTACGTCGACGCGAGCGAAGACACGATACTGGCTGCGAACGTGGCGCACTGGTCAGAAACGAATCTAAACCACACCGTGAGCGATGAAAAGATACCCGTGCAGCTCCGTGCTTTATTTTAGGTCTTGCTTCGTTCCCTGTGCGTCCATTGTCGTTCCTATAAAGCCGAGTTACTAGTCTATTTGGCCGGTCGGCTCTCTGACCGGTCCATGGCTCTTTTGCTCAAAAGCTCATCGGCGACTACCGAGCGGTCGTCGGATATAGTATCGGCCACATAAACCACGACACTGGAGACTCCTTGAAAGTCTTGCTCGTTGACGACAATTCAGCATCGGCAGATGCGCTCGGTGCCCTCGTGGCAGCGATGGGCCATGAAGCTCTCGTGGCATACGACGGCAAAAGAGCCGTTGAACTCGCCCGTGCCACGGCTTTTGATTTGATACTCCTGGACCTCCAGCTTGGCGACGTAGATGGTCGATCCGTTTGCGCCGACATGAGGCGTGAGGGCTTGTCCCGACATGCCCAAATTTTAGCGATGACTGGTCATGTTGGACTAGAACATGGCGTGAGCCTTGGCGACTTCAATGGCTACGTATTGAAACCGCTGGAATTCGACCGTCTTGAAGAGCTACTTACGTCCTGATTTTTCGCGGATTTGCGCTCGAATCTTTTGTTACGTCCGCTGATGAGTGTAATAAAGTCAGCTTTGATGGCTATGATTTTATGCTAGTGAGCATGGTTGGCTTTCGGCTGATAAAACTTGACCATCTGCGTTCATTGGAAATGCTTGGCAGTATAGGAGGATTGGTACGTTTGGTTTTAGACGCGGCTTAAGGCTCCAACGATAAGCTTTACCAAAATTTGGAACAAGGATGAAGCCATCGATAACAAGCACGGTATTTATTGCGCCTGGGTTTAAGGGATTGTGGTTCGCCGGCGCGCTTGCGAACACCGCGTTATGGCTAGAAATGCTTGCTGGCGGACTGTTTACCTTGCACGTCATGAATTCAGGGCTTGCAGTGGCACTCGTTTCCGCAGCGCGTAGCCTCCCACTTTTGCTGACTGGCGCATTCGTCGGCGTGCTATCCGATGCGATGAACCGGAAGCGGATAGTGGTCGCTGGGCTGCTGGTTACTTCGGTTAGTCCCGCCGTGGTGTGTGTGCTCAGTCTTTGCGGCGTGCTTTCACCATGGCATCTGGGGCTAGCGGCTCTGGTCAGCGGCATGGTTTACGCGACAGAAATGCCCGCACGACGTAGGATGATAGCCGAGTGCGCAGGCGATGCAGCCGCATCGCGGGCGGTCGCGGTGGATAGCATGACTAACTATGCGACGCGATGCCTTGGACCGATCGTCGGTGGCATCGCATATCAGCAGCTTGGATTGTCGGGCGCATTTGCCATCTCTGCAGCATGCAGCGTGGTCGCCTTTCTCGGCATGTTGCGAATTCCTTATTCTCAGGCCAGGTGTGGGCCGGTTCGACTGCAGCAATCGCTATCCGATCTTCGTGATGCCGTCGCATACGCACGCTCAAGCAAGACGCTGCTCATTCTGCTTAGTGTCACTCTCGCTACGAATCTTTTCGGCTACAGCTACGGTGCACTTCTCGCTCCACTGGGCGTACAAGTGCTCGCCGTATCGCCCTTGATGGTCGGTGTATTGGCGGCTGCGGAACCGGCGGGATCGCTACTGTGTGGTCTGTTGTTAGCAGTAAAGCCGCCAGGGGGTCTTCCGCTCCTTTGGCTAGCGGGGGGTGCGACGGTGCTTTTCATAGCCTTGATCGCCGTGTCGATGATTGGCCGGATCCATAGCCCACTCTTGCCGATGCTGGCGATTCTCTTCGTTGGAGGACTCGGCAGCGCCGCCTATAACATTTATCAAACGACTATTGTGATCGTTGCAACACCCGAGCATCTGCGCAGCCGGGTGATGGGACTGGTGACAGTTTGTATCGGTACGTGGCCACTAGGGACGGTCATTGCTGGACTGCTTTCACGCACGTTGGGACCACTCACGGCACTCGGAGCGCTTGGCGCGAGCGGTTTGGTGGGCATCGCCATCACGGCGGCGACCATGATAGGCAGCACACCGGCTTCGAAGACGCGATCTCAACATGCTAAATAACCGGTCCTGTCGTCCAAAACATAAGTATGAAGTTCGTCAGTGGCTGCGAAGGCATAGCTGATTGTGAAAGATCCAACTTCGGAAACATTTATCCGAGGCGAAGCATTTCTAATCTAAGCCTCGGCTATGCACGCACTCTCACCATCCGATCCGGCCTCATTCTGGAGCAGGCGTGCGCATGTGGCGGCATCAACGGGACGCGAAAACCAGTAACCCTGCAATTCGTCGCAGCCGTAGCGTAGCAATTGATCACGCTGCTCTGCTGTTTCGACTCCCTCAGCGATCACCTGCAAATCCAGTTTGTGAGCCATTGCGACAATTGCTTCGACAATGGCATGACTGTTTGATGCTGAGCCAAGTTCGCTGACAAAGGACCGATCAAGCTTGATCCGCTGCACGGGGAATCTCCGGAGATATACGAGGTTGGAGTAACCCGTGCCAAAGTCATCGATCGCAACGCCAATGCCAAGCGCATTGAAGGTAGCCAGAATGCGGATACTCTCTTCCGGGTCCTTCATCGAAAGGCTTTCAGTGATCTCAAGCTCCAATTGCTCGGGGGGAAGCCCGCAATCGGCAAGCACCTGCGCGACGATCGAGTCCAGCGCAGGGTTATTGAACTGGCGAGCCGAAACATTGATGCCCATACGCAAAGCCGGCATCCCGTTGTTACGCCACTCGGCAGCCTGGGCGCACGCAGTCCGCAGAACCCATTCACCAATGGGTTCGATCAGCCCTGACTCTTCCGCAAGTGGGATGAACTGAGTCGGGGGAAGTAACCCGCGCACGGGATGCTGCCAGCGGATAAGCGCCTCCACGCCGACAATACGTCCACTGGCAATCTCAACTTGGGGTTGGTAGTGGAGAAGGAATTCGTTGCGCTGCAGCGCCTGTTTTAACTGCGTCTCCAGCTCTAACCGTTCGCCAGCGTGCGAGCTCAACGCGGGCGTGTATTGCCATATCCGGTTACCGCCATCTTTTTTTGCGCCGTACATTGCGGCGTCGGCATGCTTAACCAATGTGGTTGCATCCGCTCCGTCCCGAGGATAGACGCAGTAGCCCACGCTGCAAGTGACAGACACTTCCCGCTCGGCGATGAGCACCGGCTCGGCCACGACGCGCAAAAGGTTATCGGTAAAGTCGGCAAATGCATTGGCTGACATGGGTTCGGTGAGCAAGAAAATGAGCTCGTCACCGCCAAGGCGACCAAGGGTGCCGCCCAGGCCCATTACGCGGCTGAGCCGACGAGTCACGGCTCTCAGTAATTCGTCTCCGGCAGAGTGGCCAAGACTGTCATTGATAATTTTGAAGCGGTCTAGATCGAGGAATAAAAGTGTGAGGGTCTGCTCGCGCTGCCGCGCAAGCTTGATGGATTGTTCAATTCGGTCCATCAATAACGCCCGGTTTGGGAGACCGGTGAGCGGGTCGTGCATCGCTTGGTGGCGAAGTTCCTCCTCGAAGCGTTGGCGCTCTTTCACCTCGAGATCCAGCCGTGCGACGGTGGCTTGCAGCCGCACAGCGGCATCCGCTGGAGATATGGTCAAGACTGGTGTACGGGCAGTTTGATGAGCGGCGATTTCAAGCGGCGAGTTTCTGCTGATCCGGTCGATCGTCTTGCACCGGTTCGCCGTCTTTGAAGGCAATGCCCTCCA
>Ga0163162_10002401_pt1 | contig 17609 bp, 10 predicted proteins | sample S55metaG_FD_115310 | JGI IMG/M metagenome (GOLD analysis project Ga0163162, IMG submission 115310) | Switchgrass rhizosphere microbial communities from Kellogg Biological Station, Michigan, USA - S5-5 metaG | ecosystem: Host-associated > Plants > Roots > Rhizosphere > Soil | place: USA...
AGTTATGACGGGAAAGAATGGCGTTGATGATCTGTGGGACCACGGTGTCGTCGTATCCAATGATGCCGGGGAAAATTGAATCTGGGCAGCCTAGCCTTGCGGCTAGATTTTCACGCATTTCATCCTTTACAGAGCGTGTGCGTAGGCGTTGTTCAGAGAAGGCACTCTCGCGCAGTTCGCCGAGTGTCCGCGGAAGACTCATGAAGGAACCCCCTGGGCTTGCTGGTGAGACTGATTATACGCCCGAAAGAAAAGCGGCCAGAGTACACCTGCTACACACAGGGACACATGTGCGGAGGCACGGGAGTTCCGCCTCGCTAATTTTTTATTTTAGTTTCACGAAAAGCAGCACAAAGATGGCCCAGATCCCTACCGTCATGGGGAACTGAGTCATTATGGCGGCTTGCAGAGGAGTTCCGCGTGGCAGGGTCAGGGTTAAGGCCGACATCGCCAATGCGGTGAGAATGCCGAGGACTAATTTTGCCTTCCAGTTCATGTTGGCGCTCCTAGGCCGGTTGAGGTCCCCACATGCACCGTGGGTGGGGCAAAGATTCAGCGCATGAGTATAACCTGACAAAGGGCAAATTTGGATGAGAAAACACATCTGGAAGGGAGTCATTTCCCAGCGTCCTCTGCGGCATTTCTCTGCGTTTCTCCGCGGCTTAAGATTTGTTTGCCGGAGAAAACCCAGAATTCTAAAACGCTCGGATCACAAAGTCACGCGAACATCGCTGAGAAAACCTATACAACGGCTGCCTGGTACTCCTCGTATTTGCCTTTGAAGTCGGTAATACGAGTGTCGCCCTCGAAGTGCCAGACACGGGTGGCTACTTCGTCGATCAGGTCTTCGTCGTGGGTTACCAGCAAGACCGTTCCCTGATAGCGCTGCAAGGCGATGTTCAATGCGTTAATTGATTCCAAATCCAAGTGGTTGGTGGGTTCATCGAGCACCAGGACGTTCGGTTTTTGTAGCATGAGTTTACAGAACAGTAGGCGCGCTGCCTCGCCTCCAGAGAGGACGTCGGTTTTCTTGTTGCCGTCATCTTTCTGGAACAGCATTTGTCCCAGCAGACCGCGAATTTCTTCGTGCGAGGCCGCCGGGTCCCACTGATGCAGCCATTCGAATGCTGTGGTGCCATGTTCGATCAAAGCTTTGTGGTCCTGTGCAAAATAGCCTACGGCCGCTTCGTGTCCCCAGATGACTTCTCCTCCGGTGAGGAACGGGCCGTCGTAGCCGCTGGTTTTACGCAGCTCGGAGTCAGATACTGTGGGCGAGTTGGCCAGCAGCGCATTCAGCATGGTGGTCTTGCCCATGCCGTTGCGCCCGAGCAGAGCGATCTTTTCTCCACGAATAATGCTGGCAGTGAAATCGCCGATCACCGAGTGATCGTCGTAAGACTTGGCTACGCCTTCCAGTTCAAGAATGTGTTTTCCGGAAGGGCGCTTCATTTCGAACTTGATGAACGGGCGTTGGATATTGGAGCGGGCAAGCTCGGTTACTTGCAGGCGCTCGACTTCTTTGCGGCGTGACTGTACCTGACTGGATCGAGTACCGGCGGAGAATCGAGCGATAAATTCGTTCAACTGGGCGATTTTCTTTTCCCGCTGGGCGTTCTGCGATTCGATCTGCGAACGGATTTGCGTTTTTGCGACCACCATTTCGTCGTACGCGCCGGTGTAAGTGATGATGGTTTCGTAGTCGATATCGGCGGTGTGCGTACAGACGTTGTTCAGGAAATGGCGGTCGTGCGAGATAACGATCAGGATGCCGTCATACTCATTGAGAAATTTTTCCAGCCAGTGGATCGAGTCCAAATCCAGGTGGTTGGTGGGTTCGTCGAGCAGCAGAGCCTGCGGGTGTCCGAATAGCGCCTGCGCCAGCAGCACGCGAACTTTTTCGCCGCCGCGGATTTCTCCCATCTTGCGTTCGTGTAATTGGTCAGGGATATCTAAGCCTTGCAGAAGGATGGCCGCGTCGCTTTCGGCGGTGTAGCCGTCCTCTTCTCCAACCACTCCTTCTAGCTCACCCAAACGCATGCCGTCTTCGTCGGACATCTCGGGCTTCGAGTAAATTTTGTCGCGCTCTTCGAGGGCAGCCCACAGGCGTTTGTTGCCCATGATCACGGTGTCTATCACGCGATAGGCGTCAAAGGCAAACTGGTCCTGGCTCAAAACACCCAGCTTTTTGGGGCGGACTACGGTTCCCTTTTGCGGGTCTTGCTCGCCGGTTAACAGCTTCATAAATGTGGACTTGCCGGCGCCGTTGGGACCGGTGAGGCCGTAGCGGCGGCCGGGCACAAAGCTGGTAGAGACTTCGTCAAATAGAACTTTCGCGCCAAAGCGCATGGACACATTACTGACTGAAAGCATGGGTTTTAGAACTGCGGAATTGCCGAAAGGCGGGACGCGCAGCTACATTACTAGGATAACACGGGGTGGCAGGTTCGCAATTTGGCAGAACCCAGGCAAATTGTCATTCCGAGTACGGTTTTCTGTGAGGAATCTGGGCTTGCCGGACAGCTTCGCCAAACGCCAGCGGCAAGAAATGCATTCAGCTTGAAACCAGTTCTCTTGCCTGACTAGGCTTGTACTCCACGATGTATCCCGCAACTGCACTTGCCGCTACTGTATACGGACTCGCCAAATACATCTGCCCTGGTCCGCTACGCCCGGGGAAGTTGCGGTTTTGCGCGCTGATTACGATTTGATCGGGCCTGGTCGAGACTCCGGGGCCGGCGTTGATGCAGGCTCCGCAGCTGGGTTCGATGATGTGCGCTCCGGATTTTTGGAAGATTTCGAGATAGCCTAGGCGCACGCAGTAGTCGCGCGTTTCCTGCGAGCCGAATTGGATGAAGAACTGGACTGAATGGGCTACCTGCTTGCCATCTTTCAGCGCATCGGCCAGGACTTGAGCGTACATGTCCATGTCTTCGTTTTTTCCGGCCGTGCAAGTACCGCCGTAGGCGATTTCCACCGGGATCGGTGTGTTGAGGTCACGGATGTATTTTCCGTTGCCGGGGTCGCCGGGAGTGGCGACCATCGGCGTGATTTCCGCGGCGTCCAGTTCGATCAGGTGAGCGTATTGGGCGTCGGGATCGCTGTAAAGGCCTTGGATTAATCTTTCGGCTTCGGCACGCTGCATACCTCGACGTTCGGTCAGAAACTCGACTACTTTTTTGTCTGGGGCGACGATGCCAGTGAAGCCCCCGATTTCCGCTGCCATGTTGGTCATGGTGGCGCGTGCGTCTACGCTTAGGTCTTCGATGGCTTCCCCGGCATATTCCATAACCTTGGCCAGAGCTTTGCCGCTGCGCACGTAGTCGAGGCTGAGAATTTTCAGGATGAAATCCTTGGCGGTGACGTTGCTGTGCTTTTTACCACGGACTACCACCTTTACCGACTCGGGCACCTTCACGCGGACGTCTTTGGTAATCCAGGCGTTGAAAACATCAGTGGTGCCGATGCCGAATGCTACGCAGCCGATCGCACCAACGTGTGGAGTGTGCGAGTCGGAGCCGATGTTTAACTGGCCGGGTAATGCGTAGCTTTCCAGAACAATGGAATGGCAGATACCCTCTGAACCTTTGCGATCTTTCAGTTCTCCGTGGAGTTTAATTCCCTGTTTGGCAGCGAAGTCTTGTTGCTTGAGTTTTAGTTGCGTGGCTAGATCGAGCAGGCCCAATTTCTTTTTTTCTTCGGAGATTACTTCGTCTAGGAATGTCAGGTGATCGCGGAAAAATAGGATCGTGCTGGGGTCGTTTACTTTGGCGTCTTTGCCTACGTAGTGCTCGAAGAAGATTGCCGCCATGGGGGTTACGTATTCGTGGCTGAAGCGCAGGTCGGCTTTGGCGAAGCCTGTGTCTCCGGGTCGTACAGACGCGGGCGAGTCACCGGCCACCATATTTTGTTTTTCATCGCTACGCATGTGGCTGGCGAAGATTCTTTCTGCGACCGTCATGGGGCGTTTTTTGGTTTCGATTGGCGGGAGCAAGACCTTCTTTTGCAGGCGGGCGACGTTGAAGGGGAACAGGCCGCCGTATTCGATCACCTGCTTTGTAATTTCGTCTTCGCCGGCGGTGAATGCCGCTAGCGGAATTTCTTCTCCAGCGCGGACTTTGTCGATCAGAGAAAAATCGGTTGATATCAGCAGGCCCAGGTTTTGGCAATTCTGCTTGTAGATGCGCTCGATGTTTTCTGCGATCACCAAGCGGATGCCAGCGCACATTTCGGCATAGGGAGACTGCTCGCGGCTGGAACCCTTGCCTCTCCGCTTGCCGCTTACCGCCGCGACGAAGCCTCCGCGTTTTACATCGCCGCGGCCGATGGGCGTGATGTTGCCACATTTCAAACCGAGGTAGGGAATCTCACCTAGGGTTTCATCAAAGTAAAAACAGTAATGTGCGGGCGTGATCTCGTCGGTGGAGATGTCGTCGCGCAGTTTGGGATTTTTGGCAGGGTTGTTTGTGTCCCACCTCAGGTCTTCGCCGGCCAACTGGCGTTTGATTAGTTCGGGATCTTCCGTAAGAAAAAGGATGCGACCTGAGAATCGAACTTTGTCAGGACGTTTTTCGATGGTGCGTTCGAGCAGTGAACTCATTCCGGTTTGCACCCGCAGTTTTATTGTAGCGCTTATCGCTCAGAACTTTCTTTCGCCCTCGGGGCTGAGTCATTTCTGCTTTACCCAGCGCTTACACGCTGAGCTGCAACCTTTCGCCGCTTCGCGCTTAGGGTGCCGGTCTTACTCGTGGTGCGTGTGATGATCGAACTTTTCTCCGGCCGTAATAGCCACCGCCAGACGGTTCTGTTTCGGCGCCAGCGGGCAGGTGGCGTATGGCGTCACCGAGCATGGTGGACTGTAGGCCTCGTTGAAGTCTAGAACCACGGTTCCGTTGGAAACCGCATCGGTGTCCAGGAAGCGGCCTCCGGGATAGGTTTCGGTTTTGGTGGTCAGGTCGGTGAACACGAAAGACAAACCTTGGGCTGGATCGCCGCCCAGATCCGTCAGCTCAAATTTTTTGCCGTTGATTTCGAACACCGCAGTCCCCGCGCTGGTAACGGGTTCTACGTCTCCTAGAACATTGGGGACATCTACGGTCTTTTTTCCATCCGAGGGAATCCACTTGGCAGTAATCCGGAAGTTTGGGTTGAGGGGGAAGAAGACAGGGCCTTTGTATTCGCGAATGGCTTGGCTGTCCAGGTCTTTGAGACGAATACCAATGCGTTGACCGCGCACGATTACGTGGAAGCGCAGGCTGCCCATTTCTACTAAGGTACGGTTTTGGGAGGTATCGGGCTCCAGTTTTGTTGTGCTGACTGACTTGCCTTGGACTGTGGCTTGCGTGCCTTCAGACAACTTCAGCGTGATATCAGTACCATCCAGTTCGAAGGAACCGGCTTTGGCTGGGCCTTTGGGAAATACTAGAGCGTTTTTTGGATCGGTGCCGAAGGTATTTTCTCCGGGCTTGAGCCAGAATAATCCTGCCAATGGCAGCCAGTTGTTTTTACGGCTTGCTACCAGTTCCGATTTCCATTTGTCGACCGATTGCTGGTAAGCAGGGTCGATAGGCTTTGATTGTGCGGCCAAAAACAATGTTGACGCACAGAGGAAAAATACGAGTGCTAGTTTGTTGTTGGTAGCCATCAAGTCCCTCAGGGGCTGAAGCCCGGGATCTGTGTAATGTTCAACCGCAGGCCTGAAGGCGCTGCTCCACCCTAACTTCGCGGTGTGCGTGGATCAGGCAACGGTTCCAAGCCTCGACCAGCAAAAATCTCCGCGAACTCCTGGATCAAGGCTTCGTGGATCAAACCATTCGACGCCATGGTCTCGCGACCATCGGTCGGATAGTAGCGGCCTTGATAGTCGGAAACCCGGCCGCCTGCTTCTTCGACAATCATCACTCCGGCAGCAGTGTCCCAGGGATTTAGGTTGAACTCCCAGAAGCCGTCGAAGCGCCCACAGGCAACGTAACAAAGATCTAACGCGGCCGAGCCGGCGCGGCGTACGCCGTGTGTCCGTAATGTAATTTGATGATAGAAGTGAATGTTGGGATTGTGATGGCGCTTATTGCTGGGAAAACCCGTCGCTAGGAGAGATCCAGAGAGTTTCGCAGTTTTTGATACCTGAATCGGCTGGCCGTTTAGGAATGCTCCTGTTCCCTGCTCCGCAGAAAATATTTCTTCGCGCGTTGGATCGTAGACCACTCCAGCAATGCGCCGTTTCTTATATTCCAGCCCCATCGACACGCAAAACACCGGGAAACCGTGGGCAAAGTTCGTTGTCCCGTCGAGCGGGTCGATAAACCAACGGTAATCACTGCCAGTATCCACCAGGCCTTCTTCTTCGCCCAGGATGTCGTGACTGGGCCAAAGCCTCTGGATGCGTTCACGAATCAGCTTCTCCGAAGCGCGATCGGCGGCTGTCACCAGGTCCGCCTCGCCTTTGTATTCGATGGTCACGCGGCCGAAGTACTGCATGAGCAACGCGCCTGCCGCGCGGGCAATTTCGGTCATAGCCGGAACGAAGGTTGCACTAGCTGACTTTTGCGATGCAGTGTCGGAGGTGGTCATTCGGCGATGTACAGGATGTCGTGCTTGAAGATGAACAGATTCGGGTCGTGCTTGCGCGTCAGGCGGAGCATCTCTTTGTCGTAATACTCAATCCAACCCTCGACGATCTCTCCGTCTTTGAGCTTGATGGTGACGGGAGTCTGCTTTTCCCCCAGTTTTTTGAGGTAAGCGGCCTCAGCCGAGGTGTGCTCGGGTGGAGCAGGCTTGTGATTGCGGGGCGAATCACGTCGGGGGAATGGCATGAAGGCATTTTACATCGTGATGAGGACAAAAAATGGGCGAGCCCAAAAATTGCTCGCCCATAAATCAGCTATTTAGAAAGTGATCTTCATGCCGAATTCCAGCTGTCTTGCCGTGCCTAAACTGAATAAGCTTGAGCCTTGGCCAGCACGTTCGGCGCCGCGATCGGTAAGGCTGTTTGTGGTACCACTTATTGTGCCGGTTGCACCGTTCAACAATCCCTGCAAACGGGTTGTTGGACTGGTATCGTAGTTGACGAAATTGAATAAGTTATAGACCGCAGCTGTGGGCTCGATGGTGAAACGCTCACCGATCTTGAACGGAAAAGACATCCGCAAGTCTATATTTTTTAACCACCCCAAACTGGCCTGCTCTGCTGGGGCATCATATGTCAGGGTATCGGCTACCCCGCCTAGAGCGGTCAACTGTCCAGCGGTGAACAGGCCTACGTCAACCAATTTTTGGCCCGCAGGAGTCAAGGTTCCACCCACCGTCGCGTTGTACCGGTCCCGTACCTTAACAATGTCGCTAGCGCTAACCCCACGACCAAATGCTCCAACCTTGGTTTGTGGGACAAGATCTCCCGTGGTGCCGTCTCCGGTGAAATCTGTATTAAAGATTTCACCTGCGCGGCCTCCATCCTCAATAAAAATAGACTGCGCCAGCGGCGAACGGAAGTGTCCAATCAAACCGAACTTAACAAATTTTGCAAGTTCGAAGGTGGTTCCGAAAGAAAATTGGTGAGTACGATCAAACGAAGCCGGACCTGTCGAACCCAGTGGATCTCGATAGTCGAGTGCTTGATTGATGAAGTCCTGATCGTTTGCTTCGCCAGCCGCTTGCGAACCAGCCGCCGTCTCGAAGCGTGAGAGTGAATAGGAGAACTGCAAATTGGCAGCTTTTACGTAGGGCAAAGGATTTGCGACCCTCTGCCGCAAGGAGATTTGCATCGCATCGTAAGTTGAGCGGCCGACTGGCGAAAGCATGGTATTCAGACCAACCTCAGGATTGATGCCTGGGAAGGCAGCTCCCTGATCGGCCGGAAGACCGACAATCGAGGATGGCCCGCCAAACAGAGCGGCGGCCGAACTAAGACCGTTCCCCGCATAATCTTCCATGGTCGCACCAGCGGCGATAGCGCAATCAATACCAGCACTGCCCGCCGGGCAAGAAAAGCCGGTATTCGTGAGGTTGATGGCGTTCACTGCCGCATTTTGGTTGAAGAACCTCGAGTCTCCTACGTGATTGGAATCTACACCAAGCAAAAAGTGAAGATTGACGTTGCGGATGTAGTCCGCGGAAAGAACCATGCCGGCATGGAGCTCGTGCTGGACTCCAATATTCATCTGATACGAATACGGAGTGCGATAGTTGGGATCGATCAGCGATACACTCTCATTGAGCGTTTCTCCGATAAATTGTGGATTTGCAGCCGTGCCGGCCGCGATATTAGCAGCTTGATATTGCCGTTGCAGTGCTGCAACTTCGCTGGCAACCGAACCGATCGGCTGGTTACAAACCTGCGTTGCAATATCCAATCCACCGGGGGTTTGCGTAACGATTTGGCCACCCGGAAAAGTAAAGGAACCGCTTGCACAACCTTGGCCGGTGCTCGAGTCCGCTACGAAATTAAACAGTCCCTGTTGCAACAAAAGCGGACGGGAGAACAATACATTGTTAAAAATGGCATTTTCGTAGAACATGCCAGCTCCGCCCCGGATCACTGTCTTTCCATCGTGGCGCAGGTCCCAAGCAAATCCAAGCTGGGGAGCGTAGTTATTGTTGTCCTGCCGTACTCGATTCCCTATCCCAGGCCCAAACAGGTCCAGCAGGTTCCCGGTGCAGCTCGGTGCTGGATTAAAAATTGTCGTATTAAGTGCCGAGCAGGGGATTGGATCCAAATCGCTGTTTGTGCGGCCGGTGTCGCGGACGTAACGCAGACCATAGCTCAGCGTAAAGTATGGCTTTATTTTCCACGAATCACCCACGTACCACTGGATTCGATTGTCCAATTGACCGCCACCAGGTTGTCCAAAAGCTGGTGTCTCGGTGAAAAAGCCCTGACCGTTGCCGAGTTGCAGCGAGAGATTTCCGGAAACAGGGTAGTTCAAAGGGTTGGCCGAGCCACCTGGGAAGGGTCCGGCGTCGGCAATGGCTTGATTGGCAGGCGAGGTCGTGGAACGGATTCTCGGCCCCAATCCAAAGAAGTTCGCAAACCCGCCACCCTCGATACGATCATAACCAAAACCGTAACGAACTACGTGTGCACCCAGGTTCCAACTTCCATCGTACTTAATCTGTTTGTTGGTTTGAAAAGTCGCCTGGGGTGCATTTGGATTTGGTCCCGAACGAAAACCGCCGATGCGGGTCTGGATTTCAGGGAGTGGATTGAAAACTCCGGACTGGGTCGCGTCCGCAATGTGGTTGGTGAAGTAGGTATAGCCAAAACGGACACTGTGTGAGAACCGGCCGGTAATAAAATCCGCTCCCGCCGCGTGGGCGGGGGTATTGTTGCGGTTGGAGAAGATTGAATAATCTGGCAGCCCGTTGCTGACGACCGAATTCTGGTCATAATTGAAACGGTAGAACAGGCGCACGTCTTTAGGAGCGTTGAAATCCAACTTCCCCAATAGTACTTTCTCTCGCAACGGTTCTGCAGCGGTACCCGACAATGCCTGGAATGGAGGAGCAAATACTATAGGCACACCCACGTCCTGTTTGAAGCGCTCGCCGTTGATAAAGAAAAACAATTTGTCTTTAACAATAGGAGCCCCGAGGCTACCGCCGAAATCATGCCGCTGGAAGGGGGGATCAATACCTCCGCTGAAGTTCGCCGCCAGAGCTTTGTCGCGAAAATAGTAGAAAGCATCGCCGTGAGGTGTGTTGGTTCCCGAACGGGTGACAACATTGACGGCACCAGACGAAGTTAGCTCAGTCGAAAGGTCCAATGAAGACTGGCTAATGCTGAATTCTTGAATGGAACTTGCAGAAATATTGGAAACCGTGGTTCCGACGGTTTCATCGGTGATGTCCAGACCATCCACCGCAATTCGAGTAGTCCGACCTGAGCGGCTACCTACTGAAATACCCGTGAAACCACCCTTGGTAGGATCGAAATTGCTGGCATCCTGGATTTGCACGCCGGGCTCGAGTTGCGCGAGATCAAGAAAATTTCGGCCGTTGATGGGCAAATTTTCGATCTGTTGCGTGGTCAAAACTCCCTGAACCGTGGGCTGCTCGGTATTGACCTGGATCTCTGTAGCCGCAACCTCAATGATTGTGCTTTCCGCCCCAATCCTCAGTTGGGCATTTGCAGTCGCGGTTGTACCAACTTGGACTGTAACTGGGATGTCCACCCCGCTAAAACCTTTGGCACTAACTTTTACCTTGTATTTACCGGGCGCTAAGGCGCCGGAATTATAGGCACCAGAATTGTTCGACGAAAGCGCGATTACATGTCCGGTTTGAAGGTCGGTAATCTCTACTCTTGCTCCGCCCACGACGGCATCCTGTGCATCTGTAACGGTGCCGACAATACTGCCTGTGCTGACGGTGGTTTGCGCCATCAACGTTCTAGACAAACAAAGCAGAAGACTGGTGATGGCCAGAATCAGACAAAATCCACCGTGAACCTCACTCCCCTTGGATTTCAACGACATCTTGCTACCCTTCCTTTCACATTGGTTGATCGTTCCTTTTCAGTGGTTTGTATTGTTTAGTCAAATTATGTGATTTAAATATAGAAAACATTACACAACATTACATTGATGCAATCAGCCTTCCAACAATTTGCTTGAGACAGCAAATATAGACATCGATTGAAGTTATTTGTCTTTTGTATGTAGGTTTCGATTTTTACAAAAGGCGGTTAAATTCTGAATTTGGAATATCACAGATACTTATTCGAGTAGGATACAAGTTTTTACTGAGGTTAATTTTCTCTACAACATAACATTTAATAAAGGTTCATCCTGCCGAGGGATTATCTGCACAAATGGCATTTTCTTGAGATCGTTTGCTTGCATGTAGCAGTGGATAAATTCCTCCAGCTTTTTTTGTGACCATGCAAATTGTAAAAAACCACTACTCATACAAGCAGTTTGCATGCGCAAGAGAAGCGAATGCTTACCTTAGATTCGCGACCCTGCCGTATGAGGGTTTCATGGCCATCAATTTGGCGTCGCTGATCTGATGAGTCTTGCCTTCACTATCAAAGGTGAAGATTTGATATTCTCCCGTCCAGATTTCGCAGCGCGGTTTTTCTTCTCCGGTAACGATGGCCTGGGCACCCAGGCGATTCAATACCGTGAAAGCCAGGAACTTCCCGTCTTTCGACCACGCAGGGAAACAAAAATCCTGCTTCTTGGAAAATGCCAGCCGATGTGAATCGGAGCCATCGGCGCCCATGATGTAGATGGCACGATGCCCCGCTTCGCCTTCGGACACATAGGCGATTGCTGCTCCATCCGGCGCCCAGGCTGGATTGGAGTCTTCCAGCTTTTCTTTCGAAATGCGGTGTGAATTGCTGCCGTCTGCATTCATTACATAGATTTGAAATGGATTTTCACGATTCGACGCATATGCGATCTGTTTTCCATCAGGCGACCAGGAAGGATCCATTCCATGGTCGATCAGACGTTTCTGATTGGAACCATCGGCATCCACAGTCCAAATCTGGGGAGTACGATTCGGATTGGTCAGCGCATAAGCGTAAAAGGCGATCGTCTTCCCATTCGGCGACCATGCAGGACCACAGGCGTCGGCGGTATTGAAATTCGTCAAGCGCTTTTGCCCGGAACCATCAGCATTCATGACGTAAATTTCAAAATAGCGCGTGTCATGCATCGAGCAATAAGCGATCTTTGTGCCATCGGGAGAAAACGCCGGATCGGAGCCCGAGACGTGCAACTCAGTTACTCCCGAGCCATCAGAATTCATTACGGCAATTTCATTTCTTCTGACATCAGTGCGTGAGACATCGGCGAATTGGGGTCCGGCATGTCCACTAGTTTGTGCGCCGGTGTTCTGATCGAACGCGTTAATCACTTGCGTTGCAGTAACACCACGCGAAGGATCAGCGCGGACAAATACGATTTTCTCCTTGAATGCCGCGGACTGATATCCACTTACTACTCCGACAAGAAGCAGAAAAGCAGCCAGTATGCAGAATGCGCCGACTGCGAAACGTTGCATCGTAGCTCCTTATATATGTACAGCATGAGAAAAGCCACCGGCCGAACTGGGGCCGGTGGCTCAGACTTACGAGGACTTGCCTAGAAGGTCAGGCGTAATCCCCATTCGATCTGCCGAGCGGCGCCCAGTGCGTATACACCGGTGCCGTTGCCCACACGAAAGGCCTCGTTGTCAGCACGCCCCGTCGTGCTGATCGAACCCGATGAGCCCAATATTCCGTTCATCGTGTTGGGCGGCAGGTTGAAGTTGGCGAAGTTGAAGGCATTGAAGAAGCCAATATTCGGCTCAATCGTCCAACGCTCCTTGAAGGTATGGCGCCATGCTAGCCGCAAATCCGTAGCTTTCAGCCAGGGATAGTTGACTTGGTCGCCAACCGGCGCAGTCACTTGCTGAGCTATCCCACCCAAGGCAACCAACTGGTCCTGAGTCATCAACCCGCTCTTAACGAGCGCTTGTCCAGCAGGAGTTAGCGTACCGGCTACGGTGTTGTTGTAGTTGTTGACTAGAGCACTCAAGTCCTTGGCGTTGGTGCCGCGGTCGAACTGCCCAAGATGAGTGCCGGGCAACGGATCGCCGATAGTTCCGTCACCGGTAAAGTCGTTGACGAAAATATCTCCAGGGTTACCAGTCGTTGACGAAACGATGGCGCTCGATAGCGGGCTATAGAAGTGCGAGATAAGTCCGAACCGGAACCCTCCCGGCAAATCCAGATAACCACCAAACGAAATCTGGTGGGTCCGATCCAGCAATGATGGGCCAAAATACCGTCCCGGATTGTCATTGTCCGCCGCTTGCAGTACGAAGTCCTGGTCGCTATCTGCCGCCGTACCGGTCACTTGAGCACCGCCGGTGCTATCCAGGCGTGAAAGGCTGTACGAAATCTGGAAATTGGCATATTTAATGCCTTTGACCGGATTGCTCACATTCTGCACCAGTTTCATTTGCAGGGCGTTGTATACCGAGCGACCGATTGGCTGGAGCATAAAGAATGCGGATTGCGTCCCATTCTTACCACCAAAAGCGCAGGCAGGAGTAGTTGCACTCAGGCATCCGCCCCCAAAATCACCAGCGCTACCCACACCGCCTGCAGCATAATCTGCGATGGTCGCACCATTTGCGATGGCACAATCTACGCCAGCCACGCCGGTTCCGCACCCAAAGCTATCGTTGACTTGGTCAATGTAGAAGGATGCTCCTCCAGCATTAAAGTTGCTGACGCTTCCATCGTGATTGATGTCTACTGCCAGCAGTGAACGAGTTTCGATGTTGCGAAGGTAGTCCGCGCTGAACACCATTCCATTGCGGATTTCATGCTGAATACCGAAGTTCATCTGAACCGAACGCGGCGACTTGTAATTCGGAGCAAACAACCCCAGGTTCCCGGCGGAGCCTTGACCAGATGCAAGATCACCGCCAATAAAGTTCGGGTTCGGCGCAGACAAGTCGGTCGGATTGCCTGCTAGATAAAGTTGCCATTGCTGCTGGATCTGAGGAATCACAGTTCCTACAGCCACGTTGCCACACGCGCCGGCATACAGCTGCGGGCCAGTATTATACTGCAGCGTTTGTGGTTGTCCCGTGTTGCAGGCATTGGAGACAGTATTGAAAGCGCCAGTTTCCAATCGCAGAGGACGATCAAATAGAACGTTGTTATAAATCACATTCTCGTAGTACAAACCGACTCCTGCACGAATGACTGTCTTGCCATTCTTCATCGGGTCCCACGCGATACCCAATTGTGGGGCCAGGTTCAGATTCGGTTGTTGGACGGGATTACCCCAGCCTGGAAAATTCTGGTTGATGACATCAATCGGTCCGAGATCACTGTCGGTACGTCCTGTGTCGCGGTCATAACGTAGGCCCACGTTTAACGTGAGATTCGGCTTAATCTTCCAAGAATCACCCAGGTAGATACCAAGGCGATTGTCCGGCCCCAACCCACCTGCCGGGAAGCCGAAGGCAGGGTGCTCGGTGTTGAAACCCTGTCCATTTCCAAAGCGCAGACGGGTGATTGGATAGTTCAGCGGATTGGTGTCTCCACCCGGGAAGCAGGGAGTACCGGTCCCGCAGGAGTTAGCTGCAAAGAAGGCAGTTGAGCCAGCGCATGGATTGTCAAACGTGCACGTGGGACCAGAGCCCGCGCTCGTGGTCCAGGAAGCGCGCGGCGCTAAACCGTAGAAATTGGCAAAACCACCACCCTGAATGTGATTGAAAGAAACACCGTAACGGAAGGTGTGAGCATGCAACGCTTTGCTCCCGTCGTATTTGATTTCACGATTGGCCTGCGGAGTGGCTTGTGGAGCCAATAGGTTTGGTCCTTCAAAGAAGCCACCCGAACTGAGCAGAATTCCAGGATTAGGCACTCCTGAGGTCAAACCGTCAACAATACCGTTCTGGAATTTCAGGTACGAGAAGCGAACGCTATGCGTGAAACTACCGGTACTAAAGTCCAGACCGACCACGTGGTTGCGTGTGTAATTCTTGGTGTCATACACCGATAGACCAAATCCAAAGGTCGCCGGCAAAGAGGAAGCATAGTAGGTATAGCGGTAGAAGGCACGGGCATTGTGTCCCAGGTTGTAGTCCGCTTTGCCTAGCAGGTTAGTTTCGCGATAAGCCTGATTGAATCCGCCACTCAGCCCGTCGAATGGGGGAGCAAAGATCACCGGCGCGAATGCGTCCTGCTTGGTGCGCTCGCCATTAAGGAAGAAAAAGAACTTGTCCTTGATGACGGGGCCTCCCACACGCCCGCCGAACTGCGAACGCTGCGATGGCTCAGGACCTCCAGGTGCAGAGGCACCACCTACGCCGGCATCCCGAAAAAAGCCGAAGGCTTCGCCGTGGACGCTGTTGGTGCCGGATTTAGTGGAAACGTTGATTGCGCCAGAAGAAGTCACATCCTGCGAAAGATCAAGAGACGATTGGCTGAGCTGAAATTCATCAATCGCGCTGGCGGAAACGTTGGCAGTCGTCGTACCGACAGTTTCATCGCTGATATCAACGCCATCTACATTGATGCGCGCGGTGCGGCCGAAACGTCCGCCGAATGAAACCGACGAATAACCAGCTTTTGTCGGATCGAAATTCTGACCATCTTGAATTTGCACGCCGGGCTCAAGTTGAGCGAGGTCGAGGAAGTTGCGCCCATTGACTGGTAAATTCTCGATCTGGTTGGAGGTCAAAACACCCTGCACGGTAGCCTGTTCCGTGTTCACTTGCACGGCGGTACCGGCAACCTCAATGACTTGGCTCTCTTGACCAAGCTGCAATCTGGCGTTGGCCGAAGCCGTGTTGCCGACCTGAACAGTCACGGGGATGCTTAGCGAGCTGAAACCCTTTGCTGATATTTGCACCTTGTATTGACCAGGCGCCAAGGAACCGGAATTGAATGATCCAGCTGCGTTGCTGGTAAGTGCACTGACCTGTCCGGTTTGTGTATTCGTAATGGTTACCCTTGCGCCGCTCACTACCGCATCTTGCGGGTCAGTAACCGTACCAGAAATACTGCCTGTGGCCACTGTTGTTTGCGCCATCAGCACGCCGGACCACAATAGAAGGAAACTGGCAACCGCCAGCTTCCATAGCATCCTACTGGGGAGAATAGTCCAACTGGGTTTCATATTATCCTTTCAACATTTGTTGATTGCTTATGTTCAAAGCCTGGAAGAAACGTTGACCGGCAAGGAGGCGGACGTTCGCAAATCTTGTTTCTACTACTCGCTTAATGGTCAACTTAAAACCAACGCACATGACAAAAATTTACAAAGACAAACATCGCTTAACACTTGAGCTTAGCAATCAGATTTCCAACAATCACAGGTACACAATTGAGATAGACAATACATAGAGTTATGAGGCATTCGTTTGCATGTATGCCTTTTACAAAGCACTGAATAATTCTATTTTTGGAATGTAAAGATACTTATTCAGATAGGTAAGCGACGAGACTTGACCTTCTCAAGGATGGAAGTCGGGAATAATATCTTGATTTTCTCCCTATAAGAGACGATAAGTTACTGATCCTCTTTTGGAATGTAAAGATACTTATTCAGATAGGTAAGCCATGGGACTTGAATTTCTCCGAGATAGAAGTCGCGAATCATATCCTGATTTCTCCCTAAGAGACGACGAGTTACCGACCCTAGTTCCGCTAATCGCTTCGTAAGATCTCATGCTTTGATCCTGGGCTGCGTAACGGTTCGCGCCGAGAGATGACTTGATCCATCTTGCGAGTAAGTGGTAAGAAAAGACTAAAAGACTATATGTAAAGTTGAGTAGTTTTTTGTAAAGTTATGCATCTGTTAGTAGCCGCCAAGGTTTCAGCTCAATTTGTAAAGTTATGTATCTTCGCCTGAAAAGAAAACACAGCTTTTTCTCAAGATAACAACCATGGGAGTCGCTTCAGGAATTTGTTTAGACATGAGTGAGCAGTGGCTTTGAAGAAGCTCCTTGGTGTCGCTTCAGAATGCAACTCGATCACCTTATCGCTCATGGTGACGACCTGAATGCCATCTCCCATGTGTTGCTCGCAAAGCAACACGATTAAAGATACGGGCCCGGATAAAGACAGATAGCCTTTGGCCAAGTCTTCGTCGGGTGAAAAATCCAGGTGAACCATTCTGACAAAAAAGGAAGTCTACAAAGAAAATTCGCGACTATTTCGGAGTTTGCGCAGACAAGCGATTCAATTCCTGTTGGGCTCGGTTCACGTTAGGTCCTTTTGGATCCTCGTCAAGATAGAGATGTAATTCCTTTTCAGCAATATCATTCTTGCCGAGTTCTTCTGCGGCGTACGCCGCCACCATGTGAGCGAACGGCATGTTTGGATGCGGAAGCTTGTGCACTTTTTGTGCATTCACGAGGGCGTCGTCGAAGTTGTGGGCTTGCAATTGAAGATAGGCCAGATTTCCCAGGGCCCAGACATCGTTCGGCTCAGTCACTAAAGACGCCTGCAATTGTGTAAGAGCTTCGCTGTTGTTGTGTTGTGAAATTAATAAGCGTGCAAGATTGCGCTGGGCCTCGGCGTATTTTGCGTTCAACTGGATCGCTTTCAAAAACGCCTGTTGTGCAGCGTCATTATTTTTCAATTGCATTTCTGCGATGCCGAGTCCGTTGTAAGCCATGTCGTAGTCGGCATATTCCGCGATTGCTTTTTGAAACAGCGTGCGGCTCTCTTCCCATTTTTCTTTACGCAGTGACTGGCTGGCTTTGTCGAAGGTTTTGTGCGCATTATCAGGAATGTTCAGGCGGACGGCGGCAATGGGTTCACTCGGAATGTTTGGTTCAGACTTTGGATCGCGGCGCACCAGGATTCGTTCCAGATGAGTGGACTCGATGGGGGCAATCTCCAGTTCACCTTCATAGGGGCGAATCCCTGGACCTGTGATGCGAACCCGGTACGCACCCGAAAGTGTCTGAAAAACTGCCTCCCCATTCGGATCCGTAACAGCGCGGGCTGATCCCTCGCCTATTTCGTCTGTCAGTTCGATTGTCACCCTGGCTGCTTTTTCTGCATTTCCTTCTATTGCTACAACGCAGCGCAAGGTGACTGGCCTCGGCTTTTGCACCCCAAACTGTGCGCCGCACACCGAAGCTAAGGCCAAAAATCC
>Ga0163162_10002403_pt1 | contig 17603 bp, 17 predicted proteins | sample S55metaG_FD_115310 | JGI IMG/M metagenome (GOLD analysis project Ga0163162, IMG submission 115310) | Switchgrass rhizosphere microbial communities from Kellogg Biological Station, Michigan, USA - S5-5 metaG | ecosystem: Host-associated > Plants > Roots > Rhizosphere > Soil | place: USA...
GACGTTTTCATTCAGCTCATGAAGCTCAAGAACACGCTGCGCTGGATGCGCGGCGAAGATCTGATCACGCATCTGGGGCTCGAATACTACGACTAATCGGGAATGCGTTTAGAATGAAGATTGGGAACTGTTACCAATCTCGCCGTTGACCTGGGCTGGCGCCGAGGGAAACCATGCAGGCGAAAATGTTGACGCGTCCTATTTTTCCATCGCTCGCATGAATTGCCTGGTCATCGGAGGAACGCAGTTCATCGGCCGCCATCTTGTGGCTGAGTTGCTTAAGGCGGGGCACGCCGTCACGGTGCTGCACCGCAAGCCGAAGCACGACCTGGGACGCAGAGTCAAGAACCTGACCGCCGACCGCAACGATCCGAAAGCCATGAAGGCCGCCTTGGCTGGCAAGACATTCGAGGTGGTCTTCGACAACGTCTACGACTGGCAGCGGGGCACCACGTCGGCGCAGGTAGAGGGCACGGTTCGCGCCATCAACGGCTCGCTCGACCGCTACATCTTCATGTCCAGCGTGGCGGCATACGGCGATGGCCTGAATCATCACGAGGGCGACGCGCTGGCGCCAGACGACGCGGCCGATCTGTACACTCGCAACAAAGCCATGAGCGAGCGGGCGCTGTTCCGGCTACACCAGCGAATGGGATTGCCGGCGGTCACACTGCGCCCGCCGTTTATTTACGGCCCAGAGAATCCCATGTACCGCGAGGCGTTTTTCTGGGACCGCCTGCGCGCCGGCCGCTCGATTATTCTGCCCGGCGATGGCCGCCGCCTGATGCAATTCGTGTATGTGAAGGACCTGGTGCGCGCCGCGCTGCGCGCCATGGATGAGAAGACCGCGGTGGGGCACGCGTTCAATATCGCCAATGCACGGCCGGTGGCCCAATCCGAATTCGTCGAAGCGCTGGCCAAGACCTGCCGCAAGCCGGTGAAGTTCGTGCGCATCCCGCGCGACTACCTGTTGCGCGCTGGCGGGCATCCTATGGGTCCCAAGATGTATTTCGGAGTCTATCTGGACATGCCGCCTATCACGCAGGTAACGGCGAAAGCGCAGCGCGTGTTCAAGTTCAAGCCGACTGATTTCTCGACCGGCCTTCAGGAAACCTATAAGTGGTACCTGCGCCACAAGGGCGCGAAACAGGATTATTCCTTTGAAGAAATGCTGCTGACGCATGCTCCGGTGCTGCCGCCGCCCAAGGCGTGAGATCGGGCAGATAATCAGACTAGTTACCTTCAACCTGGAGACGTTCCACTGATGTATCTTTGGACATGCGACTTAGCCTGCTAGGTGTTGCAGCCGCGTTGTCGTTGTGCTCCTCGCTCGATTCATTCGCGCAAGACCGCACCGTAGCGATTACCGTCGACGATCTTCCGTACGCGGATGGAACTAACCGTGAATTGAATACTGCCGACGTTTCTACCGCAGAGATGATCAACCGCGAGCTATTGGCTGCGTTTCAAAAACGCCGCGTACCGGTAACCGGTTTCGTCATTCAGAAGCGTGTTGAATCTCTTGGATCCACGTCCGGGGTCAGGATATTGAAGCAGTGGATAGACGGGGGATTTGACCTCGGAAATCACACCTACTCCCATCTCGATATCAACAATCTCTCAGCGGACGAGATTGAAAGAGAGATCGTGCAGGGCGAAACCGCCATCGTGCCGCTCATGAAGGAAGTGGGGAAAGAGATCGTGTTCTTCCGTTTTCCAATGAACCACACGGGCGATACGAAGTTGAAACACGATAACATCGCTACGTACCTTGCGCAGCGTGGTTATGGATTGGCGACCTGCACCATCGATACGTCCGACTTTCTCTTCAACAATGCCTATATTCGAATGCTTGCGAAGCATGACGATACGGCGGCTCAGAAGCTGCGTCTCGAGTACCTTGCCTATACGAAGGCTGAAATCGATTATTACGCTGCGCTGAACAGGCAAGTCCTGGGCTATGAACCCCCACAGGTGATGGTGCTGCACGACAATCGACTCAATGGTGCTGTCATTGATAAAATCCTTGCACTCTTTGAGGAAAAGCACTATCGATTCGTGTCTCTGGGCGTAGCGCAATCCGATCCAGCGTACCGACTTCCGGACAAGTACATTACAAAGTTTGGTCTCATGTGGGGTTACCGCTGGGCCAAAGAGCTAAGTATTAAAGTGAATGGCAACTTGGAACCAGACCCACCACAGTGGATCTTGGATTACGGCAAGCCGAGCACGACTCTAGCGCACTAAAACGGTACTGGCCCCTTAGTCGCTCGCCCGAACTCTCTTCAGCCGCTCGCGCAAAGCTTCTGGCAGCGAATTTTCAATCTGCGGCGTGATTAGCCCCACCGAGTCCATATCCTGAATATGAACCTGGTCCCGCAAGCGAAAGCTGGTCAGCTTCATGCGCACCAGATCGGCCACCGGCGCGATGAGAATGCCTTCAGCCGTACGCGTGGGTTCCGAAAAGCCGGGGACCGGCTCGCTATACTCGGGGCGGACTTTTTCTCCGGTAAACACCAGGTGAATGCCGCTGCTGGCACGTGGCTCGGCATTATCCAGCAGCATATCGACACCCGCGACATGCCGAAATTGGAATCCGAAGGGCGCGGACACGGAGGCAATCCGTTCCAGTTCTCCGCGATTTACGGCCACGTCGACATCGCGAGTCAAGCGCGCTTTGCCCGGATCGCGTTCGGACACTTGAAGATACACGGCCATGCCTCCGACAATCCGGTAGACGATTCCAGCGCCCGACAACGCGGCGTGCAATCGCTTCATGCGGTCGAATAGCTTCTCCACATGAATATCGTAGGCGGAGGCAGTAATCATTTCTCTGTGGCTTCTGGCTCTGTAGACTCTAACTCTAGGCCGATTGTGCCACAAACTGACACCTGCCCGCGAATATTGGACTGCCGGGTCGCTGCCGTGGTTTCGAGCATCCCCTGGCTTTCCAGCTATTCACAATGGTTTTACAAATCCGAAGGGCTAAGGGCGTGCCAACAGTACCAGCAAATACACGGCCCCGGCCGCCATGCTGCTGAGGCCAGCTCCTACCATCGTAACTACCAGCAGCATCGCGAGGCGTTCAAGCTTTAAATCGGGCCACGTCATCTTGAGCCGCCCCGACAAGAGTCAGGCCGCCCCCCTTCGAGACAGGTGAGAGATCAGGCTCACTATAAACAAGACCAGAAACACGAAAAAGCAAATCTTGGCGATTTCGGCGGAGGCAAAGGCCACCCCTCCGAAGCCCAAAAAACCCGCAATCAGTGCGATCACCAGGAAAACCAACGCGTAATGCAACATCGCAAACTCCTTTCGGATACCGCACCTTGGTTCATTGCAGATTCAGGACCAAGTTTGCAAGCGCCGTATTTTCAATGTCTGCGGCAACCTCTCCGAGGTAAAAACTACGCTCAACGTGCAGGTGGCGCTGTTAGTTGTGCAACAAAGCAAAAGACAGAAGTTTGAAAGCTTTGCGGCCGCCCGACCTAGGACCGTGGCTCTATGTACTTACCGCAAGACTGAGACCTTGACTGTATGAAGGCGGCGATATACCGGTCCGTATCGAATGCTCAGACAGCAGGAGTCTGTGAGCGCGACCGAGCGCGCCAGGTCACCGGATTTTCGTAACAGTACGCGAAATCAAGCCATCTAAGGGTTGGTTGATTCAACGAAGGAGTTGCAATGTGTGACTATTCTTTGGGCAGCTTACCGAGCCGGTTAGCAATGGAAGGAGACGAACTAATCGTCCACCGGTTTCCCACCTCTTCGATGGGCCTGGCCCCCGCGGCCCATCTGCAAACCAAAACCAGCGTCTCCATCTGCGATCAGAGTTTGTGGCGGCGTATCATGGCGTTCTTGGCGCTGCCACGCTTTTGCCCTGGGATTCAAGCCGTCTGCGTGCCCCCAGGCGCTTCGTTGATTTTGAAGGGGATTCCAAGCGATCTACAGCACCGTTGGGATATCGGCGAGCAAGAGACCGTTTTGTTCACCCAGACAAGTGCGGAGTTCAATACTCATCGGGATGCGATTTGCTTCCGTAATGGACGCCAAGTCTCTCTACAGCATTTGCGCGCGGGGTTATTGGTAAAAGTGGTGTCGCTGGGAGGTGACCCCGTCGGCGAACAACAACCTGCAACAGTAGAACTTGGCGTAGAGTGATCGTCGATTATGCGCGGCGAGCATAGGGAGCGGTCGTGGGTTTATTCATTGACGTTCCTGGCACTGGGCATTTGGCTGGGAAGCTCAATATTCGGCAGGGCAATTCGTTGCCGCGATCGCAGAATGCCGCTTCCTTACCATCCCGACCGAGTCGACGAAGCATCACTAGAGTCGTTTCCCGCCAGTGACGCTCCGTCATGGACGGGGTCCCACGTATGATCAAACGGCGCGCTATTTCCGATGGCGGTGTACAACATCCGGCAGGAATTCACGCACGACATTGAACCCGGCGGTGGTCAAAAAGGAGATGCCGGCGTTCTGGGCGATATTTCCGGCGCCCTTCCAACTGGGTGGTCCCCAAATGCTGGAGATCGCGCTGGCGCCGACGACGCCGGTTACACTCGAAACAGAAAAGGCTCGTGTGCCGTCGGGGTGCTGCGCAACCACCGTGCTGAGAGCCGCGTAGCCGGTCCGCGCCCAGACCCCATGTTTATGCGAAGCGAAATAGCGGTTGTCTTCGTGAAAGACCACGGAGGTCCCGTAGGTGATGGTTTGGCGAATTCCGTTGTAGGCCAGGTTGCTGCCAAAGCGCTCTCCGTAAGCATTCCAGCCTTGCCCCCATTCCTTGGGAGAGTTTTCCCACTGGCTCACGCCTGCGCCAATAGCCTCGCCCAAGATGGGGATTGGCCCACCCGCGCTGAGCAGGTACAGGTGAAAGCGCTTGGTTTCGGTCAACTGGCTCGGCTCAGACGGAGCGACCATGCCGAAAATTTTCTCTAGAGTGGTCTCGTGTTCGGTCGCAGCGTCGGGAGGCGATTGGGCGAAAGCCGGCGCCACTGGCAGAGCGAGCGCAAGAAGCAGGAGGATGAGCCGCATCAACGCGATAGTAGCAGAAGCGGTCTGCGTGACGCGGCGTACGCCGGCAGTGGCCTAGTTCAGGCGCGACCGTTTCGGCAGCCCTTAAGCGTCACGTTGAGGTCGCCTCTCCGCTTGAATGGTCCCCAGCGATTGCTCCAATCCCAGGAATCTCGGCGGGCCGTTCCCTCAATACGGCGCCTTGCGAGCTTCAAATCGCATGGGATTAAAGTCATACAACACCTTCGCGCGCGCCGGACCCGAAGGGTTGACAATAGCGCGATAGAGAGCGCCCTTCTCAGCCCAAACCAGGGAACTTCCGTCACGCTCCGCCCATTCCCATGCGGGGGTTGACAGCAACGCTTTTCGCTCCGGGTGTTCCAATTCGTGCTCATCCCCATACGCTCCGGCGCCAACCGGATGTGCGACATCGGCATACGCGAATTTGCGAAGAATCCATCCATGCGGGAGCGCCTTGGTGAATACGGTACAGTGCGCGACGCGCCCTGGTCCCACTGCCATATCCAATGTCCACCCATCGCGCAACAGGCGGCGGTAGTAAACGCTGGGACATTCCGCGCCGAAAGCGCCTTCGGGTTGGTACTTATCGTCCTCGGCGACTTCGGAACTCTCGCGCACCGCGAAATGGCAGCCATTCAGCCAGAATTTCCGGTTGGAAGTGAACAGTCCCCCGCCTTGCCAGCAGTCGCCTTTCCCGAAAAGTGTGACCGCATGCAGCCACGGCGCACGGGAAATTGCCGTCCAGGAGCCCTTGGTCTCTTTGTGACGCAGGCCGCCGCGTGCGAAGTAGATGAGGTGGCAGCCATCGGGCGAAAGGTCGGCACGGCGTTCGTAAATCCGTCCGCGAAGCCATTGGCCGAGCTCAAACTCGTCAGTCGCGCGATTCCAGCCAACGGTGCATACCGCGTTCGCGGGACCTCTTCGGAACACCAAACCGAGCGGCGCTTTTGAAGCCAGTAAGACGTGCAGCCGGGCTGGAAACTCGCCCCTCATTTCAGTCTTTCAGTGTATCGGATGAGTTTTGGGATCCAGCTCTTTGCATTCAGAGAAAGGTACTAGAGCCCTTAGTACGATCCAACCACAGCGAGCGCGCGCTACGAGGTGCGTCGGAATTACTTGGCATTTTTTACCCTCTATCGAGCGAAACTGCCGAGTAATCTGACTAAAACCCGCATTGCACGGAATTTGTTATGAACCCGATTGTGGAAACGAACCTGCCTCGCAAGAACATCATTCAACAGTGGCGGAATTTAGATAGCGCAATAGAGCACTAGAAAGGCGGACTAAAGGAGGTTTTATGAAAAACTACCGAATGTTCTCAATTTCATTGGCGATGGGCGCGACGCTCAGTTTGCCGCTTTGGGCACAGCGTGGTGGTGGAGGCGGCAACGGGCTAGGGCTCGGCCGGACTGTCGGAGGAGTAACCGGAGGAGCAAACGGCGTGGCCGGAGGAGCAACTGGTGCAGCGTCAGAAACTTCTTCGGCAACCGTCGGCGCCAGGGGCCAGGGACGCGGGCTCGGCGAATCCGTGGGCGGCGCTGGCAGCATCACCAATAATGCTGCACTCTCGTCGCGGGTGCAGACCCTTCTTCCCAGCGGCGAAAGCATTTCCAACGCCGCCGCCGGATTCGAAGACCAGGGCCAATTTATCGCGGCAGCGCATGCGGCGCACAATCTGAACATCCCCTTCGATCAGTTGAAAGCGCAGATGACGGGCAAAGATCAGACTTCGCTAGGCAAGGCGATTCAGAAGCTGCGCCCGGATCTGGACGGCAAGGACGTGAAAGAGAATGTGAAGCTGGCCGGGCAACAGTCTTCGCGCGACATCGCTCAGGCCTCTTCGAAGGGCAAGGACCGCGTCGCAACTAGCATCGCCTCTGACTCCAAGCTATCCGCGCGTTTGACTGCGCTGCTGCCTCCGGGCACGACGTTGACCCAGGCGGCCGCCGGGTTCAAGAACCAGGGCCAATTCATCGCGGCGCTGGAAGCGTCGAAGAACCTCGGCATCCCGTTCGCGGATCTGCAGGATCGTATGACGGCGGGCGAATCGCTGGGCGCTGCGATCCATGGATTGAAGCCGGCTATGACCACGGCCGATGTCGATACGAGTGTTGAGACGGCCGAGAAGCAAGCCAAGAACGTGCAGCTTGACGCGTCGATGAACGCCAGTGCGAACGCATCGGCGAGCGCCAAGTAGCAACATATCTTCACGAGCGCGCGTACGGCTGGGGTGACGTTAGCGCCGCCCCAGCAGCCACACCACGAAGCTGAGGAGTACGCTCAGCAGCAAGCTGGTCACCAGCGGGAAATAGAACGTGGTGTTCTTGCCGCGAATCACGATGTCGCCAGGAAGGCGGCCCAAGCGGATGGGCAGCTTCTCGCCGAAAGTCAGCAAGAGTCCAAGAGCCACCAACACAATGCCGATGGCGATGAAAGCGCGGCCCATGCCCTCATCATAAACCCCGGCGCCCAGCCTTCGGTCCATAATAGTTTCGGAGGGGACCGCATGATCCTCGAAGCCGAAAAGCCCGCCGCTGTCGATGAATTTAATCCGCTACTTTCCGCCGAGGCGCGGCTGGACAATGCCGCGGAGCGCCTGGGGCTCGACGACGGCATGCGCAAGGTACTGCGCGCGCCGGCCCGCGAAGTGACGGTAAACATCCCGGTGCCGCTCGACGACGGACGGCTCGAAGTATTCACGGGCTATCGCGTGCAGCACTCGATTGCACGCGGACCAGCCAAGGGCGGGATTCGCTATGCTCCCGACGTGACGCTGGACGAAGTTCGCGCGCTGGCGTCGTGGATGACGTGGAAGTGCGCCGTCACCAACGTTCCATTCGGCGGCGGCAAGGGCGGCATCATTTGCGATCCTACGCTGCTTTCGCCAGGCGAGTTGGAGCGAATGACGCGGCGCTACACGGCACAACTCTACGAGTTCATCGGCCCAGAGATCGACGTTCCGGCGCCGGACGTGAATACCAACGAGCAGACTATGGCGTGGATCATGGACACGTATTCGATGCGCTCCGGGCACACGCAGACGGCGGTGGTGACGGGCAAGCCCGTCGATTTGGGCGGCTCGCGCGGGCGGACGGAAGCAACCGGACGCGGGTGCATGGTGGTTACCGAGCAGGCGCTGAAGCGTTTCGGCCTGGAGCGCGGCAATGCGCGGGTGGTGATCCAGGGCTTTGGCAACGTCGGCGGTATGGCGGCCAAATTGATGGAGCGCGCTGGATTCAAGGTGATCGCCATCGTCGAATACGACGGCGCGGTGTATAACGACAAGGGTCTGGACATCCGCGCGCTGGCACTGCATCGCCAGAAGACCGGCTCAGTGGTGGATTTCGCGGAAGGCGAGAACCTGGGCCGCGAAGAAGCGTTTTTCCTGGAGACGGACGTGCTAATGCCGGCGGCGCGGGAGAACGTGATCACGTCGCAGAATGCCCATCGCGTCCGCGCGAAGATCTTGTGCGAAGGCGCGAATGGGCCGACCACCCATCTGGCGGACCCGATGCTGCGCGAGAAGGGAATCTTCGTGATCCCGGATATTCTCGCAAATGCGGGCGGCGTGACCGTGTCCTACTTCGAATGGGTGCAGGACCGCATGGGTTACTTCTGGAACGAGCAACTGGTGAACGACCGTCTGGAAGAGATCATGATCAACAGCTTTAACGACGTGGTGGCCTACGCGGAAAAGCATGTGGTGGACAATCGCACCGCAGCCTATATGCTGGCGCTCGATCGGGTGGCGTTCGCGATCAAGCTGCGCGGGATTTACGCGTAAGCGCACAGCAACAGTCAAATGCCTTTCGATTCACGTTGCAAGCCTTCATGCACTATCATCTTGATCAGCGTCTGATATCCGATGCCTTTGCGGATAGCGATCTCGCGGGCCCGCTTCAGATCACCCTCGGGAAGCCGGATGGCGATCTGGATGCTGCTCTTTTTTGCGATCTGAGCCACGAGACGTGACCCGGTAGCTTTGGTTCCTTTCGATTTCGCTTCAGCGGATTGGCGTTTCAAGTAGTCCCGACCTTCGCGGCTAGCCCACCAGTCCGCTTCGTCGCTTTCGTTATTGAACTTTGGCATTTGGATTGTTTTTTTCAAGACATCACTCTCCCAACATTCGGCGGGCAAAATAGTCGCGCTTCTGCCCCGCATCGAGATTGTAGGCTGTAACCACTCGGATTTTTTCGCCTCGCTCGGTCACAATGAGTGCCAAGAGACGCCGTGCATCAGTCTCTCCGTAATAAACGAAGCGGCGTTCCCCATCAACATACTGTTCATAAATCGGAATTGCGTCATTGACGAGGGCTTGCTCCGCCTCCTCGCGCGAGATCCGATGGGCGAGGATCTTGCGCAGGTTGCTGCGATCCCAGTCGAATATCCAACACTATCTATTGTATATGCTTTGCATCTACATGGTCCCGGGACTTTGAAGTAAGCGCGGAAATGCCGTAGAGAGCCGTTCCCGCCAGCATGGCTGCGCCGGTGATGAGCGCTTGCTGCCGCGAGCTCCCGGACAGCAACCAAAGGCAAACGCACAAGCCGAGCGCCGGTATGATCCATCCCCCCGGCAAAGTGAATCCACGCCCCTCCCCCGATTTCTTGTGGCGCAACACGGGGATTGCGGCACACGTGGACGTATAGTAGAGCACGCGAGTCAGTGCGCCCAACTCCGCGAGTTGCCGGAAGCTGCCCATGAGCGCGGCCCCGAAAGCTATGGCTGCGAATAGAAGCGTGGACACCACCGGTGTGCGGTAGCGCGGGTCGAGGCGGGCGAATACCGCGGGCAGGTCGCCGCTGCGCCCCAACGCGTATAGCATGCGCGAGCCAATCAGAATCGAAGCGCTGGTGGTACCGGTTGTGGATAGGACCGCGCCTACCGACAGCAGAACTCCGCCAGCAGGGCCCAAAAACATTTGTGCGGCTTCGGCCAGCGGCGCGTGACTAGTGGCCAACCCCGGCAGCGTTCTCATGGCGACCCAATGGATCGTGATATACAGGACCACCACGAGGCATACGGAAGACACGATCACCGCGGGCAATGTGCGCCGTGGTTGAATCACTTCCTCGCTGGGAATGGAGGCGAACTCGAACCCTCCGAACGCGTAAATCAAGAGCAGCGCAGCTTGCTGCCATGACGCGTAGGAAATAGGGGCAGGTTGCGGCATGGGTGCATTGGCAAAAAAGAGCCCGACCACGCAAAACGTAACCAGCGGAATCAGTTTGCCCGCCGTAAGCAGATTGATAGCCCACACACCGGGCTTGATTCCCAGGTAATTCACCAGCGTCAGCACTCCGAAAACGAAAGTGATGGCGGCGGCGCGTCCCCAACCGTGGCCCAACGCTGGCCACAGATAGCCCATATAGGCGGAGAACGCATTGCTGATCGCCGCCGCACCGGCCACGCGCGAAAGAGTCAACAGTATTCCCGCCTGGAACCCTACGAACCGGCCGAACGCCTCGCGCGCGTAGAGGTAGGGGCCGCCGGAACTTTCAAAAAGACTGCTGGCTTCAGCGAAACACAGTGCCACTAAGATCACTGCGCACGCCGCCACGATGTATCCATACAGGCTTTTGCCGCCCAGCAATTGCGCAATGTTCGCGGGCAGGATCAGAATTCCCGCGCCAATCATGCCGTTGATGCAGATCGCTGTCAGACTTCGCCATCCTATTGCGCGAACGGGCGCGGGTGCGCTGAGATTTGCCATTGTCGCGAGTTTAGCATGCGTCATAATGAAGACTTCCGCATGTCATCCGAGCCTTCTGCGTCATCGGCGCTTCCGCTGGAATCGCCGTCAACGCCTTCGTCGACACCGTCAACACCGTTGATGCGCCAATACAACGGAATCAAGCAACAGGTGCCGAATACGCTACTCATGTTCCGGCTCGGCGACTTCTACGAGTTGTTCTACGAAGACGCAATCACCGCAGCGCGCGAACTCGAGATTACGCTGACGGCGCGCAATAAGGAGAAGGGCCAGCCCATCCCGATGTGCGGCGTGCCGTATCATTCGGCCGAAAACTATATCGCACGGCTGACGCAGAAGGGCTACCGCGTGGCCATCTGCGAACAAATGGAGGCGCCCTCAGCCGCGACGAAATTAGTGCGGCGCGAAGTCACCCGCATCATCACGCCCGGCACGACGATGAACGCCTCGCTGCTGCGTTCCCACGAAAACAATTTTCTGGGAGCGGTGATGCCGGAGGGCGCACGGGCCGGTTTTGCGTTTGTGGATGTCACTACCGGCGAATTTCGCGCGACCGAGATGGAACTGGCCGATGCCGGGGCGGCGCTGGAAACCCTGAGCGTCCGCGAAGTGCTCGCTCCTGCCGGTTCGCCGCAGAAGTTTACTTGCCTAAAGACAGACGTGGAATCGTGGGTCTTCGGAGCGGACTACGCGGCGCGCAGTTTGTGCGATCACTTCCGGTTGCTCTCTCTAGACGGCTGCGGCCTGGAGGCGAAGCCCCTGGCAACGGGCGCGGCGGCCGCGCTGTTGCACTATCTCCGCGAGACGCAGCGTAGCGCACTGGATCATCTGTCACCACCTTCGTTCTACAGCCGTGCCGATGCCCTGGTGCTGGATGCGACCACGGTTCGCAACCTCGAGCTAGTCGAGCCTCTGTTCGCGGGCGAGTCATCGGATTCAACTCTGCTTTCGGTACTGGATCGCACACACACGGGAATGGGCGGACGTCTGCTGCGGCGCCGCCTGCTCGCGCCATCGCTCGAACCGCCAGAGATCGAAGCGCGCCTGGATGCGGTGGGGGAGTTAGTCACGGGTACCATCCTGCGGAGCGAGCTGGCCAAGGATCTCGGATCGATTCTGGATCTGGAGCGGTTGCTGTCGAAGATCAGCCTGGCGAGCGCGGGCCCGCGGGACGTGGGAGCTCTAGCGCGATCGTTGTCGGTGGTGCCATCGTTGAAGCAACGGCTGTCCGCGGTTAAATCCGAGCGCTTACGAAATATCAACGAGCGGCTAGATGAAATCGCCGAAGTCCGCGACCATATTCTGACAGCCCTCGCCGACGAACTCCCAGTGAACCTGGCCGACGGCGGGGCGATTCGCGATGGCTTCGACCAGCGCCTGGATGAATTGCGCGACATTTCGCGCAACAGCAAAACCTACCTCGCGCAGATTGAGGTGAGAGAGCGCAACAGGACGGGCATCGGCTCGCTAAAGGTTCGCTTCAACAATGTCTTCGGGTATTATCTGGAAATTTCGAAGGCCAATATGCATCTTGCGCCAGCGGATTATGAGCGCAAACAGACGCTGGTAAACGCCGAGCGGTTTACTACGCCTGAGTTGAAGGAACTGGAAGGCAAGATCCTTGAAGCGGAAGAGAAGATCCTGACGCTGGAGCGCGAGATTTTCGAGACGCTTCGCACGTCGGCATGCTCGCACGCGGCGCGGATCAAAGGGACCGCCGCGGCGATAGCGGAGTTGGACGTCGCGGTGGCCCTGTCCGAGGTTGCAGCGGAGAATCGCTACACGCGCCCGCGTTTTTCCGAGGACGGCGAGATGCGCGTGGTGGGAGGACGCCATCCGGTAATCGAGAAGCTGACCGAGCGGGACGCACAGCGCTTCATCCCCAACGACATCTATTTTCACCCGGAGACGGAATTCATCGCGGTGATTACGGGCCCGAACATGGGCGGCAAGTCGACGTACCTGCGGCAAACTGCATTGCTGGTGATCCTGGCACAGGCGGGTTCATTTGTTCCGGCGGAGAGCACACTGCTTCCCATAGTCGATCGAGTGTTTACGCGCATCGGCGCGGCAGACAACCTGGCGCGCGGGCGCTCGACGTTCATGGTGGAGATGACCGAGACCGCAGTCATCCTGAACACCGCCACGGCGCGCAGCTTGATCGTGCTGGATGAGATCGGTCGCGGAACGTCCACTTATGACGGACTGGCGCTGGCATGGGCCGTGGTCGAGCACATTCAACGAACCATCCGCGCCAAGACACTGTTTGCGACGCATTATCACGAGTTGACAGAATTGGCATCGCAGCTCGAAGGCGTCCGCAATTTGCACGTTTCCGTGAAGGAATCGGGCGACCAGATTCTGTTCCTGCGGCGCGTGGAACCGGGGGCGGCGGATAAGAGCTACGGTATTGAGGTGGCGCGCTTGGCGGCGCTTCCAATGAGTGTGATCGAGCGGGCACGGCAAATCTTGGCCACTCATGAATCGGCCGAGCACAGCGTGACCGAAGAGTTGGCAGGCGCCGCGTCGGGGCCGATGCAGATTCAACTCTTCGAGCCGGTGAATGGACAGATCGCCGAGCGGATTCGCAAGCTGAAGCTGGACGAACTGCGGCCAATCGAGGCGCTGCAATTGCTGGCGGAATTGCAGAAGGAACTGAAATGAGAGCGCGATGATTGTAGCGGGCGTGATGAGCGGCACATCGCTCGACGGCATCGATGTTGCGATTGTCGATATTCAGGGGAAGCGAATCCGCCCGCTGGCATTTTATTCGACGCCCTATCCCAAGGCGGTCCGTGAGGCGCTGCTAGGCGTCTCCAACGCGATGACCCATACCGCGACCATCGCCCGGCTGCACTTTTTGCTGGGTGAACTGTATGCGGACGCGGTGAAGAGAGCTTCGCGTCGCCATAGACCGGCGCTGATCGGCATGCATGGGCAAACCATCTTCCACGAAGGTTCGCCGGTGGACTATCTGGGCCGGCGGGTCGCGAGCACGCTGCAAATCGGCGAGGCCGCGGTAGTCGCCGAACGCACCGGCGTCCACACGATTTCGAATTTCCGGGAGCGCGACGTCGCCGCCGGAGGCCAAGGCGCTCCACTGGTTCCTTACGTCGACTATTTGCTGTTCCACCATACGCGGCGTACACGGGTGGCTCTTAATATCGGCGGCATCGCGAATATCACGACGATTCCAGCCGGTGCGAAGCCCGACAAAGTGATCGCCTTCGACACTGGGCCAGGCAATATGGTGATCAACGCGCTGGTCGCACACCACACCGATGGGCGCCGGCAGTACGACACCAATGGGAGCATCGCGCGCCGCGGCAACGTGCACGAGCGGCTGCTCAAAGCGATGATGAGCGATCCCTATTTCAAGCTCAAGCCGCCCAAGAGCACGGGACGCGAGCGATTCGGCCAGCAATTCGTGGGTGGCCTGCTAGCAACGGGGATTCCGCTGCCCGACTTGATCGCCACGGCTACCGAGTTTACGGTGCAGTCCATTGCAAGCGCGGTTCTGCACGCGAAGCCGCATGAGGTCATTGCCGCGGGCGGCGGCGTGCACAACGGACAGATCATGCGCCGGCTAGGGGAACTGCTGCCCGGGATCGATGTCATGTCCAGCAGAGACTTTGGCATCGATCCGGATGCAAAAGAAGCCATCGCGTTCGCGGTACTGGCTTACGAGTTCGTGCGCGGCCGCGCGGGTAATCTGCCGCGCGCTACTGGGGCGCGGCGGGCGGTCATGCTCGGCAAGAGTTCTCCGGCTTAGCTCGATTTCTGGCGCTCTTCGCTTTTCTGGGCCTGTTGATCGAGCTGGCGCACGCGCTCTGCGGGATCGTCGGAGAGAGTCTGGTTATCGAGATCCGTGGGTACCTCCGGTTCCGGTTTCTTCAGGTCGTTTAGAATCTCACGAATGTATGTTTTCATGCCTCAATATTGCGCAAGGAAGCATGACGCGGGCGCGAGTGAAACACGTATCGTATTGAAACTCCGACGGAAACGAGTATGGCTGAAGGGTGACTACGCCAGCGTATTCACGGACCCGGCGCGTTTGGTTTCGTAAGCAGCGATGGCCGGCTCTTGCTTGATCATGTAGCCCAGTTCGTCGACGCCTTCAAGCAGGCAGTGTTTAGCGAAGGGGTCGATAGGAAATTCGACCGTGCGGCCGCCAGCCAGTGTTACCGTTTGCGAGGCCAAGTCGATCTTCAGCGTGATCCCGGACCATTTGATCAATTCGGCGTGGATGTCAGCCGGGATGATGATCGGCAACAAGCCGTTCTTAAGCGCGTTGCCCTTGAAAATGTCTGCGAACGACGTGCTGACAATGGCCTTGAATCCGTACTGCACCAGCGCCCACGGCGCATGCTCTCGCGAACTGCCGCAGCCGAAATTATCGCCGGTGATGAGGATCGTCGCACCCTTTGCGGAGGGCTTGTTCAACGGAAAGTCGGGGTTGGGCCAGCCGTCGGCGAGATAGCGCCAGTCGAGAAACAGATTATCGCCGAGGCCTTCCATCGACGTGGTCTTCAGGAAACGCGCGGGGATAATCTGATCAGTGTCGATATTGTCGATCGGTAGCGCGACGGTCTTGCTTTCGATGGTAGTGATTTTCATTTAGAGGCTCCTCACGTCGGTGACGACACCGGTGATCGCGCTCGCGGCGGCCGTCAGCGGGCTGGCGAGGAAAGTGCGTCCGCCTTTGCCTTGCCGTCCTTCGAAATTGCGGTTACTGGTGGAGACGGCGTATTCGCCGGGCTCCAGTTGATCGCCGTTCATGGCGAGGCACATAGAGCAGCCGGCTTCGCGGAAGTCGGCGCCGGCGTCGCGGAAAATCTTGTCGAGGCCTTCGGCTTCCGCCTGCTTCTTCACCTGCTGCGAGCCGGGGACCACCAGCATGCGCACCTTGGGGCTCACCTTGCGGCCCTTCATGATGGAGGCGGCGGCGCGCAGGTCAGAGATGCGCGAGTTAGTGCAGCTTCCGACGAACACGACGTTGATGGCCTGGCCTTTGAGAGGAACGCCAGGTTTGAGGTCCATGTACTTTAGAGCTTTGACAAGATCCGACTTCTCGATGGGGTCGGACATGCTGGCGGGATCGGGAATCAGGCCCGAAACCGGAATGCCCATACCGGGGTTGGTGCCGAACGTGACCATCGGTTCGAGCGTGTTCGCGTCGAGCGTCAGCTCTTTCGCGTAAGTGGCGCCTTCGTCGGTTGGCAACTGCTTCCAGCGCGCGAGAGCAGCGTCCCAGTCTTTGCCCTTCGGCGCAAATTCGCGCCCGGCGATGTACTGGTAAGTAGTCTCGTCGGGCGCGACCAGACCGGCGCGCGCGCCGCCTTCGATCGACGTGTTGCAGATGGTCATGCGCTCTTCCATCGACAATCCGCGAATGGTCGAGCCGGTGTATTCAAAGACGCACTCGGTGCCGCCGCCGATGCCGATCTTGGCGATCACGGCGAGGATGATGTCCTTGGCGGTAACGCCGGGTTGCAGCTTGCCCTCCACCCGGATCGCATAGCTCTTCGACGGCTGTTGCAGCAAACACTGCGTCGCCAGAACGTGGCCGACCTGACTGGTGCCGATGCCGAATGCCAAAGCTCCGAAGGCTCCGTGAGTGGCAGTGTGGCTGTCTCCACAGACAATCGTCATCCCGGGCTGCGTGAGCCCTTGCTCGGGACCCATAACGTGCACGATGCCCTGCTTGTCGCTATTCAGATTGTAAAGACGGATGCCGAAGTCGGCGCAATTCTTTTCCATCTGATCGAGCTGGGCTTTGCCGACTAAATCAAGAATCGGCAGGTTGTGCGGCGTGGTCGGGGTCGAGTGGTCCATGGTCGCGATGGTCAGATCCGGACGGCGGACTTTGAGGCCGCGGTCGCGCAAGGTCTGAAAGGCCTGCGGTGTCGTGACTTCGTGACACAGGTGCAGATCGATATAAATCAAACTGGGCGCGCCAGGCTGCTCTGCAACGATGTGGTTATCCCAGATTTTCTCGACGATGGTACGGGGTTGACTGCTCATAATGCCTCACAGACTGCCTTGCCGACCTGTTCGGTGGTCGCGGGCGCGCCCTTCGGTTTCAAATCCGCGGTCACCCGGCCGGATGCCAGCACCTTGCCCACGGCGGCGTTCACGGCGTTGGCTTCCGCCATCAGTCCGAAACTATATTCGAGCATGGCAGCGACACTGCCGATTGCTCCGAACGGATTGGCTTTGTTCTGGCCCGCGATGTCGGGAGCCGAGCCGTGTACCGGCTCATACAATCCCTTGTTAGCACCTAGCGAGGCCGACGGCAACATGCCGATGGAGCCGGCGAGAACGCCGCCGACGTCGCTCAAGATGTCTCCGAAAGTGTTTTCGGTGAGGATCACGTCGAACTGGGTGGGCCGCAACACCATCTGCATGGCGGCGTTGTCGACGAACATGTGATCCAGCTTGACGTCGGGGTATTGCGCGGCCAGTTCCGTGACCACTTTGCGCCAGAGCTGCGAGACTTCGAGGACGTTGGATTTGTCGACGCTGGTGACCTTCTTGCGGCGATTGCGCGCCAGCCGGAAAGCGACATGCGCGACCTGCTCGATCTCGGCGCGAGTGTACGACATGGTGTTGAAGCCACGATCGCCCTCAATACCTCGCGGCTGGTCGTCATAGAGGCTCGCGGTAAGCTCGCGCACGATGATCATGTCCGCGCCTTGGATCACGTGGTTCTTGAGCGGCGAAGATTCGATCAGTGCTGGATAGGTGAGCACGGGGCGCAGATTCGCGAAGACTCCCATGGCGGCGCGCAGGCCGAGCAAGCCTTTCTCGGGACGCTTGTCCGGCGCAGCGTTGTCGAATTCGGGCAGACCC
>Ga0163162_10002406_pt1 | contig 17599 bp, 12 predicted proteins | sample S55metaG_FD_115310 | JGI IMG/M metagenome (GOLD analysis project Ga0163162, IMG submission 115310) | Switchgrass rhizosphere microbial communities from Kellogg Biological Station, Michigan, USA - S5-5 metaG | ecosystem: Host-associated > Plants > Roots > Rhizosphere > Soil | place: USA...
AATGTGTTGCGGCCCGCATTCGCCAGCGCTCCAACGCCAGCCTGTATGTACTGCGCGCCCGGATTGTCAGCGAGATAAGCGACAACCTCTCCGCTACTGTTTAAGAGTGGCGAAACCGTGCTCGACGTATTCGCAGCTCCATTCTGATTAATAATTGTCCGATCCGGAGCCGGATCTCCATTCAGGTTTGAGTCGATGCCACTCAGTACCGTGGCTTTGGAGCCCGACTCGAATGTAAGGGTTGCAGCGGTGCTAAATCCTCCCAAAAACGTCTTTACGAAATGACTCTGACTCTGTGAAAAGAATGGTAGGTCGTAAAGCGCCGCCGCAACAAAGCGATGTCGATGGTCAAGTGCCGAATCAGCTTTCTCCGGCGTCAGATTCTGAAAGTCCTGTGGTCGACGTGGCGACAACACAGTGCTGAATACTTCAGCGGTGCTGTCGTCGATCAAATGACTCCAGGTGTAAGCACCAGAGAACTGAAGACCATTACTCAAGCGCCGCGTCAACGAAGCCGCACCCGAGTGATATGTCGAGTTTCCATTCGACAAGAATGCAGTAATAGGCGAGACAAAGCCGGCCGCCGCGTACACAGGATTAACATTGGACGCAGATTCCAGCTGATCCAAGGTAGTCGTCAGCGAATCGAGAGTAGATTGTGCCGGCGCTGAGAAGAAGGTCGGTAAAAAACCACCCGGGGTGTTTGAGACGCCCGGATCAATATTTATGTGATTCTGAGTCGACAGGTGAATCCCTCTACTTCCCAAATAGCGAATTTCAAGCGCGTAGTCTTTGTGAATCTCTCTCTGGTAAGTCAGGCTCCACGACAACGAATAAGGCACTTGTTGATTCGGGATCCAGGCCGAAGTCGCTGCGCGAGCAGCGATTGGATCGGTGGTCGCTCCCGGTATCACCGACGGTGGAATACCGCCATTAGCTAAAAAGTTTGGTGTTACAAGCGGAGTGCCCGGAAAGTTCGTCCCCACGTCTACTGTTTGCTGGAATTGCGGCGGCAAAGACAAGATGTACAGGTTGTCTACGATCGTGTCGTAGGCCATCGCAAAGCTCGCTCGCAATGAACTCTCGTCGGCATTGCCGAAGACTTTGTGTCCCCATCCCGACTCGAAGTTAGGCGAATAAGCAAACCCAACCCTGGGAGCGAAATTCTTCTTTTGCGGTTTAGGCTCGTCGAATGTGAGCAAGCCAGGAACTGAGGCTATAGCATTGATCGGCTGCAACCTCGCTGTGAATGGCACCTGCTGGTAAACGTAATTCAGCCCTAAATTAAGGCTTAGATTTGGTCTTACTTTCCAGTCGTCCTGGACAAACCCATAAAACAGGTGCTGGTTGCCGTAGTACGGCGAAGCTCCTACCGTTCGCTCGCCGAAGCTAGGCTGAATATCGCGCAGGAACAGATCGAGATTTGGATACTCGTAGTCGCCACGCTGACGTTGCACGAATGACTGTGGCGAGATGATGTTGCGCCAATCAACACCAAACTTGATCGCGTGGTTGCCATGTGTGTAAGTAGCCTGGTCCACAACCTGATAGCTGTTCTCAATTGTGAATTGCGGTGCATTGCTGTCCGGACCAATACTCAATCCCAGATCATCTAAATCGATGTTTGGAAACTGGTCCAATCCGGGGAAACTGATGTTTGGAACCGGGAAGGTCTGCACATACCGGCGGTAAGCGAGACGTGTCTCATTCGTCAGCCGCGGACTGAAGTTGTGAATGAGCGTGTAGGAAAATAGTCGCCCATCTACCGGAACCAGATCGAAGAAAGCTGGAAACGTCGCCATGTTATCGATCGTTCGGTTGCGATTGAAGATAAACCTCGAGTGATGCTCGGTATTGCTACTCTGTGTGAAATCGAGGTTGAAAACTATGTTGCGATTGTTGGCGAAATTCGGCGCAGCGAAGGCGATGTTTCCGACGGGAACTGCCAGTTCGCTGCCGCTCGGGCAATTCCCTCCTGCATCGCGCAAACTCGCACAAATAGGAATCGTGCCTGCGTTATTAGAGGTAGCAATCGGAACAAACTGACGAAACACTCCAAGGTTTGTGGCGGAAACTCCTGACAGACCTTGCAACATTGCCAGGCCTTCCGCTGTTGGCGCCGAGATGTTTCCCGGTGATGCAGCCTGGCCCAAACCTGACTGCTCGAATTGGAAAAAGAAGAACAGCCTGTTTCGACCACTCCAGCCGTAAGTACGTGGACCGCCTTCGCCAAAACGCGGCAAATAAAGTGGGCCACCAATGTTGAATCCGTAACGGTTGTTATCGAATCTTGGATTTGTATCGCGTGTAATGCCAGCCAATGTTTGCAAATTGTCGATTGCATTCAAACGTCGGTTCTGAAGAAATTCAAATGCAGTGCCATGAAAATCGTTGCTTCCCGACTTTGTAACGGTGATGAACTGACCACCGGTCGAACGTGCGAATTCTGCCGAAGCCTGATTCGTCAGCACGTTAAACTCAGCCACCGATTCCGGGGAGATATAAATCTGCGGTCCTGATACTGCTTTGTCATTGTTATCGATTCCGTCAACAATAAAGTCGTTGTTGCGTGGACGCTGTCCACCAACTGAACCACCCGTTCCCAGGCCCACGCCGCCGCTACTCACGACGTTTGGTGAAATCAAAGCCAGATTATAAATTCCCGCACCTTGACTTGATTGGGCCAAATCAACTACCTGACGCGAACTGAAGTCCTTCGAGAGGCTTAACGACGTCGTATCAACCAGCTCAGCGCCACCCGCCGAAACCGTGACCGAAGCCGAGGCCGAAGCCGGTTGCAATGTTACCGGTACTTCAGTGACCTGATTCAGTTGTACTCGCACTTCACTGACGATCAACTGCGAAAAGTTTGAGCCAGCTGCTGGTTGAATGGTCAACGTGTACACGCCAACCTGCAAGTTGCTGAATTGGTATTCACCGCCGCTTCCGGTCGTTACCGTTTGTGAAGTGGTGGTTTTGGGATCTGTGATTGTAACTGTTGCGCCTGGTATCACTGCTCCGGCCTGGTCAACGATTACTCCGCGAACTGTGCCTGTTGTAACCTGTGCCTGAAGAGTGATTGCCGATACCAGGAGAAAAACTGCAAGTGAGGCTCCTCTAAATACCTTGCTAAGTCTGAGTAGACTTACTTCCATAAATTCCCCGCCTTTCTACCTTGAATCGCTTGCTACTAAATTGTGCCGACTTTGTAGTCAGCGTAGTTTTGGGACTTAGAGCGAGTCTCGAATCGAAGTTGAATTGAACTCGGAGGCGTTCGCTCTGAAAATTATTGGATCGCTTAGGAGGCGCAAACGTAAATTGAACGTAAAGCTCGAAATAACTCCGCGACACTATCCATGGGTGTAAGGGTCACGGCAGTTTGTTTTCAATCACGTCTACGCAAACCCAACCTCTTCACAGCAATAAAAGTGCCGAGAAATGGATCGAAAACTAATTTCTCGTCTGACTGTCTTGATCTCGTGGTGGAGGGACGGCGAATTTCATTAGTGAATTTCAGGGGTGCGAGGCCTGTGTAAAGATGATGTCCGCATTTGCTGCTGAACTGCGAAGATTTTGTATGAGATGCGTGAGGTTTGAGCCATTAGCTTTACGTTTAGAACATTTTAGACTGAGGCACTTTTTCTCAAAGAAGAAAGAATGCCCCACAATTAGCGTACCTTTAGCCAACACTTCACGATCCGTTAGCATCGTATTTGCCGGCAATTAATGCCGAGAGTCCGTCCAATCATTTTGCACTGCAACCCCTGTTTTCTTCGGTCGTTCAGCGATTGAGGTCTGCCAGCACGAAAGTTGCAGCGGGTTCACGTTTGTGTGGTCCGGAAAGCAGCAAATGGTTGAAAGACTCTCAGCACGTTTAGCGATAGGGTGGCAGCGCTTGCGGCTGAAATTTAACCTCCAATCGAAGATCATCGTCCTGGTGACAGGCTCGATGCTGCTCATCCTGTTCACGTCTTCCTATCTCCACACAGTTAGAACGCGCGCTGTCGTCGAGCAAAATCATTACGATGGCGCCATTAGTCAAACAACTGTACTTGCTGAGCGAATCTCCAGGTATGACTACTTTTCGAGTCTGGATGATCTCCAGCAGGAAATGCAGTTGGTTGCCGGATCCAGACCTGACTTTAAACAGATTGATGCGTACCTGAGTACCTCGTCCGGACCGCAATTGGTGGCGACCACAGCGCCCGGCGCACCACGACTTGCTTCCCTTCCCACTAGTGGAAAAACTGAAACGAACGACGAATACCCAAACCTTCGATCGACCGAAGTCTCCAGGAACAACAATAACTACTGGCTAATAACTTCCGATATCAAGAATTCACATCAAAGCGGATTTATTCAAGCACTGGTCTTGAAGAGTGCTCATCACGAATTAGTCGACAGTCTGCATCGCGAGTACAACCTCTTCTTATTTGCCGCCGTTGCCGCTTCAGTGGGCTTGCTTTACCTCCTCTTCAGTTTTTTCTTTCGCAGACCTGTCCGGGAGATTCTGCAGGCGATGGCGTTAACACGAGGGGGCAATCTCTCGGCTCGAGCTCCCGTCAGACGTGACGATGAACTCGGCGAGATAGCCCACGGCTTTAATAATTTGATGGACGATGTAGCCTCGCGATCCACTGAACGCGAAGATCTGCTGAAACAGATTGGCGAACTCAATAACGATCTATTACGAAAGGTTGAAGCCGCGACCGCTGAGTTACGAGCGACTAACGCCAATCTCATCAGGACGCAACAACGACTTGCGCATTCAGAGCGGATGGCTGCTATCGGCCAGATAACAGCGTCGCTGGCCCATGAAATAGGCACACCCCTGAATGCGGTCGCAGGTCACTTGCAGCTACTGGGACGGAATCATCGCGAAGAACCCGATACACAGCGGCGGCTGAATATTATCAATGGCCAATTGACTTCGATTGTGCAAACGGTCAGGGGTTTGCTGGAACGCACCCATCAACGGGCCACCACTTTCAAGTTGCTCGATATCAACGAACTGGTGCGGGAGTTGGTCCAACTTATTGGCCCAATGTTGGAGACGCGCAACATCAGGTTGGCGATTGAACTTGAGCAAAACCTACCGTTAGTAATGGCTGACCGAGACAGCCTTTATCAGGTCTTTCTAAACCTGGTGAACAACAGTTGCGATGCCATGCCCGCCGGTGGTCATTTGAATATTACGACGCAATTCCGAAGCTATGACCGGCAGGTCGAAATACTCGTCAGCGACTCGGGTGCGGGAATCGAAGCTGATGTGGTCGAGCACCTCTTCGAACCAATGTTTACGACCAAACAAGCGGGAAGTGGTCTCGGACTGGTCATCGCTCACGACATCATCGTCGAGCACCGTGGAAGTATCGAACTCGTTTCCGGCTCGGCTGGTGCCGTCTTCCTATTGACATTGCCCGCTGCCGATGTCGATGAGTTGAGCGCGGGAACCAATGCAATCGAGGTGGAAACAAATGCCGCGTAAGTCTCCTCATATTCTAGTTGTTGATGATGATCGTGTGACCTGTGAGTTGCTGTGTGAAGTCTTCAGTCATGAGGGCTTCGAGGCAACGTTCAAGCATAGCGGCGAAGAAGCGCTCGCTCAATTGGAAGTGGCCCCAGCCGATCTCCTGTTGAGCGATATTCGAATGAAGACGCGGCTCGATGGTCTATCGTTACTCGAACTGGTTCGTCGTGACTATCCCGAAACTCCTGTAGTGCTCATGACCGCCTTCGGCTCAATTGAAACGGCTATCCGAGCCGTTAAAGAAGGCGCCTTTGATTACATCAGCAAACCCTTTAACATTGATGAGCTCGTCGCGATTGTTCGTCGTGCTCTCAATAACAAAACAACTAAACAACCTTCAGCCATCCTGGAAGATGAAGGACGCACTAGCGGACTGGTGGGCAGAACTCCTACGATGCTCGAAGTCTACAAGATGATCGCGCGCGTCTCTGACTCTTCGGCGTCCGTATTGGTCACCGGTGAATCAGGAACTGGCAAGGAGCTGGTCGCACGAGCCATTCACACGCATAGTCCGCGCGCTAATGCGCCTTTCGTAGCAATCAACTGCGGTGCGCTGACTGAGACGTTGCTCGAATCAGAGTTGTTTGGACACGTCAAAGGATCTTTCACCGGAGCAACCGGAAATAAGCGTGGCATTTTTGAGCAGGCCGGCGAAGGTACGGTGTTTCTCGACGAAGTGAGCGAAACGAGTCCTGGACTACAGGTCAAACTCTTACGCGTCCTGCAGGAGCGCGAGGTGGTGCCAGTCGGCGGAGCGGAAGTAATCAAGGTCCGTGGGCGCGTAATAGCGGCAAGTAATAGTGACCTTGAAAAACTTTCAGCAGGCGGTGCTTTCAGACGAGACTTGCTATACCGTCTGAACGTAATTCAATTGCATTTACCGCCCCTGCGTGAGCGGACCGATGACATTCCGCTCCTGGTTGCGCATTTTCTTCTCAAGCACTCAGTAAACGGACAATCGCCGGTCACGATCGACGAGGAGGCAATGCAATCACTTTGTACGTACTCCTGGCCCGGCAATGTGCGCGAGCTCGAGAATGTCCTTGAACGGGCAATCACGCTCAGTCAAAACGGAAGAATTACCACGGATGAAATTCCTTCGCGGATAATTCGTGAACATGCTGGGAATGGGACGCCGCCATTATCGAGTGACGAAATGGCCGAGCTGTTTCTTGAATTACCGAGTCTCGATGAACTCGAACGTCGTTATATCCTTCACGTACTCGACGCGACTGGCGGCAACAAGAAACGCACTGCTGAAATTTTAGGAATCAATCGGAAGACTCTTTATCGAATGGCCGCTCGGTTTGAAATTGAACTCGGCCTGCAAAGCGCGGCAAATTAGCCTCACCTGGACCAAAAGCCTCACTCACCTTTTGCGGTCATCATTTTTACACCTGGGAATTCACTAAAACGCAGGCGACGACGAGTCGATAGCATTATCGACCCCGGGAGTCCTTCGGCATATGCGTTGCACAGCTTCAGGGCGGACTTAATGGCGTGACCAGTTACCACGATGCGTGCGTAGGAGAGAGTGCTATTGGCACCTGAAATCGTGAGGTTACGCCGTTAAGTCCAGAGCTGAGTAAACGCTCAGAGGAGAGCGGGGCTCAGGAGGAGGTGAATTGAAATGAGATTATTTCGAGTGGCTGGATTGTTGATTGCGATGTTGTGTTCGACCGCGGTTTTTGCGTCGCACGTAAAAACGGATTATGACCGTTCTTTCGACTTCGCAAGGCTCAAGACTTTTACGTTCAAGTCTGAGTCGTCTACAGGACCAGCAGTAAATAGTCTGGTGGACAGCAGGATTCGGGGAGCGTTACAGCGAGATCTCGAGTCAAGAGGATTTCGCTATCAGCCGGATGGGCCAACTGACTTTGTTGTCGTTTTCTATGCGCATCAACGTGAAAAAGTGACAACGGATGTCGCCGGGTACGGAATGCCGTATCGCTGGCGTTGGGGCTGGGGTCCGACATTTTGGCCACGTTATTACACGGAGGGTTCGGTGCTCGTAGACTTTGTCGATCCGGCACGAAATCAATTGGTCTGGCGTGGCCGCGTTACCAATACGGTTTCAGGATTGGATCAGTCTCAGAAGCAGATTGACAAGGGAGTCGACCAGTTAGTTAAGCACTTCGAAAAGGACGTGCGGCACTCCGAAAAAAGGGAGGCGTGAGATGCGACACTTCAAAGTGTTTCTACTTCTGTTCGGAAGTGCTGTTATCAGTCTTTTCGTAATCAACGGAAAGGCCCAGACTCAGAAGATCTCCAGCAATGAGGGCGTTGATCAACAACGGGTCGTCAAAGTGACAATTACGACTTTGGATCCATCTCTTGGACCACCAACTCATACTTATCGTCGCGGCGAAAAAATTCCGATCGGCATCAAGCTGACAAATACCTCGGATGTTCCGGTCTATTCTTGTCTGACAGGCGACCTCTACCAGGATCTGCCACGACTGAAGCAAGACGGCAAAGTAGTGCCGTACACCAGCTGGCAGAGCTATGCATTGCAGACAGCCGCTAAGAATCAGACCTGTGCCAACGACGACATTCCGGCCAGTACGCTGTTACCCCCCAACACTCCGACGTTGGTGGATTCTTTGATCGTCAGTGATGACAACGTTGATCCAACTGGAGCATTAGCCTGGTACGACCCGTTACCGCCGGGCCATTACGAACTGTCATTGCAAAGACGTTTCGGGTGTTGTGATGGGCCAATGGCTGTCTCCAACACTATTAATTTTGATGTCGTTCCATAAGACTAAGGAACCAGCACAGTACAGGATGCGAAACAATGCAATTGAACTTTAGAAACTTTGGTTTTATCAGCGCAATTTGTGCTTTGCTGGCTTTGCCGGCAACGGTGCAACCACAGACAAGAGTGGGGGCCGACGCTTTGCACCAACTCGACGATTCGGTCAGGTCACTAGTAAAGAAAGTCACGCCGAGCGTGGTCCACCTGATCGTATCGGGTTATGCGCCGGTCGAAAATGGACGAGGTAACACGAGCCTCGTTTTAGGTAAACAACAGAACGTGGGTTCTGGCGTAATTATCGATCCCGATGGTTATATTGTTACCAACGCACACATGGTCAGAGGCGCTCATCGAGTTCAGGTGAGCATACCGATCGTTTCCGCAGATGATGCCTCGAATTCTTCTGTAATGATCAGCCGGCAACACACGATGGACGCTCGCATCGTGGGTATTGACGCGGAGATCGATCTGGCGCTGCTGAAGGTCGAGGCACACAATCTACCCGCGGTACATCTCGCAGACTACAACAAATTGCGACAGGGACAGGTCGTGTTTGCCTTTGGCAGTCCTGAAGGACTGCAGGACTCGGTAACAATGGGCGTAGTGAGCGCGGTTGCGCGGCAAACCGATCCCGATAGTCCCTTTACTTTCATTCAAACCGACGCCCCAATAAACCCCGGAAATAGTGGTGGTCCACTGATGAACGTTGACGGGGAGATGGTTGGTATCAACACCTTCATCCTGACGGAGAGTGGCGGTAACGAGGGTCTAGGTTTCGCGATACCAAGCGATCTCGTCGCGTTTGCATATCCACAACTGCGACGATTTGGACACGTACATCGGGGCCAGGCTGGTCTCGAGGTCCAGGGAATTACCCCGGACCTGGCCGCTGGTCTAAAGTTGCCCCTCGATGAGGGTGTCATCGTTTCGGACGTGGTTCCTGGGAGTCCAGCGGAGAGTGCGGGCCTGAAGGTCCAGGATTTGGTAACGAGTATCGACGGACGACCAGTTAACAACCTGCCGGCGTTAGCGACTCGTCTCTTCATGCGCAACGGCGGCGATAAAATAAAGTTGGAAGTCCTGCGTGGAACACAGAAGCTTAGTTTCAACTTGCCGGTGGTCGAACCTCCGCATGAATTCGATCATCTTGTCGATCTCGTTGATCCTGATAAGGGTCTGATAGCAAAACTGGGTGTGGTTGGAGTCGATCTGAATGCAAAAGTCGCGACCATGTTTCCTTCGTTGCGCATTCCTTCAGGTGTCATAGTAGTCGCCAAGTCAGCTGAGTTGAACATTGACACGGCATTGGTTGCCGGAGATGTAATCCATTCCGTCAATGGTGTCCCGGTAAAAAGTTTGGATGGACTGCGAACAAGTCTGGCGCAGTTAGCTTCGGCGAGTCCGATCGTGCTTCAGATAGAGCGCGATGGGAGACTAACCTACCTCTCATTTGAGCTGGAATGAAAGGTGTTCCATCAACGGCAAATGCCGGCCACTGCACATGGCACTCCTAAAGGATGCTTCACGTTTCCTGCTTGAGCTATAAACATTTCACTCCTCCGGAGTGACGACGAATCCGATTATGGCTTGGCATCTTTCGCAGTTTTGGTTGCGGCTGTGCCGCCCTGCGTAATCGGCGTAATCTGTGGATTGTCTTTCTTTTGCTAGAACCATCTGTAAAATCATATAAAACCGTATAGGTTTCACACGAAATCGTTGACATGAATCGACATGGTGATCTAGAAAGCGACCATGCTTCGAAGAGGTGCCAACATTCTCATACTCCTCGCTGTACTCTTCGTTACAAACGCTCACGGACAATCGAGCCGATCGGAACTTACCGGACGGGTTACGGACCAAGTCGATGCAGCGGTGCCCAACGCCAGGGTTTCCCTGACGCAAGTGACTACAAACTGGACCGCTGAGACGACCACTAACCAGGAAGGAATCTATTCGTTTACCAATCTGCGGCCCGGACTATTCCGCGCCCAGGTAGAAGCAACCGGCTTCAAACGATTGTCACGTGAAGGCTTGAATCTGGCTACCGGGGAGCGAGTGGCAGTCGACTTCAAACTGGAGACTGGACCCATCAGCGAAAGTGTCATGGTCCAGGATGATGCGCCACTACTTCGTACTGAAACGGGCAGCCTGGGCCAGGTTGTGGAGAATCGAAAGATTGTCGACATTCCATTGAATGGCCGCAACTTTCTCTCCCTGGTGTCTCTGTCAGCCGGTGTTGCGCAACCACCGCCCACTACTGCTGGACCATCCTTTCCCAGGATCAATGGTGGACGACCACGCACGAATGAGTACTTGTTCGATGGAATCTCAGTGCTTCAGCCGGAACCGGGCCAGGTTGCTTTCTTTCCAATTCCAGAAGCCATTCAGGAATTCAAAGTGGAAGTGAATAGTCCGCGGGCCGAATTTGGGCGATTCAACGGCGGCGTCGTGAACCTCACTACCAAATCAGGCACGAACGAGTTTCGCGGTTCTGCTTTTGAGTTTCTGCGCAACGAGGTCTTGAATGCGAGAAATCTATTTGCACCACGCACAGCCGCGAATCCAAAGAAGCCGGTATTCAGGCGCAATCAATTTGGATTCATATTGGGTGGGCCAATCATCAGAGACAAAACCTTTTTCTTCGCCGATTACCAGGGAACCAGACAGCTGATCGGCCGCGTCGTTACCTCCACAGTCCCCACGAACGCTCAGCGACGAGGCGACTTCTCAGCCATTCTTGGTGCACCACTATTTATAACGCCGTCCGGAACAATCACCACTTCCTCTTCAGGCAACGCGCCCGTGAACATTACCAACACGAATGGCAACATCATTCAGGCACGAACGGGCCAACTGTTCAGGCCAACTGATCATCTGGCGTACGCCGGAAATCTCATCCCTACGAGTAGTTTCGATCCGGTCGCAAGTTCGCTTTTACAACGTTACCCACCACCAACGTCCACCGGGGCAGCGAACAATTTTTCCAGAATTGGAAACGAGAGCGACAGTCAAAACCAATTCGATGTTCGCATCGATCATCGCCTTACCGACAATGATCAACTGTACAGTCGCTTCTCTTACGCAAAAGACATTGCGAACCCTGTCACCCCCTTACCGGATGGCAGTGGCAACATTACCAGCGGCATCACCGGGTTAACGGATACTCGCGCACAAGCATTGGTTTTGAATTACACGCGAGTTTTTTCTCCATCGATGGTGAATGAGGTCCGGTTTGGTTATACCCGCAGAAGCATCAATCGCAAGGCTACGGAGTTGAGTGAAGCGCTTAGTCTTCCGGGTGTGCCGGACAACGCGGCCTTTCAAAATACGTTGCCGACATTTGCGATCAGCGGCTTTCAGCAGCTGGGATCTCCAGCAAATACAGCTTCACTCTTTCGCACTGATGTTACTCAAGTATTCGATGCCTTCTCCTGGCAGAAAGGAAATCATTCGCTAAAGTTTGGCTTGGACTTTCGTTGGGAACGGCTGGATGTGGTGCAACCACCTTCACCCACCGGTCTGTTCTCGTTCAGCACCCTATTCACTAATTCTCAAGCGGTGCCTCAGGTTGGCTCGGCGCTCGCAAGCTTTACGGGAAATTCTTTGGCCAGTTTCTTGCTGGGCCAGGTGCAAACATTTTCCATCGACCTTCAGGAAGACGTCCTAAAGCCACGGGCTCACATTCAAGAGTACTTTGTTCAGGATGATTGGAAAGCCACGCCCAGGTTGAGCATAAACGCCGGTGTTCGCTACACGCTCAATTTCCCTTCAACTATCCTGAATAATCAGGGTGCAGTTTTCAATCTGCAAACACAACAACTCGACTACCTCGGTCAAAACGGATTTCCGGATTCGGCGCGTCGCCTGCATAAACTGGACTTTGGGCCACGTATTGGCGCAGCTTATCGAGTCACCGACAAGAGCGTGTTGCGCGCGGGCTACGGATTGATCTGGATTGAGCAAGCTGGAATCACTACACCGTTTACGGTGCCCCAGTTCCCATTCATTCAAAGCGTTAGTCAAAGAACACTCGACAATATCAATCCGGCTTTCTTGTTGAGCGCTGGTCCAACAGTTGCTCCGATACCTTTGACGCCAGACGCTGGTTTGGGCCAGGGTGTTTTTTCTGTAGATCGAGATCTCGGCAGTGGTTACGCTCAGCAATGGAATGTCGCCTTTCAGCATGAAATCGGCGGAAATCTTGTAGTGGAAGTCGCCTACGCAGGCTCGAAGATTACTCACGTTGGAATTCCTGACACTAACATCAATCAGCTGACCGCCACGCAACTCGCTCTCGGTGCTCCATTGCTGCAGCGAGTTGCTAATCCTTTCTTTGGTCAGATCCCGCGGTCGTCAAGTCTGGGCGATCCGACGATTCCGCTGGCGCAGCTGTTGAAGCCTTTTCCACGCTTCACGACGGTGAGTCTGTATCGCAACAATGTTGGCAATACCAATTACAACGCTTTGCAGGCAAAACTTGAAAAGCGTTTTTCTCGTGGCCTTTCGTTTTTGGTGAGTTATACCCGATCGAAACTGATCGACGAGGCGTCGTCGGTTTTCGACGCCTCGATCTTAACTGGCCCAGTCGCTAACTTTCCGGTGGCTGACAGTCTTAACCGACGGTTGGAACGAGACGTGTCCAGCGGCGACATGCCGAACGTCTTTGTCACGAGCTTTACTTACGAACTGCCTTTCGGCCCAGGTAAAGCATTTCGGCCTGGAGGAGTTTTGGAACCAATCTTGCGCGACTGGGAACTGAGCGGAGTAATTACACTGCAGTCCGGGCTCCCACTCGCAGTAACCCAGGTAACTAACTTTAATGCCTTTGCCGGCTTTGGAACGCAACGTCCAAACCGGATAGACAATCCAAATCTCCCATCATCCGAACAAACAACGGCAAGGTTCTTTAACACTAGCGCCTTCACCGTTGCACCTCAGTTCACGCTCGGGAACAGTTCACGCAATCCGGTTCGTGGTCCACACTACCGAAATGCCGATATTGCCATCATTCGAAGGTTCCCTTTTGGTGAAACAAGAAATGTCGAATTTAGAACTGAGATTTTTAATTTAACGAACACTCCGCCGCTCGGCGCGCCCAACGTGGTCGTTGGCGCGCCTGGCTATGGTTCGATCACTTCTGCCGGTGACCCGCGAGTGCTACAGTTTGGTTTGAAACTAAACTTCTAACTCAGGAAACAAATTCTGTGAGCGATTTATTGAAGCCCGTCGATGCCGCGAAACTCGCTGGCGTCAGTTATCCGACTCTCAAGCAGTGGATTTATGCTGGGAAGATTCGTTCAACAAAAACCGCCGGTGGTCATCATCGCATTGCTCGCAGCGAGGTCGAACGCGTCACCGGAGTAGCAAAATCTAGAGCAGTAAAGCGGGGTAAGCCTGTAGGTTTGGACGCTATCAGCGGACGAAACAAGCTCCTGGGAACGATTGTAGAAATTCGCTTTGAAGGACTTCTGGTACAGATAACGATGAACATCGGAGGTCAGGAAATCACGTCGATTATTACCAGTGACGCGGCTAGGTCCCTGGGACTCAAAAAAGGAACACCCGTATATGCTCTGATCAAAGCTACCGAAGTTATGGTGATCCGAGCCTGAGCTCTTTACTCACACAAATCTCAAGCAGGAAACCTTTTTATTGATCAATTGTTATTTGATATTTGATAGTTGCTATTTTGACGCGGGCCTCGTTTTTGATGCAAAGAGGGTGGTCCACTGACAATTATCAAATCCCAACTGAATCAAAATTACGGTACCGTAAAAACCTTGTGGCCAGGGCTCGCTCGTGAATGTGCAGGCGCAAGGAGTGCCTACTTAATAATTATCAAATCTCAAATGATAATTGATCAATAAAGACTCCCGCAGTGTGTTGCAAACCACACGCAGAACCGTTACTCAGTCACCTCTCGCAGTCGTCTTTCCAGAAACCTTCTTTCGCTTTCATTGGTGACAATTTCCAGTGCTCGCGAATAGCTCTTAGCTGCCGACTTCATCTCACCCAACCTGCGAAACATGTCAGCGCGAGCAGCATGAAGCAGGTAATAATCCTCTAACTCGCCCGAAGCAACTAAGGAATCGATGACGGGCAACGCTTCGCCTGGGCCCTGGGCCATTGCAATTGCAACGGCTTTATTCAACGTCACCACCGGCGACGGCATCACTTGCTCCAGCATCGAGTAGAGACGCGAGATCTGCCCCCAATTAGTATCTTGAGGTTGATTTGCTCGACAATGTTCCGCTGCAATCGCCGCCTCCAAGGCATATGGACCAATGTCGTGTCGCATCGTCTCGTCCACTAACGGCAAGGCTTCCGCTATTTGTTCCTGGTTCCAAAGCGTTCGGTCTTGGTCTTCAAGAACCACCAAATCACCGGCTGCGTCGTGGCGCGCATCGCGTCTCGAATCGTGCAAGAGCATTAAAGCGAGCAAAGCACCGACCTCCGCAGGAGCTGGTGACATTAGCGCCCTGAGCAACCTGACGAGGCGAATTGCTTCACTACAGAGATCAGCTCGAACGAGTGGCTCGCCGCGAGTCGGCGCGTAGCCTTCATTGAAGATGAGGTAAATTGCGGATAAAACGGCATCAAGCCGCTCCGGCATCTCACGTGTATCAGGAACGCGATAGGGAATCCCGGCATCCCGAATCTTTCGTTTTGCACGAACCAGGCGCTGGGCCATCGTTGTAGTGGGAACAAGAAACGCGCGCGCGATCTCTTCGGTCTGTAAGCCGCCCAAGGTTCTAAGCGTCAAAGCAACTTGAGACTCAAGAGACAACGCCGGGTGACAACAGGTAAAGATCAATCTCAATCGATCGTCGGGAATCTCGTCGCTCAGATAATTGGGCTCTTCAATGGTTGGCAACAAACCGGAGGCTACATAACTCTCCAATTTTTCTTGCGAACGACTCTGCCTTCGCAAGCGGTCAATAACCTTGTGTTTGGCAGTTTGTACGATCCACGCTCGTGGATAATCCGGAACGCCATCGACGCGCCACTGATCAATAGCGGCGGTAAATGCTTCCTGGGCGGCATCTTCGGCCATCTCGAAGTCGCCGAATTGACCGATAAGCGTGGCTACGATTCGACCCCAATCTGAGCGGTAGAGGGCATCAACAGCGGCATTTGAGTTTGAAAGCATATAGGATAATAAAAAATTTATTAGAAAAGTGTCGATTTGGCCAACTGCCGGACGATTAACATACAGGAGGAACAAGAGATGAAATACATGTTGCTTGTTTACATGGATGAAAAAGCGATGAGCGATGATGAGCGCGCGCTTTGTTATGTCGAATCAGCTCAATTGGCACAGGATCTGAACCGAGACGGTAAGTACGTCGCTGCGGGTCCTTTACACTCAGTCTCAACCGCTACCAGTGTACAAGTAAGAAGTGGAAAGCGTCTCGTGACTGATGGTCCATTTGCCGAAACTCGGGAACAGCTTGGCGGCTACTATCTGGTGGACGCGGCAGACCTTGATGAAGCCATGTCGATTGCCGAACAGATACCCGGAGCTCGCTACGGCACGATAGAAATTCGACCGTTGCTGGAAATTCCCGGGCTGCCAAACTGAAATGTCGATCTTGAGCAGGCTCGTTCGATATTACGGTGAACGACCGAAAACTTTTCTAATAGGGAGAACGTTAAAATGAGGGTAATAGTTTTAATCAAGGCGAGCAAAGAGTCAGAGGCTGGAGAAATGCCCAGCGAACAGTTACTGACCGATATGATGAAGTACAACGAAGAACTGGTGAATGCCGGCGTGATGCTCGCAGGGGAGGGTCTTCATCCCAGCTCGAAAGGAAAGCGAGTGAAATTCTCTGGAGCGAAGCGCATCGTGACAGATGGACCATTTGCGGAAACGAAGGAACTCGTCGCCGGTTTTTGGATCTGGCGCGTAGCCTCGATTGACGAAGCCGTTGAGTGGCTCGAGAAGTGTCCGAATCCTATGCCTGACATCGAGGCGGAGATCGAAATTCGCCCGATCTTCGAAGCTGAAGATTTTGGCAGCGAGCTAACTCCGGAATTGAAGGAACAGGAAGATAAGCTCAGGGCCCGAATTGAAAATGTTAACTAAGTGAGTGCAACAAGGAGAAAAAATGCAGGTCAATACCTATCTAACATTCAACGGTAATTGTAAAGAGGCATTTGAGTTTTACGCCAAATGCCTCAACGGGAAGATCGAGGCTATGATGTCCCACGCGGGAACACCTGCGGAACAACATGTGCCGGCAGAATGGCGAGACAAAATTATTCATGCTCGCATGGTGATCGGCAACGAGCTGCTGATGGCTTCAGACGCCCCACCAGATCACTACGATCGCCCGCAGGGTTTTTCAGTTAACTTGAATGTGAACGATGAGACCGAAGCAAAGCGTGTTTATGACGAACTATCGGCCAACGGAAAAATTACGATGCCGTTGGCTCCGACGTTTTGGGCCAAACTCTTTGCAATGTTTGTCGACCGCTTTGGTACACCCTGGATGATTAACTGCGACTAGAGTCGAGACACTTCTGAAGATTGGGAGCCACCATGGAATCAACTACACAAAGCTCAGGCGTTTCTAAAGCCTCGTTATGGACCGGAAGAATCATTACCGTAGTGATTGTCCTCTTTTTTCTCTTCGACGTGATCCTGAAACTCGTTAAACCAGCTTTGGTGGTTGAGGCGAACCGTCAACTTGGCTATCCGGAGCATTTGATTATTCCCATCGCCATTGCACTGCTGTTCAGCGTCATTCTCTACGTGATACCCGCGACGGCTGTTTTGGGGGCGATTCTACTGACTGCTTATATGGGTGGCGCCGTGGCCACCCATGTACGAGTTGATGGCCCGTTAGTCAACATCGTGTTTGCAGTGGTGTTTGGGATCCTTGTTTGGGGTGGGCTGTTTTTCCGTGAACCGCGACTCCAGTCATTAATTCCCCTGAAGCATTAACAACAAAGGAGAGTTCGAAAATGGCAGTTTATGTCGATGGATTTGTTTTGCCCGTACCGAGAAACAACCTGGACGCTTATAAGAAGATGTCACAAAAGGCCGGCAAGATCTGGCGTGAACACGGAGCACTCGAATATCGCGAATGTGTTGGTGATGATCTCCAATCCGAATTCGGAGTTCCCTTTCCGAAGACGGTCAAGCTAAAGGACGGTGAAACAGTTGTCTTCTCGTGGATCGTGTTCAAATCACGAGCTGACCGCGATCGGATAAATAAGAAGGTCATGGCCGATCCGCGTTTGGCTCCGATGATGGATCCGAAGTCAATGCCGTTCGATGCCAAACGCATGGTCTACGGCGGGTTCAA
>Ga0163162_10002409_pt1 | contig 17594 bp, 14 predicted proteins | sample S55metaG_FD_115310 | JGI IMG/M metagenome (GOLD analysis project Ga0163162, IMG submission 115310) | Switchgrass rhizosphere microbial communities from Kellogg Biological Station, Michigan, USA - S5-5 metaG | ecosystem: Host-associated > Plants > Roots > Rhizosphere > Soil | place: USA...
CAACACCTACAACCGCATGGTCAAACTCGGCGAAAAGCTGGGCTGCGAATTCACCGGCGGTCGCGTTGGTGCTGAAGCAATGTCCGACGCCGCCACTGCCAACATGCACATTCGCTCCGGCATCGAAGCCATCGGCGAAACTCTGAAGGGCTGGGCCTCGGGCGCTGTCAACTTCATCAAGCACATCTTCAACGTGATCGTCGGCTTCTTCACCAGCCTGTTCAACAAGCTGGAAGGTCTGGCCAAACAAGAAGCGTCGCTGCGTAAACGCATCAACGACGGTGCCAAGCTGAAAGACAAAGTCAAGCTGGGCGGCTGGAACGCCTACCTCGACTACGCTGCGTCCGGTCTGACCGGTAAAGGCGGTAAGGCCAAAGGCAGCATGGACGGTCTGAACAAAGGCGTCAGCGAGCTGGTTGCTGAAGCTGCTAAAGTCGACGGCATCACTGCTGCTGGCATCAAGACCGCTTACAGCTCCCTGGTGGCTGGTATCAAAACTGACGCTCGTGCGTTCGGCAAGTACAACGAGAAGAAGCAAGGTTCGAAAGACGTTGCTCTGGCACAGTTCGCGGGTATCCGTTACGTCGCCAGCTTCGCCGATCCTTCGATCACCACTCTGGCCGAAGCCGCCAGCGCCATCCGTTCCGTTTCCGTGAACGTCGGCAAGGCACCAGAAGCCAAGAAACTGACCTCGGGCGCCGAAGTCAAGTCCAAGGTCGACAAGTCTGGCCTGATCAGTGCCCTGGACGAAGCCAAAGCCGGTATCGCGCACGCTCGCGATAACAAGCTGTCCAAGCAACTGACCAACACCACTCGCGACCAGATCGTCGGCAAGCTGAACAACCTGGCCGCCGGTGATGCTGACAAGAAGTCGGACGTTGCTAGCAAAGTGGCCGTGGTTAAGGCTACCTACGCTCTGGCTGCCAAGCTGACCTCCAACGCTGACCGCATGATCCTGAACGCCATCGGCGCTTCCCTGGACGGCGTTAGCGCTCACCTCGGCTTCGGCGCTGCTGCTTAAGTCGTCGTTGCTCTGAATAAATACCACCACTGGGGAAACCTGGTGGTGGTATTTACCATTTCTTTTTTTGCATTTTTATTTAAATGCTATAGGTCGCCTCTATTCATTGCCAGGTATTTTTATCATGTCCGATACTGTGCTTAATTTGCGTTATGTCAATACCCCAACCGTAAAAGAAATTTGGGAAGCCGGTAACCCCGATTCTGGGTTGGTTGAAAGTGATTCTGATGTACAAGAACTTGCCGATGAATATAACGGTACTGGTGAGGTAGCTGGTAAAGAGGCCTACTATCAGTTCCTGCAACGTAATCTTCAAGAAGTCACTCCTAATGTAGCCGGTAATGAAGGGTTGTGGGAAACTATTAAAAGTGGCCTGTCCACCATGATCGAGAACATTAAAAAGTTCTTTAAGTGGTTGTTTAGTTTCTTTACCAGCAAGAAACGTGCCACGGATCAAGCCACAGAAAAACTTACAAAGATCTTAAAAGAAGTTGGTGTTAAAGAGGGTGACGTGCAATACCCTAAAGACTACCCTGCTATCTGGAACGCACCTGGTAAACCTGGTACTGATATTAACTGGGTTAACACCAACATTGCTGCTGTTGGCAAAGCAATCAATGAAGTAGGTAAGGGTTACACTAAATGCCTCAAAGACTATGTGCAGAAAGTTAATGGCTTGTCGATTGGCAATGGTCAGTTGAGCCACGGCGAAGAAGATTTCAAAAAGGCTGAAACTGAGTTCGTTACTAACTTGGGTAAGGTTATTAAGACTGGTGCGTTTGTTGGCGGTGTAACACTGTCTGTTAACCCTAAAGGTCGTTTGGTCGCCAAGGCCACCCCTGGTATTACCAAAGCGGTTCCAGGGCTGAAATACAAAGCTACAACTAGCGGTGTTAACGCAGCTCTTTCTGCAATCACTCATGCCAACGAAGATTTTGGTAGCTTTACTACCGAACTCACCTCTTTGGAAAATGTGATGGTTGCAACGCTTAACAAAGCAATGGAAGTGGCTAAACAACTGGAGTTGGATAATCCACTTGCTTCCAAGAAGATTACCGATGATGTCAAGCAGATCGTTAACACGGCTTTGGCTAACATTAAAACCCTGGAGAATATTTTCTTCAAGGCAATCAACTCTGCTTTGTCAGTGGCTAACGTTGCCGTTGATAAACCTTCCAAGAAAGAAGGCGAAGACAAATGACAGTTATCAGTAAAGAACTCATCGTAAGTCAGTTCACTAAAGATCTGACTGGGCGTGTTGTTAACGTTAATGACACTTTGTTCAAATACGTTACCCACGAAAAAGTAATAGTAATCAAGAAAGTAAACCTGGAAGAATTGTTTGACACCCAGGTTATCCCTGCTGGCAAGATCTATGCAGAAGTAGACACTACTGATCCAATCGCTGTGTTTACTGCGTGGGTTGCCTACTTTGGTATCGACGATTTGCTTACTAGCGAAGTTGTGCTCAGCAGTGATGCAAACATTGTCAATGTGGAGATTACCAAGTCGCCTATCTACACTGGCACGTTGGTCCTGAAAACTAAATAAGGTGACTCATGAACGCTAAACTTGAATTGGAATTCTTGGGGCTGATGCTGACATTGGCAGAACCCCCAACTCGCGAAGGTAACCCAGTACTGTGGCGGATGCTTACTAACGTCGGTATCGATCTGGTATGGCACGAGGAACATCCAGACGAGGCTCGGTTAGAGCGTGCTTATCAGTTGTTAGGTGCGATGTCGAATGACATTGGTTATTTTGATGCCAACGAAATGAAGGTTAACGAGGCGCTTAACCGTTACCTTGTTCAACTGCATCTCGATATGGTTAATGGTACTCGTGAAGATTTCCGGACCATTGCCATCATGGCATGTGCCGCTGGTAACCGTAGTCGAGACAAAGATCATAACTCAGGTATTGACCTCTGGATTGACGAAGCCAATTCTATCATTACGGAACTTAAGTCTCGTTTTGATGGTTTGGATCAGCTCGAAAACCTGCACTACCTGATTAAACGTTTTGCTTACTGCGAACGTGTGCTGGAAATTGTTGATACGTTTATTGTTTCGCACAATGGCATGCTTGCTGGTGTTGAAGAATTTGTTCCCGGCGACTACAGTGATCTTGTTCCTGATGAAGAGCCTGATTTCGTCGCAGGGCTTGAATGCAGTGAAACGGCTGGCTGTGAGTGCGGATGCTCTTTGGACCACCCCACAATGGTGCTGGAAGGGCTTGAAGACCTACTGAACAATAAACGTACCCCAGCTGCTCATTATGCTGCCGGTGTGTTCTTTGCCAACAGCATGGAACTTCGCCTGCTACAAGGTAACGAAGAAGGGGTTATGGATTCCATCAAAGAGATGGGAACCAAAGCATATGAGTGGTGTCGAGACGCCCTCAAATCTTTCATTGATTTGTTCAGTTCTGAAGCTGCCGAAGAGGAGGTCAAGGATAACGCTGAGGTTGGCGAGAACAACAAGAAAGCCATCCAATCCATGACGGATAAAGGGGTACGAATTAATGACGCCGCCAAAGCAGGAATCCTACAGCTCGCGAAGGATACCGATGGTACCGGAGCCATGGCTCGTATTGTTTCTTCTCTCAATAGTGCTGGTGATGGTAGTCGTGTCATCGATGGCCTTACGGGATTTCTTAATAAACAGCTGGGTAAAAGCGGTAAGTTGGGTGAAAAGATCGCTAAGGCCCAAAAGGCACTAGATGATCTTAAAGCATCTAACAGCAAAGCATCGAGCACTAGCGGTGATAACAAAGATGTTGCTGCTAACGTTAAAACTGATGTAAGTGACAAGATTGCCAAAGCCAAAGAAGCTCTTAAAGAAGTGAAGGCTCAAGCAGCCGCACAGAAAAAGATCGTCAATGGTGTTAAGAAAGCCATCAAAGGTATTACCCCCAAGATTTTTACCAAGGGTGGTAACGATGCTCCTGCTGGTGAAGAGAAAGCCCCGAAAGCTCAAACTCCACCAAAGAAAGGTACTAAACAATGAGCAAAGATCAAATTCACCCACAGCAACTCAAAACCCTGCTGGGTAGTTTACCAGTAGGTTGTGAATTCATTGATGCCCAAGTAGTTAGTCCTACTTCTAGCAAGGTTATCTTTTCGAGAGCTGATGGCCAAGAAGTAACCATCCCTTTTGAAAAGACTTCTGCGACGAGCCTTCTTGGTCTTTACCCTCTTGCGGTGGAAGCACGTAACGGCGAATCAATGGAGAGCGTTGTTCAGCGATTCTCCGAGTTGTACAGCTTCCCTATCCTCAAAAACGTTGATTACAAACCAACTGGTCTGGCGGTTCCCGGTAAAGCGGTCACCATCACCCTGTTGGACACGTCGCTACTCTTTACTGGGTCGTTCGTAATTGACGTGGTGTCCCCGGCTCCTAAAGCCTGGGGTGTGGAAGAAGTAGACTTGACCGAATTCAAAAAGGCCCTGCCTAAGTAACTGGTTTAGTAACTATAACGAGAGGGGCGACCCTCTCGTTATAGACTATTTATGAAAGAGGTGTGTTATGCTTCTCAAAGCAACTGTGCAGTCAGAGGAAGACTACAAGACGGTTACACGTCCTGCTGTCTATGACTCTTTGCGGCGTATGTTAAAGTTCTACGGTTTGGAAAGCTCCGCCGAGATCTTTTATAACGGTCGTAATGAAATTGCAAAGATGGTTGGTAGTAATACCAGCGATCAGATTCGTACCAATCTTTACACTGATGGTGTTTTCCGTAACAAGCTGTTCGTAGTTGCAGACTTTGAAGAGACTAACTTTAACACCGGTTATTCTAACCAACGTCGTGAAATGACCGAACGTCCTGTGTGGATGACTAACCATAAAGAGCCGTCTATGATTTACCCATCTTTAAGTGGGTTGATTGTTAACGTCTCTGTAATCGCTAACTTTAACTCTCGTAAATTAGCAGACCAGTTTCAACGGCGTATTAACCGGGCACAAGCTGAACAAGCTGTAGCGTTTAACTTCAGCGCAGTAGTTCACCTACCAGTTAACAACACCATTGTTGCCATGCTGACTAACTTGCATGAACTCTATCTCAAAAACGAGCCTGATACTACTCCGGTCAGTTTTAGTGATTGGTTCAAACAGTATCACAAAGTGCCGTTTGTTTATGTAAGTGATGAGTCTGGTAAAAACTCGCGTCTTGCTGTACCAATGAGCTTAGATGAAATAGGTCTCTACTTTAAAGATGCCAAAGTAAACAAGTCTCGTAATGCAGACGTCTTTGGTAAGTATGAAGTGGAGATGAGCTATTACTTTTTCTTTAATGAGTTCGTTGGCTGGGAGCTGCAATACCCACTCAGCATTTATCAGGACGACATTAAAGCTATTTGGATTCCGCGTCCGGATGATGGGTTTAAGAAGAAGTTTAATATTCGGGTAAGTCCCGAGTACAGCTTCGGTCGACATATCTCCGGTACTCGCACTGGTGAGGGGGCTGATTACCTCAGACTTCCAGATTACGATCCATGGAAGTTTACTGGTGGTGATTGGTTGCAACCAATTGTTCAGGTTCGGTTGCGTATTGCCGATGTAGAAACACAACAACTGGGAAACATTTTTGAGATCCCAGGCTTTCGTTGGAATGAGAAAATCAAGAATTATATCATTCGTAGACGTGATGTTGTGTTTAAGCAATCCAAGAACCCGTTTTACATTACCGTCTGGTCTGAAGATATCCAGGTTGACCCTAACCGTTTGGAAATGGACGAGAACGGGGTTGTAAGCTTGCTGACGGCTCCAAACATGCAGAATCGATACAGACTTGTAGTTGTGTGCGATTACGCTGTCAGAGACTATCAGGACTCGTTCTGGACAGACCTCCTGCATAACCCAGATGACGAAGTAATTCTTCCTGGATTATTTCCTGGTTTTGATTGGGCTAACCTACCTAAACCATGGGCTCAATATTCTCGAGAAATCTGTAAAGGGATTAACAAGGGTCGTGGCTTGAAAGAGTACGACTTTAACCGTTACATGGCTTCCCTTGGTCTTAACGCGTATTTGTTTATTGAGGACATGCGCAATGTTTGATATCAACCCATTGGGGTCGGTTGTTCCACCCCAGCCCGAAGCTCCAAAGATTTACTCTGAGCAATATCAGCATTCCATTGTTCAAGGAACCTATCAACCAGAGACTTCGCTTATTACCCTGGTGCAAGGTATTCCAGTTGTCGTGGAGTATTACCGCCAGCGTCTACGTGGTAGCGAAGAACCAGCTCCTTTTGATCCAAGCAACGCCGCTACGTATCAGTCTTACACCCGTATCCGTCATCTGATTATTAAACTGGAAGGCAACGATGCTTTTAACTTTAATCCTGAGAAGGGTGAAAGTTCCAGCATGTATTCCGGTTGGGTTACTTGTGACGTAGCCCCGATCCGTGGTGATGTGTTTATTGCCGAAATCAAAGATGGTCGAGCTGGGCTGTTTCAGATTACTGAACAACCAGAAATCGTAGAGTTTACTGCAAACAAAGTTTACCGCATTACCATTCTCATGGTTGGTATTTTGCAGAAAGACTGGGCTGATGAGTTGGAGCGTCGCGTTCAACAAGAATTGGTTTATTCCATTGACTCCGCTTTAAGCGGTGGTGTTGGTCTGGTTAACCCAGACGACTTCAACACAATGGGCGAACTGTTTTCTTGGACTCAGACTATCTCTAGTTGGATCATGCGTAATTGGTGGTGGCGTCCAGAGGAGACCATTGCTTATCCAGTAGCTGTGGATAAGACAGGTACGCGTGGTACTTATTGCTACGATCAATACCTGATTGATTTCTTATCGGCAATTATCACTCCAGATATGCGAGCCGGGTATCCTGTTATTGGGAGACTCTCCACACAGTACGGTGGGCGTGCAATTGGCACCTACGGGACTGTTAACATCTGGGATGTAATTCTGCGTGGTGATATCAACCTGCTCCCTATGTGTAAGAACTCGGAAGCAGCGATGATTGGCGTTGATCGGATAACCGGCACCAGGTTGTATGGTAACTTGCGTTCCAGTAAGTTTGGTTATTTCATCACCACTGATCCAGAAGAGTACAAAGTTTACAAGACCTTCTTCAACATGGACGGTTACCCAATTCTCCGAGCAACACCGGAAAAGAAAGTGACCTACATGTTTTCGGAGGAATTTTACAATGGGGTTCCTACAGAAACATTTGAAAAGATCCTCTATCAATCCCTTAAAGATAAAGTTATCGACCGTAAGACGTTGCTTAAGTATTGCAAAGATGAATACTTTGCTCTACCTGAACTTAAACAACTTTATTACGGAGGAATCATTATCTTCCTGATTAATATTAGCCGCAAGATCGGAGTACCCTCGTAATGCTTATGCCCCTCGAACGTTATGGCGAAGTCCGCGCACGTCTGATTGAGTTGTACGATATTTGTTTCCTCAAACTCTTCGATGTCTGGATTGCCCCTGAGAAACTTTTGTCTCTAGATCAAATTCGTAGCCGACCGACCTATCACAAAGAGGGGTTTGTTAACGACACGGATTACTACACCACTCGACAAAAGCGCCGCTACAAGATTCCTCAAATCTTTGACCTACTCACCAACATTGAGTCGGTCCATGATTTTGGGTTTGAAAAGCCGACTAAGACTATTGTTGAGGTTTACGATGCCATTCAGGAATTCATTGGGCTCTGGTGCGAGATTGCCCGGAATGCTCCAGAGTGCAAGCGTCCTGAATTCAGCGAGTTGCGTAAACTGGAAAACCTAGCGTTTATCTTGTTTACTGAATACAAACGGATTAAACCGTTTAAAACTCGCGAGATTAATAACAAGCGTTTGGAACAAGAGACTGAGCTTAACGGTAAAGGCCTTGCAGGCTTCGCTGCGCTCTTTCTTGGCGATAGCGCTATCAACAGTCACCGTATTACTGATCTGAGCTTCTTTAGCCACCTGGACGCTTTTGAACCACCTAGTGGTTCGATGGGTATCCCGCTGTATAACCCACAAGCGTTTAACTATGAAGCTCAGCAGCAAATGTTCTACCAGCAACCAACACCACAAGCAGACTCGTTGTTTCATTCCGATGAACAACATGCTGTTAACCCTAATTGGATCTTTACGGCAGGTTAAGAAATGGAAGCTCCTCGTTCCTTACAAAACCTGATCGATTTTGTTCAGTACGTTGAGAACACTCAGCGAAATGAACGACTCTTTCAGATGGAGGCTACCGCGGTAACTCCTAATGAGCAAATCCCCCTGCTCATACCTTCTGGGTTTTCTCGCAACTGCATGTTTATCAGTGGTCGTGCAGATGACGCCACACTGCGTGTACAAACTCAACCAGGTGTTTACACAAACAGGATACTGCCTTTTCGAGATAACCTTATCATCGAGATTGTGGAACGTCAGAGAACTAGCCAAATCAAGTATCGCTTCCGGGCTATTCCTTTAACTGGAAATAATCCACAGATGCAAGGCGGTCACACTGCGCTGGCTGACCTGTCTAGCAAAGATGACATGAACATGATTACAGTAGACTTCCAACTTTTAGAGTTAGGGTTTGCCAAGGTTCGTAATGAACCAGTCAGTGACGTTTACCTCATGTCTAGCCTTGACAACGTTATCCACGACAAGCTAACTGAAAGTGGGGACAAGCTAGGACTAACAGGACCGGATGCTTGGAAGGGTGTTGATATTGAATACCCTATTGATAACGACCGTGTATTTAAACAGGTGGTAATACCATTTGGTAATCGTCTTATTGATTTGGGGGAATTCCTTCAAATGAATGAGGAGTACGGTGTTTACAACACAGGCCTGGGGATGTATTACCGTAAAGGCCAGTGGCGTATCTACCCGTTATACCGAATGGGTCGTTATGAGAAAGCTCGTAGGGTGCTTAACGTTTATCGTTTGCCAGAGAACGTGTTCCCTACTTTGCATAACACCTGGATCATGGATGAGAAGTCTATCACCGTCTTCTCTACTGGTGGGGCATCTAACGTTGAGACCACTGACATTGACCGTCAGGAACATGGCGTTGGTAAACGGATTATTTCCATTGATGCCGCAATGGGTGAAACTGGTCGGTATTACAACAATGGGGTTGCCGCAACAACACGGGCGGATTCCTTGTCAGAGTACAAGACGGTTAGCAGGGCTTCTGGTGAAGAATGGGTGCCCACGGTACTAACTCCAACCGGTAACATCTGTAAACACCTCTCAGAGAACGCCCAGAATGACATAAGCATCACTGGACTGTCATGGCACAACTCTCATGCAGCTCTTATTGATCCATGCATGCCGGTCCGTTATTACTACATGAGTGGTAGCGAGGCATTGATGTATCGTGAGGGTAGTGTTGGTGGGTTGCGTACTGTTTACCAGATGGATACTGAGAGTGTTAACCCTATCTTTAGAGAGCACAGTGTGTTGTCTTTGGCTATTGGGATTGAAGAGTACTCAGTTAAGTAATTATCAACTGAGGGAGGTAGCTTATAAGACTTAATAAAAACTATCTGCGGAAGCGGGTGGAGACGGTTAGGTCTATTTTTGTTATAGCGGAGCGTAAGCGACCTCCCTATTGATAATGAACCAAGGTGAACAACATGACTACCGATATCAAACGTTTAGATGAAGAGAAGCTTTTTGAAGAACATGTGGCTAACGTAGCGCATTTGGTTGTGACATCTGTTACTAAACAAACCATTGCTTTGTCACAAGACATATTGGGTCTTACTACACTTACCCTTGCACAAATGCTTGTGAAATTCGAGGACCGTGCTGGTACAGCGGCCAGAGATTTCACATCGATAAACGATGGGGTAACAATCGACATCACAACTTCCGCCAGAACCACTGAAGACGGAAAATTGACCGGGGTTAGACTTTACTTCACCCTTGGTATTGGCGAGGCCAAATGCAAGCGCGAGTCAGTAATCGAGTTTAGCTAATTTAGAAAATGCAAAATAAACCTTATATACTCTCCTACCCTTGTCGGGTAGGAGAGTATAGGTTATGTTCGCTTTGGGTTATCTATATTGAGTCAAAGTCTTTTACCACGTTACCATTGTCGTCCAGACTAGTCTGCAGACTTCTTCTGAAACGAGGCTTACCATTGATATCGTGACGAAGTCCCATTACCGGGTCAATGTCGTAGATAGCAAAACGATCTTCTGGTGGACACCCTTCACCACGTTGTTTACCAATACAGAAGGTCCAGTAACTCTTAAAGGACGTCTTGGCAACGTGGAAGGTAATCTCTACGTCTACTTCGTTAGTGATCTTGGTGGAGGTTTCTGTGTAAGACTTACCAGCCACTTCACGAGCAAAGTAAACTTCTGACTCTTCATCAGATTCTTGCAGACGCTTCTTCGCATCAGGACTTAACTGGTGTGGGGTGATAAAGCAGATACCGCGGTTGATGATGAAAGAACGAACCTTTCGGAACAACAACTGTAGTTTGTCTGATTTAGTCTCACCAGGTAACTTATCAAAGTTTTGCAGAGCCAGGTAGTCGTAGGCGTAGAAGATGATCTCGTGGCCTTTGAGTTCCATACGACGAATGCGATCGAACATCTGATTGCAGTCATCTTTATTAGAGTCAATCACCTTAATGATTAACACCCAACCATTTTTCTTAAAGCAGCTGCAAATAGCTTCAACGATGTCATCTTGAGCGGCAATGTTGAAATCTGGAATGCTGTCACTGTTAACAGTAATGGCCAGCTTGTACATACGCTGGATAATAAGGTCCATGGTGTCTTCTGCGGATTCCAACAGGATAGTTGGTATCTTAGACGCATTACGCAACTGAGGCTTGTTATAGAGCCCTACAGAGGCTACCATGTGGGCTACAGTAAGTGACTTACCACGGTTGGTCAAAGCGTTAAGCAAGTAAAACTTACTACGACGGAAACCACCATCCGGACTTAAAGCTTTATTGAGAGCCTGAATACCAGTTTTAAGAATACCTTCCTTACTGTTCTCTTTCTTTGCAAGTGCAATTACTTCATGGAAACTAGTTGGTGCTTCGGTGCTGATTTCACAAAGTACTTCTGATTGTTTGTCCTCATACAGAACACCCATCCGTTCATTGATGAGGTCGGACAGTTTAACCCAATCGTCTTTTGTAATTTCGTGAACATCTTTGTAGAAGTAAGACTTGGTAGCTCGCTTCCACTTATCTGCAAAGCCCTTGTCTTCAAAGCTGAGACGAATGTCAGTAATCTGTTTGTAGATTACTTTACGCGTCATCAGGTCATCGTCAAAGTCTTCCAGACCATCTTCAATCGCAAGTTTGATCTCATCTTGACCAACACAAAACAGACGAACGCGTTGCATAAGTGCTAATTTTATGATCGGCTCATCGTCAGGCTCTTTGAGGAGCCAAAGTACGGATGCTTTAATGCTGTCACGAAGTTCTTTATTCTGAACAAATACTTCTTGCGGTGCAGGTGGTAGCTCTTCGTAAAGTTCTTCCAGCTCCTTTAGCAGAACCTTATCTTTCAGTTTCTTGGCTTGGTACATTGCGGAAAGCAATTTGACTAATACCAGTAAGTCATTCATTTAAAACAAACTCCCCAGGAGTAACGCTATGATTCTCAGGACACCTAACGGTTCCCCGATCGAAGTATTCTTCTTGACCAACTCTATGGTTAAGTTGTTGGCTAAGGTCGGCATTCCGTTGAGCAACTTATCGACGATTGAGACATATCATCAAAAGGCAACTTATGGTGAAATTGCTCAAATCATTTCTATGCAATACCAGGCTGCAAAAGAACTCGGTGTTGCATTGTTGGACCCTGATTTAATCTTCAGTAAAGACTATGAAGGTGAAATGTTAAAAGCGGCATTTAATAGTGTCGACAGTAAAAGCTTATCCGCCGCGTTTAATAGCGCAACATCTTTTGGGTACAGCTCTTTCAAAAGTAATCAACTCGTGGTTGTAATTAACGACGAGAACCAAACAACACCGCCCAGCTGGAGTAAGGCTTCTGCGCTAACATTCTCTGGTGCATTGTTGGAGGCCATCTTGCATGTCCACGGTTACATGGAATCTCATTTCGGTGCGATTGTGGATAGTAAAGTAGGTGAGTTCACCATGGCTGAAGTTTATAAACTGCTGGGCAATCAAAACCCTTAAACCTCGTTTGAATATGTATGTTATGTGTAGTAGATACACAAATATATATATTTGTTAAACGTCCAACGCTTAAAAAGGAATTCCTTCCATGGCTTACAAACAGATTAAGATGGGCCTCAAGAACGAGGGTAACCTTGTTCAGCTGATCGAGGCAGCACTGAAGAACGAATCGCTGGGCGCAGTGCAGGGCCAGGAGAATTTCTCTGGCTTCTCGAGCGCTTTCGATCTGGCCCGTGTTCAGGGTGCTGAGAGCCAATCGCTCAACGGCATGCTGGCTACTCGTCTGAACGACAAGAACTACGCCGCTTTCCAATCCTCGTTCGGCCGCACCACCAACATTGCTCCAAGCGAGCTGAAAGACATCGTTGAACGTACCGAAAGCTTCTACGGTACCGTCGATGGCCTGGAAGGCTTCTCGATGCAGAACTGGGAAGGCTCGGAAACCACCGTCAAAGCTCTGAACATGGCCCTCAACGCCCAGAGCCACTTGCAGACCCCTGGCGCCGAAGCACTGTTCGCCACCCTGACCGTTCGTTACGAAGACGAAGGCGTCCTGATGAAGGTTCGTGCCGCTGGTCTGGGTACTTACGCTTACGGCAACAGCGCCTGGCAGTCCGCCTCCGAACTGCAACCGATCTTCGGTCTGCTGCGTTCCGGCAAGATGTTCGCCGAATCCGCCCTGGCTGTACACCCTGTGTACCCTGAGTCGGACACCGACGACACCCGCGAACTGTTCGTACCAGCTGCTGACCGCACCCCATGGACCGCTACCTACATGGAAGCCGACGCCCTGGGTCGCGAAAACCACCTGACCAGCTTCCTGAAAGTTCCGAGCGTCATTCCGAACTTCCTGGGTCTGTGCCAAACCCCTGGCCAACGTCCGTACACCGCTACCGACGAGATCGAGTCCAACTCGCTCACCGGTCAGACGCTGCAACTGACTGCCAAGATCAAAGGCACCGTCAAGACGTTCTTCATCAACACCAAGGCGATGTCGAACAACACCTTCATCCCGACTTCGAACGGCCAGTCGTCCGACGACCGCAAAATGGCCATCCTGCTGAACCGCCACAACGGTTTCGCGGTACAGGACAAAGACGGTCTGGAAGTTGGCGAAACTCTGTTCGCCGATCTGAAAGCAGCTGGCTACCGCCCTCTGCTGGACGTGTCGATGGACGGCAACTACCAGCGTCAAAAGAACGTTATGCGCCTGAACGGCGGCCAGGTTTCGATCACTGCTCTCCAGCACATCCCAACCGGTAACGTGATCACTCGTGATCGCGCTGATGACGCTCAGAAATCCCTGTTCCGTACCCTGACCGACGGTTCCGTTTCCGGTATCGAAATCACCGGTAACGTGACCAACAACTCGCGCGGTAACTTCGGCTACCGTATCGAAGTGTTCGATGCCGACAAGCACCTGTCCGTCAAGCGTGGCGACCCGGTGTCTGTGAAATACCCAATCGACAAGCAAGACGTGAACCAGGGCTCCCTGGACTACGCGATCGAGCAAATGTCGGTGGCGATCAACAACCAGTGCTCGCGTAAAGCGTTCGACATGGCTGCTGAGCACCTGGCGTACATCACCTCCATCGACGGCCATGCTGTGGTCTCGAACAACCAGGGTTCCAACGTTCTGCCAGGCATGCACTACGTGCAAGCTTCCGCAGTAAACCGCAAGATCACCCTGGCCGACGTCGTATCGACCCAAGACAGCACCGGTGTGCTGGAAGCAGTCTGCGCCGTGTTCACCAACGAAATCAGCGACATCGTTTCGGCCCTGACTACCAAGTCCGGTATCGCCGCGATCGCCGAATACGGCGGTGCTACTTCTCCGAAGTGGAGCATCATCGCTCACCAGAACCTGTGCCGCTTCCTGCTTCGTCTGGGCGACGCTCGTACCCTGGGTCCTCTGACCACCATGAAAGCCGTCGAAACCAACTTCGACAGCCAGATCGGTGAGATCCTGATCGTTACCCAAAACGATTCGACTTCCGACTACATCAACCCACTGGGCGGTGTCGGCGTCGTTGTCTCGAAAGAGAACATCGTTGTACAAGGTAACGTGACTCGTGATCAGCAGGACTTCGGTGTGGTCATGACCATTCCTACCTACAAACACTGGGCGCTCAACCCGATCATCGGTTCGCTGAAGATCACCGACGCCGAAGAGTTCCTGGGTGATAACGGTCTGCTGACCAAGCTGGCAAAACAGCGCGTCGCTATCGAAGGTCTGGGCGCTGCCCTGGGCGGCATCAAGGATGCCATCGAAGCGGGAAACCCGTAGGCCTCATCCTTCCATCGACCTACTACGGTCTGTTAGAGGGGCCTGCCTAGTACCCCTCTTGACACTGTCGATGAGGCGCGTTTAGGTTAGTTACATCTGACTCTTCTACCCCCACTCCTTTAATAGGGAGTGGGGGTAGTTGATTCTTTTTTTGCATTTAGTTATAGACGAAGAATATTTCAAACCTAAATTATCAAGATAGGACATACTAATAAAGGTAGTTTGGAATATGAATAGTTTCAAGCTGGAGCGCGAGGTTATCAACGGATCTTCATCAAGTGACATAGTGGTGAAGATAAAAGGTGGGTTGAGTTATATCATCAAGCGTCGTAAAGAGGCTGATTACTCTCCAACTGGTGACGTTGTGATCCTCAGGATGAACGGGGTTATTCCAACCTGCATCGAATTTGATCCTGGCCAGGCAACAACAAAGTTTGACAAATTTGTAATGGCTTCATTTAAAGAAAAGCTAGAAGAAGAGAAAGGGCGGGGAACCTCTTTCTTTCCAACTATGCCGTTGAACCTTGTAGTACGGATTCAACTTAATGCGGATCTAGTAGAAACTGGTGGTGCTATTCACAGTGAAATGTTGGGGATGACTTTATACCGGGGGAGCGGTTATCTCACAAGAAGCCCAATGAATGTACCTAAAGCTACTATTGGCGACATGCTCAATGCTTTAAAAGATTCAACAGGCAAACGTCGCATGGCATATTACTGTGTCTATGTAAATGACCCTAGCAGAACGCAACATCCGTATTACGTAAACCTGGGCGGCAAAGCTACTGAAGTGCCAGTAGAACATGACGCGAGTACTGCTGCTGGACTCTACGTTGGAGTTGACAGCGGTAATACTTCACCAGATATCCTATTTTACAGTTTCGAGGGTTTGGATAAGGACTCCCTTGAAAGGCTTGGCGTGTTTATGAATAAGACCGATGCTACCAAAGGTGGTAACACCGAGCGGTATATTGAAGCGGAAGGTAAGCTTAAAGACCTCTCTAAAGCGCTAGAGCGTAAGTCCGAAGAGCTGAAAGACGCACAAGCAAAGGTAGTTAAGCTGGAAAGGCAGCTGGACGATACTACTACTCAAATGACGTTCATGAAGCAGGATCACAAGAACGCATTGGAAAAGGTGAAGATGGACGCAGCTGCTGCGGCTCATAAATCTACCCGATCCGAGATTAGCAGTAAAGAAGAAGCTGATCGTAACAAATTTGAAATGCGCAATAAAGAGTTCTACGCTAAGGTTACCCTTGACCATACCAGGAAGCATAATAACCTGAGTGGCTGGGGAGAGCTACTCAAAGGCGTGGGAAGCCTGGTCGGCATATTTCTGACGGGATTTAAACTCCTCTTCTCTTGATTGAGGTGCCTCATGTTCCACCTGATAGCTGATGCAATTAAAGCGGAATATCCACCCTTTAACCAAACCTTGATGGATGGGTTTCACTTAAAGGAATTTGAAGGAGTACAGCGGTATTACGAGAACTCTCTGAAAGCTATCTTCAAGAGCATCGAAACTCGTGGCGTGTTCTTTCTAAACGTAGTTCGGGTATCCCCGCGCGAATATATTCGTTACCTGACTGCAAGCAGCACCCGTGTGTATGACATTCACAAAGAAACACTGTTCCCAGTGCGACTCAACTTCGAGTATCGCGACAAAGGCGGACAGATGATACCAATGCATGCTTACACCATGCTTCCGTACTGTGACAAGTATGGCGACATTTGGTTGCGTGGAGTTCATTACAGTTTACAAGTAGTACTGGCAGAGAAAGGTTTGCCAGTTGCAAAAGACGGTTCTTTGTTTGTTAAGGTTTTGGGCTTTAAGTTCAAAATCGGGGTTGAGCATTATAACTACGATTATGTGTTTGACTTAGGTGGGCAAGTGCAGTATCGAACAGCAGGTATCAACCTGGCTAGTAACCGGTTCTACAGTCCCACTAACTCACGAAAGATTACCAGCAAGAATGTACCAACTCCATTACTCGCGTGGTATGTATTCGCGGACATGGGCTTTAGCAAAGCCATGGAACTGTTTGGAGAGTGTGAATACGAACTTGGCCCAGTAGAAGCTTTAATTAGCGACTGTAAGGCTAAAGATCGTTGGGAAATTATTACAAAATCTAGTACGAACAACCCTAAGTTCTTGGGCGAGTTCATCAGTTTGGATTACGGAGTGGCAATCCGTAACAAGTCTAGTAAACGTACTACGTTGAACACACTTGGGTTGCAGTATGCAGCATCTCTACAGTTTGTAGCGGATTGCATGTCAAGTTACTTTGACGAATCCCGGATTGACGATCCAAGCTACTGGAAACTCTTGATAGGCCGTACGTCGGTTAAAGCAGGAGATCCAAATGATTACATCATGCGTCTGATGAATGATCACTTCATCTCGATCAACGAGTATTTGGATGATGACTCTATCAAACGATTTGCAGCCCAGAACATCATGGCTAGCAACATCTTTGATCTGTTCAATTACATCATTACTAACCGTAGTGAAATTGTTCAGACAACAGACCGCGCGACAATGTTTCACAAAGAGCTGGCAAGTGTCGAATTCACGATGGACAAACTCATCACGGCAGCCAACAGCTTTAAGCATGACATTAAGAACAATTCAGAGTTAAGCCATAAAAAAGTTTCACGTTTCATGAATAGTCGGTTTCATGCAAAAGAAATTGACAACGCACGTTACACCAACCTTATCCAGGAGGCCACTCCAACTGACGTCCCGTTTGTGGACTACATGTTGGGATGCATGTCTCAGGACAAGGTGTTTACTAGTTCGTCTAGAAACAGGAAGAAAGGTGACTTCGATGCTAATGACAGCTCGACATTCATCCATACCTCGCAGCTGTTTGTTAACAGCCATTTGAAGGTATCTTCTCCCTGTCCAGATGGGCGGGGTTATCTCCTACCTAGCATCTATCTGATAAACGAAAAAGTAACCGCCTTGAACCCTAAGTTTAAGGAGGCTTATGAACAGTTTGATAGACGCCTTAAATTTAGAGAAGTTATTGCATGAGTGATTCACTGCGTTCTACTAGACAGTTTGGGGTAAATCTGGACAACGCAAACCCACCAACGCAGCATCGTGGCATTGGTGGTATGGGGCAACAACCGTTAGGTGCACAACCA
>Ga0163162_10002410_pt1 | contig 17590 bp, 16 predicted proteins | sample S55metaG_FD_115310 | JGI IMG/M metagenome (GOLD analysis project Ga0163162, IMG submission 115310) | Switchgrass rhizosphere microbial communities from Kellogg Biological Station, Michigan, USA - S5-5 metaG | ecosystem: Host-associated > Plants > Roots > Rhizosphere > Soil | place: USA...
CTTATTCGGCGACGGCGGAACCGCGGGGCAGCGCCTTGCGCGGATGAAGCGCAACGGCAGCATCCTCGATTCCGTAATGGAAGAGGTGAGCGGCCTCGACAAGATGCTGGGTCCAGGCGACCGGACCAAACTGAACGAGTATCTGGATTCGGTTCGCGAAATCGAGCAGCGCATTCAAGCCGTGGAAGCGCGCGGAGCCCACTCGATTGAGCTGCCCGAGCGGCCCACCGATATTCCGGGCACGTTTGAGGAACACATTAAGCTGATGTTCGACCTGCAGGCGTTAGGGTTCCAGGCCGATGCCACTCGCGTATTCACCATGATCGTGTGCCGCGAATTGAGCGCGCGCACTTATCCGCAGATCGGCGTGCCTGACCCGCACCATCCGATGTCGCATCACCGTAATGATCCCGAGTTAATCGTGAAGAAGGCCAAGATCGACACCTACCACGTTCAATTACTCAGCTACTTCTTGCAGAAGTTGCAGGCAACGCAGGACGGCGATGGTTCACTGCTCGACCAGAGTCTGATTCTCTACGGCGGCGGCATGGGTGACGGCAATCTGCATCGCCATTCCAATCTGCCTTGCTTGATGGCCGGGAAGCTGGGCGGGCAATTCGAGACCGGACGTCATCTGGCGTATCCGAAGGACACGCCCATGTCCAACTTGTTGCTGACAATCCTGAAGAAATCGGGCGTTGAGACCGACAAGATCGGCGACAGTACAAGTCCGCTGGAAGTGTGATCGCCTAGTGGCGAAATACCCACCGATCCGCTATCAGGAAATTTACAAGAGAGCAGAGGGCGATCCCTCCAATAGCGGCGGGCAATACGGGAGCCCTGAGCCGTTCCACCAAACAGTAGATCAAGATCGTATTGCCGGCCAGCGAGACCAGACCGTTGCCTGCGTGAAACCGCCACAGCCGTAGGGCCAACTGCCGCGAGCTCTTGAGACCTCGATTGCCCCACGTGAAGCGCTCATGCCAGGCGAAGTTGTGCAAAATGGTGATCTCGACCGCGACCACCATCGCCGCGGTGCTCAGGATGTCAAACCAGTTCGTCAGCAACCACACCAGCGTCAATTGCAGTATGGCACCCATGGTCCCGACCAAGCTGAAGCGCCCGAATCGCAACCCAAGGCCGGTCACGTCAGAGCCTCCTTCTTATAAAGGAGCACTGTCTGCTGGAATGCCGCAAACAAGACCATTGCCGCCATGCCCACGATGGCAACCGCGCCTCCAAAGTCAAACGATAGAAAGTGGCGGCCGGCAAGATTCACGTAAGGATAGTTCAATATCAGGATGTTGCCGACAGCGAGCAGGATCCGAATTTCCGTCGGGCCAAAGAGGCCATGCGACAGATGAAAGCGCCCTGTCGTGTAAGTGGCAAGATAGCTCTCAATGGAGAGCGCGTAGAAGCACACCAGCATTCCCGCGGCGATCTCCCAACGCGCGTACCCTGAGACGCCGAGCCCGGCCATCAGGGCGAACGCGCCGAACGTATCGGCGATGTGATCCACATAGAATCCGTAGCGCGGCCGCTGGCGGTTGCGGACGCGAGCCAGTGTTCCGTCCAAGCTGTCGCCGAACCAGTTGACGGCCAGGAAGAGGTTCACGAGCCACAGAAATCTCCCGTCCCTCGACGACAAAGCGTATGCGCCGCCGGCCAAGATCTGAGCGGCAAAACCCAATGCCGTTAAATGGTCCGGGCTGATCGCTTGGGGCATTCTGAGCGCCATCCATGTCAAGAAACGCTTCTCGAGCTTCGCTGTGAGCGCATTGTGCACTCGCACAGCGTTCGTGAATCCACTCGCCGGATTTTCAATCTTTGCGCCGGCTTGCATTAGTTTGCCTCCTGGGCAGCGTATTCGATCAATGCGTTCCTGGTCGCTCTCAGAGTGAATTCCAAGGCTTCGCGCGGCAGATCGCCAATGATGGGTGTCACCAACCATCCGAGTCCCACCGGGACATCGCGCGTGAGCGATACCGCTTCACACTCCATTTGCAATCCTCCGCGTACCCGAGTGAAGCTCCAATACGAATTGAGGCGCCATAGGAAACCATCGTCCTGGCCTTCGGGCCGGCGGCGCTCCCGCGAAGTGCCAGGATTGTCCACTTGCCAAAAGTGCAAGCTGCGCGAAACACTGTAGCCGCGATCATGGCCGGAGAGTCTGCTCTCGACCCTATATTCGCCATCGATCACGACCGTGAGCACTCTCTGTTCTTTGAATCGGACCGCAAGCGTCGCAATCTGTCCGTCGTCTGTCAGAGCGCGGGCCGAGACAACCTGCGGCGCATAATGCACGGGAAAATGGTTGAAGTCCCGCAAAACCGCGAGCATCTCCGCCGGCGTGGCATGGGGAACAAAAGCTGTGCCACGCCAATGATGGAGGAGCGCTCCGGGCACCTGCCACGTCCCGCCGTTCACCGGCTCCACTTGGATGTCACCCGACGCTAAGGGGAGATCAAGTCTGTCTACTGCAAGGTAGGTCTCGGGCCGGGCGTGCTGCCTGACAAGTCTCGACTCAAGATTGGCAACGTAGATCTCGTAAGCTCGTTCGGCGGACGGGCTCAAGCGCGCCGCCCCGCAATTCGCAGCCAATAGAAGGAACGTCGCCGTTATTCGGTTTTGCATTCATGCACCTCACAGCCCGATGATGCAGTTCAGGCATCGGACTGCGCAATAGTTTGTGGCTCAAACGGTTCTCGTTTGAACCTCATTGCGTAAATCACTGTTTTAGCATGGGTTAGACGATCTTATCCGAGTGACCTATAGCTTGAATTTCGAATGCATCGTAACCCAGGAAACCGGCTCCGCGCGAGTTCGAAGCTAAACTGGGAAATTACGTATGCCCGGGGACAACGCAGCCCGCGTATTCCGTTTCGGAGTGTTCGAAGCTAACGAAGCCGCGGGAGAACTGCGTAAGCACGGCGTTCGCATCAAGCTCCACTCGCAGCCTTTCAAGGTTCTGCTGTTGCTCCTCGAAAGGCCCATGGGAATCGTAACGCGCGAAGAAATGCGCCAGCGGCTGTGGGGCACTGAGACATTCGTCGATTTCGATCACGGCCTCAACACAGCGGTGAACAAGATCAGGGAGGCGCTGGGAGATTCCGCCGCAGTGCCGCGATATGTGGAAACCATCTCGGGCAAAGGATATCGCTTTCTTGCGCCGGTGACCGCGGACTCCGATCCAGGCAACCACATCAGCCCCGCACCGGAGCCGCCAGCCGCCACGGAATTGTCGACGGGTACGTTCCTAACCACACCAGATGAGCTTCCTGCCGCTTCTCGGATGCTGGTGCGGACTTTGCTCCTGCTGGTCCAGATGATGTACCTGGCATTCTACATCGGTGCGCTGGCTAACTTAGCCGAGATCGATGAGATTTTCCTGGAGACACGACTGCCCTATTCGGGTGCGGTCATGTCGATCCTGGTTACGACCGCCGCAGTATTGATCCCTGTGCGGCTGTTCATCGTGGTGGCAGTCGCGCTCGACTTTCAGAATCTTCCGTCGAAGTTCAGCAGATTATTTCCGGTTCTGCTGATCCTGGATCTAGTGTGGGCGGTGTCGCCGTTCTTGCTGATCCACCACATCAACACCGGCCTCGCGCTAGGATTGAGCGCCCCGCTGGTCTACCTGCCGTTCGCCCAGCGCTCCCTGGTTTTGATGTACTCACGTCGCGCGTAGACTACTTGAGCTCCGTCATGAAGCCCGGCACGCTCCACTGCTGTTGCAAGCTATTGGGGGCCCACTGGTACTCGGTCTCCATGAATTTCGCGATCTCCGCCTGGTTCTTGCCGCTGCGAATCTGCTGCGTCACGCGCTCGCGCATCTTCGCGACGTTATCGCGATACGTCTGCAAGCCCGCTTTATTGGTGACCGCGCCGTGCCCCGGAATCACCGTGTCAAAGTCCAGTTGCAGCGCGCCATCCAGCGTTTTGGTCCATTCGACAATGCTCCCGCCGCCGGGGTAATCGATCAGCGGAGCAGTGCCCGCCATCAAATCGCCGGTCTGCAAAGTCCGCAGCGCCGGGTAATAGATGATCGCGTCGCCATTGGTATGGCCTCGCCCGTAATAGCGCGCGCGCACTTCCTTGCCGCCCAAAAACACCGACGTCTCCTCGTTGAACACGATCCGCGCCGGCGTCATCCCCGGAGGCGCATTGCTCTGCTTCTTCTCGACGATGTTCTTCCGCGCATTGGCGGTCGAAATAATGTCCGCGCCGCTGGTGTACATCTTGGTGTTGCCGCCGCTGTGATCCGCGTGATGATGCGTGCTGATCACGTATTTCACCGGTAGTGGAGTCACCTGCTTCACCGCCGCCAGGATCCCCTCGTGGTCTTGATCGTATTTATCGTCGACCAGAATCACACCCTCGGAGGTGATGTACACGCCGACGTTGCCGCCGTCGCCTTCGATTTCATACAGGTCGTCCTTGACCTTGTTGAGAGTCAGCTTCGGAGGCTGGTTCTGGCTCTGCGTGTAGGCCACGAAGGCCAGCAGCAGAAACAGAAGGCCAGCGGAAACGCGCGCCAAAATTTTCCGGTTCATGGGTCACCACTATATCAAATTTTTCAGGCACTGGCCCCTTAATGACTGCCACTGTATTGACTCCCACTAGCTTCCGGTAGGTAGTATGCCCCCAGCGCCGGATCCAAACGGCTCTCAATTTCCACGCTAGCAAGTCGATAAACATCATTGAGTGAACCCTCTGCCTCCCACGGTCGTCTGCGGACTCGCGCTGTTTCTGGCGATTCCCTGCCGTTCCGATGACATTAAGCCTCCTGCCTCATCGGCTCAGGACCTCACCACGCTCAGCCTCGAACAGCTCCTCGACATACGAGTCGAATCGGCCGCGCTACACCCCCAGACCCTCGAAGACGCTCCCGCCAGCGTGACCGTCCTCACCGCCGAAGATATCCGAAAGTATGGTTACCGCACCTTAGCGGAAGCGCTCGCCTCCGTCCGCGGTTTTTATGGCAGTTATGACCGCTCCTACCACAGCGTCGGCGTTCGCGGCTTCAGTCTGCCGGGAGACTATGCGAGCCGCTTTCTGATCATGGTCAACGGCCACAACATGGCGGATCATATTTTCGATTCCATGCTCTGGTTTGGCGTGGACTTCCCCGTCGAAATGAACCTTATCAAACAGATTGAGATTGTCCGCGGCCCCTCCTCGGCCCTCTACGGCAGCAACGGAATCTTCGCCACCATTAACATTGTGACCAAATCGCCCCAGGAAGCCGGTCCGCCGGCGCTCACGCTCGACGGCGGAAGCTTCGGCGAAAAGAAGGCTCAAATCATGATCGCCGAGCCCATAGGAAAGGGCGCCAGCCTCCTGGTTTCCGGTTCCCTGTTCAATAACTCCGGCGAAAGCCCCTTGTATTTTCCCCAGTTCAACACGCCCACAACCAACGGCGGCCAAGCCCTTCGCATGGATTCGGAGAAGGGCTATCACTTTTTCGCCAACTTGGTCTGGCACAACTGGAGCATCACCGCCGTGCTCTCCGACCGCAACAAGATCCAGCCCATTTCCTGGGGCCCCACTATTTTTAATGATCGCGGGACCCAGTTGATGGAAAGTGCCGGCTACGTCGAAGCGGCCTATACGCGCCAACTCGCCCGTGGCGCTCTCGAATGGCGAACCTACTTCAACGCCGATCATCTTCGCGGGCGCTTCGACTATTCGCTCGAGACGTCCTCCGGCTCGGTGGTCGAGGACAACCGCACGTTCTCTGAATCCGATTGGATCGGAACGCGCATCAGCTACCGCTTCGATGTGTCCCACCTCGGCACCCTCACCGTGGGCGCCGAAAGCGAAATCGACCTGCGCGCCTACCAGGGATCCAAGGATGTCGAGCCCGTACCCATGGTGTTCGTGAACATCGACAAGCGCGACAAAACCCTGGCCTTTTTTTTGCAGGACGAAAAGAGATTGTCCCCACATTGGAGCCTGAACCTGGGCGCGCGCTACGATCTCTCAACGTATCGTCAGAACTTCGTGTCCCCGCGTGCCGCGCTGATTTATCAGCCCTCCGATCAGTGGTCTTACAAATTCCTCTTCGGCCGCAGCTTTCGTAACCCCAACGCCTTCCAGTTGTTCTATGGCGATGGATTCTTTGCGCTCGCCAATCCAGCTTTGCGCCCGGAAAGTGCGAATACCGTCGAAATTGACGTCGAAAGGAAACTGGGGCGGCATATGAATCTGGTAGCCGCCGGATACAGCTATTGGCTGAACAATTTCCTCGAAGGCGTCTACACCGATGACGGATTAGTGCAGGTTCAAAACCTGGGTAAGATTCACGCCAATGGCGTGGAGGTCGAAATCAACGGCCGGCCGTTCCCTTGGCTCGAAGCCGCCGCCAGCTACGCCTTCCAGAAGTCGCACGATTTTGACGTGGCCGTTGTCCTCGAAAACTCTCCGGACCACCTGGCCAAACTGCGCTTGGCCGTACCCTTGGGACGAAGGTTCGACGCCGCGAGCAGCATGCAGTACTACAGCTCTCGCCGGACCCTCGCGGGCGCCTCGGTGACACCTGTCTACCTCGCCGATTTCACGGTCACTTCCAAGAACCTGCTCCCCTATTTCGATATTCGCCTTGGTATCCGTAACGCCTTCAACCGGAGTTATTCCGACCCCATCGCGCTCACTCCGCTAGTCGACGCACTTTCCCAACCCGGCCGCACGGTTTTCGTGGAATTAATCGCGCACGGCGCCCGCTAACGCCTCGCCCACCGCGGCGACGCCGCAGCCCGGACGCCCGTCGATGATATAAACAAGCATGCGCCACCCGGTTCGATCTATAGAACCTGCGAGCCCGCACCGGCCTTGGCCCGTTCCCGCACAGCCTTGGGCGATGCAAATGCGTTGGCGTGAACTGTTATTTGCGCACTGGGTTGTCGATCCCTCCGTGGTGCGGCCGCTGATTCCCGCCGCGCTACAACTGGATTTGTTCGAAAATCGCTGCTATGTGGGCGCAGTCCCCTTCCTGATGGAGCGCGTAACTCCGCGGCTTCTGCCTCCGTTGCCCGGATTGCATGCATTTCCGGAGCTGAACTTGAGGACTTACGTTACGCTCGGCGGCAAGCCCGGCGTGTGGTTTTTCAGCCTGGATGCAGGCCAGAAGCTGGCGGTGAGAGTAGCGCGGCGTCTTTTTCACTTGCCCTACTTCGATGCCCGATTCGAGATTCGCCAGGCGGCCAGCCAGGTGAACTACTCCTCTGTGCGAACCCACCGCGCGGCGGCGCCAGCGACCTTCAGCGCAACCTACGAAGCCGTAGGCCCCGTCTATAGGTCGGCCGCAAGGACTCTCGACGCTTGGTTGACCGAGCGCTATTGCCTCTACTCCGCCGATGCCCTCAATGGGATATATCGCGGCGAAATCGACCATCAGCCGTGGCCGTTACAAATGGCGGAGGCAACGATTCATGCGAATACATTGGGTGACTGGCTGGGAATCGAACTGAACCATCCACCGGCAACCCTGCATTTTGCAAAATTGCTGGATGTACACGCCTGGAATGTGACCCGTATCCCGCCCACTGACTAGTCCCCCAACCTTTCGCGTACTGAAGAGAATTACGCATCCATCCTAAGGGGTCTTCCCCTTCACAAGAGGCGCAAAACTCTAGCGTGGTCCCATCAATCTTGGCCGATCTGCGGTATAGAAGGCACAAAAATGCAGAGACGCTTAATCGCTTCGGCAGTGGGTGGACTTATAGGACTCGGCTTGGCGTACCGGTTTCAGGACGACCTTGGGACTTCACAAACCTTGGCCTATGTCGGCTGCACACTCGCAGGACTCGCCATAGGCTGGGTCGCCAGCACGCTGTTCGATCTATTCGCCGGGCCCGCCACGCCCGAGTAGACCGCCGCGCCTTAAGCCGGCTGGTGCCCGCTCACTTCGGCTCCGGCATCGCGTGGCAAAGCCAGGCAATCCAACACCGCCAGCACCCCCAGCGCGCCCACCAGCCAGAACGCCACATGAAAGTCCATCAGCGTGAGTGTGCCCGCGCGTTCTCCGCGCAGCCATCCCGCGCCGCGCAGCGCCACCGCCCCCACCGCCACTCCCAGGCCCATGCCCATCTGCTGCACTACCGCCGCGAAACTGGTGGCCGAGCTCATCAGCGCCTTGGGAATATCCACGAACGCCAGCGTGTTCAACGCAGTGAACTGCATCGACCGCGAGAGGCCGTGCAGGAACAGCACCGTTACCATCACCACCTTCGTCGTCGCCGGCGCCAGCAGCCCGCACGCCACTAGCAGCAGCGCGGAGATGATCCCGTTCACCAGCAGCACGCTGCGGAATCCCCAACGCTGCAATACCGGCGTGGTCACCGACTTCATCGCCAGATTGCCGGCGAACATGGTCAGCACCAGCAACCCGGATTGAAACGGGCTCAAGCCAAAGATCACCTGAAACATCAACGGCAGCAGGAACGGCGACGCCATGATGCCGGTGCGGAACAGCGAGCCTCCCCAGATGGAAACCGAAAACGTGCGCAACCGAAGAACCGAGAAGTCGATCAGCGGATGCACCGTCCGCCGCATATGCAGCACCGCCAGCGAGCCCGCGAGCAAACTGTATGCCAGCAAAGCCCCCACCGTCACCCATTGCGCCGACGGCTGCCCCATCAGTTCCAGCCCGTACATAAAGGCGATGCAGGCCGATCCCGCCAGCGCAAAACCCAGCCAGTCGAAAGTCCGCTCCGTGTTGTCCCGTTCGTTATCGGTCCACCACAGCGCCAGCCCCATCGCGATCGCGCCCAACGGCACATTTAGGTAGAAGATCCAGCGCCAAGTCGAATAGGTAGTGATAAACCCGCCCAACGGCGGCCCCAGCACTGGAGCCATCAAGCCCGGCCAGGTGATGTAGGACATCGAGCGCATTAGATCTTTTTTCTCGGTGATGCGCAGCACCACCAGCCGACCCACCGGAACCATCATGGCCCCGCCGATTCCCTGCAAGACGCGCGCCGCCGTGAACTCGGTAAGCGTGTTGCTGATCCCGCAAATCATCGACGCCAGCGTGAACACCGCGATCGCCGTCGAGAACACCGTGCGCGCCCCCAGCCGGTCCGCCACCCATCCGCTCACCGGGATGAACACCGCCAGCGTCAGCATGTAGACCGTCATGCCGAGATTGAGATCCACCGGGTGCGCCCCGAACGACACCGCCATTTGCGGCAGCGCCGTGGCGATCACGGTGCCGTCCAGGTTCTCCATGAAGAAGGCGCCCGCCACCAGCAGCGCCACACGCGTCGCCTGGCGCGTTGATTGCAATTCGCGTTCCGTCAGCAACCCGCAGCCCGCCCGCTCATGCAATTTCCTGTGCCTGTGCGCAACGCAGGCGCGCGAAGTCGACTAACTGGTTGACCAGAATTCCTAATTGCCGCGCCGCGGTCTCTTCAATGACTACTCCCTGCTCGTCGAAAGTCTTGCTCAGAGTGTTGATCGCGACCCCCATTGGCGTGGGCCAGCCACGCAGTGCGTGCACAATCGAGCGCAGCGCAGAAAGCGTGATCGCCGTAGTCTGCCAACCCGAGCCGCAAACGATCAGCCCCACGGCGCGCCCATCGAAATACGGGTGCGGGTCCTGCGCCATGTCTTCCACGTAATCCAGCGCATTCTTGAGCAGCCCGGAAACCGAGCCGTGATAACACGGCGTCGCAATAATCACGCCATCGGCCCGCCGCAATGCCGCAATCAGCCGCCGCACATCGGGCGAGCGTTCACTCGATTCGGACCCGTACATCGGCAGATGAATGCTGGAGCCGTCAAAGAGTTCCGTGTCCGCCCCTCGCGCCTCCGCCAGCGCGAGCGCGTGCTTGAGGGCTTTCTCCGGAGACGACCTCGCCTTGGTGGTGCCGCCGAGACCGACGACAAACGGACGAACGGTGGTAGCCACTTATTTCATCGTACATCGCTGCTTAGCTCGCATCACTCGTGGCAGCAGGGTTTCCGGTATGCTACAGCTATGCTGCGTTACCATGTCGCATACTATCTTCCTCAAGGCGAGGATCGAATGGTAGTGGCGGAAGTTCTCGATTTTCCGGGTGTCATGAGCCAGGGCTTCGACTTGCCCGACGCTCGCTCGATGGTTGCGAGCGCGTTGTTGGACGTGGCCCAAGTGCGCTTGCAACAAGGACTTCCACTTCCGATGCCGAACACAGACGCATCCGCGCCTGAAGCGGATCTGATCGAGCTGCTTCCGCTAACGGTCGAAGTCGGCGCCGCCAAGTTTTGATCGGGAAGGCAACTACCACTCGATCTACCGGAATGAAGCGAGCCGCAAGCAGGCGCCCGTTCCGCGGCACTCCGAGATCGATAATCGACTCGCTCGTAAGATCTGCGAACAGCTCGGCATTCCAGATCTTCGCTGAGTTTTGGGCTGCTCACCGCCGCGCGCCTACTCAGCAGCAGTCCGCCAATGTCACTCTGCTAGACTCTTCCTATTAAGCTATGTCGTTCTCTTTGGGGAGCCGTTCATGAATCTTTTTGCCACAAAGCCCTTGGATCTGCTGATGAAGGAGGCCGAGGAATCGGGTTCGCACAGCCTGAAACGAACCCTGGGGCCTTTCCAGCTCACCGCCTTGGGTGTCGGAGCCGTCATTGGTGCCGGGATCTTTGTGCTCTCCGGATTGGGCGCGCATTACGCCGGTCCGGGGCTGATGCTTTCTTTTATCCTTTCGGGAATGGGCTGCGCCTTCGCCGGACTCTGCTATGCCGAATTTGCCGCCATGATCCCCTTGTCCGGCAGCGCGTACACGTACGCCTACGCCACCCTCGGTGAATTGTTCGCCTGGATCATCGGCTGGGACCTGACGCTCGAATACGCCATGGGAGCGAGCACGGTTTCCTCGGGCTGGTCGAACCACTTCATCGAGTTGCTGGATATCCTGCACATTAAAATGCCGCTGTGGCTCGCCTACGACTACTGGACCGGCATGCGGACCGCGGAGAACGTCATCGCGCGGCAAATGGCGCAGGTTTCCGATCCCAACCTGGTTCCCGGGACCTCAGCGTTTCTGGATAAAGTGGGCGCGATCGCAAACGCGCACTCTCCGGAACTGGTGCAGCGCGCGACCGAGCTCCTGAATGCGCCCACCATATTCGGCGTCCCAATCGGCTTCAACCTGCCGGCATTCTGCATCGCCCTGTTGATCACCGCCGTCCTGGTCATCGGAATTCGCGAGAGCGCCCGCTTCAATTCCACCATCGTCGTCATCAAGGTATCGGTGGTCTTGTTTGTGATCGCTCTGGGATTCCGCTACGTGAACTTCGCTAACTGGGGCCACGACTGGAGCACATTTGCGCCCTTCGGGTTCTCCGGCGTGGGGGCCGGAGCCGCCTACATATTCTTTGCGTATATCGGATTCGATGCCGTCTCGACCACCGCTCAGGAAGCGCGTAATCCGCAGCGGGATCTGCCCATCGGAATCATCGTATCGCTGCTGGTATGCACCGCCCTATACATTCTGGTGGCCGGCGTACTCACTGGTATGGTGCCGTGGCAGGAAGTCAACATCGAAGCCCCCATCGCGCGGGCGTTCAGTGACCGCGGATTGAATACCGCCTCCCACATCATCACCATCGGGGCCCTGGCGGGGCTGACCAGCGTGATGCTGGTGATGCTGCTAGGACAATCGCGAGTGCTGTATTCGATGGCCAATGACGGGCTGCTGCCCAGAAAATTCTTTGCGGCGATTCATCCCAAGTTTCGGACTCCCTGGAAGAACACCATTCTGGTGGGACTGCTCGCGGCCATCGTGGGCAGCGTCACGCCCATCGATGACATCGGAAAGATGGTAAATATCGGAACCCTCTTGGCCTTTGTGATCGTGTGCTGCGCAGTGCTGGTGCTCAGACGCACCAATCCCGGGCAGCCGCGGCCTTTTCGAACGCCATGGGTGCCGCTGGTGCCGCTCCTGGGAATCGCCTTCAACGGCTACATGATGTACAAGCTGGGATGGATCAACTGGCTGCGTCTCACTGTGTGGCTAGCAATCGGGCTGGTGATCTACTTTGGCTACAGCCGCCATCATAGTCGCCTGCAGCACGGCGACAGCGAATCGAAACCGCAGCCTGTCCGCCCTGCTTTGTGAAGTAGCGAACCGGACAGCGGGTCTGGCAGGCCCGCGGATCGCAGTATATTGGAACTCATGCGCCACTTCGTTCCGCTTGCCTTGTTCGCCTGCCTGACGGCCTGCACCCAGGCGCCGTCCCCCGCCCCGCAGGACTCCGAAAAACTCACGCAGGATTTTATTTACGGCACGCTGGCGTTATCTCCCGTCAGCGCGACTCAAGCCGGTTACCATCAGCACGAGGGCAAGGCGCTTGACGATCTTCTCGATGACTATAGCGTCGCCGGCCTCGAGCAACAGCGCGGCTTTTGCAAAGGCATACAGGATCGCGCCAACGCCATGGATGCCACCAAGCTGGACAAAGAGCAAAAGGCCGACCTCGACATCATCAAGAGCAATACCGGCTTGTGTCTGCTCGAACTCAATACCATCCAGGGTTTCAGGCACAATCCCACGGTATACGTCGAGCTAGTGGGCAGCGCCCTGTTCCCGCCGTACATGCTCAACTACGCGCCCATCGAGCAGCGCTTCGAGCACATCACGCATCGTCTGGAGAAAGTGCCCGCCTTATACGAGCAGGCCAAAGCGAATCTCACCGACGCGCCCGAAGTATGGAACCGTGTCGCGCGTGAAGAGAACGACGGCAATATCGCGCTGATCGACAAAACGCTACGTGATGCCGCCCCCGCGTCGCAGAAAGCAGCATACGCCGCGGCCGCTGCGAAAGCTTTGGCTGCGGTGCGCGATTTCAACGCTTTTCTAAAGGACAAGCTCTCGTCCAAGACTTCCGATTGGCGTCTCGGCAAAGAGAAGTACGATCAGAAGTTTGCCTTGGTGCTGGCCGCCGGCCGTACGCCCGAGCAACTCCTCGCCGCCGCCGAGGACGACTTGAAAACCGTCCGCGCCGAAATGCAGAAGCTGGCCGCACCGCAAACCATCCAACAGGCGTTGGAAGCCGCCGCGCGCCAGCATCCCGCTCGCGAAAATTATATGCCCAAAGCCAAGGAAATGCTGGCTCAGGCCACCGCGTTCGTCAAGCAGAAAGACCTTCTCACGCTGCCGGCGCGTTCCAACCTGCAGGTGGTCGAGACGCCCGAATTCCTGCGCGGCATCTATGGCGTGGGAGGATTCAATCCTGCGCCAGCGCTCGAACCGCAACTAGGCGCATTCTATTGGATCACGCCCATTCCCAAAAGCTGGTCGGCCGCGCGCGCCGAATCGAAGCTGCGCGAGTATAACGACTACGGCCTGCAGGAGCTGACCATCCATGAGGCCATGCCCGGCCACTACGTGCAATTCGAATACGCCAACGATGTCCAGCCGCTGCCGCGCCGCCTGTTGCGCACCCTGTTTTCCAACGGGCCTTATGTGGAAGGCTGGGGGGTGTATGCGCAGCAGGTGATGTCCGATGAGGGATATCTGGACAACAGCAAGGGCCTCCGGCTGACTTTCGACAAGCAGATTTTGCGCGTGCTGGCCAACACCATTCTGGATGTGCGCCTGCAAACCATGGGCATGACCGAGCAGCAGGCACTCGACCTGATGATCAAAGACACGTACCAGGAAAAAGAGGAAGCCACCGCCAAACTGCAGCGTGCGCAGTTATCTTCTTGCCAGTTGCCCACTTACTTTGTGGGCTGGAAAGGCTGGCTCGACGTGCGCGAGGGCTATAAGAAAGCCAAAGGCACCGCGTTCTCCCTCAAGGACTTTCACGAGCGATCCTTGAAAGAAGCCGGTGTATCGCTCCCGGCCTTGGCCGGACTCTTGGAATAGCTTCAACGAAACGCTACGGGCCATGCGTCCCGACTCCATATATATGCGGTTCGTGCTTCTCGCGGGAGCGCTGTGCCTCTGCGCCCAGGACACGGTGATTCGAACCACGGTGCCCCTGATTTTGGTGCCCGCAACCGTGACGGATCATCACGGCAAAACTATCGAGGGACTAACGGAGTCCGACTTCCAGGTGCTGGACAACGGCAAGCCCGTCAAGCATAGCCTCGAAGTGACAAATCAGCCGATTGCGTTAGTGGTCGTCGTGCAAACCAGTGCGATCTCCGGGCCGGCGCTGGCCAAGGTTCAAAAAATCGGGTCGCTGTTCGAACCGCTGGTCGTTGGGGAAGGAGGCGTGGCCGCGATCATCACGTACTCAGACCAGATCAAGGTATGGCAGGACTTCACACACAGCGCTGATGATTTCACCCGGCGCATGCGTAAGATCGAGCCGGATGGTGATTCGCGGACTGACGCGCGGATGAATGACGCTGTGCTGCAGGCCGTCAAGATGTTGACCGATCGGCCCAAGTTCAGGCGCGTGCTGGTGGTGATCGGCGAGAGCCGGGATCGCGGCAGCCAGGCCAAGCTGGAAGAAGCGGTGACCAAAGCGCAAGCCGCCAGCGTGACCATCTATCCTGTGAACTATTCGGTGTATAAGACGAGTTTCACGTCACGCGGCGAGGAGCGCTTCGCAGGCTCCGGAGGCCGGGTATATGACACGGACCCTGGCAATCTGCTGATGATTTTCACCGAGATCGCCCGGCTAGCAACGCAGAACGCAGGTGATGCTCTGGCGAAGTATACCGGTGGTGAGAAAGTGTCATTTGCGAAACTCTCCGGACTAGAGCGGGTGATCGCCAAGGTAGGCGACGATCTGCACACGCAATACCTGCTGAGCTTCCAGGCCAGCGATAGCGAGGGCGATATGTACCACGCAATCACGGTTCATGTAAAGCGTGCAGAAGCTGTCGTTCGAGCGCGACCAGGTTATTGGCCGGAGTAGTGTGACAGATCACATCTGTGCCGGTGATAAAATCGGGCCACTATGGCTTTACCAGCGAGCGACACAGATGAAACAACGGTTACCCGGTTTCTCACTGATTATTACCGCGATTTTAGCAGTCTCGACATTCAGGCGATCTTGCCCTACTTCCACGAGCCCTGCCTGATTATCGGACGCCAAGGAGTGTTCGCGGCACCGACTCACTCCGTACTTCCCGCCGCCTTCACACCAGTCGTGGAAAGCCTCCGGAGTAAAGGATACGGCCGAAGTGATCTAAGCATTCGCCAACTCAAGTCACTCAGTGCGGCCACGATATTGGTCATGGGTGTTGCGCTGCGGTTTAAGGTCGATGGACAACCGTTGGAGCGCGCAGGTGTTACGTACCTGCTACAGAAGGCAGATCAACACTGGAAGATCGCCGTGCTGGTCACGCACGATGCCGATGAAGTTGCACGGAACGAATAACCAGGGAGCGTCGTCGATATCAGGGATCGCAGCGGGAGGCGCTGGGCGCGCGTGTTAAGATAAGTTTTCATGCACCCAGATACGCGTCTGGTGAGTCAGCTCCAGGCCATCGACTTGCGGATGGCAGAGCTCGAAAAAGAAGTCGCCGCGCTTCCCAAACATATCGCCGTTATCGAAAAGACGCTGGAATCCCACCAACGACGTCTGGAAGCCGACCGCGCCGCGCTCACCGCCAACCAAAAAGACCGCAAGAAGTTCGAAGGCGATATCCAAATGCATGAGCAGAAGATCTCGAAACTGCGGGATCAGATGCTCGGCGCCAAGACCAACGAACAATACAAGGCTTTCCAGCACGAAATCGAATATCTGCAAAACGAAATTCGCACCGCCGAAGACCGCATCCTCGAGTTGATGTCGGAATCGGAGTCACTCGACGTCGCCGTCAAAACAGCCGAAGCCGCGCTCAAAGAGGAGAAGAAACTGGTCGAAGGCGAGAAGACCCTTGCTCGCGAGCGTACTGCGGCCGATCAGGCCCAGCTCAAGCAACTTCAGGCGGAACGGATCGGGGCCGCCGCTCAACTTCCCAAGGCCACGCTCACCGAGTACGAGCGCATCCGAAAAAAATGGCATGGCGTGGTGATCGCGGAAGCCACCAGTGGACGCTGCGCCGCCTGCCAGATCGTCTTGCGTCCCCAATATCTGCAGGACTTGAAGAAGGGCGACCACCTGATGACGTGTGAAAGCTGTGGCCGCTTCCTTTACTACAACCCGCCAGTGCGCGTCGAAATGACGCCAACGGCGTAAAAGGGGACAGACGACATTTCGACGCTACGGTTGTCAAAGACCACGTAACTCGTCCGTCGAAATGTCGTCTGTCCCCTTTTACGCCTCTTACTGAATCACGTTCAGCAGCCCGCGAGTTCCCGCTGCGGCTGTCTCAGCGCAGGCATCCTTGCGCGGCGGCGCCTGCAATCCTGGCATGGGCTTTCCTTGAAACAGCTTGCGGCAGGGCACGGCCAGCCAGCGCGCCCATTGGTTAGCGCGATTCCGGCGCGCGCTGTCGGTGGCGATGCCGGTACTCGCGTACATCTGCCGATACAGCTTCGAAATAAAAATGAATGCCAGGCGCGCCCTCAAATTCGGCGTGCAGTTCGACCGCTTCCATACCGCGCCGAAACTGTAAAAGCGATCCCACACGCCCTGCGTTCGCTGGCGCATCTCTTCGGAATTCATGGTCGGATGCGGCATAAACATCTTGGGCCGCTGATCGGGCGGAATCAGCCAATATCGGGTAATGGGTGTGCCAGCCACCGTCGGGATCTGATCCCCGAACGCCTTTTCCCAGCGCTCGAAATCCACCGTCCCGCAAAATGGAGTCAGCATCACGAACTGCGCGAACGTCAAGCCCGACTTGTGTGCCAGCTCGAGGGTCGCATCAAAAGTATCGGTGCGATCGGTCGAGAGTCCAAAGATGAACGATCCCAATACGTGCAGACCGTGCCGGCGAAACTCCTGCAGTTGATTCACGAGCTTCTCGCCGGAGCAGTTGAAGTCCTTGAACACCGCCTTCAGGCCTTCCGGCGTGACTGCCTCCACACCCACCAGGGCGCCGCGGATGTGGGCCGCGCGCATGGCGTCCAGAAACCTGCCGTCCTCCGCGGATTCCATGGTGATCTGCGTGAAGAACGTCAAGTCGCCCGGCAGGGCTGCCAGCCGTTCCATCAACTCGAATCTCTCTTCGCGGATGGCCTTCAGCTCGTCGACTTTATGCTGGTTGCCCTGTCGTTCGGCGTTCTTGATGTCCGTGAGCGATACCGGGTAGAAGTTATCGTCAGCCAGCGCGATGAAGCGGAAACCCAGCCGGCGCAGCGCCACGATCTCCTCGATCACCACGTCGGAAGGACGCTGACGCGGTTTCTGTCCGTCGGTGCGCCACACGGAACAGAATGAGCAGTGCTTGGAGCACCCACGAACCGTCTGCACCGAGGCCCACATATAGCGGTCCAGCGGAAGCAGATCCCATCGCGCCGCTTTGAATTCTTCGGGCGCCACGCGGCCGCCCTCGTATATTTGCTGCGGTTCGTTCCGGGCGCAATCGCGCAGAGCCTGGCCCCACGCTAAATCGCCATCGCCTTTGACGACAGCATGCGCGTGCCCCAACTCCAGAGCTTCCTCCGGATAAAGCGAGGCATGGATGCCGCCGAAAACGACGTAGGCGCCCCGCTCGCGCGCGAGGCGTCCCACGGCGTAACCGCGCAACGCA
>Ga0163162_10002416_pt1 | contig 17583 bp, 12 predicted proteins | sample S55metaG_FD_115310 | JGI IMG/M metagenome (GOLD analysis project Ga0163162, IMG submission 115310) | Switchgrass rhizosphere microbial communities from Kellogg Biological Station, Michigan, USA - S5-5 metaG | ecosystem: Host-associated > Plants > Roots > Rhizosphere > Soil | place: USA...
GGGCGGGTGGCTGCAACAGGCCGCCTCCGCCGAGTTTCGCTCTGTCGAGAAATTTCCGGGTGGCCAGTCCAACCCGACCTACCGGGTTAAGACGTCGAACGGTGATTTCGTCCTGCGTCGCAAGCCGTTCGGTCAATTGCTCCCCTCGGCTCACGCGGTCGATCGCGAATATCGGCTGATCTCCGCCTTGCATCCAACCGGCTTTCCCGTACCCTGTCCGGTGGCGCTGTGCACTGACGAGAGCGTGATCGGCGCCGTCTTCTACCTGATGGAGATGGTCGACGGCCGCACGTTGTGGGACGGCACACTGCCGCTTCTCCCCAAGGCTGATCGCCGAGCCTATTACAACGCGATGGTCGATACGCTGGCGGCGCTCCACGCGATCGATCATGAGGCGGCAGGCCTCGGCGACTTCGGGCCAACGGGCAACTATTTCGAGCGACAGGTCCGGCGCTGGACCAAACAGTATCGCGCCTCGCAGACCGATGACATCCCCGAGGTCGAAAAGCTGATCGAGTGGCTGCCGCGCACGCTGCCCCCGCAAACGCGGACCTCGATCATCCATGGCGACTACCGCATCGATAATCTTATCTACGCAGCCGACGCGCCGAAGGTGGCGGCGGTGCTCGACTGGGAGTTGACCACGATCGGCGATCCGCTAGCCGACTTCACCTATCTAGCGATGAACTGGGCAATGCCGCGCGACGGGCGATCTGGTCTCGCCGGCGTCGATCTCGATGCGGAGGGGCTGCCGCCACTCGATGCCATGGTGGAACGCTATTGCGCGGCTAGCGGTCGGGACGGCCTGCCCGATCTCCACTGGTATTTCTCCTACAATTTGTTCCGCCTGATCGGCATCGTCCAGGGAATCAAGAAGCGCATGATCGATGGCAATGCTTCGAGCGCCAGGGCAGCCGAAACTGTCGCCAGGATCGGGCTGCTGACCCAGGCCGCTTGGGCCGAGGCACGCAAGGCCGGCGCCGCCGCATGAGGAGATATGGATGGACTTGTTCGACCTGACCGGCAAGGTCGCGATCATCACCGGATCGTCGCGCGGCATCGGTCGCGCGATCGCCGAGGCCTATGCCGATGCGGGTGCCAAGGTGGTGATCTCCAGCCGCAGGCAGCCCGCCTGCGAGGAGGTCGCCGACGCGATCAACGCCAGGCATGGCGAGGAGCGCGCCGTTGCGATCGCCGCTAGTATCTCGAACAAGGCGGAGCTGGAGACGCTGGTCGCCGAGACGCGGCAGCGCTTCGGGCAGATCGACATCCTCGTCTGCAACGCCGCCTCCAACCCCTATTACGGGCCGATGGCGGGGATCAGCGATGAGCAGTTCCGCAAGATCTTCGACAACAACGTGTTGGCGAACCACTGGCTGATTACCATGGTCGCGCCGGAGTTGATCGAACGGCGCGTGGGCGCGATCATCATCGTGTCGTCCATCGGCGGCCTGATCGGCTCTGACACCATCGGCGCCTATAATGTCTCCAAAGCGGCCGACTTCCAGCTTGTTCGCAATCTCGCCATCGAGTTCGGCCCGCACAATGTGCGCGTCAATGCGATCGCGCCGGGCGTCATCCGCACCGATTTCGCCAAGGCGCTGTGGGAGGATCCCAGGGCGGAAGCTGCGCTGAAGCGCGTCACTCCGCTCGGCCGCATCGGCGAGCCGGACGAGATCGCCGGTGCCGCGGTGTTCCTGGCCTCGAAGGCGGGCGCCTATGTCACCGGCCAGGGGATCGTCGTCGATGGCGGCGCTACCATACGGGGCGGCCTGTGAGCGCGCGCTTCGCTGGCAAGAGCATCCTCGTCAACGGCGCGGGTTCGGGAATTGGCCGGGCGACGCGCGGCCGTTCGTCGAGGAAGGCTATACGACGCCGCGTGCGCCAAGGGGCGCGAGCGCGTGATCGGGCAGGCGATTGAAGGCGGCCTCGCGGTCGCGAAGCTCGGCACCTCGAGCGTCACCTATCATTTTTGGGGAAGGTGCGCTTGAAGCGTCCGCCGAAGAACATTTCCCCCACGTCCATGTTGACCGGGACAGCCAACGTCCCGTCCCTCTACCCACCTGCTGGCTCAGCACATTGGAAAGGCTCGTGTGATGGACTTGAATTTCACGCCGGAGGAGGAAGCGTTCCGCGACGAGGTCCGCACGTTCCTGAAGGAGAAGCTGCCGGCGCGGCTTTCCGACAAGGTGCGGACGGGCAAGCGCCTGTCGAAGGCGGACCTTGAAGGATGGCACGCCATACTGAACGCGCGGGGCTGGTTCGCGAACCATTGGCCCGCGGCCTATGGCGGGCCGGGATGGAGCGTAGCGCAGGCCTATATCTTCGATGTGGAGACCGCATTCGCCCATGCGCCGCGCATCGTCCCGTTCGGCGTCTCGATGCTGGCGCCGGTGCTGATCAAATATGGATCTCAGGCGCAGCAGGAGCGCTGGCTGCCCCGCATTCTCGACGGATCGGACTGGTGGTGCCAAGGCTATTCGGAGCCGGGCGCGGGGTCGGACCTCGCCAGCCTCAAGACGAGTGCGGTCCGGGACGGCGGTCACTATGTCGTCAACGGCCAGAAGACCTGGACCACGCTGGGCCAGCACGCGAACATGATCTTCTGCCTGGTGCGCACCGCGACCGAGGGCAAGAAACAGGAGGGCATCTCCTTCCTGCTGATCGACATGAACACGCCGGGTATCGAGGTTCGCCCGATCGTCCTGCTCGACGGCGAGCCGGAGGTAAACGAAGTGTTCTTCACCGACGTGCGCGTTCCTGTCGAGAATCTGGTCGGCGAGGAGAACAAGGGCTGGACCTACGCCAAATATCTGCTGACCTATGAGCGCACGAACATCGCGGGCGTGGGCGCGTCGATGGCTGCGTTCGACCATTTGCGCCGGATCGCGGCGACCCAGCGCAAGGGCGGGCGGCCGCTGGCGGACGACCCGCTGTTCGCGGCGCGCATGGCGCGGCTGGAAATCGACCTGGAGAATATGAAAACAACGAACCTGCGCGTGCTGGCGGGGTCAGGCGGCAGCGCGGCTCCCCTGGAGTTCAGCGCCATGTTGAAAATCCGGGGGACGGAAATCCGCCAGGAGATCACCAGCCTGACCCGCAGGGCGCTCGGCCCCTATGCACAGCCCTTCGTTTCCGAAGCGCTGGACGAAGGCTTTAACGACGCGCCGGTCGGGCCGGATTATGCCGCGCCGGTCGCGGCAGAATATTTCAACAACCGCAAACTTTCGATCTTCGGCGGCTCGAACGAAGTCCAGCGCGAGATTATCACCAAGGCAATATTGGAGCTTTGACGATGGACTTCACACATAATGAGGACCGCCAGATGCTGGCCGACACGCTGGGCCGGTATCTTCAGCAGCGCTATCCCATCGACACCCGGCATGCGATCAGCGGATCGGACGCGGGCTGGTCCGCCGACCACTGGGCCGCGCTCGCCCAAATGGGCGTTATCGGAGCGCTGTTCGGGGAGGATGTCGGCGGCTTCGGCGGCACCGGCTTCGACATTGGCGTTGTGTTCGAGCAGCTTGGCCGGGCGCTGGCGGTGGAGCCGTTCCTCGGAACCCTGATGGCCGGACGCGCGCTGGCCCGCGCAGGCGGGCAGGAAGCGCTGCTGGGCGATGTCATCGCCGGGTCGGCGATCCTTGCCTTCGCGCATGAGGAGCCGCAGGCCCGGTACGATCTGACCGAGGTCGAGACACGGGGCGAGTGCATCGGCGCGGGCTGGACGCTGACCGGCGCGAAGGCCGTCGTCCCGCACATCGAGGCCGCGAGCCATATCGTTGTTTCGGCGCGCGTCGCCGGTGCGCCCGGCGACCCAACCGGCATCGGCCTGTTCCTCGTCGAACCCGATGCGCCGGGCGTCGGGGTGCGGGGCTATCCACTTATCGATGGGGGTCGTGGCGGCGAACTCATGCTGACCGCCACACCGGCGACGCCTGTGGCGGACGACGCGCTGACGATCATCGAGGAGGCGGTTGCCGCCGGGATCACTGCGCTGGCATGGGAAGCCCTGGGCATCATGGATGTTCTGAAGGTTCAGACGATCGACTATTTGCGCACGCGCAAGCAGTTCGACGTGCCCATCGGCAAGTTCCAGGCACTCCAGCACCGAATGGCGACCGTCGCGCTGGAGATCGAGCAGGCGCGATCCGCTGCAATCAACATCGCAGGGGCGCTGGACGGTGAGCGGATCGCGCGCGAACGCGCGGCCAGCGCTGCCAAGTTCACGGCCGGACGCGTAGGCACTATCGCGGCCGAGGAAGCCATCCAGCTACACGGTGGCATCGGTATGACGTGGGAACTGCCCCTGCCGCATTTTGCCAAGCGTCTGATCATGATCGGCCACCAGCTCGGCGACGAGGATCATCACCTCGCTCGCTTCAGCGCGCTGGGCCGAGCGGCATGAGCGACGACGCCTGACCTTGCCATCATCACCACCGACCCGCGCCTCAACGGACCGCGCAACGCGTCGCTACCGAACATCATGAAGGCAAAGTCGAAGCCGCTCGTCACTCAGTCGCCCGTCGACTACGACGTCGACACCGCGCCGAGCCTGATGCCGAACGTCGCGCAAAGACCGCGGATCGTGTTGTCGAAGCGCACGCTCGCCTCCACCAGATGGCCGCGAGCAGTGATAACCGAGCGCACGCCATGCGCCGCCGGCGACTTGACGTGGGCGTCCTTGTATAAGCGGTTGCGCGCTAACTGTGTAAGCCCGGCAGCATCATGCGGGTCGGTCTTGTTCGCCTTCATCGCCTTCATCGCCTTCAGGCTCCCGGGGCGGTTCACCCGCTTGGCAACGAGCGCAAACGTCGTATACGGAAGTGCCCTATTTCCGTTTCAATGGAGCGGATGCAGGCGGGTTGGCGGCGACACGCAAATCGCCTTGCGGATGACAAAATGCAGCACTTTGGTCGAGAATCTCTTCTGATCAATTCCCATAGCGCGAGGATCATGGCAACGGTTCTTCGCGAAGAAGGTTTCGACATCGACGAAGTTCTTGCTCCAACTGGTTTAAATGCACAGACAATCGCCGACCCTGACTGTTTGTTAACTGTTGCGCAAGAGCTTGAGTTCCAGCGCCTGTTCGTACAGCACACCAAGGAGTTGCCTGGTTTGTGGTACAAGATTGGGTTGCGCTATGGCGTGTTGTCCTATGGGGTGCTTGGACAAGCGAGTCTGTGCGTCAACACGGTGGGCGAGGCGCTTGAGCTGTTCATTACATCCTTTCAGGACTTGAACTACTCTGTCTTGAAGTATGATCTCGTCTCGTCAAGCCCCGCCGAGCTGATCATCGAAGCGTCAGACGATGGCGTTGGCGACGATTTGCGCCATTTCTGCCACGAACGTTCGCTCGGATCTTGTGAGCGGCTCATGTCTGATTTTGTACCCGGACAGCAATCCTTCATCCGAATCGAATCCGCCTTGCCCACAAGGCCCGCTTGGCTGGCCCAAAAGACCCTTTCGGGCGCGCCGATTACTTTTGGTCACTCCAGAACCCGGTGGTTTATCCCGGCCTCCTTGCTGGACATGAAGATGCCGCTGGCGAACGAGACGCTGGGTCTCACCTACCGTCATGCATGCAGCAAGGCGGTACATCGTATGAATGAGCAGACAAATATCGTTTCGCGCGTCTATCACCTCCTGGGAAACGGCAGATTGGATGATTGCTCGATCGGCCGGGTGGCCAACGAACTGTCGCTCCACGAGCGAACCTTGCAGCGAAAACTGGCCGATGCTCATATCCGATTTAGTGACCTGGTTGCGCAGGTGCGCCAGGACAAGGCCAAGCAGCTGCTTCGGGGCAGCCACATTCAAATCGCTCAGGTTGCCGAAGCCGTTGGCTTCACCGAGGTCGCGAGTTTTTCGCACGCCTTCAAGCGCTGGACCGGGGTGACGCCATTGGATTTTCGGAAGACCGCGAGAGGCGGCTGACGCGTTCGATCAAATCTTTGTCACCCGCTAACATTTCGTTCGCGAACAGGCCGAGCTAAACTCCTCCAATAGCCGCCGAGAGGTAGGCAGTCATGGAGAGGATATATGGATTCGGGAAAGGTTTCCGGAATCGCGACTGGTTTTGACGCTCCACTAGCTGTGCAAGACTGGCCGCTTGATCCCCATGTGAGCTGGGGCGACCACGGAGCGGAACCCGCCCTTCCAGAAATTGCGCAGCAGATGAAGGATTTGCTGCATGGCTTTGGCCGCGACGTCATTCGTCCGGTCGGGCAGCAGCTTGACCGCTTGACGGCGGAAGAGGTCATTGCGCCCGGTTCCCCGTTTTGGTCCACCTGGGCAGCCTATCGTGACCTGGGTATCAACATTGAGGCGCTCGGCGGCCTCGCGCCGGAAGATGTGGCGATTACGACTTCAGTCTTGTTTGAGGAACTGGGCTGGGCAGATGCGGGTTTCGCCATCTCGGTCGGCGCCGGGCTCCAACCATTCTGGATGGCGGCGAAGTTCGGCAACGCCTATCTGCTTGAAAAATACAAGGACGTGATGATCGGCTGCTGGGGCATTACCGAGCCCGATCACGGTAGCGATCAGCTCGACGTTGGCGGGCACGCATCCGCCCGGGACGGCAAGTACGGCAAACCCAATCTTTCGGCCAGGATCACCGATGGCAAAGTTGTCCTAAACGGTCAGAAATCGGCATGGGTATCGAACGGCACCGTCGCCGGTCTGTCCATCGTCTACTGCATGGTCCAAACCGGCGGCGAGCCAAACCCTAAGGAAGGCGTCTGCCTGTTGGTGCCGCTGGATCTGCCCGGAGTTTCGCGCGGCAAGCCGCTTGAGAAACTGGGTCAGCGCGCGCTGCCGCAGGGTGAAATCTTTTTCGACAATGTTGAGGTGGACATCGACCACCTACTGGCCGGCCCCGAGGAATATAACCGGGCCGTCTATGCGATCCTGACCGACGCCAATGCTTTGATGGGCTCGATCTTCACCGGTACGGCGCGTGCGGCCTATGAAATCGGGTACGACTATGCGCACGAGCGGCGGCAGGGCCGTCAGCCGATCATCCGGCACCAGGACGTGCAACGGCGCCTGTTCCACATGGCTCGCCAGGTCGAACTGGCGCGTGCGATGGCGCGGCGCGCCGTCATCTATAACTCGCAGGTTCCCGTTCCCGCTCTCCAGGCGTCGATCATGGCCAAAATCACCGGAACCCGCGCGGCCTTCGACGTGGCAAGCGATGCGATCCAGATGCTGGGCGGCAACGGCGTTACCAACGCTTACCCAATCGAGAAGATTTTCCGCGACGCGCGATCTTCGATGATCGAGGATGGCTGCAATGAAATGCTTGCCATCAAGGGTGGTGCGCTGCTGAGCGATCCCGCGCGCGTCCTCGACTGATCACTCAAGCGCATCGCAGCGCGCTTGGCAGACACATTCCGAGGAAATCCGATGAAACAGAACGCATATATTGCGGGGGTCGGTATTACGCCTTTTGGCCGCCATCTCGACCGTACGCTCGCCAATTTGGCGCACGAAGCCATCAAGCAGGCATTGGGCGATGCCGGCGTTCAGAAAAGTGACATCCAGGCGGCTTGGGCGGGCAATGCTGCCGCTCCGATCATTACCGGACAGCTCTGCATTGCGGGCCAGACCATCCTGAACGGAATGGGGATTGGCCGCATTCCGGTCGTCAATGTGGAAAATGCATGCGCCACCTCATCGACGGCTTTGCAGCAAGCGGCCAGCCTCGTCTCGCTAGGCGCCTATGATGTTGTTCTCGCCTTCGGCGCGGAGAAGCTCTACCACCCGGACAAGCAGCGTGTATTCTCGGTGTTCGAGGGATGTCGCGACGTCGACGATCCCCATGCGCTTGATGCTTACCTGATTTCAGATGGTCGCTCGATTGATGGAGCTGGGCAATCAAGGTCCATCTTCATGGACATTTATGCCCGGCTGGCTCGCGGCTACATGGAAAAAACCGGCGCAACGGCGCGCGATTTTGCGGCTGTTTCCGCCAAGAATTCAGTCCACGGCAGCCTAAACCCCAATGCGCAGTTCCGCAACGTGGTGACGGTCGACGATGTTCTCGCTGCCCCGCTGATCATCGATCCGCTCACGCTGCTGATGTGCTCGCCGGTCGGCGATGGCGCTTCCGCCGCCGTCATCATGTCGGAAAAAGCCGTGCGCCAATTCGGCGTGGTACAGCCTGTCCGTATCGAGAGCGCGCTTGTCGCAAGCGGCTTCGAGCATGGCGAGCCCGACTTCGACCTTACCACCTGGGCTGCATTGCAAGCCTATGAACAAGCCGGGATCGACCCCGCCGACATCAACTGCGTCGAATTGCACGACGCGTCCTCACCTGCCGAGTTGATCTATTACGAGAAGCTGGGCCTGTGTGCGCCCGGAGAATCGCTCAAACTCCTCCATGACGGGGAAACTCGAATTGGCGGACGCATTCCCGTCAACACGTCGGGCGGACTGGTGCGCAAAGGGCACCCGATCGGGGCCACCGGTCTCGGCCAGATCCATGAATTGACCACGCAATTGCGCGGTCGCGCAGGCGATCGACAGGTCCATGGCGCAACTCTCGCGGTAGCCGAAAACGGCGGTGGATTTCTTACGCGCGATGCGGCGGCCTTGACGATGACGGTGCTTTCGCGGTGACCAAGCCTCTCCAAAAAGACCTGCTCCAGGCAGTATGGCAGGGGCGCGAGAACCACCGCGACACACCGATGTTGACTTTCGTCGACGTCGAAGCTGACGGGCAATTTGCTGAGGAGCTCCGCAGCTACGAGCAATTGTGGCGCAACGGTAGTGCGGTTTGCGAAGCGTTGATCGCCAGCGGCATGTGCCCAGGCGGATCCTTCGCGCTGATCATGCATAGCCATCCCGAGTTCGTCGATTGTATGGTGGGTTCCGCCATGGCGGGCACGGTGTTCGTTCCCCTTGATCCGCGCGTCGGCGGCAGCAAACTGAGGTTTATGCTGGACTTTTCCGACTGCCGCGGGGTCGTGATTGCTAGCTATGCGCTACCGCAACTGCTGGAAATCGCGCCGCAGCTACCAAAGCTCGAATGGGTCTGGGTGATTGGACAATTGGCGAAGGGCGTCACGATTCCGAACGTCGCCTTACGTCCCTTCGCGGCGATATTAAACGACTGGAGTGGCGAAGAGTTTCCGCTGCGCGAAGTCGACCCCATGTCGCCCATGCAAATGATCTTTACGTCCGGGACGACGGGCGATCCCAAGGCGATCCTCTCGCCCCACGCGCGATTCATGTTCGCGACGTCGCTGGGGCCGGCGATGGGTTATAGATCAGATGACCGACTCTACACCGGCTTGCCGCTGTCTCATTCCAACGGTCAGTTCATGACGCTGGGCAATGCGCTGGTCATGCAATTGCCAGTGGTGATCAGCCGCAAGTTTACCAAATCGCGGCTCTGGGAAATCGTTACAAGGTACCGTTGCACGACGTTCAACCTGCTTGGCGGCATGACCACGGCAACCTTTGCGGAGCCTCCTGGAAAATTCGAGCGCGCCCACAGCGTTAGATTCGTGGTTAGCGCGGGCATGCCCGCATCGATGTGGGACGAATTTGCGGAGCGTTTCGGTGTCGAAATCTTTGAATTCTATGGCACTGCCGAAGGTGGGCTGCTGCTCAATCCGCCGCCGGACGCCAAGATGGGATCAATTGGCAAACCGCCGCCGGGCACCGAATGCGCCGTACTAGACGGGCACGACGACCCCTTACCAATCGGAGAGCTTGGTGAGCTTTGCTTCCGCAATGCCGACGGAACGGTTGCGCCGGTGTTATATTACAAGAACGATGAAGCCTCGGCCGACAAGACTAGGGGCGGTTGGTTCCGAAGCGGCGACATCGGTTGGCGGGATGCCGACGGCTGGTTCTATTTTTCTCATCGCATGGGAACCGCCATTCGGAAGAACGGCGAATTCATATCGCCGAGCGAGGTTGAGCGGGTGATCGCGAAGCACCATGACGTCAGTGATGTCTATGTCTATGGGGTCTGCACCGCAATAAACACCCCGGGCGAACGAGAAGTGGTCGCCGCCATCGTCCCGGCATCGAGCGCGTTCAATCCTGCGGCGATTTTTGCGTCGTGCGAGGGTGAGCTTCAGCGCAACAGCATTCCAACATACATTCAGATAGTCGACGAGATTCCGAAGACCGCTTCTGAAAAGCCTCAAGACAGATATTTGGTAGAGATGATTTGCGCTAATGATGCGCGAATATATTCTGCAACAGGACCAGTAAAGATCAATCTTGGAGAGAGAAATGAGCCAGCCTGAAGTTATCCTTTACGGAGCCAGCGGCTATACCGGCAAACTCGTCTCTTGGCACCTCGCCGAGATGGGCATTCCCTTCATCGCCGCAGGTCGAAGCAGGGATCGGCTCAAACTGGAGATGGACCTGGTACCCGAGCTGACGGGGCACCCCTACGAAATTGCTGAAGTTGCCCATGAACGGGAAAGCCTAGCCAAACTTTTTGCCGGAAAGAAGGTCGTCTACAATTTTGTCGGCCCGTTCATGCAGTTGAGCGAATGTGTGGTGCAAGCCTGCCTCGACGCGGGCGTGAATTACTTGGACAGCACCGGCGAGACCGACTGGATCATCATGCTGCGCGACAAATATGGTCCAGCATTTGCTGAGAAGGGTCTGCTGCTTTCGCCCGCTGCTTCCTACATGTGGCAGACTGGTGTGCTGGCCGCCGAGATCGCACTCGAAACGCCGAACATCGATACGCTGGACATACTCTATTTCGGCACGTCGGACACGAGCGAGGCCTCGACCATGTCGTTCCTGCGGATGTGCACCAATCCGCAATATTACCTCGAGAACAACGAACTGGTTCAGTGGCCTTACGGCGTTTCGTACCCGGTGCAGGTCGCTGATCACAACCGCATCTTCCCGGCGCTGCCGTGGTCTGGAGGAGGAGAGCCGATCTGGTACCAGCACGATGCGCGGGTACGCAATTGTCAGGTTCTCACCGCTTTCGGGTCACCGATGTTTCCTGCGGTGATCAAGCTGCTGGAGGACTTTGAACGCGATCATCGCCACAAGAGTCAAGAAGAGCGCGAGGCAGTGACGAATGCGATCGGCAATCAGCTCGTCTCGCAAGAACCAGGCCGCGAAAAGCCAGAAGTGAACCGCAATGTCACCCGTGTAGTCGCGCGTGGCGACTCTGGCGGTGTGGAAGTCGTCATGATGAGTAACTGTGGCTATCGCCAAACCGCGATGATCGCGGCGGAAAGCATGCGCCGTCTGCTGGGCGGCAAGTTACTCAAGTTCGGTTTTCAGGCTGCGGGCCATGCCTTTGGCGCCCGCAACCTCATCAACGCGCTGTCCGAGCGCGGCTACTACACGACCACACCGACCATAAGGTCGCTTTGAAGTTCTGACGGGGACCAACGTCAAGAGTTTGACGGCGCGTCAACCGCCGCAATCGACTCGATAAGGAGAGGGGATAAACATGAGATCAAAGTTCGAAACAATCCGGCCTTCAATGCATGCGCTTGCCACAGCGCTTGTGTTTGCAGCGGCGGTCTGCGCCAGCCCGGCCTTTGCGCAAGACGCTCCCGCAGCGCCTGATAAAGAGCCTGCCAGCGCCACCGAGCAAACCGGAATCCAGGACATCGTCGTTACCGCGCAACGTCGGTCGGAAAGCGCACAGCGAGTGCCCATTGCTATTAGTGCGCTCAGTGGCGAAACATTGGACAAGATTGGCTTCAAGGGGGCGGCTGATGTGGCCGTTGCCGTGCCGAGTGTGCAGGTTCAGGAGATCTATGGGCGTTACCAGCCAATTTTCTCCATTCGCGGTGTAAGCCAAAGCGCCTTCACCGCCAATCAGAGCAGCCCCGTCGGAGTCTACTCAGATGAGGCCTACATTGACGAAACTTACCTGCATGGCGCCAACTTCTTCGATGTCGAGCGCGTCGAGGTCTTGAAGGGTCCGCAAGGCACACTGTACGGGAAAAATACGACCGCGGGCGCCATCAATTTGATTTCGCGCGCACCCAAGATGGACGACGGTACGCATGGTAATGCATTGGTTGGCTACGGCAATTACCAAGCCGTCAATGTCGAAGCGGGCGTCGAGGGAACGCTCGTCCCCGGGAAGCTCGCTTTTCGCGTTGCTGGCTTCTTCAATGCTGATGAAGGTTACCAGAGAATTGTCAACCTGGGACTCCGGGCTGGTCAGAACCGCGGCTGGGGCCTGCGCGCTACGGCGGTGTACGAGCCCACTGACAACCTATCGTTCACTCTGCGTTACACCTGGGCCAAGACCGACCAGACCCCTAACCTGCCGCGCGCGATCGGCCTCTATCCGGTCGGTCCGGGCGGTGCACTAGTCGATTTCAGTGGTTATTGCCGCCCCGCCAGCTATGGTCTGCGCGACTTCGATAGCGACATCAATAACCAGCGGGTCGACATCAACTTCAACATGGTCTCGCTGACCTCGAAGCTGAGCTTGCCTGCCTTCGATATCGTTTCGCTGACGTCATACCACTCATCTCAGAAGTATTTCCTGGGCAACCTCTCTGGCGGCAGCGGCGGCGTCGACGACACTCTGTACAACAACAATACGCGGGCCTTCTCGCAGGACCTCCGTCTGGTGACCACCGGATCGTCGGACCTGAAACTTATTGCCGGCCTCTATTACGGCTACGAACGCAATGCCCAGCGCAACGCCTTCTGGCTCTATCAGCAGCCGCTCAACGGCGTGCGCGACGTTCTCATCGCGACGGGGTATCCTGCCGCGACGGCTAGCTATATCGCCAATTTCTATGGCCAGATTGGCAATGCGGAAATCAGGCAGACGCTAGTCCATCGGAGCTTTGCGGCATATACCGAGGCCCATTGGGAATTCGCTCCGAAATTCGATCTCACCGTCGGACTTCGCTACACCCACGACAAGGACTCGCAGCCCTACTACAACGTGTCGCGCTATGCCGGGCTTGACGGAACGCCGATCGGTTCGTGGATCCCGGGGAACATTACTGCGGGCACGGCTACGCCAATCGACAACCCTTTCGATCCTGGGTTTACCCAATATCTTGACGGGCCGTATACCACCGCATCCGCTCCGTTCCTTTCTGTCTCGAACAATCGTGTGACGGGCAAAGTGACGCTCGACTATAAGCCAACCGATCAAACCCTAGTCTATGCGACGTACAGCCGGGGCTATCGCAGCGGCAATTTTAATGCCGGCCTGCACTACTTGTTTCAGGGGCTTGATCAGGGTGCCTATGCAAAGCCCGAGTCGATTGATGCCTATGAAGTCGGGTTCAAAAGTCAGCTGTTTGACCGAAGCTTGCGGCTGAATGGAGCAGTTTTCTGGTACGATTACAAGAACCAGCAATTCGAAGACGTGCGAGGAATTTCCTCGGTACTCATCAATGCCGGCAAGTCGCGCCTCCGGGGCGCCGAACTGGAGGCTGTGATCGCCCCGGCACCCGGTCTGCAGATTTCGCTTAGCGGGCTCTATCTCGACGCGAAGTATCTGGAGCTGGCGCTGCAAGGGCATAACCTTGCTGGAAATACCCTGATCTCCTCGCCGAAATGGTCGGGCACTGCTGCAGTTGATTACACGGTCCCGGTCAGTGAAAGCTTCGATCTCGGGATGCATCTCGATGTCAACGCTCGTACGCGTCAATGGTATAATGCGTTTAACGGGCAGTTCGGCAACGCGAACATCGGCCAGGCGGGCTACTCGCTTGTCAACGGCCGCCTCAGCCTAAAAAGCAAGGACGGCTACGAAGTAGCGTTCTGGGTGAAGAATCTGTTCGACAAACAATACGTCAGTTACGCCATCAACATCCAGTCGGCCTTCGGCATGGACTACCTGATGGATGGTCCACCCCGCACTTTTGGGGCGTCGGTATCCTACAGGTTCTGAACTTGAGCGAAGGGGAGCGACAGACGCTCCCCTTCTTTCCCGCTGGCCGATATAGGCGCGCTCCACTGTGCCGAGCAGAAATACGGCGTACGCGTGAACTCGGTCCATCCCGGCTGGGTGCGCACTGAAATGGTCAACATCGGCATGTCCGCGATACCTGTTGGCGAAGCACTGCTCGACCAGTTGCGGCGGCTGCACTCCCTCGATCGCTTCGGAGACCCGGGGGAAATAGCCAGCGCAGAGCTTACCCGCCAGTCACGAGGCTAGCTTTGTTTCCGGCGCCGGGTTGGTCGTCGATGGCGGTTACACCGCGCAATAGGAGGATAAAGGCCGTGAGTAATTCCATCTTCGTAACCGGCGCCGCCTCGGGCATTGGCCGCGCCACGGCCGAGTTGTTCGCCACCAGGGGCTGGCGAGTGGCCGTTGCTGATCGGGATCAGGCCGGCGCGACGACTGTAGCCACCTCACTAGGCGCTGCCGCGACGCCCTTTTGTGTGGACGTGCTCGACGAACAGGGTCTCGCACGATCAATCGAAGCGTTCTGCGGAGCTCAAGGTAAGCTGACGGTGATGTTCAACTGCGCTGGCCTTGTGGACATGCGCCCCCTAGTAGAGAGTTCACTGGAGCGACAGTTCCAGGTGCTCGACGTCAACGTTAAGGGCGTGCTCAACGGCATTCATGCCGCAATGCCTTACCTCCGACGCAATGGCGCGGGACACATCGTTACAATGTCTTCCGCTGCGGCTGTCTACGGCGTGCCCGACGAGGCCGTCTATTCGGCAAGCAAGTTCGCTGTGCGGGCGCTCACTGAAGCACTCGACATCGAGTTCGAGCCGCTGGGTGTTCGCGTGAGCGATGTCATGGTGGCGTATGTCAACACGCCGATGGTGACCGCAGCCGCCGTTCAGGCAAAAAGCATCGAGCTTCTCGGGGTGAATGTGGAAGCAGGCCAGGTGGCCGAAACGGTTTGGCAAGCGGTGCATGGAAGCAAAGTGCACTGGTTCGCCACCACAGCAGACGAGGAATATTTCCGCGGTATCAATGCTGCGTCCCAGGACGAGCGACGCGCACTCGTCAAGTCGATCACAGGCTATTGATCAATTCTTGCCATCGCTTGGTCGAGCAGCGAGCCGAGTCCCGGATTCACTTGCAATCAACAAGAAGAGCGGCCCGACCAGAATGAAATGGCTCGCGTTTAAGTTTACAACGCTGAAGGGCTTTTTGGCAGGTCGGATAGCCGAGATCAATGATCACTCTTGGCTATCCCCTCGGGCAATGTTGGGCCGTTCGTTGAGATTGGCGCGCTAAGTTCAAAAAGCCACCATACATAACGTATGGGGGTATCTTCATGTCGAAGGCACTGACGGCTCCATATCCTCCGTCAAGAAAGGAACAGGCGGCACATTCCCTACCTGCCCTCGCTAGCCATTCAGAATGTCGCCGACCGGAAGCCGGAGAGGACATGCCCCCGGGCATTGATAATATGCGACGCGTGCCTGCCGAAGAGCGGACAGGGGTCATGCGTCTTACAAAGGCGAGGCGCACTGCCGTGCCACCCCCCACTCACGCAAGGATTGCGGGCCACGACTGCTCGACCTTGATGATCAGTTCGGCGAAGAGGCTGTTGGCCCAGCCGAACCACGGCCGCGTATAGAGGTTTGAATCGTCGGCATCGAACGCCTCATGCATGAAGCCGGTGCGAGCGCCCGCCCCGGCAAGGGTCTGCAGGTCGCTGCGGATCGTGACAGGGTCGTCGCTGGTCAGTGCGTGTACCAGCAGCGACATGGGCCATATCCTGTGCTTGCCGGTGTGGGGGCTTCCGATCCCCGTTGCCGCATTGCCGCTGAAGAAATACGGATTCTTTTCACTCCAGGCACGCCGTGCAGACGAAGCGAAGACCGGTTCGTCGCCATGGCAGGCTCCGAGATAGGCAAGGCTTGAAAGCGAAGGAATGTTGGCATCGTCGAGGAAGAGCGCGTTGTCCTGGCCGTCTGTTTCGTACGCATAGACCCTCGTGCCGTCTTCCAGCTGCATTATGCCGTGTCGCTCGACGGCGGTCGCCACCTCGGCGGAAAAGGCAAGCGCCAGACCTGCGAGTTCGGCATCCTGAGCTGCCTCTTCGGCCACGTCGGCAATGTCTGCCAGCGCGCGAACGGCGAACAGGTTCGAAGGAATGTGGAATGGCAACGCGCAGGGATCGTCAGACGGGCGAAACGCGCTGTGGATCAGCCCGCTCTTGTGCGATGGCAGCCCCGGATCATCATTCAGTGATGGAGGCGCCAGCGCGTCGGCAGGGCGGCGGAACTGATACGGCCCGTTACCATGAAGTCGCCGTTGTTCGTCCAGCGTGGCGATCGACAGGCGGATGCTGTCCCTCCACATCGCATCGAACGGGAACGTATCCGCGGTCTGCCGCCAATAGCCATGCGCCAGACGCATCGCATGGAGCAGCGAGTCCGGTTCCCACTTACGCTCTGCCACGCCCGGTTTCATCGCGGTTTCATCCGCCTTCGCCCAGTCCAGGCTGGTCGGCGAGCGCGGGTCTTGCATGAAGGCATTGGCATAAGGATCGATCACGATGGACGAGGCATGCCGGCGGATAAGCCCACGGAAAAGACGCGTCAGTACCGCGTCGTTCCTCGCCATATACAGATAGGGCCTCACCTGGCAGCTGCTGTCCCGCAACCACATGCAGGGTATGTCGCCGGTGATGATGAATGTGTCCGGCCTGGCATCGGTGCCGCCAAGGGTGACCGCCGTATCGAGCGTGTTGGGGAAACAGTCGATCCACAGCGCCCGGAGTACGGGATCGCCTATGCGCGCAGCGATGCGCTGCAATTCCGCTTCGACGGCCGGGCTTGTCAGCTTTCGCTGTTCAGGAAGTGGTCGCCGATCGACGGGACCCGCATAGGCAGGCGCAACGGCCGACGTCGGGATGGCAATCGCGGCGGCCGATATTTCGAGCAACTGGCGCCTGTTCAGTCTCATGCCAGCATCATACCCTATGGAGCATGTCCGGCGGATTTACGGAGTTGGCAGGGGCCGGACCGATCCTCAGATCATCGACCCCAACCCGCCAGTGTACGCAGCACCCTGCGCCGGGTGCCGTTGAACCTGAAACCGGATCCCGGCCCGGTTCACGAACTTTCCTGTTCTCACCTTCCGTGCCTGCATTTATTTTAACGGTGCAATGTTTCCCCTCTTTGCAAAGGGCGTTTTCCGTTTCCAGATTCAAGGATGGGCAGAAAAACGACGCAAATCTGCCGACGGATCTTCAAAAACCTGGCTCCCAGCTTTAAGCTTCGCCTTTCTTTCCCGTTTACGGGAAAGCGTACCGCATCGCCGCGTGGCAGAGAATCTCCCGATAAAAACGCCCAAAAAGGACGCCTCGTCGCCTCTCTCCACTACGCCTTTGCGGTGGGCGAGACCCAAAACCGCGCGGTTTAGGCTGAATAGCGGGAAACGCTTCTGAAATGGAGAGACCACTTGGCGGTGCTGTCAGTCCAATGCGAACTTGTCTCCACTGGACACAGTAGCTGCCAATTCCGCGAAATGTCAGGCCATAAGAGATTTCCACTCGGCAAGGGCAGCCGAGCGGCGAAGCTTGTACGTTTGACGATCGACGAGGTGGCGTTCCGAATTGAAATGGTTGTGCATGCTGGCGTGGACGGAGGTGAATTTCTGCAGCGACTTCATCTGTCGAAATCGCA
>Ga0163162_10002419_pt1 | contig 17577 bp, 15 predicted proteins | sample S55metaG_FD_115310 | JGI IMG/M metagenome (GOLD analysis project Ga0163162, IMG submission 115310) | Switchgrass rhizosphere microbial communities from Kellogg Biological Station, Michigan, USA - S5-5 metaG | ecosystem: Host-associated > Plants > Roots > Rhizosphere > Soil | place: USA...
CGCACACGTTCTCGGAGCCATTGGCTCGCGGCGTACATCACCGCTCGCTTGATGCCCGTGAGGCCCACGATGTGTCTGCGGTAGAGGTGCCTGTAGCACGACGCGGCAAACCATCCGTCGATGAAAAGCGGCCGGCGCAGCAGTTCGCTCATCAGGGCTCCCGCCGCACCCGCGCGTCCGAAGGAGATGAGGGTTCCCTGATCGCGATAGGAGAAGAGCGGCACGGGGCGATCGTCGAGACGCCGCGCGAGCGCATCCGCAAGGTAGACGGCCTGCTGATAGGCCGCCTGCGCGCGCGGCGGCACGAGCGCGTCGCCCTTCGATGCGGCGCATGCGGCGCAGTCGCCCATCGCGTAGATGCCCGAGCCGAACTCGACCTGCAGCGCCCCGTCGACGATGACCTGTCCGAGCCGGTTCAGCGGCAGCCCCTCAAGCGCGCGCAGGACGGGCGGACCTTCCACGCCGGCGGCCCAGATGGTGATGTCGCTTGCGAGCGTTTCGCCATCCGCGGTCGAGACCGCGTGGGCGTCGACCGACTGCACGCGGCAGCCGAGGCGGACCTCGACGCCGAGCCCGGCGAGCACTTCCTGAGCGCGGGTCGAGATGCGCTCGGGCAGCGCGGGCAGCACTCGCGGCGCGCCTTCGAGGAGGCGAATGCGGATATCGCTTGCCGGGTCGAGCGAGGCGAGGTGATAGTCGCGCACCATCTCGGCCGACCCGCGCAGCGCCGCCGCCAGTTCGACGCCGGTCGCGCCGCCGCCGATCACCGTCACCGAGACCGGTGTCTTGACGGCGCCGGGCGTCGCTTGCCGTGCCTGGCCCGAGCGCAGCAGGCTCGACAGCAGACGCCGCCTGAACGTCTCCGCCTGTTCCACCGTCTCCAGTGTCAGCGCGTGCTGCTCGGCGCCCGGTATCGAGAAGAAGTTCGTGACGCTGCCAAGCGCGAGCACGAGCGTATCGAATCGGAGCGTCCTGCGCGGTAGAAGCGCCCGGCCGTCGACGTCGGTTGTCTCGTCGATGACGATCTCGCGGCTGCCCGAATCGATGCTCGAGAGCGCGCCCTGCTCGAAACGGAAGTGGTTCCATTTCGCGTGGGAGGCGTACTCGATCTGATGGCTCGACGCGTCGATCTGACCCGAAGCGACTTCGTGAAGGAGCGGCTTCCAGAAGTGCGTCGGGAAACGGTCGATGAGGATCACTTCGGCCTGGCGCCGCTTGCCGACGCCGTTGCCAAGCCGCGTTGCGAGCTCCAGTCCGGCCGCGCCGCCGCCCACGATGACGATGCGGTGGGGCGAATCAACCTGGTGTCGCGCGTAAATATTCAACATCATGGCTCTCCCGGAAGTGCTTCATCGATCCGACGAAAATGCGTGACTGAACGGTGCGGACCCGCGGCGCAATGCATCGCTCAAGGGCATGCACCGCGTGATGCCCGAGCTGCGCGCCTCTTCCAGTTCGCGTTCATCGGCGCCCACCGCGACGACGCGATGGGCGGGCGTCGCAAGCGTATGAAGCGCCACCGCATAGCGCGTCCCGCATGCGCTCGATGACAGGATCGCCGAGAAGTACGTGATGCCGTCGTCTCCCAGGGTCTCGCCGATGGCGTTGTTCAGGCTCGCGGCGTTGAGTTCGCTCATGAGCAGGAGCGGGTAGCCGTCGTCCCGCGCGCTTTGCAGGAAGCGCTTGAGCGCGGCGCTCTGCGCATGTTTCGCCGCAGGCTTCGTGTCGTCGCCAGTGCTGGTCCAGACCGGGTCCATGTTTGCCACGATCGCGTCGATGGTCATTGCTTGCCTCTCGGAGATATTGAAAGCATGTGTGTCGCGGCGGGCCGGGGCTCGCTTGACGACGTCGTGGGAACAATATAAGTTCGCGAAAACATTTGCGCTATTTAGTATTTATCACCGACACATAAGTTTTTACTAATGTTAAAGACGACGACCTTCCGGCAATTGAGGACGCTGCAGACTGTCGCACGCGTGGGCAGCATCTCGGGCGCCGCGAACGAGCTGCATCTCACGCAGCCGGCGGTGTCGCTGCAGATTTCGCTTCTCGGCGAGGCGGCGGGAACGCCGCTGCTGCGCAGGGTGGGGCGCGAGGTGCAGTTCACCGCCGCGGGCGAGGTGATGGCGCGCTACGCGAACGAGATCCTGAGCCTCTGGAACGAGGCCGGCGAGGAAGTGGCGGCGCTGCGCGGCGAGCTGGGCGGCACGTTGCGTATCGGCGCCATCACGACGGCGGAGTATCTCATTCCGCCACTTCTCGTCAGGTTTACGAAAGAAAGACCCGGTGTGAAGCTGCAATTCCGCATCGGCAATCGCGACGACATCGTGCGCATGCTCGCGACGAACGAGATCGACCTCGCAATCATGGGACGGCAACCGCGCGAGCTGCGCACGAGTGCTGCGGCATTCGCGAAGCACCCGATGGCGTTCATTGCCGCGCCGTCGCATCCGCTCATGCGCGCAAAGCGTCTGCACCTGACCGATCTCGAGGCGGCGAACCTGCTCGTGAGGGAGCGCGGCTCGGGTACGCGTGTCGCGATCGAAGGTCTTTTCAAGGAGGCCGGATTGAAGCTGCATGCCGCGTCTGAGCTATCGAGCAACGAAGCGATCAAGCAGCTCGTCGAAGCGGGACTCGGCGTGGCGTTCCTTTCGCTGCACGCGTGTGCGCTCGAGATGCAGGCAGGACTTCTCGCGAGGCTTCCCGTGCCTTCCACACCGATTGAGCGAGCGTGGCATGTCGTGCATATGTCGGAGCGGCGCCTGCCTCAGGTCGCCAACGCGTTTCGCGAGTTTCTGATGCAGTCGGGGGCCGCCGTAGCGGATCTGGCTTCGCCACCGGAGATGCAGAAGGCACGTGCGGGTCGCAAAGGGCAGAAGGTCTGATTTTTTCGAGGCGAGTCCCGGCCCGCCGGCGCGCTGGCGGGGATCGGCTGAAGGCGATGCCTCTTTATCCGGGTTCAGCGGCAACAGCGGTCATTGCGACGGCACTGGCGCGAGCGGCCGAGGCGGCTCGATGGCCGAGCGATCCATGGCTGCGGAGGCCGCCTGCGCGCAATTCACGGACTGTCGAACACGAAAACGCCAGGCGTGCAGTTGGATGTGACGCTCCTTGCGCATCGGATGACGGTCTGCCTGCGCGCCGTTGATACACGCGATCACCTGTTCGTCCAGTTCCATCGCAAGAAAACCCTCCGAATTCAGCGATACGGCCTTGGCGATCGAGCTATCGATCAAACCCGGACGATCGAGCATGAAACGTCGACGCACGGGCAGGACGAGAACTCGATGAGCGAGGCAAAGTACACCACAGGACAGAACGCGTCAGTACTTCGCGACGAAATCACTATCGGATTGCGGACATCGCCGCAATACACGGATTCGCACCGATCTGTTCAATGGCCCGCCGGTTCGGGCAAACCAGATAGCGTGAGATTGCCAATGAAACAGCTGATAAACCGCGCGATGTATCACCCGCTCATCGCGCTATCCATGTTCAATCTGGCTGACCTGATGTGTAGAGGAGACTACGGGCTGTCCGGCGCTCTGCTCGTTCTGGCGGCGAAATCAATGTCCCGTCTCCTGAGACTGGTCAACAAGGTCTAATACCCTGCCTCACTCCGGTGCGCCGAATGGTCTACTGAAAGTACGAATGATGCGACCTCGAGTACGATCGCTCGTCCCGCATGGCGCCTTGCATTGTCCCAAAGGGACGCGGACATTGTCCACGCGGCCCTATGGCAGCTCCCCGAGCAGACGCCACCAGCAATAGTCGAGCGGCAACAGGATCAGCAAGGTGATCGCTGCAAGCGCGATGCACAGACGGGTGCCATCCTTGATCGAAACACCGCCCAGGTGCATCGCAATCATCATTGGAGGCGATTGATACGGGAGGAAGACCGTCGAAAAGACCGGGATCTGCAGCATGAGCACCGTGTAAAGCGGCAGGCCGCTCGCGCGCGCAAGTTGTGCGGCAATCGGCGTCAGCACTGCAGGCAATCCCGGCAACGTGGTCAGCAATCCGATTGCCGCGCCGACCGCGACAATGATCGCGACGTTGCTTACCGGCTTATCCAGCGTCATTTGAGTGAACGCAAGAAGCCCGCGGGCGGCCCAGTGTCCGAGCCCGCTCTCGTTGATCAGCGCACCCAGCCCCAGGAACCCGGCGACGTAGATAAGGGGTGTGAGGTGCACCTGTTCCGTGAATTGCTTTGCATCGAGGATCCGGGTCTGCGGGAGCAGGCACGCGACCCCGGCGGCAAGACTCACCCATGCCGGCGATATCCCATGCCAGAAGTCGGTGGCGTACATGAGCATGGAAAGACCCAGTATCGCAGCGAGGGCAACCTCACGCGTCGACACATCACGCTTTGGCTCTTCAGAAGCGCGGTTGGTCTCGACCGTGTCAGGAAACAGTCTGCAAATCAGCCAGATCAGCACGATGGACTTGAGCAGGCCCAGTACCGGAAAGTGAAGCAAAAAGTACGGCCCGTAGTGCAGCTTTACACCATAGAGGCTTTGTGCCGCACCCAACAGCACCGAGTTCGGGATGTTCGCGGGAAGAATGGCGGCGGGAGGCATGTAGCTCGCAGCCGCGACGCCCATCACCAACCCCGTCCGGCCACGACGCCCGTTCTCGAAACCCAGCCTGTCTGCGAGCGACATCGCGATCGGTGTCAGTAACAGAACCCGTCCGGTCGTCGAGGGCATGACGAAGGCAAGACCAACGGAGCTGAGCACCACGGTGGACACATAGTAGCGGTACGTGTTCGCGTTCATCGATAACAGGATGTCGCTAAACCGTTGCGCCAGTCCGGTCGATCGAACCGCGACTCCGGTGATAGCTCCGCCGAGCACCAGCCACCAGGCCGGCGAAGCAAATCCGCTAAATAGCGTCTCGGGAGGAGCGATGGCAAACAACATGCCACAGAGGAAGAACAGGAGCGTGGTGACCGGCTCCTTGAAGACGCCGAGCGCCCACGAGCACACGGTAAAGAGCACAAGAATCGCGGCGGCGGAAGTCGTCGCCGGGAATCCCCTGATCAAGGGCACATATCGTGACAAGCAAAGCCCTGCGAAGAGCAACGCGAGCAGCAGAGTCGCACTCGCCTCGGAACCTCGCACAGCGCTTATGGGACGGACACCCTTAAGTCCGGGAGGCTTGACCGGCTGACTCATGGTTCCTGATCCGTTATCCGTTGGCTCCAACGATGATAAGCGCAGATACAATGGCGCAGTTTCGTTTCAAGGCCATTTGCATACGAAATCATGCCACGGCGTGCAAATTACGACCCTTATCCCAAACGCGTTCCCACGCCCGGCGGACGTCACTCAGGAAAGAGGGAGAGCAAGTCGTGCTACCTCTGCGAAGTATCGCGCGCCGACAAGCAATATCGCGTCGTTAAAGTCGTATGCGGCGTTGTGGAGTGGAACACCTCCTTCCTTTCCCGTATCGCCGTTGCCAATAAAAATAAAATTGCCCGGTACGGCCTGAAGGAAAGCGCCGAAATCCTCGGAGATCATCATCGGCTGCACGCTGGCGTCGACCTGATCAGCGCCCGCGATATTGCGGGCCGCCGCAACGGCAAGGCTCACATATTCCGGTGAGTTTACGGTGGGCGCAAATTCATGCGTGTACTCGAACGTGCATTCAGCCCCGTGCGTGTTGCAGATGCCCTCGCTGATTTGGCGCATGCGGGTGGCGAGCATCGCCTGGACTTCGGGTGTGTAGCTGCGCGTATCACCCTTGATCGTGACGTTCGACGGGATGACGTTGCGGATACCGTCCGTCACGAATTCCGTGCAGGAGATGACCGCCTGCAGGCCCGGATCAAGATTGCGGGAAACGATTGTCTGCAATGCCAGCACGATTTGCGACGCGATCACGATGGGGTCGATACCCATGTGCGGCCTGGCGGCGTGCGTGCCACGGGCCTTGATGTGAATGACGAAATTGTCTTCGCTGGCCATGATGCCGCCGCTGCGCGTAGCGAACGTCCCGGCGGGCATGCCAGGCATATTGTGCGCACCAAAAATCGCGTCGACGGGAAATCGCTCGAAGAGCCCGTCGTTCATCATCGCCTTCGCGCCGCGGCCATGCTCTTCGGCTGGCTGAAAAATAAATCGCACCGTGCCGTTGAAGTCCCTTCGTTCGGCAAGCAGACGTGCCGCGCCGAGAATCATCGACATATGTCCGTCGTGTCCGCAGGCGTGCATCTTGCCTTGCGTTCGCGATGCATGTGCGCGGCCCGGTGCGTTCTCCGCGATATTCAGCGCATCCATGTCGGCGCGCAGGCCAATCACGCCGCGGCCATTGCCGACTGCGAGGTTCGCGACCAGGCCCGTTCCTCCAATTCCCCGGTGCACGTCAAGGCCCAGGGCTTTCAAGGCTCGCGCGACATAGTCCGAAGTGGCAACCTCCTCAAAGCCGGTTTCCGGGTTCTGGTGCAGATGCTGACGCCAACTCTTCAATTGCGATTGCAAGGTGCTTTCCATGACGCGTGTGCCTTTTCGATGGTGACTCGAACTGACTTATCGAATCGTGGCTTTGAGCCATTGAGTCTGACGTGAAAGAACCGAGCCGGCCGTCTCGCCGACACATTCGCTGTAGACCGACGGTGCCGTCGCTCCCTCTGTGCTGATCACCAGAACGCGTGACGCTCTGTTCAAACCGATGGCACGCGCCACTGCCGAGTCGTGCATCGCCACTTCGACGCCGGCATAGCCTGCGGCACCGGATTCGCCGACTACCAGCGGAATGTCTGCGCCGCTACCGGCCGCGAGCCTGCGCATCGCCGCGATCGCGTCTTCATCGCTGATCGTCAGGAAATGGTCCGCGCACGGTTCGAGGATTTTCCAGGCGAGTGGTGAAGCCTCTCCGCACGCAAGGCCGGCCATGACCGAATCGACGGAACCTGTCGCTTTCGCCGCGCGGCCTTCGAGCGCGCTTTGATACAGGCAATCCGCCTGCTGCGGCTCAACGACGACGAATCGCGGGCGCTTGCGCCCATGAATCTCCCAGAGATAGCTGGCGACCCCGGCAGCGAGACCGCCGACACCGCCCTGCAGAAATACATGCGTGAAAGCGGATGCGTCTGCACGACTTTCAGACTGCTCGACGATCTCGGCTGCGATCGCACCATAGCCCTGCATGACGTCGCGAGGAATTGCTTCATATCCTTCATAGGATGTGTCCGAGACCACGTGCCAACCGTTTTCCTTCGCAAGGCGTGCGGCCTCCTGCACGGACTCGTCGTAGTTGCCGATGATGCGAATGATCTGCGCGCCATAGGCAGCGATAGCCCGTTCGCGCTCAGCGCTCACGTTGGCGTGCAGCACGATCACGCAATTGCAACCGATCGTTTGTGCCGCGGCGGCCAGGGCCTTGCCATGATTTCCGTCGGTCGCGCTGATCACGACGAGGTTCGCGAGCATGTCCTTGTAGCGTCCCTGAATCAAGCCCTTCGGATCGAGATCATGCTCGGGCCACAAACGCAGGATCAGGCGTACGAGCGCGATCGGCGCGCCCAGGGCCTTGAAACTGCCGAGCGGTGAGCGGATGGATTCGTCCTTGATGCTCAGACGCGCCACGCCAAGTCGCGCCGCCGCATCGGGCAGATCCCATAGAGGCGTAGCGGACGAGTTGAGAAGCTTCCAGTTCCTGAGCCATGCACGGCTCTCCTCAGCGGACTCGACGCTCAAAATTGCCTTCAGATCGCGGGGATAGTCAGTGTGCGACGCATGCTTGTTGGCGATCAGCATTCCAATGTGGCTCCAGTGAAAAGTGTCCGGCGCATACCGTCGACTTGCCCTGCGGGAAATCGACACGCCAGCCAATGACAAATAAATTTGCTTGACGTCGTTAAATTAATCCATAAATGTCGAGTTCCGACGCAATAATTTCTCATTCACCTAATGGAACCCGGCACCATGGCTGTCACCCTCGATGCATTCGATCGCAAACTGCTGGCCGAGGTCCAGCGGGACGCCCAAGTCCCTCAAAATGAACTTGGCACCCGGGTCAACCTCTCGACCGCCGCCGTGAACCGCCGTTTGCGCCGCCTGGCCGAAGACGGAGTGATTGACCGGTACGCGGCCATCGTCTCGCCCGAAAAGGTCGGATGTCCTCTTACCATTGTTTCCATGGTGGAAGTCGAGAGCGAGCAAATCGATCTGCTCGATTCCATGAAGCGGACCTTTGAACAGTGTCCGCAGATCCAGCAGTGCTACTACGTCGCGGGTGAGTGGGATTTCGTCCTCATCCTGACTGCGCGGGACATGGAGCAATACAACGACCTGACCCGGCAGCTTTTCTTTTCCAATAACAACGTCAAGCGCTTCAAGACGCTCGTGAGCATGAGCAGGGTGAAGGTCGGGCTCGGCGTGCCTGTGGATATCGACGGTTGAGGTACGTCATGTGGCGCGGCACGCGGCTGACGATGCTCACGGCGTCTGCGCGATGGACCTCGCACTGTCCATCGCGACGAACGTGGCTCATCTGACCACGCTCGCGTCGTGCCAGTCGCCCCGGTCAAACTGCCGGACCGTTATCGCGCCGTTGCGAATGTCGCCGTTTCCGTCAAACCTGATCGGACCCGTCACACCGTCCATTGCGAGGTTCTGAAGCTTGGGCAAATAGACTTTCGGGTCGACCGAGTCGGCTGCCTGCATCGCACCGGCCATCGCCATCACGGCATCGTAGGCATACGGCGCGTAGAGTTGCACCGGAACGCCGAAGCGCTGCTGGTAGCGCTTGAAGAATGCGTCTCCCTGCGGCATTTTCGACGGCGGCACGCCCGCCAGCGTGCAATACGTGCCGCTGTTCATCGCGGCGCCAGCGAGCTTGATGAATTGCGGCGTACAGGCCTCGTCGCCCGCAATGAGCTTGGCCTTCAGGCCAAGCTTCTGGGCCTGCTGGACGAATGCGGCCGCTTGCGTATCGCCGCCGGTGAAGACGATTCCGTCGGGCACGTGGGCCTTGATAGTCGTGAGCACGGCCATCCAGTTGGTGGTTTTGTCGGTGCCGTATTCACGCGCGACAACGGTGCCTGCCGAAGCCTTGACGGCTTTTTCGACTTCGTCGGCAAGTCCCTGTCCGTAGGCCGTTCGATCGTCGACGATCGCGATCTTCGTCGCCTTCAGTTCCTTCACGAAATAGGTGCCAATGACCGTTCCTTGCCGCACGTCGTTCGCAACCATGCGAAAGACGTTCTTATAGCCCTGCGCCGTGAGCCTGGGGTTGGTTGCGGACTCGCTGATCATCGGTATGCCGGCATCCGAGTAGATCTTCGACGCGGGGATCGACGTGCCGGAATTCGCGTGGCCGACCACGCCTGCAACACGATCATCGACCAGCTTCTGCGCAACGGTCACAGCGGTCTTCGGGTCGGCGGCGTCATCCTGCGAATCCAGTGCGAACGTGACCGGCTGCCCCCCGATACGGAGTTTCTTCGCGTTGAGATCCTCGATGGCGAGCCGGACGCCGTTCTCGTCATCCTTGCCTATGTGGGACAGCTCGCCGGTTAAGGGTGATACCTGGCCGATCCTGACCGTGACATCCGCCTCCGCCATAAGCGGCTGCACGGCGAAGACCATCGTCAGTAGAGAAGGGATGAATCTCGGGTTTTTCATGCTCGGGCGCTCGCTGGGTTGCGTCGACGATTGAAGGAAACTCGGGCACTTCCGCGGCCTTTTTGGATCGCGTGAGGCTGTAATGATCGTAAAAGACTGGCGCGATAGCCAAAATCCTCCGGTTGCGCTGCGATGCAATTTCTAACCGTTCTGACGCGTAAAAGTGAGAGATTTTTGACGTCGATGTTGCGGGGAGAAAGTGGTGCAGTGGTCAGCGGTGCAGGAAGTCGGCGTGACGCTGGATCGGCGCAAAGCATCAGTGATGCGGGCGACCGGCGAGAACGCTTCATATAGGGAAAGCCACGAGCGCGCACTGCTGGCGATGTTGCTCGATGGTGCGAACGGACAACGCGGGTTACGGGCGATCGAGCGCGTGCAAGTGTTGCGGGATCACGCAGATCCGGCGTAGCGGGATGTGATGATCGGTATCGGCTTCGACGGCCTTGAATCGAAGGCCGCGGTCCGCGGTCAGGAGAAGCGCGGCGCGATCGTGTGCGAGCGAACCGGCACCGGGTTGGGCACCGGCTTGTATTCCGGGCGCATGCTGAAGCTGTTCAACGCACGGCAGGGCGGCACTCCGTCCACCCGGCGTTCGCAGTCAAGGAATTGCCCCACGTACCGGCGTGGCGGATGGCTAGGTAAAGTCGCTCTTGAGATGCGCGCGAACGCGCTTAGCGACGAACAGCGGGATGTAGTCGATGATTCTCGCGTCCTGCTCGAACTCCGCCCAAACATCTGAATATATTTTGGATACCGTTTCAGGAGATGCGTGAGTCTCCTCTGCAATTGCTCGTACGATTTCCTCAACATTCGGCTGAGCCATCTGCTGCTCCTTCTCAGTAATTGAAATTTTTTGCCGCGCGAGAGGCGATTAAACTCGCACACACATTCGCGTTCCAATTGAAATCAACTATCAATTCGTCAGCAATCTTTGGCGGTAAATTTCAATAATCCTTAAATGCCTACTGCAAGAACACAGCGCGACACTTCTGCGTCGAACACGCGGTTCGTTTGTCCGTCACGCGTTTAAATAACGACGCAGCCGGGATTAAGAGGCGATGAAAAGGGATTTACTTTCCCAAAAGCGGGTGTCTCTTCCAATCTGCGGTTTTTCCGCGCATCGCCCGACGCGGATTCGTGATTGGCAATTGAAATGCAACCCAGCTAGCGTTGCCATGCCATCCGCCTGAAGTGTTACCGCGAGGCTGCATGAACCGAACGTGACGCCGGCCGCAAAGCAGGCATGCTCTGCTGCCGGCAGGCACCGCATTCAACCGCCACGTTCCATCAGTACTTGATGTCCCGCTTTTCCTGGCGGCCGCCCTGCTTCGTGTCGCGCTTGTCCTGCCGGCACTGGGCGTTGCTCTTCTGGTTGGCGGCCCGGCAGTCGACCTTGTTCGAACGCGCGTCCTGTTTGGCATTCTGGTTTGCGTTCCTGCCTTCCTGGCGCTGTTGCGACTGGTTGGTGGCGAGGACAGCGCCCGACAGCGCCAAGAGTCCGGCTGCGGCCAGCATTGCGCACGTCCGCCTCCAAAGTCCGTTTCCTGATTCGACCATTTTCACGCTCCTCTGTGCTTGGTTGAAACGGCGGTCAGTTGCCGCGCCGAGCCGCCTTCGCATGCTCGTAGAGAGCCAGACCCAAGAAACCACGTCCGATAAAGGCGAGCATCCATTACCGGCAGTCCATGATGGCACGAATGAGCGGCGACGAGAACGAATTCACATGCGGCAGTCATTCCCCGGAGGGAGCAATTGCTCGTGAGTGGCCGACGAGCCATCGGCTCGATCGACTCAGGCTTCAAGGCGAGGCACAGATGCTAAGCGAATTCATGTTCACATCGGCGTGCAATGCGCCTGCGGCACGGCAAGGCAATGGCCCGCGCGACGCCAGCCGCGCCGGGATTCACATCGGCGGGAATGCGGCAACCGGTTATGTCTCACCCGATGGAGCAGGGCTGGCATCGTCACCATGCTCTTTGACTGCATGCTTGCCGAGATATTCATCGACCGCGCTGCCTATCGTGGGATGGAATTGCGCGTCACCGAGAAGGTCCGTCAATTCGAAGCGCCTGAGCTTGTCGCGCACCGGGTCCTTGAGTTCGGCAAAGTGCAACTCGATGCCACGCGCGCTCAGCTTGTGGATCAGTTCGCGAAGCATATCCGCCGATGTCACGTCCACGCTCGTCACCGGCTCGGCCGCCACAACCACTCTGCGCACGCGTGTCGGCGATTCCGCGATAGCCTCTGACAGACGCTCCTGAAACAGCTCCGCGTTGGCGAAGAAAAGCGGCGCATCCCAGCGGAACAGCACGAGACCGGAAATCCGTTTGCCGTGCGGATAGCGCTTCAGGTCGTGATAGCCGCGCAAGCCGGGAACGCGCGCGAGAACCGCGAAATGCGGTCTCCAGCCATCCCACAGAAATTCGATGATCGCTATCATCACCGCGAGGCAGATGCCGGGGATGGCGCCAAAGATAGCGACGCCCGCCAGGCACGCGATGGATAGCCAGAACTCCCATTGCTGGATGCGGAAAATGCGCTTGAGGTCGTTGATCTCGAAGAGGCCGATGGCGGCGGCAATGACCACTGCGGCGAGCGCGCTGGTGGGCAGATAGCGCAGCAGGTTAGGTGCCGCCAGCAGCAGCGCCGCGACCGCCACGGCGCCTACGACGCCCGTCAACTGGGTTTTCGCGCCCGCGGCTTCCGCTACGGGGGTGCGGGAGGAACTGCTGCTGATCGGGAAGCCCTGGAAGAGTCCCGCCGCGAGGTTGGCGGCCCCCAGGCCAATCATCTCCTGGTTCGGGTCGACCCGGCTGTTGGCGCGTGCAGCAAAGGTTCGCGACAGCACGCTGGTGTCGGCGAAAGCGATGAGCGCGACCGCGCAGCCGCCAAGGACGATCTTCGTCAAGTCCGCGCCGCTTGCCCACGGCAGCGCAAACGAAGGCAGTCCCTGCGGAATCTTGCCGAGCACCTTGACGCCAAGATCGTCTAGGTCGAATACGCTGACGCACAATGTCGCCAGCACGACCGCGATGAGAATGCCCGGAAGCTTTTCGAAGCGCTTAAGGAAGAGGATGAGCGCGAGGCTTCCTGCGCCCACCGCGAAGCTGATCCAGTTGACCTTGCCCGCGGCGATGGCCTGCGCGAGGCTGACGATATCGCGAAGCGGTCCATGTTCCTCGATGGAGATGGCGAACAGCTTGGGCAATTGGCTGATCAGCACCGCGAGCGCAATGCCATTCATGTAGCCGTAGCGGATCGGCTTGGACAGCAATTCGGTGATGAAGCCCAGCCGCAAGATTCCCATCACGACGCAGACCACGCCGGAGACGATGGCCATCATGCTGGCCACGGCGATCGCGCGAGAGGGATCGCCGGCGGCGACCTGCGCAACCACCGCCAATATCGGTGCGGCGAGCGCGGAGTCCGGCCCGAGCACCAATATCCGGCTGGGCCCGAACACCGCATAGGCGAGCAGCGGAACAATCGTCGCGTACAGGCCGTATACCCCCGGAACGCCCGACGCCTCCGCATAGGCGATGCCGACCGGCACCAGCATCGTGGTCAGCACCAGGCCGGCGGCAAGGTCCTTCGGCAGCCAGCTTGCCTGATACCCTTTGACGACCTGGATGACGGGCAACGAGCGAAGCCATCGCTGTGCGCTTCCGGTACCGCGCTTCGAATGAATGGGACTGTTGGTCCGCATGGCTCGCACCTCCAGACAATTGAGAGGCATGGAAAGCGACAATACGCTCTCGACCTTGCTGTCTGGATGGTACCGTTCCTGAGCGGCGAGTCAAACCGGCTATATGCCGCGAAGGTCTCGGACATGGGTCCGGCAGGCTCGCCAGATCCACCCTTGGTGACACCAGGGAGCGGGGAGGGGATAGAGGAACTCGACTGGACGACAGCGACCCATCGGCGCGACTCAACTCATGAACTGGACGCCCGAACGTCTCTTGAACCTCGGTAGAACCTCGTCACTGCGCAGGTTGCAGATGCGATGATCCTCGTCATTGCTGCAGGGCGTCAGTGCGCGGACATGACGCTCGCAAATGACAAGTCAATGCAGAAGGCTTTAGCGAGCCGCAACGGTCAAACGAGCGCCTGGCTGGCTGCGGCCGCGCGGCTGCGCAGCCAGTTGATGCTGGCGAAAAGCAGCACGGCGAACACGATCAGCATCGTGGCCACCGCGAGTATCGAAGGATCGATCGAGTCGCGAATGCCGCTCCACATTTGCCGGGGCACGGTCCGCTGATCCGGGCCGCCGATGAACAGAATGACGATCACTTCGTCGAACGAGGTCGCGAAGGCGAAGACGCTGCCTGTCGCGACCGCCGGGGTGATGAGCGGCAAGGTCACGCGCCTGAACGTGATCCAGGGCGTCGCGCCGAGGCCGGACGCGGCGCGCAGGAGGCTCTGGTCGAACGAAAGCAGCGATGCGGTCACGGTGATGACCACGAACGGTGTGCCGAGCGCCGCATGCGCCAGCACCACGCCGGGGTAAGAGTTCACGAGACCGAGCGGCGCGAAGATCAGATAGAAGCCTGCGGCGACGACGACGATCGGCACGATCATCGGGGAGATGATGATCGGCATGATCAGCGAGCGCAGCGGAAACTGCGCCCGGCTCAGGCCCAATGCGGCAAGGGTGCCCAGACAAGTGGCGATCAGCGTGGATGCCGCGCCGATGCCGATGCTGTTCAGGAGCGAGCGCTGCCAGTCCGCGCTTGTGAGCGCCTGTTCATACCAGCGCAGCGAGAATCCCTGCAACGGGTACGAGAAGTACGATCCGGAATTGAACGAGAGCGGGATGATCGCGAGAATCGGCGCAATCAGAAAGAACAGCACGAGCGCCGTATGCAGGCGCACCCAGCGCCCGGCAATGCGTTCCGTCAGCACCTTGTTGCGTTGTTCTTGCATGTCGTTCCTTCGTCGTGTCGGCATCGGTCAACCAAAGCGCAGCCGGTCGATGCCGACGATCCGGTTGAACAGGAAATAGAAAATCGCCGTAAAGATCACGAGGTACGCCGAGAGCGCACCGGCGAGCCCCCAGTTGAGCTGCGTGTTCGTCTGTATCGCGATGAGCTGGCTGATCATTTCGTCGCCAGCACCGCCGAGCAATGCAGGCGTGATGTAATAGCCGAGCGCGAGCACAAAGACGAGGAAGCAGCCCGCGCCCACGCCCGGCAGCGTCTGCGGGACGTAGACGCGCACGAACGCGGTGACTGGATGCGCACCGAGCGACTGCGCCGCGCGCACATACACGGGCGACACACCCTTCATCACCGAATAGATGGCAAGAATCATGTAAGGCAACAGCACGTGCGTCATGCCGATGAGCACACCCGCGCGGTTGAAGACGAGCGCGACGGGATGCGTGGCGAGGCCGAGTCCCATCAGCAGACTGTTGATGACGCCGCTCGGCTGAAGCAGCACGTACCACGCGGTCGTGCGCACGAGCAGCGACGTCCAGAACGGCACGATCACGAACAGCATCAGGCGGTTGCTGCTTTTCGCGGGCAGATTGGCGAGCAGCCACGCTACCGGATAGTCGAGCACGAGGCACAAGAGCGTGACCGTGGCGCTGATCGTTATCGTGCGCACGAACGCCTGTCGGTAGATTGAAGCGTTGTCCGGCACGGATGCGACCGAGCCTTGCGGCGTCACTTGCGCATCGACCGCTGCGAGCAGGTAGTCCGGCGTGGGCGAGGCGGCGGCGCGCTTCAGCAAGCGCCAGATCTCCGGCGAATTCCAGCGCTCGTCGAGTTCGATGAGCGCGGGCTTCCATGCGGGCGGTGCGTCGGCCGGCAGTCCGCGCGCAGTGCGCATCAACAGGCTTCGGAACTCGGGCTGAGCGAAGTTCAGACGCCGCGCGACGGTGCCGAGCTGCCCGCTTTCCTGCGCTTGCCTGAGTCCCGACGCGAGCAGGGCGAACGTACGCTCGTCGGGTACGCCACGCCCGTCCCAGGCATCGAGCGCATGCGTGAGCGCGGGCATGCTGTCAGGCACTTCGCGGTTTTCCACGCTGCGCGCGAGCAGCAGCGCGATCGGCGCGATGAACGTGGAAAGCAAAAACACGATCAGCGGCAGCGCAAGCAAAAGCGCTTGAACTGCCGCACGGCGGCGCGCCTTCTGATACGACGCGCGGCCGTCGGCTCTCGCTGGAGAGCCCGAAGGCGCGGCCGGGGCCGAAGCGGGCATGTTGGTGGTCGCAGTCAAGTTGGGCTCTCGTCGAACGGTGACGCTTCAGGGCGTGCAAATGGCGGCGTTACTGCGTGAGCCACACCTGGAAGCGCTTGTTGATCTGGTCCGCGTTGTCGGCCCAGAAGTTCGCGTTGATCTGCACGGCGCGCTTGAAGTTGTCGGGCGCGGTCGGCAGATCGGCAAGACGCTGCTTGTCGATGAGCGCAATCGCATCCTTGCGCGGCGGCGCATACGCGATGTACTTCGACAGGTCCGCATACGCTTTCGGCTGCGAAGCGGAGACAATGAATTTCGCGGCAGTGTCGGCGTGTTTCGCGCCAGTCGGAATGCCCCACCATTCAAAGTCGTACACCTGCGCGTCCCAGACCGCCTTGAAGGGCTTGTTGTCCTTCTTGGCGGCATCGTCGATGCGACCGTTATACGCCTGCGTCATCACGACCGCGCCATCCGCGAGCAGTTGTGGCGCCTGCGCACCCGACTCCCACCACACGATGTTCTTCTTGATGGTGTCGAGCTTCTTGAACGCGCGATCGACGCCGGCCGGCGTGCCGAGCACCTTGTAGACATCCTTCGGGTCGACGCCGTCCGCGATCAGCGCCCACTCCATCGATACCTTCGGCGACTTGCGCAGGCCGCGTTTGCCCGGGAATTTCTGCAGATCGAAGAAGTCATTGACGGTCGTGGGCGCTGTCTTGAGCTTGCTCGCATCATAGGCGTAGACCGTGGACCAGACCATGCTCGCCACCGCGCAATCGCTGATCGAGCCGGGGATGAAATCGCTCGTCTTGCCGATCGACTTCTTGTCGAACTTCTTGAGCAGGCCTTCATCGCAGGCGGTGATCGCGTCGTTCGTTTCGAGGTCGATCAGATCCCACGTGGTGTTCTTCGCCTGCTCCATGGCGGAAAGCTTGGCGAGGCCGCCGTCATACGATTCAGTCGAGAAGCCGACGCCGGTGGCCTGAGTGAACGGCTCGAAGTACGCCTTCTTTGCGGCGGCCTCGTATGCGCCGCCGAAGGTCACGACGGAGAGCGTCTCGGCTGCCTGAACGGTGACGCTGGCGAATGCGAGTGCGGCGAGTGCGGCACACTGGGCGTGAAGGTTGGTGCGCATGTCAGTTGGCTCCTGCTATAGCGGGCGTGATGATGGAAGTTGACGGCGGTGTGGAGGGTTGGGGCGCGCACGCGCCGCGTGGCGCGCTCATCGCGAGGATCTTGCAGTCGTCGTGGCGCCATGCGATATCGATCGCACTGCCGGGGGAGGGCAGCGCGTGGCGCTGCGTATTGGGCAGTTTCACGACAATGTCGTCCCGCGAGCCGAGCTTCAGATGCACGCGATGATGATCGCCGCAATACACCAGTTCCTCGACGCGAGCGTGGACCACGTTGCTGTGCTCGTCGATGTTCGTTCCCTCCGCGCTCGGGATATGCGCGCGCTCGGGGCGCAGCGCGAGCATCGCTTGATCGCCCGCGTTGAGGCCGCGTTCGCAGCGTCCGCGAATGACGCTGCCATCGGACAGCGCGAGCGTTGCCCAGTCCTCGCTTGCATTGACGACGCGTCCGGTCAGCCCGTTGTTCTCGCCGACGAAGTTCGCGACGAATGCGTTCTGCGCGTTTTCATACAGTTCGCTCGGCGTGGCGGCCTGCTGAATGCGGCCGTCCGAGAAGACGGCGACGCGGTCCGACATCGTCAGCGCTTCGGCCTGATCGTGCGTGACATAGACGATCGTGAGCGAAAGTTCCC